>Ga0160437_1000792_pt1 | contig 15499 bp, 14 predicted proteins | sample HID1975I_E0MG_FD_108227 | JGI IMG/M metagenome (GOLD analysis project Ga0160437, IMG submission 108227) | Enriched soil microbial communities from UW Madison campus, WI, USA - HID1975I_E0 MG | ecosystem: Environmental > Terrestrial > Soil > Unclassified | place: USA: Madison, Wisconsin... | reverse complement strand
GCCGGAGGTCGCTCGACGCGACGGGGTGGCGGCAGCCGCCCGAAAACAGCTGCTAGATTTGTCCGACCAGCTTCAGCAAAGAGCCGGGCCGCCAGCCTTCCAACGGCGGCGCGCGGGGCTGCAACAGGTCCTCCAGGCTTGGCGCGATCTAAAGAAGGAGTCGGTTGCGGCGCTTGTGAAGTTGGAGGGGCAAGCTCATCGGTACCACCTGCAAAAATACTTGGAGCAGTACTACATCGACAGCGCGAATATCGCTGGTGTGGGCCCAGGACGCAAGGCTACCTTGCGCTCATTCGGCATAGAGACCGCTGCGGATGTCGAGGTGGGCGCCATCTCAGCGGTCAAAGGCTTCGGCCCTAGCCTCACGAGCGCGATGATGGATTGGCGAGCTGCGCTTGAACGCACGTTCGTGCGAAAGCCGAACATGACTGCTCCGGCGGCTGAAGTTGCTCGGGTAACCGCCGAGTGGGCCCACAAGCTCAAGGCGAAGGAAGATGAGCTTCGCCGGGAAGTCGAAGTGCTGAAGGGCTTTGCGGCGGAAGGTGCGAGGGCCCTCGCAGCAGAAATGCCTCGGCTTAGGGCGGCGGCCCAAGCCGTTGCACAAGCGGAGGTTGACGCGGCTGAAGCATTGAATGCAATAGCGCCTTGAGCTAGGTGTGCGGGCAGAAGCGAGAACGAGTGGCGATGCCCCAGCGCCCCCCGGCAGGCAGCGGCCATGGTATCGCGCACCTCACAAGGAAAACGGCTGGCGCCGGGTAAAGCTTCGGGATGTGCAGCATCGGTAGTCGAAACCACTGTCGACTCGACCCAAGCTCCAAGTGAATGCTGAACGGTATGCGTCCGGCAAACCCGTCTTGAGAACGGCGATGGCGTCAGTGACGATGGTGTCCACCAAGGATTTAGGTGGACACCATGGAACACTCCAAGCGCGTCGTTCGGCGCCGTCACGATGATGAGTTGAAGGTGAAGGTTCTGAGCGAGTGCGGCGTCCCTGGTGCGTCGGTCGCGCAGATCGCGTTGGCCCATGGCTTGAACGCCAATCTCGTTCACAAGTGGCGCCGGCAAGCTGGTGGTGGCGGTCTCGACGTTGCGACACCCGAGGTGACGACGACGTTCATCCCGGTGACGATGGCACCCACGGCGACCTCCGAGGGCCGCGACATCCGGATCGAACTTCGGCGCGGCGCATTGGCTGTGAACGTTACCTGGCCCTTGGCGGCGTCGGCGCAGTGCGGTGGCTGGCTTCGCGAACTGCTCAAGTGATCCGCATCGACGCCGTTTGGCTGGGCGTCGAGCCACTGGACATGCGAGCCGGAACCGAAGCCGCGCTGGCCCGGGTAGTGCGCGTCTTCGGCGCAGCGCATCCGCACCATGCGTATCTGTTCGCCAATCGCCGGGCCAACCGCATGAAGGTGCTGGTGCACGACGGCATCGGTGTGTGGCTTGCGGCGCGTCGGCTCAACCAGGGCAAGTTCGTGTGGCCCAAGGACGCAGGCCCCACACTGTCGTTGACGCACCCTCAACTCGATGCACTCGTGCTCGGCCTGCCGTGGCAGCGCATCGGTGAAGCCGGTGTGATCCGCGTGCTCTGAGCTTCGCTGCACTTGCCGCGCAATTGCTGATAGTGCCGATGTCGTCGTGGATGACATCGGGCACGATCACGTTCCGTGATCGACACTACGCAACTGCTCCAGCTCGACGCGCCGCAACTGCGCGAGATGGTCCGCTCGCTGATGGGCACCGTCGTGGCCAAGGACCGCGAGATCGCGTTCAAGCAGGCCACGATCGACAAGATCACGCACGAGATGGCAGTGCTCAAGCGACTGAAGTTCGCCGCCAGGAGCGAAGCCTTCAACGCCGAACAGAAGAGCCTGCTCGAAGAGACGATCGACGCCGACCTGGCAGCGCTGCAGGCCGAACTCGACAAGGTTCGACCCGACGATCAGCGCAAAGGCGAGAACAAGCAACCCAAGCGCGAGAAGTTGCCCTCGCACCTGCCGCGCCGCGAGATCCACCACGAGCCCGACAACACCCACTGCAGCTGCGGCTGTTCTCTCCAGCGCATCGGCGAGGATATTGCCGAGAAGCTGGACTACGCGCCCGGCGTGTTCACCGTCGAGCGCCACGTTCGTGGCAAATGGGTATGCGCCAAGTGCGAGACCTTGGTGCAGGCGCCGGTGGCGCCGCACATCATCGACAAGGGCATCCCCACGAGCGGTCTGCTAGCGCAGGTGCTCGTCGCCAAGTTCCTTGATCACTTGCCGCTGTACAGGCAGGAGCGCATCTTCGAGCGCGCAGGCTTGGCCATCGCACGCTCGACCTTGGCGCAGTGGGTGGGCGAGTGCGGCGCGGAACTGCAGCCGCTGGTCGACGCGCTGACGGCAGAACTGTTGAAGCACCAGGTGCTGCACGCCGACGAGACGCCGGTGGCCATGCTCAAACCGGGCAACGGCAAGACGCATCGGGCGTACCTGTGGAGCTACTGCACGACGCGCTACAACGAGACCAAGGCGGTGGTGTTCGACTTCGCCGACAGTCGCGCCGGCCAGCATGCACGCGAGTTCCTTGGGCTGCCAGGCAGCGACCGAGACCGCGGCTGGCACGGCAAGCTGGTGTGCGATGACTACTCGGGCTACAAGCAGCTGTTGACGATGGGCGTGACCGAGGCCGGATGCCTCGCGCACGCCCGGCGCAAGTTCTTCGACCTCTGGGCAAACCACAAGAGCCCGGTCGCCGAAGAGGCGCTCAAATACTTCGTACAGCTGTATGAAGTCGAGCGCAAGGTGCAAGACCTCGATGCGGACGAGCGACGACGCATCCGGCAGTTGAAGGCGCGGCCAGTGGCCGACGCGCTCGGCAAGTGGCTCACGTTGCAGCGACACAAGGTGCCTGAGGGCTCGGCCACCGCCAAGGCGATCGACTACAGCCTGAACCGTTGGGCCGCGTTGACGCGCTACCTGGACGACGGCGATCTACCCGCGGACAACAACTGGGTTGAAAACCAGATCCGGCCGATCGCCATCGGACGCAACAACTGGTTGTTCGCTGGGAGCCTGCGTGCCGGCAAGCGCGCCGCTGCGGTCATGAGCCTCGTGCACTCGGCGCGGCTCAACGGGCACGATCCGTATGCCTACCTGAAGAACGTGCTCGAGCGCTTGCCCACGCAGCCCGCCAGCCGCGTCCAAGAGTTGCTGCCACATCGCTGGCAGCCGACCATCACTTCAAGCTAAATCCAGTCGGCCGTCGTCAAGACGGGTTCGCCGGACGCTTACGCTGAACGGGAAACTGAGCTCGGTAGCGATGAGGTCCGGGCCAGCAAGAAACCAAGACGCGACCGGAATAAGAAGGTGGATGACACCCTCGACGGAGGCCACGCTTGTGAGCGGGCTACTTGGAGCACTGGAAGCGAATCGAAACGCTTGAAGGTTGTCTCGTAGTGAGGGTAGCTTATCTTGACAATAACCTAGTGATCGCATCGCGCGAGACTGGTGCGATCAGCAAAAACCCATTCAAAGTCGGTCCGTGCTACAAAACTCCCAATCTCGGCTCCGGCCTGTCGGCCCTCTGTGATGCGTTCCCTCTGAATCTATACATATCAGGTGGCCGACCACGACGCGTGCCCGACGGCCTGCCACATGTAGCCGTCGGCATTTAGCTAGCTTCAATCGAACAAAGAATAGGATGTCTGAATGAAGACCGGAGTAACGCGCGCAGCAACGCACCTTGCCGCGAGAATCAGAATCAATAACGAAGAGGTCGATGACGACCTGGGCGAATCGCGAGATGGAGATAAGGCTGACGACGAGCGCAGCATCAAACGCGCTGCGCGCCGATGCCTCGCCGACAAGACGAACCATCGTATGGGGTCGGTCCTGGCATTCTCCGACGTGCTGAGCCGACGTGCACTCTTCAGCCTGATAGGCCGACAGTGGAGCACTTGCCTTGACCTCTCGCAATCCATCACGCAGCTTCAGGAATTGGCCGAGGCTGCAAGCGCTCTGGAGCTCGAAGCGACTATGACCGAAGAGGAGCGCGAACTATGGAAAGGTCTTCCCGACCAATTCCCGGCGTATCGCGGCTGCTACCGACCCGACGTCTGCGGCCTGCGCTGGAGCCTTGGGCGGAACATCGCCTCCAAGTTTCCTTTCCTCCCACACCTGCGCCAGGAGCGTTCTCCTCTGCTAGCAGAAGCTCATGTGCGTCGCGCCGATTGCGTGCTGAAACTTCAGGCCGATGAAATCGAGATCGTCATCTGGAAGCCAAAGGTCGTCTCGGTCGAACAGCTTCCGCCGCTCACGCACTGAGGGACGGTAGTTTCCAGAAATGCATGGTCAGCCAGAAATCGCGGCTTTGCCAGCACATCATGTTCGAAAGGCTGGCGTCACCCCAGCAGCTACCAAAGGTACAGCTGTGGGCCTCGGTGAAATGCATCGAATCGAGCCCTCAGTGCCAGCGCGTCAGCGAGCGCGTGGTGTCGCCTGATGCCGCTGGTTCGTTCTGAATCTTGCCAGCTAAGCCGAGCCCCCTCATCCCCACTCGGGTCCTGGTGGAGATAGCCAACGTGGGTCGGTTCAAGAACCACGGCAAGCTCGCGTGGCACCATGGCCACGAGGTCCTCAAGCAAGGCGTAGTCCGCATTGAAGTCGTAGCATACGTGGACCTGATGATGTCCAAGGCTATTGAGCCAGGACACGAGTGCTTTGGCAATTTCACACATGCTTCCTTGGATACCGAAGCCGCTTCGCATCTGTGGAATCACCTCGTTCTCGATGAAGCTCCCGGCTTGAATGTCGGCGGGAAGGGTTGAGAGGTTTCGTTCTGCGTAGAAGTCGCCGTGGTACGAGGAGAGCGCAATGCTGAGCAGATGCAGGTCGTCCCCCTTGTCGATGAACTCCGTATCGAGAAACACCTTCAAGGTGGGCTGACCGGCTTCGCCGATCTCATGGGCTGGCGGGTGGGTGCGACCATTGAAGCTCAGCTTGCTCAGGCGGCCAGGATTCGGCTTGAACACGCCAGCCCGAACGGTCGCCAAGCATTGCAGAAGGGTACTGAGCCTTCCTTTGGAATTCCATTCATGAAGCAACTTACCAGCTTCCACGACCCTTCCGGGTTCCGCAATGAGCCAGTGCCCGTGCTCTATTCGATACAGCATCAACTCCACCATCTCTCGCTCGGGAATACCGTCGATTGCTGCAGCTAGTGCGAGCCATTCGGAGTCGCTCAGACGGGCGTCCCCATGGATTGCCCCCGGCTGAATTTGCACATGCTGCTGCCTGTGCAAGAAGAAGAGCTCGTCTTGCCCCGACATGTTGTCGTCGGCCGATACCAGCACCGTAGCAACGGCGACGCTGGTGACGAAGAAGACGTTGTCCTTTGAAACGCCGCCGTAGGTCAGCCTGAAGATGCCTTTGGGCAACGCTACGTCAAGCCATCCTTGGGTTGCCGAGGAGTGAACGCTTTGCGCGAAGTCGCGGGCCGACAAGGAACTGTGAAGCCACGTCAGATACCGGTGTTGGCCGATTTCCCCGCGCAGGGGCAGAGCCGCGGCTCGTCCGTTCATCGGAACGACGATGGGCAGATCGCCTTTAAAGGATATGAAGGCCAGGCGGTCAATGTTCCCAGGACTAAAAGCTGCATTCAGCAGCGCGCTCCATGGTCGAAGAAACGCCCTCATGAATGCCAGTGCGGGCACCAATACAGAGGTGCCATCCTTCATAGTCGTCTGGTAGGCCCGGTGCCGAACATCGAGCCGCTCCGGCAAGTCAATCGAAAGGCCCTTGCAGTAGGTCGCGAAGTCAGCCTCGTTCCAATCGGAAAAGCTCGTTTCATGAAAGACGCGTGCGCCCTTCTTGGTGGGAAGGCCCAAGCTTGCGAGCTCGGCAAATTCGCAACAACAGTCGCCGAAGAGCTCGTCCATCCCCTCGACACAAGACCCTTGATAGGTCGATCTCACACCGGTCGCAAGTTGCATATTCAAATATTCTTCAGAACACGAGATAGGTATAGGCCGGCGCGAGCGCCATCATTGAGGATCCGCGTAGTAAAGAATGCGGTCAACTGGTTCTCCTTGGACGCGCGCTTGGGAACTACGTCTAGGGAGACGCTCGAAGAGCCTCTTACGTGCCCTGACGAGATGACTTGCTGCCATCGAGGTAAGTCGATTGGTAGCCAGCTCATCGACTCGAGTTGATCGGCGCGCCTTTCTTGATATCCCGGAATGCAGCTGCACCACTCGAAGGAAGGGGCCATGAATCAAGGAACATCGCCAGCAGAATATGCTTTAGTGAAGAGGCGGTCACCGTGTGTGGCCGCATGAGGCGGGCAGCCCAGCTGTTGGTTGTTTTCGGTCCGACGTTACACTTCAAGGCTGCGAGGGTATCCAGGCCATAGAAGCGCGCCAGATCGCTGGCGATGGAGCCACTGAACAACGCCTGGTGCGCCGGATCGTAGCCGCAAGCAGCGGCGCGCTCTCGATACCAGTCCATCCATGATCTGTTCATCCCGGGGAATCCCGCCGCAGCGGCTTCGGACCATTCCGCTATGGAAACCTGAAGTTGCTCGCTAAGCGGAACGACGCACTCTCGGCTTTCTCCGCACCGGTGGGGCATCGGTACAGGCACACTTGCAACTATCGATGTTGCGCTTTTAACCAAAGCGCGCCGATGCTGAATGCAGACTGTCACTCCTGGAATCTGATGCAGTCGGCGCCAGTACGATTCGCCAAATGACCGTTGATCTTCGACAGCGCAGTTTGGGCAGTACTGAAGATTAACTTCCCACTTTGAGACGCCCTGTCCGAACATGCCTGCAAAGTTTGACCTTCCATTTCCGGACAATGCGCTCTGCCAAAGGCGGTTCCGGTATGGCTCCGGAACGAAGGCTATGGCGTACATAGCAATGGTGTGGCGAAGATGGAACTCTTCAAGCGACATGCCACAGGCCTCGGCTATGTTCGCATGGTTCGTGACTACGAGCGAGTGTCGAATCAGTCTGCGGCCCGTCAGGGCTATGAGAAGCGGCGTAGGTTTGAGCCCGAACTGGCGACAGGCGCGCGACAAGATGCTGCCCACCATTTCATCGGGGTAGGGCCGCATCAGTTTCATGATTCAGAGTTGCAGGATTTCCTCGACGGTCGGGACCATCCCGAAGCGCCTCAGCATTTCTGCGACCCCGACTCGCTGTTCCGCTGCGTGAGCATAGCCGCGACGGTAGTCGAGTGGACGAGAGTCGAACCTTGAAGGCTCCTCCTCTTGCGGTGACGCTGCTTTGCTTGATTTGCGCCGCGCAGCTTTGGGGCTTGCTAGCAACTCGTTAGCCTGTGCCATGGCCTCAAAGAGGTTTTTGGCGGTGCCGCGCCGGACTACTTTGTCCACGGTGGCTTGGGCGACCTCGACATCAACGCCGAGTTGGATGAGCGAAGCTTCCAGGCGCGTCTTGAAGTTGTCATCGCCCAGCTTTGATGCATAAATTGGCGAAGCCTTCACCCGAATTTTTGCCTGCACCTCCCCCAGGTGCTCCTCGAAATCAATCGGTGTAATGTCATCGTAAAGACTCAAGAGCTCCAGCTTGTTGCTTCGTAGCGCCTCCAGCATTGGGTGGACCAGCTTGAATTCCTGTGCATACACTTCCTGCATCGTCTCCAGATTCAGCGATTCGGTTCCGTCTAGCATGGCCCGAATCTGGCAGCAACTGAAAAACTTGATGGCCAAACCGATGACGCCTTGGCTCGCCCAATGGAGGTAGCTTGAGAAGGCGGGGGCAAGCGCGACGGGGCGCTTCACCCACTGGAAGTCCCAGAGGTGGCTGACAAATGCTTCCCACTCGCCATTACCCCCCAGTTCTTCGGGCATCAGCCGGCTCCAGGGCGCTATGCCTTCGCCGGTCGCGCGGCGCGCTTGACGGAGGTCGACAGTGAGAACCTTGGATGCCTTGTTCGTTCCAATGAACAGGATGGGAACGCGCATCACGTTGCACATGGAGACCAACTGCGTCATGAGAAGCTCCGAGCCCCGTTTGGAGTTGGCGAGATTCTGAATCTCGTCGCAAATCAGGAGACCGACGCAGTGAATACTCATCAGCTGCGCGGCGTTCAGAATCAGCATGTCGTCGTTCGGCTTTCCCTTTGTGTACAGCTGTGTGTAGTTGCTGTCAGGGATAAGTCTGTCCACCTCGTGGAAGATGGCAATGGCTAGCGCCCGTACGGATGCGCCGTTGGCAGGCATCTCGATGTGCAAGGCCGGAATCTGATAGACGTTCGCCTGGGGATGGAAGATGACCTTGGGCAGCTGGGCGCACCATCGGCGAACCGTTGTGGTCTTTCCCATCCCAGAGACGCCAATGAGCGCGGTGGACATCTGCGGCGTTAGGCCCACCGACGATTGAGAGAACCCCTGTCCCGCGGCCTGTCGCTCATAGAGGTCCTGGACTATCGCAGCGTAGCCGCGAGTTTTTGGGGCCCGGCCGACGTATCCGGTGCGAAGCATGCGGTCCATCGCGTAACAAAGACTGATGTGCGGCGTCATCGGCATCATGAAGTTCTGCAGGGTTCCGAGCATGTGCATGCGCTCGGAAGTCGGCCATTGCCTCTGTTCTGCTTCGAAGCTTGGCATGTGCATCAAGGATTCGATGAGGGCGTCGTCCGTTGCCGGTGGCGGAAGGCCCTCGATGAGGGGGTTGCCTTTGAAATCTGGGATGCGCGCGGCGGTGTACTTTGCGATCACGGCAAAGTCTGGATTAGCTACGGTATTGGTCGCCATGATTTAACTGTTGGGTTGGTAAGTAGTCGTCTTTTGCCGCGCTAGAAGAGCGGCGACTCGCTCTTGCATTGAGAGGCCCATTCGAGCGGGCGCCGGGGAGGAAGCCGCACTCGAACCGGCTGACACGTTTTGCGGTTCGCCTCGATCAATCTCGGCCGCCGTGCCAATCGATGCGGTGCGATCCCAGTTCGAACCTCGAACGAGGCTCTGTTCGGCGCGCTCTTCGGTTCGCGCCGCTTCCCTGGCGCCGGCGACGTCGAGCCGCCGTAGGCGGCGAGGCTTGCCTTTGCTTGCCGCTTTCATCTCTTCTAAAGCCGCATCAGCGATCGGGCGGTTGCGTGAGCGATAGTCAACATTCTTCTGAACTCGATCGTGATGAGAGTTAAGATTTCCCTCGCGTCTAATTTTCTCCAGGAAAGCGACCTCGGCGAAGCTTCGTCCGCAGACGTCGATAGTTCTAGCAGAAATGGTTGCGATCTGAGGTTCCCCTCTGCCGTGGAGGGGGTGGACATAAATTGCGTCCACGAGACGAGGGTCATATGAAACTTCTACCGAGAATGACTCACTTCGCGCGCGCTCGAACCATTTCTCTTTGACGGCGACGTCACTGATGTAAACGCAGTGTTTGAACTCGATTCCGTGCTTGGATACGCGAGCCTTCTCTCTCGGCAACAAAAGATAACGCACCTGCTCCTCAGTAAATTTGGCGAGCAATCCCGAGCGCTCGACGATCCCATCATTCCAGATGTTGATGGGCGTCGCAACGAGTCCGCGAGTGAGTTCCTCAGGCGACTTGCGATAGCCCTTAGCAACTACGGTGTTGTGAAGAATGATGGCCTCGAGTGTGTACTTCGTGAGTTCCTCAAGCGTCGCGGAGGCGTTGTGGCGATAGCCCTCTTTCTGTCGCTTCCTCGCGTTTGCGTCCGGATCGGACGATGGATCGACCTTGCGAAGCTGGGCGAGCAGTAGCTTGTGGCAGTTCTCAACGATGGGCTTCATTTCTGCGCGCCCTGCCGGTAGGTTGTCGATGGTGCAGCCCAATTCCCTGACCAGTGCCATCGAGTTGGTTGAGGTCCAATCACTGCCTCGGTCAGCCAGGAACTCCCCGGGGAACACACCGTGCGCAGGCCACTCCTCTGGAATGTATTGGACGCCGTAGCGTGCGCATAGCTCCCGCTTGTCTTCGGCTAGGCTAAAGATGGACTGCATCGCGGCAATCCAACTTGCATGCTCCATCCCGAGGTAGAAGCCGACGATGAGACGCGACTTCCGGCAAATCACGCAGTAGAGGGTCGGCTTTCCAATGATCGTATTCCGATCATGCTTGCTGACCGCTGTGCATTCGAGAATAGTCGAATCTACCTCGTACCGGTGACCGACGCCGTCGGTGGTCGCGGAGACTAGGCCCGTAACCGCGCGATGATTGAGGTTGAATTCTCGAGGCCCAACCTTCTTTTCCTTACGCAACTTGAAGTCATAGTGCTTCTGGTAGAAGTAGCGCAATTGCTTGAGAGATGGATATTCGCCTTCAGGTCGAATGAACATCTCGCCATTCCCATCGGCGACGAGGTAGTGATTTTTAAGAAGCTCTTCATGTGCCGCGGGCATCGTCCGACGTCTGTCGACGTGCAAGAAGGTTTCGATGACTTTTCGCATTTTCTCAGTGTCCTCGTTGGTGACCTGATAGATGCCCTGGTATCGGTCCGACGGGCGACCCCGGTGTGCAGTGAGATGCTCGCTTGACGCTTTGGGCGTTCCAAATCTCGGGCTAAGTGCAGCAGGAATCTGGCCACCTTGCCAGTAGCGGCGAAGGTATTTGTAGATGGTCGGCTCCGTGCAGGTACCCTCGCGGCAGTAAGCACTAATGGCAGACTTTCTGGCGCTCGGATGGAAGAGGCTTGGCGGCTGATGAGCGTCCAGGAGCGGCTTCAGGTGGCTCCAGGCCCTATTCTTCATCGTCATCTCCGTGTCGGATAGGGAAGCGCGGACCACATGCTCGGCTTCCACAAGGGGGCGGGTATCGATCTGCGATAGCGGAAACTCGACGGGCCATGCTTTTGGGTCTGCGATGTCGATGCACCACCCGACGTTGTGAGCCGCCTCCGCATGCAGCAGGCGAAACTTCCGGCTCTCAAGCTCGAACACCGCATTCTTGAACGCCATTACGCGGCCCTCCGGGACTCTTCAGTCGGTCCTTCCGACGTAGCAGTGAGCCTGTGCCAAGGCTCGGCCATGATGTCGTGGCAGTGGAGGTCGACTTCAATGGCGCGGGAGCAAATGAGCATTTTCAACGCTCGCAAACCGGTGCTTGGCTCCAGGCCGTACAACTCGTCGAAGGCCTGTGCCAGGCGAGGGGCCGTCTGTTCCTGTTCACGCGTGCTCAGTGCGCCGAGTCTTGAGGTCATGGTTGCTTGTAGTTCTTGGTAGTAGCCATCCCATTGCTCCGCTTCATGTTCGCGAAGTTGCGCAATGCGAAGCTGCTCGATGTTTCGCACGACATTGGCCGGAATCGCTGATTCAAGAATGAGGTGGTGGTTGGTGTCCAACTCTTCGAAGTAGGTACGTTGGATTTCCATCTTATCGATCGATGGCTGAACCTCTGCTTCGCCATCCGGTTTGACGTTGATGGCGATGTCCTGCGTCGTACCTCCGAGGTCAAGGGTCAGAAGGAAGTCCGCTGTCAGAACCGTGGGGATGTGTGTGTTGGGATAGCACGGGTGTCGGATGCCCAGTCGGTCCGCGATCGACTGCGTGAGGATGCGGTCCAGGGGAAACTGCTCCCGAATGTCGACGACTTGCCGCGACCACTCGGCACATAGGAAGAATTTGTACTCGATATTTGAGAACAGCACGTGCTCGCGCTTCGTCTTCTGTGATTTGATGCGACGCGTGTGGCCAGAGGACGAGAAGTCAAACGCTTCTAGCCATGGGCGGTAGCTGGCCCCCTGGCCCTGCCCGCGCCCCTCCTTCTGAAACTGCTCAATCTTCTTCTCTGACCATTTCTGTACTGCCATGTTGCTCTCCAATCCTTGCTGGATCGGTATAGAACGCAGCGGGCCGCATGACTCTCCGCTTCCATCTTAAACGTAGAAAACGCTTTTCAAGTGAAATAACATCACTGCAAAAGTGTGAAGATCATCGTTAACGATGACTGCGCAAGCTACAATATGCCGTCTGGTGCACAATTTCACACATCAAAAATGGCTACTTGGGAACAAGAGGCACGCAACATCTTGCGTGCGCAGATGAGCAGAAATGGCGAATCGCTAAAGGGGCTTTGCACGAAGCTCGCTGCCCTGGGCATCCAAGAATCACAGGCGAATCTGTCAAACAAGATCAGCCGTGGCAAATTTTCGTTCGTCTTTTTCCTTCAGTGCATGCACGCGATGAACGTGACGTCGACGGAGCATGTGCTGGACGTGGAGACACCGCCTGTCAGATGAGTCTGGGCGGAGCCATAGACCGAGAATAGGCGCTATCGGCGAATCGGCGGTTAATGATTAACGCGCTTGTTCACAAAATGCGGTGCTTGAGGTAGACCTAGCGTAGGACGCGTTGTCAGACTTGCCTAATCCTGAGCACGTTTTCACACGGCTTCCGGGGTCAGTTCCGGCAGAATCGCCTTCATGACTGACTACGGCGCGCGTCCGGCCAACAAACCTCTTGCTTCAACCCACCCAACGCGTCGGGCGGCTGTGGTGGCGGACGCGGCATCTAGCGAGTCTGACGGCTCGGCCGAGAGTCGTTTTGGCGCGGCTGCTGGCCTCCTCGAGAGTCTCGACACCCGTCCGCTACATATGCGCCTTCGGCGCCGACCGTGGTGGAAGTTCTGGTGAGCGCGAGCATGCGGCGCCTCGTCGTGCCTCCCAAGGAACCAAGCACACAGTCTGCCGCTGCGACACAAGCGACAAGTTCGGTATTCAGACGCACCGTAGGGTCGGCGCTAAGGTCGTCGATGAGACGCGCACTCAAGACGCGGTAAGACCAGCCGATCCGCTTGAAAGGGCGCGAGGTCTAGCTCGGTGAGTACCGGCGTTGCTCAAAAACGCCGCATGTCGCCGGCCAAATCATCTTGACTCGGCACACTTGATCCGTTATGCAGTGCTGGAGGGCGTCGAGCAAGGGCAACAGTTCTCTGAGGCGCCCGTCCGGCCTCGTCGGTGGCCGCGCGCATATCCAACGGTGCGGTCGCCAGCTACACGCCTCGAGCAAGATCACTGGTAAATCACCGCGGCAACTCCCGCATCGAGATGATCAGCACACGGCTGTATCCGGCCAGCGTGGTCATCACGGCCGAGGCTGCAAGCCGTGAGCGTCTCAGCAAGCCAAGCGAGAACGCACCTGAAGGCGGCACAGCACAGCACCGCCAGACGCGGGACCGGCCGACATCGCTCGTAGTTGTCGCACGAAATTCTGGGGGATGGCGTCCAACCAGACCGGAGTGACAGAGCCGATCCCGTGGATAAATTGACCGCGCGCTGGATTGGTCCCCAGCGACGTCGCCCCGCAATCAACACTGCCGGCGAGGTGCGGCGCCGAGCTAGTCCAGATATCGGGCAGTTGACACTAGACGCTTTACGCGGCACGTCCCGCCGCATGGGACGTTCCTCGTGACGATGGCGCTGTCTATTGCCTAGTGGTTCTTTTGTCGACCCGTTGCTCAAGGATCTTGAGGACTTTGGTGAGCCCCGTTTCGCTCTGACAGTAGGGAAAGTCGAAGTGCTCCACGAGCACGAACTGACTCTCCTGACCCTCGTGCATGTACGCGGGGAAGTCGTCGACCAGAAGCACGTCCTTTTCCTCGGCACCCGCGATGTAAGCGAGATTTTTCGTCTGGCCCGTCCAATGGACGTACTCGAGTTCGGCAAACCAGATCGGGGCCTTCCCTTCTCCAGCGAGCAGCGTTGCGACTTTCCGGAAGCGGTCCTCAGGAACCGTCGTAAACATGACGATACGCGGAAAAATCTCTTTGCAGCGCGTGAGGAACTCGAAGAGGCCAGGGCGAGGAAACTGTGAAACCACGTTGGAGATCAGTGTGCCTTCAAGGTCGAGGGCCAGAACTGTGGGCGCTTGCATGAGCTATCGTAGGAGACCAGTCACGGACTCACTCGCGCTGCATCTGGCGTACCTTCGCCAGGATATCCAGACGCATTTTCTCGGGGAGCAAAGTGGTTAGGGGCGACGCCTGTCGCAATTCGCGGCCGAGTTCCGAATCCTCAGTTGCTAGGGCCCAGTTGCGCTGCTCCAAGATGTGTCGCCATCGTTCAAAGAGATGCATGGCCCTCGAACTCTTCGACATCCAACGAGCGAGCGTTGCCTCGGCTTGGGGAACAAGATTTGGGTTGTCGAGAATGAGGCGAACAGCGGCGCGGTGCATAAGTAGACTTTGATAGTCTTGAGGGATGTGACGGTCGCGCGGAAGTCGCGTCGGCTCTGCCGTCCAGTTGCCGATGCTTGGAGTGTCGGGGGGAAGTTTCTCAGCATCCATTGGTTAGTCTTTCTCGACGTCTCACAAACCAAGCCTGACGCCGCCGCTGGTCTGTCAGTCATATCTTAGGGAGGGATTGAGCGGCCTGGCATCCGCTGACTTGCCTCGGTCATGATCCGTTCGAATACTGCGGGAGAGAGGTCCCAACCTTTCGCGCCCTGACCGCCACGCAGTTTTCTCAATAACGTCGGCAAATCCCAGGCCGTGAGCTCTCGCTGTTTTCGTTCGGAATGGCTGGCCAATCCCGAATTAAGCGAGCTCCCACCTTCGGTTGAATTCCGGAAAGCGCACTCAAAGCTTGCCGAGGAAATGCCGATGGGATCGTTCCTATGCTCTCACGTGCTTCCATTTTTGCCCCCTTGAAGCTTGCCCAGGGATAATGTCAAAAATCCGCCGGAAATTCAAGTGCCGACCAGCGGGTTGACAGTGCGCCTGTTCTGAACGAACTGTGCAACTTGAAGCCGGTTATTAATTTGTTGAACATTTTGTAATTTTTTGCAGGAATTATACGAAATAGGGCTTCAGGCGACAATTGTTCGCCATTTTGTTTAACTTAAAAGGAGCAAGTAGCGGCGCGTTGAATCTGAAGTGTTAGGCTGAAAGCCAGTGATGCTAGCGCGGGCTTGAGCCCTCACGACGCATCTGAACTTCGCTGTAGCGGACCTTCTGCCGGTGCCCACCTGCGGCGTTGCTCCGCTGACTGCGGCCCGAATGGGTGTAGCGGAGCATTTTGCAAAACTCTATATGCGCCGGCAGGTTTTTCATTTGGCGTCATGTTCGACCGGCGCTCCTATACTGTTTCGTACCGTTCTAAAAATCGCACCGTGACGCTTGAAGCCGCGGATTTCCTCAGAGAATGCGAGGTCCATCTCACGGAGTGGGATTGGACTGGATGCGACAACTGAAAAACTAGCCCCTGCGCCGACCTAAAAACCGGGCTCTGACTAGGCTCCTTGCCCCTGTAACAACGGGCGAGTGCTGGCTGTCGAGGTACTCACCTAGCTTGGGGCCAATGCACCGGGGGCTAGGTCGAATAGCCAAACCGGGGGAAAAAGGGTTGAAAGTGGCTAGGGGTGGCGAAGACAGCGCCCCAACCGGAACGGCTGTCGGGGGGTGTATTCGCTGACTTACTCAGCGGCCCGAAGGAATATCCTGCCCGGGAGGCTGGGGGGTGCGCGCTAAAAGCACTGAGTAGTACAACCAGGGCGCTGAGCTAGCGCTCAGCGCTAAGGAGACTCCTTATCAAAAAGGGAAG
>Ga0160437_1000791_pt1 | contig 15503 bp, 12 predicted proteins | sample HID1975I_E0MG_FD_108227 | JGI IMG/M metagenome (GOLD analysis project Ga0160437, IMG submission 108227) | Enriched soil microbial communities from UW Madison campus, WI, USA - HID1975I_E0 MG | ecosystem: Environmental > Terrestrial > Soil > Unclassified | place: USA: Madison, Wisconsin... | reverse complement strand
CACGATCCTCGCGCTTGCCGCGGGCTGGGTGGGCCATTCGCAAGGCCGCGTTCTGGCAGTGGAGGCAGGCCGATGATCTTTCGCCATATCGCCATCGGCGCATCGGCGCTGGCGCTCGCGGCTTGCGGTAGCAGCAATCCCGATCTCGACCAGACCGGCGCGCAGCCGGACCTGCCGAAGCAGCGGCAGACCCTGTTGCCGCCCATGAACATCGCCACTCCGGCGGGCTGGAACGGTGAAGCGCCCAGGGCGCCGGCCGGCTTTGCCGTCACCGCCATCGCCACCGGGCTCAAGGTGCCGCGCCAGATCCTGGTGCTGCCCAATGGCGACATCCTCGTGGCGGAAGGCATGGGCGGCCAGGACGCGCCGACCGTGCGGCCCAAGGACGTGATCGCCGGCTACATCAAGTCCATGGGCAAGACCTCGGTGAAGGGCGGCAACCGCGTGACCTTGCTGCGCGACACCAATGGCGACGGCAAGCCGGACTTGCGCACCGAATTCGCGACCGGGCTCAACGCGCCCTACGGCCTCGCCTATGCCGACGGGAACATCTACGTGGCGGATCAGGATGCGGTGATCCGCTTCCCCTATCGCGACGGCATGACCCGCGCGGAAGGTCCGGGCGTGGAACTCGTGAAGCTGCCTTCGCGCATCAACCATCACTGGACCAAGGCGATGACGGCCTCTGCCGATGGTTCGAAGCTCTATGTCGGCATCGGCTCCAACAGCAATATCGGCGAGCGCGGCCTCGACGTGGAGCAGGACCGGGCGCAGATCTGGGAAATCGACCGGCAGACGGGCGCGCACCGGACCTATGCTTCCGGCGTGCGCAATCCCACGGCGATGGCCATCAATCCCGCCAATGCCCAGCTCTGGACAGTGGCCAACGAGCGCGACGAACTGGGCCCGCAACTGGTACCGGACTATCTCACTTCCGTGCGCGATGGGGGCTTCTACGGCTGGCCCTATAGCTACTGGGGGCAGAACGTGGACCCCCGCGTCCATCCGCAGAAGCCTGCCATGGTGCGTGCGGCGATCCGTCCCGACTATGCGCTGGGATCCCATGTCGCCGCGCTGGGGCTGTCCTTCGTCACGGGAACGGGCCTCGGCGGCAACTTCGCGCAAGGGGCCTTCGTCGGCGAGCACGGCAGCTGGAACCGGCAGGACCTCTCCGGCTACAAGGTGGTCTGGGTGCCCTTCGCCAATGGCCGCCCCTCCGGCAAGCCGCAGGACTTCCTGACCGGCTTCATCAAGGACGGCCATGCCCGCGGTCGACCGGTGGGCGTCGCCTACGATCCGGTGGGCGGAGCGCTGCTGGTGGCCGACGATCTTTCGAACACCGTCTGGCGCGTGGCGCCTGTCCGGCCCTGACACTTCCTGGCCGCCGCCTGCGCTGGATTGAAACCATCGCACGCGGCGGCTCGGCCTTCGGAAAGGGTGGCTCTGGTTCAGGGCGCTGAAATGAAGTCGTTTTCCGCTGCGCTCACAGAACCTCACGCCAATTAACAAGCCGGATCGGCGCGGCCCGTTTATGACCTCCTGGCAGACAAGGAGGTCGTCATGCTCAACGAAACGCCCATTCTTACCCCTTCCCGGCGGCGCGAATTCATCGCCGGCGCCGCGGCGCTGGCATCGGCCATGGTGGCTGGTCTCGGGCCGAAAAGCGCCATGGCGGCCGCGCCCGTGCGGCAGGCATCCAGGGCTCTTGAGCCGGTGCGGCAGATTGCTGCCGGTACGCTCGACATCGGCTACGTGGAAATGGGCCCGTCTTCCGGGCAGCCCGTGCTGCTGTTTCACGGTTGGCCATACGACATCCACAGCTTCGCCCAGGTCGCGCCGATCCTGGCCGCGCAGGGGCACCGCGTCATCGTTCCCCACTTGCGCGGCTTCGGCACGACCACCTTCCGGTCGGCGACCAGCCCGCGCAATGGCCAGCAAGCCGCGCTGGCGGCAGACGGCATTGCCTTGATGGATGCGCTCGGGATTCGGCAGGCCATCGTCGCCGGGTTCGACTGGGGCGCCCGCACGGCGGACATCATGGCGGCGCTCTGGCCGCAGCGGTGCAAGGCGCTGGTCTCGGTCAGCGGCTACCTGATCGGCAGCCAGGCGGGGAATGCCAAGCCCTTGCCGCCCAAGGCCGAACTGCAATGGTGGTATCAGTTCTACTTCGCCACCGAACGCGGCCGCGCCGGCTATGCGGCCGACACCAAAGCCTTCAACCGCCTCATCTGGCAGCAGGCCTCGCCCCGCTGGGCTTTCGACGACGAGACGTATGAGCGCTCGGCCGCGTCCTTCGCCAATCCGGACCACGTCGATATCGTCATTCACAACTACCGGTGGCGGCTCGGCCTGGCGCAGGGCGAGGCGCAGTACGACGCTGCCGAGGCGCAGCTTGCATCGGCGCCTGCGATCACCGTTCCCGCGATCACCATGGAAGGCGATGCCAACGGCGCGCCGCACCCGGAGCCTGGCGCTTACCGCGCGAAGTTCTCCGGCCCCTACGAGCATCGCCTCATCACCGGCGGGATCGGCCATAACCTGCCGCAGGAGGCGCCTGAGGCCTTCGCCAAGGCCGTGCTCGATGCGGGGAAGCTGGCATGATGCTGCGTCCCGGTGCCTGCTGCCTCGCGCTGGCTGCAGCGGTTCTGGGCCTGTCCACCATGGTGGCGGCCCAGGACCGGCAGACGGAAGCGGCTCCTGTCTACGGCGTGAGGTTGCCGGAGGGCTACCGCGACTGGAAGCTCATCAGCGTCGCGCACGAGGCGGGCAAGAACAACGACATCCGTGCGATCCTGGGCAACGAGATCGCCTTGCGCGCCTATCGCGCGGGAACGCGGCCGTTCCCCGATGGCGCGGTGATCGTGCGGCTGGCCTGGCGCTTCGAATCGTCGCCCCGGAACGACGCGGTGTTCCCGGCTCCGCAGTCCTTCGTGGCGGGGGCGGCCACTAACGTCCAGGTCAGCGTCAAGGATGCGCGGCGCTATGCGGCCAGCGGCGGATGGGGCTACGGCCAGTTCGAGGACGGAAAGCCTGACCCCGACGAGGCACTGACACGCTCCTGCGCGGCCTGCCATGCCAGGCTTGACGCGGGCGAACCGGATGCGGACCGGGTCTTCACCGACTACGCACGCTGAAGCGGGCGACATCGATCGCCCGCTTGCCGCCAGTCGCTGGCCATGACGCCGGTGCGGGACACTATCGCCCGCACCGGCGTTCCTGTCTTATTTTGCCATGGCGGCCCGCTCGATCAGCGCCGCGACTTCGGCCGGGTGCGACACCATGACGACATGCGAGCCGCCCTTCACGACCACCGTCTGCCGCGACTGCGCGCGCTCGGCCATGTAGTGCAGGGCGGCCGGCGGAATGTTCCGGTCGGCATCGCCATAGACGAACCACGAAGGCACATGTTTCCAGGCCGGCGCGGTAGAGGGTTCGGAGAGCGCGGCTTCGGCCACCGGGCGCTGCCCGGCCGCCATCAGGCGTGCCTCCGCCGCTGGCACGTCGGCCGCGAACTGGTCGTGGAAACGGGCCTGAAGGATGTAGAGATCCTTGCCGCCGCCCGCGATCGGGACGGGCGGCGCCAGTGCCGGAGCGAGCGTACTGCCGGGAAACTTGCCGGTCAGACCCAATGCGGTCTCGCCCGTGTCCGGCGCGAAGGCGGAGACGTAGACCAGCCCCTTGATGCTCGGCAGTCCATCCGCCGCCTCGGAGATGACCGACCCTCCGTAGGAATGGCCGACCAGCACCACGGGTCCGGCAATGCTTTTCACCACGTCCGAAACGACAGCGGCGTCCGCACGGACCCCGCGCAAGTTGTCAGGCGCGGCGACCACGGCATATCCGTCGTGCTGGAGCACGGAAATGACGCCGTTCCAGCTGGAGGAATCCGCAAAGGCGCCGTGGACCAGCACGATCGTCGGTTTCGGTGTCAGCGTGCGCGTCTGCGCTTCAGCCGCGGCATAGGGAACGAGCGCGCCTGCAGCCAGGGCCAGTGCGCCGGCAAGGACAGTCTTCATGATAGAAATCTCCGTTACAGCGTCAGGCCAGGGCCACGACGGTGTCGATGTTGCCCTTCACCGCCTTGGAGTAAGGGCAGGTGCGATGCGCCGCTTCGATGATTTGGCGCGCGAGGTCCGGTTCGAGCCCGGGCACATGGACGTCGAGCCTTGCCGCCAGCGCATAGCCGTCCGGGCCGTGGCGGAGTTCGACATGCGCATCGATGGACAGGTCGCTCGGGAGCGTCACGCCCCTGGTTGCGGCGGCAATGCCCATCGCGCCCTCGAAACAGGCCGACCAGCCGGCGGCAAAGAGCTGCTCCGGATTGGTGCCCTGGCCTGCCGTGCCGGGGGTGGACAGCGCGATGTCGAGGCGCCCGTCGGAACTGCGGGCCTTGCCTTCGCGGCCCCCGGTGACATGGACTTCGGCGGTATAGAGCGTCTTGATGTCGGACATGGTATTCTCCTTTTATTTGAGGGGTTCGTCAGCGCAGGGGGCGGAAGGCAGCGCGCAGTTCCCGGGCGAAGAGCGCGGGCTGCTCCCAGGCGGCGAAATGGCCGCCGGTTTCTGTCTCGTTGAAGTAGAACAGGTTGCGGTAGCAGCGCTCGGCCCAGCTTTTGGGCGCGCGAAAGATCTCGCCCGGGAAGACGCTGACGGCCACGGGCAGGTCGATGATGCCGCGCGCGTTGAAGTTGTTCGAGTGGTCTTCCCAATAGATCCGCGCGGCCGAGGCCCCGGTTTCGGTCAGCCAGTAGAGCGAGATGTCGTCCAGTATCGCCTCGCGGCCCAGAACGCGCTCCGGCTGCCCGCCGCTGTCGGTCCACTGGGCGATCTTCTCGTACATCCATGCGGCCATGCCCACGGGCGAATCCACCAGCGAATAGCCGATGGTCTGCGGCCGGGTATTCATCATCGCGGCATAGGCCGAGTTATCGCGATAGAAGGCCTGGAGCTGCTCGAAAGCCCGCCGTTCCTTGGCCGAGAGCTGGCCGGGTGCGGGATCTCCCGCTGCCAGGGTCCGGGCGATGTCGGCCGGGACCACGGCGGGCATGTTGAGATGGATGCCCAGCAGGCCCGGCACATGCTGAAGCGCCATGCGCTGAGAGATCACCGAACCGCAATCGCCGCCCTGGCTGACATAGCGGTCGTAGCCGAGCCGCAGCATCAGCGTGGACCAGGCGCGGCCGATCCGGTCCGATCCCCAACCCGGCGTGGTCGGCCTGGCCGAAAACCCGAAGCCCGGGATCGAGGGGATGACGAGGTGGAAGGCATCCTCGGCCATGCCGCCATGGGCGGTCGGGTCCGTCAGCGGAGCGATGACGTTCAGGAATTCCAGGACGGAGCCGGGCCAGCCATGGGTGAGGATCATCGGCATGGCGTTCTCATGGCGGGAGCGCACATGGATGAAGTGGATGTCCAGCCCGTCGATTTCGGTCATGAACATCGGCAGGGCATTGAGGCGCGCCTCCACCTGCCGCCAGTCGTAGGCGCCGCCCCAGTAGGCCATGAGCGGCTGCAACGTCTGGCGGCGCACGCCCTGGCTGTCGTCCTCCACGGGCTGTGGATCGGCCCAGCGGGTTTCGGCGATACGGCGCTTCATGGCCGCGATCCGCTCCGCAGGCACCGTGACCCGGAACGGACGGACGCTACCGGCCTTTCCGGGCATGGCGGCCGCCCCGAGCGCATCGTCCGGTGCCAGCGCGCGGGCCGTGCCGGGCAGGGCGGCCAGGGCCACCGCGGCGGTTCCCGCCCCGGCCACGAAATTCCGGCGCGATGTCAGATTGTCTGCGATCATCTCTCTTCTCCTTGGCCGGTCTCCGGGCCGTGTGGCGAACAAAGTAGAGGGATCGTCGCGGGATGCCCGTTAGCTGCGGTGATGCCGCGTTAGCGCCTGTTGTGCGCCGCCGCCCCGGGTGAAACTGCGCGCAGCTAACGCAAGCTGGCGTGCAGGACTGCCTTCCCGGCGCCTAGAACGCGGCCTCCATCCAAGGGAGCCATCCGCCATGACAACGAACCGCTCGCTGGGCTTCATCGCCGCCGCCCTCATGACCGCAGGAAGCACGACGGCGCTCTGCTGCCGAGAGGCGCTGGCCCGCCCGCTGCAGGACGGCGACGCCGTCGCCGCAGCCACTCCCTCCCGCATCGGGCCGATCGACCTGCTGGAACGGGCAAGGCCATGGCTGGCGCCGCAGGGCGCTCCGACGCTGCGCGGCAAAGTGGTGCTGGTGAATTTCTGGACTTACTCCTGCATCAACTCGCTGCGGGCGCTGCCTTATCTGCGTGCCTGGAGCGATCGTTATGGAGACAAGGGATTGCAGGTGGTCGGCGTCCATGCGCCGGAGTTCGGCTTCGAGCACGATCCCGCCAAAGTCCGCAGCGCCATTGCCGCGCTGGGCATCGGCTATCCCAACCTTCAGGACAACGACTATGCGATCTGGAGCGCCTTTGCGAACGAGGGCTGGCCGGGCTTCTATTTCATCGACGCGAAAGGCCAGGTCCGTGCCTATCGCGTGGGAGAAGGCGGTTACGACCAGGCCGAGCAACTGCTGCGCAAGCTCCTGACCGAGGCCGGGCATGACGTTTCGGGTGTGCCGCTGGCCTCGATCACGGGGCAAGGCATCGAAGCCGAGGCCGACTGGCGCAACCTGAAATCGCCGGAAGCCTATCTCGGCTATGCCAAGGCGGCCGCCTTCGCTTCGCCCGGCGGGTTCGAGCGCGATGCTGCACATCGTTATGCACCCGCGCGGGCGCTGCCTCTGAACCGCTGGGACTTGTCCGGCGACTGGAGCGTGGGGCCGGAATTCGCGGTGTCGGGCGGTTCGGACGGCGCCATTCGCTTTCGGTTCCATGCCCGCGATGCCCACTTCGTGCTCGGCGCGCCTGCCGGTGGAAAGCCCGTGCGCTTCCGGGTGACCATCGACGGCGCGGCCCCCGGCGCCGATCATGGCGCGGATACCGACGCGGCCGGCTGGGGCGAGTTGCGGCAGGACCGGCTCTACCAGATCGTCCGCCAGCACGGCGCCGTCACCGATCGCACGGTTCGCATCGAATTCTCGCAGCCGGGCGTCCGCGCCTATTCGGTTACATTTGGATAATCCCGCCCTCCTTTGCGCACCGTGTCTTGATCTGGGAAGGAAACTGCTGAAAACGCCTAGTCAGGTTTGTGTGATCCCGTCGACACATAGCGGCAGGCGGGGATCCAGAGGACAGGCGATATCGTGGCGGATCAGGACAACCCGGCGTTCGGCGAGCAGATGGTGTTCGGGCCGTTCTGCCTCTCTCCCGGCGCGCGTCTGCTGACGCGTGACGGACAGCCGGTGGAGATCGGCGGGCGTTCGTTCGACTTGCTCGTTGCCCTGGCCGAACAGCCCGGCCGCGTGCTGTCCAAGCGCGAACTGCTTCGGCGCGTATGGCCCGATGTTGTGGTGGAAGACGGCAGCCTGCGCTTCCACATGGCGGGTCTGCGCAAGATTCTGGGCGAAGGCGGTAAGGCAGGCGAAGGCGGTAAGGCAGGCGAAGGCGGCGGGGCAGGCGAGGGCGATCAGGGTGGCGGCGCGCGCTACATCGCCACGCAAGTCGGCGTCGGCTACGCCTTCGTCGCCCCGGTCGAGAGACCGGCGGAGGCCGGTTCCCCGCCGGACGTCACGACACCGAAGGTGGCCGAAGGCTTCACGACCAATATCCCGCCGCCGCTGCCGCACCTCATCGGCCGTGAGCGCGATGTGGAACTCCTGCTGAACCGCGTGGTCGATACCCCGATATTCACCATCGCCGGCCCGGCCGGCGTGGGAAAGACGTCGCTCATGGTCGAGATCGGCCATCGGCTGACGGCGCGTTTCGCGGGCGATGCCGCCTTCGTCGACTTCGGCATGCTGGAGAACCCCTCGCTCGTGCCGCCGATGATCGCCGGGGCCATGGGCATATCCGTGCATAGCGGTGATCCCGCCGCGGTGATCCTGGGCCACTTGCGCGACCGGCCTTTCCTGCTGCTGCTCGACAATTGCGAGCATGTCGTGGAGCAGGCGGCAGAGATCGTCGAGCGGATCACCGAAGCCGCGCCGCAAGTGCGGATCGTCACGACCTCGCGGGAGCCGTTGCGGGTGAGGGGGGAACATGTCCACCGCCTCGACGCGCTGGACTATCCCGAGGATCCGGAGGGCATGACGCGGGCGCAATTGCTGGCCTATCCCGCCGTGCAGCTGTTCTGCGAAAGGGCGCGGGCGGCCGACAGCGCGCTGGAAATCGACGCGGAGGATGCCCGCCTCATCGCCGGGATGTGCCTGCGGCTGGACGGCATGGCCCTGCCTATCGAACTGGCGGCCGTGCGCGTCGCCGCTCATGGGGTGGCGGCCACGGCCCGCCAGATCGGCGAGCGTTTCAGCCTTGCATGGGCAGGGCGGCGCACCGCGCAGCCGCGCCAGCAGACCCTTCGCGCCGCGCTGGACTGGAGTTACGACTTGCTCTCCCCGGCCGAACGAACCGTGCTGGACCGGCTCTCCGTCTTCGTCGGCCCCTTCTCGATCGATGCCGCCATCTATGTGGTGAGCGATGCCACGCTCGGTTCGGACGAAGTGGCGGCCTCGTTCGACGAACTCACGGCCAAGTCGCTCATTTCGCCCAATCGCCTGCGCGGCACGGGGACTTATCGCCTGCTGGAGATGACCCGCGCCTATGCCAAGGAAAAGCTTGCCGGGCGCGGGCCGGAGGAGCTTCGGGCCACCACCCGGCGTCATGCGGCGTTCTTCCTGACGGAACTGGAAGCGATCGCGGCGCAGGATGCCGCCGCCTTCCAGGACCCGCGCTCGTTTCGGCCGCAGCTGGGCAATATTCGCAGCGCCCTGGACTGGAGCTTCGGGCCGGAGGGAGACCTGAAGCTCGCCGTGCGTCTGGCCGCCGCCAGCCTGCGGGTCTTCCTCAATCTGTCGCACCTCGTGGAGTGCCGCACCTGGGCGGCCCGCGCCATCGCGGCGCTGGAGCCGGAGCAGCGCGGCAGCGCGATGGAACTGGAATTGCAGAGCGCGCTGGGCATCGCGCTGATGTTCACCCGCGGCAACAGTTCCGAAGCAGGGGCGGCGCTCACCCGCGCGCTGGAAATCGGCACTGCGCTGGAAGATCGCTGGGGGCAGCTCTGCACGCTGGCCCGCCTGCACATCTTCCACGAGCGCATCGGCGAATACGAAGTCGCCATGCGCCATGCCGAACGTGCGGTGGAGATTGCCGAGGCGATCGGAGAACCCGAGGCCCTGGCGGTGGCCTATTCGCTTTCGGGTATCTCCCATCACCTGGCGGGCGACCAGACCCGCGCCCGGCACGACCTGGAACGCGCGCTGGCGGCCAGTCCGCCTTCCGAGCGCAGCCGGACGATCGCTTTCGGGTTCGATCATCGCAACCGATCCACCATTGCCCTCGCGCGGACCCTGTGGCTGTCCGGCGAACCCATGGCCGCGCGCGCTCTGGCAGAACAGGCCGTGCGCGAGGCGGCGGGGCTGGATCACCCGGTAACGCATTGCATCGCGCTCATATGGGCTTTCTCGGTCTACTTGTGGATGGGCGAGATGGCGCTGGTGGACCAGACACTGGCGGCTTTCACCGATAGCGCCCAAGTCAACGCGCTCGGCCCCTATATCGCGGCCGCCGGGGGTTTCCGGGGCGAAGTGGCCGTGGAGCGGGGCGATCATGCCGCGGCCGTTCTGGCGCTGCAGGAGAGCCTCTCGCTTCTACGCGCCGCGCGCTACGATCTGTTGACGACGCCGTTCTCGATCGCCCTGGCGCGCGGATTGGCCGCGGAGGGCCGGCTGCAGGATGCGCGGCAGGTCGTCGATGCCACCATTACCCGCTGCACCGCCAATGAAGAGCGCATCGCCTTGCCGGAACTGCTGCGGATCAAGGCCGCGATAGTCGGTGCGGCCAGCGCCAATGGGGCAGGCGCGGCGCGGGCATTGCTGGAGGAAGCGCGCAGTCTCGCCCGCGATCAGGGCGCCCGTGCGTGGGAACTGCGCGCCGCGCTCGATCTGGCGGCGACGCTGGTCCAGGAGGGCAAGGCCCATGAGGCCAGGGCGCTTGTCGAGCAGGCCCGGCACGATATGTCACGGCCCGCCCAGGATCGCGATCTTGGGCGGGCCGAAACGCTGCTCGCTTCCTTGTCGTAGGGCGGCGTCGCAAGGCGGAGCCCTACGACGCCGGCGGCTCAGGCCATGATGGCCTTGGCCTCCAGCAGGGCTTCGATGCCGAAGGCGCCGTTGTCCCGGCCGAGGCCCGAGTGCTTGAAGCCGCCGAACGGGGCGGTCATTTCCATCGGCGCGCCGTTGATGATGACGCGGCCCGCCAGGATGCGCTCGGCCACGGCGCGCGCCCTTTGCGGGTTGCCGCCGGCGACATAGGCGTGAAGGCCGTAGTCGGTGTCATTGGCGATGGCGACGGCCTCTTCGTCGCCCTCGTAGGGAATGATCGAAAGGACGGGGCCGAAGATTTCCTCGCGGGCAATGGTCATGTCGTTGCGCACGCCGGTGAAGATCGTCGGCTTCACGAACCAGCCCTCGGCCACGCCTTCGGGACGGCCTTCGCCGCCGGCCAGCAGGATCGCGCCTTCTTCCTGCCCCTTGCGAATGTAGGACTGCACGCGGTCCCACTGGCGCTGGCTGACCATCGGCCCGATCGTCGTTGCCGGATCGCGCGGATCACCTGACCGGACATGGGCCACGGCTTCCCGGATGCCGGTCTCGAACGCCTTCAGCCGGTGCGCCGGGACGAGAATGCGCGTGCCCGCGATGCAGGCCTGGCCGCTGTTGTTGAAGCCGGCGGCGAGCGCGAAGGGGATGGCAGCGTCGAAATCGGCATCGTCGAGCACGACCATCGGCGACTTGCCACCCAGTTCCAGCGTGACTCGCTTGAAGGTCTCGGCCGCGGTGCGCAGGATCGCCCGGCCGGTGACCGTGGAGCCGGTGAAGGAGACTTTCGCGATATCGGGGTGGCCGCTGAGTTCCGCGCCGACCACGTCGCCCCGGCCATTGACGATGTTGAAGACGCCCGCCGGGATCCGTGCCTCATGCAAGGCCTCGGTGACGATCTGGGTCTGCAGCGCGCTCATTTCGCTGGGCTTGATCACGCATGTCGCCCCGGCCGCGATCACCATGGCCAGCCGGGCAGCGATGAAGCCGGGATTGGCATTCCAGGGCGTGATGATGGCGGCGACGCCCAGCGGTTCCATCGTTACCGTGGCGGTGCCCATCTGGCGCACGAAAGCATAGTCTTCCAGCGCCTTGGCCGCCTCGCGAAAGGCACCCACGGCGTAGTCCACCATCCAGGCGGAGCGTGAGACCGGCGCGCCGTATTCTTCGATCACGGCATCGAGCAATTCGGCGCGGCGGGTCTCCAGGGCTGCGGCCAGGCGATCCAGCATGGCGGACCGTTCAGCTTTGCTCGTTCGCGCCATCGCCGGGAAAGCGCGCCGCGCCGCAGCAACCGCCTTGCGGGCGTCGATCGCGTCGCCGAGCCGAACTTGCCCGATCACGCCTGCGGTGGCTGGATTGTGGAGATCGAACAGCTCCGTGCCGTGCGGGGTCACGAACTGGCCGTCGATGTAGATGGTGTCGATGTAGATCGTGTCGATGGTCTTCATGTCACTGGGGTCCTTTCCTGGGAACCCGGCTGATGTAGTTCTGTGGAATTATCTGGATAAGCAGGATAGAACGGGATGAGTTGATGAAGGAATAAGGATAATGAAAAGCGGCCTGGTCGAATTCGAAGGCGTGGTCATGATCGCGCGTCTTGGCAGTTTTCGTGCTGCCGCCGAGGAGTTGGGCCTGTCGACGTCGGCGCTCAGCCACGGCGTTGCGGCGCTGGAGCGGCGGCTGGGGGTGCGGCTGTTCAACCGAACGACCCGCAGCGTCTCGCCCACGGATGCCGGGGCGCAATTCATTGCCCGCATCGCCCCTGCGCTCGTGGAAATCGGCAGCGCCATCGAGGATGTGAACAGCCACCGCGACACGCCCGCCGGCACGCTGCGCATCAACACATCTGCCGGGGCTGGTCGCATGACCCTGACCCCGATCTTCCTCGAATACCTGGCGCGTTTCCCGGACATGAACCTGGTGCTGGCGACGGAAGGCCGGCTGGTGGACATCGTGCAGCAAGGGTTCGACGCCGGCATCCGGCTGATGGAACATGTGCCGCAGGACATGATCGCGGTGCCCATCGGCGGTCCGGTGCGGATGATCGTCGTCGCCACGCCGGGCTACCTCGCGCAATGGGGAACGCCGCAAGTGCCTGCGGACCTGCTGCATCACCGCTGCATCCGCGCGCGGCTAGCCACCGGCGCGATCTGGAAATGGGAGTTCGAGCGGCGGGGAGAGGCGGTGGAAGTCGACGTTCCCGGCGCCCTCGTCCTGGACGAAATGACGCTGATGCAGGAAGCGGTCCTGGCCGGTATCGGGCTGGCCTATCTCAACGAATGGTCGGTCAGGGAGCATGTCGCGCAGGGCCGGCTGGTGGCGGTACTGGAGGATTGGAGCCCGCCCTATCCGGGCCTCACGCTCTATTATCCGGGCAACCGCCATACCCCGGCCGGTCTGCGGGCCCTGGTCCAGCTGATCCGGGAGCGAAACCTGGCGGAGGCCGGCTAGCGATCCGTTCAGGGGCTTGCTGGGGAAAAAAATTCGTGCCCGCCGGTTACCTTGGCTGCCCGAGATGGTTATGCCTCCCGTCATGCAGCAGCAAGCCCTCGTCTTCGCGCTGATCGGCTTCCTCGGTATCGGCGCGCAATGGATCGCGTGGCGTACCGGTTGGCCGGCCATTGCCCTCATGCTCGCCGCCGGTGTCCTTGCAGGTCCCGTCACCGGCCTCGTCGTTCCCGAACACACTTTCGGTGACCTGCTGGAACCGATGATCTCGGTCGCTGTGGCGCTGATCCTGTTCGAAGGCGGCCTCAGCCTCAATTTCCGCGAACTCAGAAAGACCGAAGGCGCGGTGACGCGCCTGATGATGATAGGCATTCCCGTGGGCTGGGTGCTTGGCGCCGTGGCCTGCTACTACGTCGCGGGGCTGGTCTGGCCGGTCGCGATCCTGTTCGCAGGCATTCTGGTGGTGACCGGACCCACCGTGGTCATACCCCTGCTGCGCCAGAGCAACATCGCGCCGCGGCCGCGCGCGATCCTGAAATGGGAAGCGATCGTCAACGATCCCTTCGGCGCGCTCTGCGCCGTCATCACTTACGAATACCTGCGCCGGGCGGGCGAAGGCGGCACGCTGCTTTCGGTGCTGGCCGCCCTCCTGGCTGCCGCGCTCGTGGCGGGGCTCATCGGCTATGCCGTGGCCCGCGCCATCGCCTGGGCCTTCCCGCGCGGACATGTGCCGGAATATCTCAAGGCGCCCGTCCTGCTGGTGGCGGTGATCGGCACGTTCGTCCTCTCCAACATGATCCAGCAGGAAACCGGTCTGCTCGCCGTCACGGTGATGGGCGTGGCCATCGCCAACATGCGGCTGGATTCCCTGCGCGACATTCACCCCTTCAAGGAGAACGTCACCGTTCTCCTTATCTCGGGCGTCTTCGTGCTGCTGTCCGCCTCGCTCGACTTTGGAGTGCTGCGCCAGTTCGAGTGGCGCTTCATCGCCTATCTGCTGGCGCTGCTGTTCGTGGTTCGCCCGGCGACGGTGCTGCTGAGCCTGGCCTTCAGCAAGATCCCCTGGAACGAGCGGCTGTTGGTGGCATGGATCGCGCCGCGCGGCGTGGTCGCCGTGGCGATGTCCGGCCTTTTCGCGCTCCGGCTCGACCAGCTTGGTTACGGCGACGGCAGCATTCTGGTGACGCTGTCGTTCTCGGTGGTCGTGGCCACTATCCTCGCGCATGGTTTCAGCATCCGCTACGTGGCGCGCTGGCTGAAGGTGACGGGCGCGCGCAAGAAGGGGCTGCTGATCGTGGGCAGCACTTCGTGGAGCCTCTCGCTGGCCAACCAGCTGCGTCAGCTCGACGTTCCGGTGATGATTGTGGACACCAGCTGGCAGCGCCTCTCCGTCGCCCGGCAGGCCGGCATTGCCACTTACCACGGAGAGATTCTGGCGGAATCGACTGACGAGCGCCTCGACCTCACGCAGTTCCAGGTCCTGGCCGCGACGACCGACAACGAAGCCTACAATGCGCTCGTCTGCAGCGAGTTCGCCCCGGACATCGGCCGGGACTCGGTCTATCAGCTCGGCGGGATGGGCGATGACGAGGACCACCGCAGCTTGCCCGAAGCCTTGCGCGGCCGTGCCATGTTCGCCTCGGGGATCGGCGTGGCCGAAATCGCCGAGCACGAACGCGCCGGCTGGGCCTTCCGCAAGACCCGCATCAGCGAGCAGTTCGACTTCGCCGATGCGCAGGCTGCGCTGCCGGAAGATGCGAACATGCTGTTCCTGCTGCGCAAGGACGGCAGGATCCTGTTCTTCACGCATGCCTCGCGGCCCACCCCGCAACCGGGCGACACGATCATTTCCTATGGCCCGTCGCGCCACGGCGAGCCCGAAAACACCCGCGACACGATTGAAAACAAGGAGGCGACAGCATGAAAAGCGCGCCCATGATCGCATCCGCGATCCTGCTGGCGGCCCTCGGCGGCTGCCAGCAGGGCACCGGAAGCGAGGGAGAGAGTACCGATAGCGCCACGCAGGGGGCAGCGCCCGATGGCGTCGTTCCCGATAGCGCCCTTCCTGACGCGGACGCCAGCGCCGCACCCGATCCTGCGGCGGACGAGCCGAAGAAATCGATCATCCGCGCCGATGTCGATGTGGGGCCGACCCAGGCACCGCCGGTCGAGACGGTCCACCTCGTCGTGCCCTATCCGGCAAAGGGCGCCAGGCCCGACGAGGCCGGGCGTGCGCTGCTGGACGGGTTGCTGACCACGCCCGCTTTCGCGGCCGGCGGGGCGATCACGATCTGGGGGCACAGCGACTCCCGCGGTTCGGATGCGGACAACCTGGCCGCCTCGCGCAGGCGGGCGGAAGCGGCGCGCGACTATCTCGAAAGCAAGGGAGTCGCGAAAGCGCGCATTTCGGTCGTCGCGCTGGGAGAGGCGCGCCCCATCGCGCCCAATCGCAAGCTCGATGGCAGCGACGACCAGGAAGGGCGCGCCAGGAACCGCCGGGTGGAGGTGGAGATCGCCGCTCCGCAGCCCTCCGCGCCGGCCTCGCCGACGCCCTGAGGCAACGACGGGGCGGTTTCTCCGTTTGCATGGTACAGGCCGAACGCGCAGGGTTGCCGTCTCTTTCGAGACGGGGCTGCGCCTTCGGCCCCACGCCCTAAGGAGGAACACGTTATCATGACCCCCATCGAGCGAGCCGCACGCGCCGTGGTGCAGCAACAGTCCGCACCTGCGCGCTGGGAGGATCTGGCGGAGGCGGAGCAGGACCGGCTGAAAGCGGACATCGCCGCCGCCCTTCTGGCCCTGCGCGAGCCCGACGATCACATGGAAGCGGCCGGGGATCTCGCTTTGGAAAGCGCCAGCTGCCGCGCGATCTGGAGCGCCATGGTCGAT
>Ga0160437_1000790_pt1 | contig 15504 bp, 14 predicted proteins | sample HID1975I_E0MG_FD_108227 | JGI IMG/M metagenome (GOLD analysis project Ga0160437, IMG submission 108227) | Enriched soil microbial communities from UW Madison campus, WI, USA - HID1975I_E0 MG | ecosystem: Environmental > Terrestrial > Soil > Unclassified | place: USA: Madison, Wisconsin... | reverse complement strand
GCGCGGCAGCACCAGCATGCCGATTTTTTTCAGGTGCGGCAGCTGATAGAACAGTTGCAGTACCCCGCCGACGGTGACCGCCCACGCCAGCGCCAGCACCGGAGGATTGAAATAGGGTGCGGCAAACAGCGCAAAGCCAATCATGCTGACGTTAAGGAACGTCGGGGCAAAGGCCGGAACCGAGAAGCGATTCCAGGTATTCAGAATCGCCCCTACCAGCGACGCCAGGGAGATCAGGAGAATATACGGGAAGGTGATGCGTAGCAGTTGGCTGGTTAAGGCGAACTTATCCGCGGTATCCGCAAAACCCGGTGCGGTAAGGGTGATAACCCACGGTGCGGCCAGCATCCCAACGACGGTCACAATCGCCAGGGCGAGGGTGAGTAAGCCCGAAACATAAGAGACGAACACGCGGGTGGCATCTTCGCCCTGCTTGCTTTTGTATTCCGCCAGAATCGGCACAAACGCCTGAGAAAATGCCCCTTCCGCAAAGATGCGGCGCAGCAGGTTCGGCAGTTTGAATGCGACAAAAAAGGCATCCGTCGCCATTCCCGCCCCAAAAACCCTTGCCACAATGGCATCGCGCGCAAATCCCAGCACACGAGAGAACATGGTCATTGAACTGACGGCCGCCAGTGATTTTAATAGGTTCATTAACGTGTGATTCCACAACCCTGGATCAAAAACGCCTGCAGCAAAACAGGCGTTGGAAAGTGGCGATAGTCTACCTGGATTAACCGTAATTACTACCGGCAGATGTTACAACCTCATACTCGTCACTCTCGATTCGCCTCCTGCCACAGCTTTTCGACAATACGCTGGGCGGCAATCGCCTGTTCGCCCGATGTTTCCGGAACCGTCTGATTTTGCACGCATTCGATAAAGTGACGCGCACAGCCCGCGAAACCTCGCTGCTCCAGCGTGCTTTGCCAGCCGGGAATCGGACGCTGGAACACGCCGTGGCCCCGCTCTTCCCGCCAGTCGCGCATATCGGTAATGTCGATCAGACCACCGTCGGTTACCGCCTGGACCCATTCGCGTTGGCTGCCCGCCCGGCGATGCATACTGGTAGTAATCTGCATCTGCGGCAGGCTGAAGTGATGCTCGGCATAGAACATTTCACCCTGATCGGTGGTTTGCAACAGCCCGCCGCTCAACTGCGGCGTACCGCCAGCCAGCCACAGCGCCGTATCCACCACGTGCAGATAATCGTCGAGCAGGGTAAAACGCAGATCGTTCGGCCCGACGCTGTCAGCCCGGTGTTTATCCATCCGCAGCGACGCGCCTGCGCTCAGGTTGGCTTTCAGTTCGCGGTACAGCGGCGCAAAGCGGCGGTTAAACCCGACCATCAGGGTCAATTTTTTCTTCTCAGCCAGTTCAATCAAACGCACAGCATCGCTGAGTTTGTCCGCCAGGGGTTTATCCACGCAGACGTGAACGCCTAAATTCAGCAGCTCGCTCACCACCGCGTAATGGGTGGCGGTGGCACTGTGGACAAATACCGCATCGCACTGTGAGGCAAGATGCGCCAACGAATCCGCCAGCGGAATACGGTAAGTTTCACAGATACGCTGCGCTTTTTCACGTCCCGGTGACCAGGCGGCCTGAAGCGTCCAGTCGCTGGCGGCGCTTAATACCGGCAGCCACGCTTTTTGCGCGATGCCCCCGAGCCCGACGACGCCTATCCGAAGTTTCGCCATCACGCTTAATCTCCCAGGTGAGCCAGTAAGGAATCGAGACGCTGCTTAAGCTCTTCCACTTCGCCTTCCAGCGCTTCCACGCGCGCCACCAGCTCGTCAGAGGCCGGTGCGGTAGCAGGCGTAGCGGCGACAGCCGAGGTGTCGACTTCTCCGCTGAACAGATGCATATAACGATGTTCGCGCTTGCCCGGCTCGCGCGGCAGACGCACCACAAACGGGCCGTCTTCGCGTTCGGCCAGTTTTTCCAGCGCCGTTTCGACTTCCGCCGTGTCAGCAAATTCATGCATACGCTGACCTCGGCTACGCAGTTCACCGGGCGTTTGTGCCCCGCGCAGCAGCAGGGTAGTCACCAGCGCGACCTCACCTGCAGTCAGCTTCAGGTCGCCAAATTCTGAGTTGCAGAAGCGCTGTTCATATTTGGTCACCCGGTTACCAAAGCCGCTCACCGTGCGCAGATAATGACGTTTTACCAGCTGGTCGAGGAGATCCTGGACTTCACTTTCGCCGAGCGACATCACCGGCTCGCGGTTGCTCTTCTGATTACAGGCCAGGGTTACCGCGTTCACCGACAGCGGATATTGCTCCGGGGTGGTCACCTGTTTTTCGAGCAGACAGCCAATCACTCGCGCTTCGAGCGCCGTTAACTGATACTTCATGGTTTCTCCTTAGCGACCCGCCGTCCACTCACGGGTAGTGAGCGCGGTCAGAACATGGTCCCGCCACTGCCCGTCAATCAGCAGATAGTCTTTGGCGTACCCTTCTTTTTCAAATCCGAGTTTTGCGAGCAGCGCGCCGCTGCGCTGGTTATGCGGCATATAGTTAGCCATGATCCGGTGAATATGCTGCGTGCGCTGCATATACCGAATGGCGGAGGTCAGCGCTTCATACATCAGTCCCTGCCCCTGCCATTTCTCACCAATGGAATAGCCGAGATAGCAGGCGTGGAACGAGCCGCGCACCACGTTGGAGAAGTTGGCGATGCCGATGATTTCTTTCTCTTCGGGGTCAAGCAGCGCGAAGTAAAACGCCGTACCCTGCTTGTGAAATTCGCTAATCATCGACAAACGCGCCTGCCAGCCTGAGGGATAGCAATGGCTGTCGTCGCGCACGGGCTCCCAGGGTTTCAAATACAGTTTATTTTCTGCGTAATAATCGGCAAGCCGCCAGGCGTCCCGGTCATGAACCAGACGCACCACCAGCCGGTCTGTTGTTAAGCGCACTTTCGGCACGTTACTGCGATAGCCAAACATCTTCCCCCACTCCTTATAAGCGCCATTATGTTCACTATACCTGCCCACTGGCACCTTGTGAAAACAGCGACATACGTTTTTCTGCGTCACTTCTGCTTTTCGATAAATAAACTCTATCAAAATAGTCTTTTGATAAAAAAATATTGTTGCGCAGATGCCCGGAAAATCGCCGTTCTGACGGTAGAATATCGGTTCTCACCGTTTTATTCCCCTGGAGGGGAAATGCCATCGCGCATCTCACAGGCTCGCAGCCTGGGCAAATATTTCCTGCTCGTCGACAACATGCTGGTTGTGCTCGGCTTTTTTGTCGTCTTTCCATTAATTTCGATTCGCTTTGTCGACCAGATGGGCTGGGCGGCACTGATGGTCGGGATAGCCCTCGGGCTACGCCAGCTGGTCCAGCAAGGCTTGGGGATTTTTGGCGGCGCCATTGCTGACCGTTTCGGCGCGAAACCGATGATCGTCACCGGGATGCTCATGCGGGCGGCGGGTTTCGCCACTATGGCTATCGCCCATGAACCCTGGATGCTGTGGCTCTCCTGTGTGTTGTCGGGGCTCGGCGGCACTCTGTTTGACCCGCCGCGTGCCGCGCTGGTGGTCAAATTAGTCAGGCCGAATCAGCGTGGGCGATTTTTTTCGCTGCTGATGATGCAAGACAGCGCCGGGGCGGTGATCGGTGCCCTCCTCGGCAGTTGGCTGCTGCAATATGATTTCCGCCTGGTGTGCAGCGTGGGCGCGGTGCTGTTTATTCTTTGTGCCGCGTTTAACGCCTGGTATCTCCCGGCGTGGAAACTCTCGACGGTCAAAACGCCGGTGCGCGAAGGCCTGTCGCGGGTGCTGAGTGACAAACGTTTTGTCACTTATGTGCTGACCCTGACCGGGTACTACATGCTGGCGGTGCAGGTGATGCTGATGTTGCCTATCATGGTAAATGATATCGCGGGCACGCCTGCGGCGGTGAAATGGATGTACGCCATTGAAGCCACGCTGTCGTTATCGCTGCTCTACCCTATCGCTCGCTGGAGCGAGAAACGCTTCCGTCTCGAGCACCGTCTGATGGCCGGGTTGCTGATCATGACCGTGGCGATGCTGCCGATTGGGCTTTCTGCCAATCTTCAACAGCTGTTCACCCTGATTTGCGTGTTCTATATCGGCTCTATTATCGCTGAACCGGCGCGTGAAACCCTGAGCGCCCAGCTGGCGGATCCACGGGCGCGTGGCAGCTATATGGGCTTCAGCCGTTTGGGGTTAGCCTTTGGTGGTGCCCTGGGTTATGCCGGGGGTGGCTGGCTGTTTGATGCGGGCAAAGCCATTAACCAGCCCGAGCTGCCGTGGGCGATGCTCGGCGTCATTGGTTTCATCGCCTTCCTGGCGCTGTGGTGGCAATTCAGTACCAAACGCGCCACCACCGGGATGGTTGAACCCGGGGCCTGATGTTAACAGTGGTAACAATTCAGCGGATTCTGCTGGTGCGCATTAGGCTGACAGGGCATGCTGCTTTGTGTCAGGATGAGACAAAGACGTCATGTTGAGGAACCCCATGAAAAAGTTGTTGATGGTCGCCGCGCTGATTGTGAGCGGCCTGGTGGTAGGCTGTAATCAGCTAACGCAGTACACCGTGAGTGAGCAAGAGATTAACCAGGCCCTGCAAAAGCGGAACAATTTCTCCAAAGATATTGGCCTGCCGGGCGTGGCGGATGCACATATTGTGCTGACTAATCTCTCCAGCGCCATTGGTCGTGAAGAGCCGAACAAAATCACGCTTAACGGGGTCGCGAATCTGGATATGACCTCGCTATTTGGTAATCAGAAAGCGACCATTAACCTGAAACTGAAAGCGCTGCCGGTGTTCAATAAAGAGAAAGGGGCGATTTTCCTACAGGAAATGGAAGTGGTGGATGCCAAAGTCCAGCCGGAGAAAATGCAGTCAGTGGTGCAAACCATGATGCCCTATCTGAACCAGTCGCTGCGCAGCTACTTCAACACGCAGCCTGCCTACGTTCTGCGTGAAGATGCCAGCGAAGGTGAGGCTCTGGCGAAGAAATACGCGAAAGGAATTGAGGTTAAGCCTGGCGAAATCATCATCCCGCTGACCAATTAATCACACTGTTTTAGAAACGGGCACTTCGGTGCCCGTTTTTTTTCACGGAAAGGAGTGCAAAGGAAAACGATTCCGTTTAACCTTAGCTCCCGGCAAAAATAGCCTTCTCAACCAGCCGGAGCCTTCCATGACAGCACAATCCCAGCGACTGAAAATCCGCCGTCCCGACGACTGGCATATCCATCTGCGTGATGGCGATATGCTCAAAACCGTCGTGCCCTATACCAGTGAAGTGTATGGCCGGGCGATTGTGATGCCAAACCTGGTGCCGCCTATCACCACGGTTGACGCGGCGATAAGCTACCGTCAGCGCATTCTTGACGCCGTTCCGGCGGGCCACGATTTTACCCCACTGATGACCTGCTATTTAACCGACACGCTCGACCCGAACGAGCTGGAGCGCGGGTTTAACGAAGGCGTGTTTACCGCGGCTAAACTCTATCCGGCCAATGCCACCACCAACTCCAGCCACGGCGTGACCAGCATTGATGCCATTATGCCGGTGCTGGAACGGATGCAGAAGCTGGGGATGCCGCTGCTGGTTCACGGCGAAGTGACGCACGCGGAGATTGACATTTTCGACCGGGAAGCACGCTTCATTGAAACGGTGATGGAGCCGATGCGTCAGCGTCTGCCGGGTCTAAAAGTGGTGTTCGAACATATCACCACCAAAGATGCCGCCGAGTACGTCCGCGACGGAAACGAACTGCTGGCCGCGACCATCACCCCACAGCACCTGATGTTTAACCGTAACCACATGCTGGTCGGCGGCGTGCGCCCTCACCTGTACTGTCTGCCGATTTTGAAGCGCAACGTTCACCAGCAGGCGCTGCGTGAACTGGTCGCCAGCGGCTTTGAGCGTGCGTTCCTCGGGACCGACTCCGCGCCGCACGCCCGTCATCGCAAAGAAGCCAGCTGCGGCTGTGCGGGCTGTTTTAACGCCCCTACGGCGTTGGGGAGCTATGCGACCGTGTTCGAAGAGATGAACGCCTTGCAACACTTTGAAGCGTTCTGCTCGCTGAACGGCCCGCGTTTCTATGGCCTGCCGGTGAATGAAAGCGTTATCGAACTGGAGCGCACTGAAAGCCAGGTGGTCGAGAGTATCGCCCTGACCGATGACACGCTGATCCCGTTCCTGGCGGGTGAAACCGTGCGCTGGAGCGTCAAAGGCTAAATAAGTACCTGTCCCCTGTTGTAAAATGCATAAAGTGACTGTATAAATATCCAGTATATTCAACAGGGGGCAAATTATGCGTATTGAAGTGACCATTGCCAAAACGACTGTCCTACCCGCTGGCGCTATTGATGCGCTAACTACCGAGCTTTCTCGCCGTATTCACGACCAGTTTCCTGACCAAAACGGCCAGGTCAGCGTGCGCTATGCCGCAGGCAATAATCTTACCGTTCTTGGCGGTGCCAAAGAAGACAAAGACCGCATCAGCGAAATCCTTCAGGAAACCTGGGAAAGCGCAGACGACTGGTTTAACCCTGCATAGAGCAGGTTGTCTGATTAAAAAACGCTCCATCATTATGTAATCTTTTGCCGGGTCGCCCCGGCTTTTTTATTCCTTTTCTGCGCCTTTTTTGCTCTTTTTCTTATTGCATCGCTGTGCGATTAAAAAATAACGAACTAAATGCCGTTTTATTGTTCAAAAAAACGGATGAGGAGGAAAAAGAGGTTGCGGGTTACCTAAAAATTCGAATATTTTCTTAGTTGTTGATATAATTAGTTTGCTTCAGAAAACACGCATTGAACCTCGAACCAGTGTCTTTTAACACGTTAATAAGGGGTTATGATGGAAAAGAATAATGAAGTCATCCAGACCCATCCCCTCATCGGATGGGACATCAGTACCGTAGACAGCTACGACGCGCTGATGCTGCGCCTGCACTACCAGAACCCCACACAATCGAGTCAGCACGAAGCAGAAATCGGTCAAACGCTATGGTTAACGACCGATGTCGCCCGCCAGTTTATTTCTATTTTAGAAGCGGGCATCGCCAAAATTGAATCCGGCGATTACCAGGAAAACGAGTATCGAAGGCATTAGCACTTAATGCTGAAAATTCACGCAACAGGCACCCATCGGGTGCCTTATTATTTTGCCTTGTCAGACAGAATCAGATTAATTACCCTGCTAATAAAGAAGATGCCCAGGACATACGCATGAACTATGACTTAATTATTATCGGCAGCGGGTCTGTCGGCGCTGCCGCCGGTTATTATGCCTCCCGCGCCGGGCTTTCAGTCCTGATGACCGATGCGCACTTGCCCCCGCACGCCGAAGGTAGCCATCACGGTGATACCCGCCTGATTCGCCATGCCTATGGTGAAGGTGAAAAATACGTCCCAATGGTTCTACGCGCGCAAACGCTGTGGGATGAGCTTGCCCAGCTCAGCGGGGAAGAGATCTTCGAGCAAACCGGGGTGATTAATCTCGGCCCCGCCCATTCATCGTTCCTGGCGAACGTCGCTCAAAGCGCGGAACAGTTTGGCCTGAACGTTGAAAAACTCGACGCCCAGACGCTGATGGCCCGCTGGCCTGAAATTCGCGTCCCCGACGACTACATCGGCCTCTTTGAACCGGCATCGGGCGTGCTGCGCAGCGAACGCGCCGTCAAAGCGTGGGTTGAACTGGCCCGCGAAGCCGGTTGCGCGCAGTTGTTTAACTGCCCGGTCAACGCCGTGCATCATCACGCCGAGGGCGTGACTATCGACACCGCCGACGGCAGCTATACCGGTAAGCGTTTACTGGTCAGCGCCGGAACCTGGGTGACGAAACTGCTGCCTGAGCTGCCGGTACAGCCGGTACGTAAGGTCTTTGCCTGGTTCCAGGCTGACGGACGTTACAGCCGCAAAAATAACTTCCCGGCGTTCACCAGTGAAATGCCCAACGGCGACCAGTATTATGGTTTCCCGGCAGAAGAGAATGAGCTGAAGCTTGGCAAGCATAACGGGGGGCAGATTATTGATTCGCCTGAACAGCGCAAACCGTTTGGGGCCGTTGCCACCGACGGCTCCGAAGCGTTCAACTTCCTGCGCAATGTGTTGCCCGGGGTCGGGGGCTGCTTGTACGGCGCGGCCTGTACCTACGACAACTCACCGGACGAAGATTTCATCATCGACACCCTGCCCGGCCATGACAATACGCTGGTGATTTCCGGCCTGAGCGGGCACGGCTTCAAGTTCACCTCGGTGCTGGGAGAGATTGCCGCTGACTTTGCCCAGGGCAAAACGCCTGCTTTCGATCTGTCACCGTTCAGACTGGCGCGTTTCGGGAACTAAGCGCGTAAAAAAGCCCGGTGGCGCTACGCTGACCGGGCTTGAATACGTCTTCTTATTCCGGGTCAGGAATACCCAGACGGGTGTTCAGCTGGCCGCGCGATTTATTGAAAATCTTATTACCATTTTCACGACCTGCGCGGCGACGGCGCTGCTCTTCTTCCGGTAAAACGCTCTCTTCTTTGCACAGATCGCTACAGCAGCCACTGTATTTCTCGGCACAAGCCGGGCACTGGATGAACAGCAGATGGCAGCCGTCGTTCAGACAGTTGGTATGGGTATCGCAAGGAGTGCCGCACTGGTGGCAGTGGGCAATCACGTCTTCAGAGATACGCTCACCCATGCGCTCGTCAAACACGAAGTTCTTGCCGATAAAGCGCACCGGCAGACCCTGCTCGCGCGCGCGACGGGCGTATTCAATAATCCCGCCCTCAATATGCCAGACCTTGTTGAAGCCCTTATGCTTCATGAACGCACTGGCTTTTTCGCAGCGGATCCCACCGGTACAGTACATCACGATCTTTTTGTCGCGATACTCTTCCATCATCTCTACCGCTTTCGGCAGCTGATCGCGGAAGGTGTCCGCCGGGATCTCCAGGGCGTTTTCGAAATGCCCCACTTCGTATTCGTAGTGGTTGCGCATATCAATGAAAACGGCGTCGGGATCGTCGAGCATGGCATTCACTTCTGCCGCTTTCAGATACTCGCCGACGTCACTGGCATCAAAGGTCGGATCGTCAATGCCGTCCGCCACGATACGGTCGCGCACCTTCATGCGCAGGACCCAGAAAGATTTCCCGTCGTCGTCCAGGGCAATATTGAGACGCAGATTATTTAACGCCGGATCAAAGCCGTACAGCAGCTCGCGGAAGGCGTCCATTTTGCTTTCAGGCACGCTGATTTGCGCGTTAATGCCTTCGTGGGCGAGATACACACGACCAAAAACGCTGAGCCCTAAAAACGCCTGATACAGCGCATCGCGGGTCGCCTTTGGGTCGGCAATATGGAAGTATTTGTAGAATGAGACAGTCGTGCGCGGCTCGGTTTCTGCCATCAGCTGCGCTTTCAGTTGCTCATTCGATATGCGGTTGTGCAACACTGGCATGGTGTGGTTCCTGCATTTATCGGTGAGAAAATTCGCGGCCCGCATCATATAGCATGTGTTGCGAATTTACATCCCCACATTTTGCGCTACATTTTCCTCACCTCAAACGGGTACACTCAACATTTGTTGCAATAACAGCCATTCTGCCGGGGTCTATTTGGGCGAAGGGCAAAAAAATGCGATAATAGGACTAATTGCTCGAAAGAACAGGAATGAGATGACCCATTTACCCAAATTTTCTGCTGCACTTCTCCATCCACGTTACTGGTTAACCTGGCTGGGCGTGGGCACGCTGTGGCTGATTGTGCAACTTCCCTATCCAGTCCTTTACCGTCTGGGCACCACACTGGGCCGTTATTCGCTGCGTCTGTTAAAGCGTCGCTCGCGCATTGCCTACCGTAATCTGGAACTGTGCTTTCCCGAAATGGACGAAAAAGAACGCCACCAGTGGGTGGTCAAAAACTTTGAATCCGTGGGCATGGGTCTGATGGAAACCGGCATGGCCTGGTTCTGGTCGGATAAACGCATGGCGCGCTGGAGTGAAGCGAAAGGCGTGGAGCATATCCACGCTCTGGAGGCCGAGAAAAAAGGAATTTTGCTGATTGGCATCCACTTCCTGACCCTTGAAATCGGCGCCCGCATGTTCGGTCTGCATGCGTCACCGGGGATCGGCGTTTATCGCCCGAATGACAACCCGGTTATCGATCTGGTGCAGACCTGGGGCCGGATGCGTTCCAATAAAGACATGCTGGATCGCAAAGATTTGAAAGGCATGATCCGTTCGCTGAAAAAAGGCGATGTGATTTGGTATGCGCCGGATCACGACTACGGCCCGCAGGGCAGCGTGTTTGTGCCACTGTTTGGCGTCGATAAGGCCGCCACCACCTCGGGCACCTATACCCTGACGCGTATGTCGAAGGCCTGCATTGTGCCGTTCGTTCCACGCCGTAAGCCGGATGGCAAAGGGTATGAGCTGATTATCCTTCAGCCCGAGTGCGCCCCGCCGCTGGACGATCAGGAGACCACCGCCGCGTGGATGAACAAAGTCATCGAGCAGTGCATATTGATGGCCCCGGAGCAGTACATGTGGCTGCACCGGCGTTTCAAAACGCGGCCGGAAGGGATGCCTTCCCGCTACTGACAAAAAGCCCCGGATAAAACCGGGGCTTTGTCTTTTGGGTATCGCCGTCGCGGATTGCAGTCATGAGTTAGCAGGAGCACGGCGTTCAGCCTGGTGATACCCTTCCTGTCGTCAATTATTTCTTCCGGGTGATTTTGGCCCTCCGCGCTTGCATATCCGAAACCACCTTGATTATGATTTCTGAAGTAACAGCACTATCTGATGCAGAAAATAATACCTACTCAGTCACACAAATAAATACCATAAATAAGAATATAAGAGCATAACTCACATGGCGGTTCGAGATTAGCCTGACCATATAAAATTCACATTAGCGGAAATCGCCATCTAAACAGTCAAATATAGATGAACGGGGTAATTATTCCTTATGAGCATATCCCTTACACGCCTACGGTCTCCGGCATTCAATCGACTCCTTTATCCCAATAAGGAATAATAAATAAAGAATTCCCTAAGAACCTCATTATAAAACAGCATGCCAGTGGTACAGGGTTAGGCACCGGAAGACCCTGTTTCCCCTGGCGGCGAAAATTGAGTTTCAACACGCAGTAAATCCGGTGAATACGCCTGGTATAAGGCCGATAAAAAACCACCGTGCTGCTCAGCGCTACTGTCCTGTATAGTTGGCGGAAACTGTGCCGGCAGATAGCTAAAGAGCTCCCGCTTTAAAGCTTTTTTGTCAATAACATCTTTCAGTGTCAGGCATTCAAGACTGAGATCGGCAAACAACTTTGATGATCCAGTCAGCTTCGACTGACCTCAGTACGGTGATGACCTGGTGCTCAGTAAATCGGACCTTGCGCATGACAATCTCCTTAACTAACAAATTCAATGACCTCTAAAAGTGAGTAGTGCGGACTACAGGAATACTTACATTTGTATTTTCCCAGGGGTGAGCCACCATTTATTTAATTATCCTCGGAGTGAATTCAAATAATTTAAATTAAAGCCCTGCGATTTGATAAAATTCATTTAAATCAACCATATAATGGAGTGGTCGTAAAGAAATCAACAAATAAAAGCCAGAGTAAACTCGCTTTATTAATTCAATTTAAAAGTGGATAATGGCTGCACTGAATAAAACAATTCAGATGTTTCAGACAATAACTAAGGGTATTTCTATGTATAAGCAGATTATTCTGGCGGCCGCTATTTCTGCAGGCGTGATCGCGGGCTCCGCTTCGGCAAATACTGGTGTGATTAATTTCACCGGCGCAATTTCATCTTCATCCTGTGATTTTAATGTCGCGGTTGATGGTGTTGTTTCACCTACTGGCGTAGTGGATATTGGCACATATAAAGCGTCTGATGTGACCAATGCAGGGGTTTTTGGTACAGCCAAAAATGTCTCACTCATTCCTGACCCGGCCAGCTGTGATGTCGTTCCCGCAGCAGCAGACGCATCTGTCTCTATTATTGCGAACCAGACTGATGCATCCAACACCGATGTGCTCACTACAGCAGACTCAGTCCTGACTAATGCAGGCGTACAGTTCACACTGGCCAGTGGTGCATCCGTGATCAACCGTGGAGGCGTACAGCTCTCCTCCGGGTCTGCTGACCTGGATGCTTCAGGTGCAGTTAACTTCATCGCACAGCCCTATGCGTTGAGCAGCTCCGTCAGTGCTGGTGTTATCGGCGGTGCCGTGTCCTATACCGTGGCTTATCTGTAGGGATAACGTCGGTTTATCTTCTTATGTGATGGTCAGTGCATGACCATTTTTTTGTTTACCACCAATGCCATGAATAGTGATGAGAGTTTATATGCGCCTCAGCTTTCTGCTTATTTCTATTCTTGGCAGTGTGGTCGTGCAGGCTCAAGAAAACCAGCAATTCAGTACCGAATTTATTAATGGCCGGTTTAACAGTGACGCCGTTGAAAAAGCTCTAAATAATGGATTGAACGCTAAAGTCATTTACTCCGTGCAGATCAATGGCCATTCAGTTGGCAGTTATTATTTTTCCCGTAAGGGGTCACACCTCATATTCAGCGATAAATTTTATCAAGAGGCATTATTCGCTATCCTGAGTAAAAATTTACGCACCACTTTGCGTGAAGATATGTATCTGGATTCAGAGACCGAGCGATACACACTCACTGAGAACCAGACAGCCTCATCCCTGTCAGTCTGGTTTCATGATGCCGATCTGCAGCACGCCCAGGGGGATGATGATGAACCTTTATCACAGACCATTAATGGTCTGATGGTCAATTATAACACCAGTGCCAACTACTTCCGTAACCTGGATGATGACTCCACGGAAACCTCACTACCACTTAACAGCCATATCCGGCTGGCGATGTACGATTTCCCTGTTGACCTTGATGTCTCCAGTTCAGATATTATCCATGATGAAATCAACGTGGATAACTTTAGTATCTCGCACCTGTTACCCACCATTCAAAGCCAAGTTTCTGCAGGCCAGACCTATACCAACAGCCGCTACGCAGAAGGCTTCAGTTTTTATGGGGTAAAACTAAATAGCGTTGATGATCTGCGCAGTCGTCACGATCGCTATTACACCCCCAACATTACGGGCTACGCGCGAACCAATGCGACTGTGGAGGTGTATCAGGATAAACGTCTGCTGTTCACTAAAACAGTGGCGGCCGGGCAGTTCGTGATTGATGAAGTTCAGGGGTTGTCCAACCAGACGCTGCGCGTAGTGGTCAAAGAATCCGACGGCACACAGAATACATTTTTCTATGAAAATACCGTGGTGCCTGGCTTGTTAACTCCGGGTACCTATAGCTATGAAGTCAACAGTGGCCGCTATCGTTTCAGTGACGATAATGTGGCGGATGGTTTTGTTTCTGCGGAGTACTCTCACGGATTTAACTGGCTGACAGCAACCATCAACTCGGTGGTCTCGGGGAATTACAAAAACCTGACCGTGGGGGGGGCATTTCCTCTGCGGGCTTTGGGGGCACTGGGTGGGGCTGCGTCGGTCTCAGGCTTCAGGAATGGTGATGAGAAGTATCAGGGTCAGAGCTACAGCCTCAATTATGCAAAATATCTGAATAATGGCTTTAACCTCCAAATGGCAGGTTACCGTTATTCCAGCAGGCATTATCTTTCCTTCAACGACGCAATGCAGATTAAACGTTCCGGCACGGACAAAACTGGGACCTTACGTAACCGTTTCTCCGCTACCCTGATGATGCCGGATCCCTTCATGGGAAATCAGGTGGCACTGAACGTCATGCACAGTAATTACTGGTCTGGCTCACCGGCCACCGACACCTACTCCCTGAGCTATGGCGGGTATGCCAGAGGGGTGGGCTACAACCTCTCTGTCGCAAAATCCTATACCGGGGATCTGGACAGCGATGTCAGCATTTCTCTGTCGCTTAATATTCCACTCCGAAGCCCCGGGAAAAGTGTCTACACCCGGTATAATCATGACCAGTACAACAATACCACCGAGGTTGGGCTCAACAGCTATGATGAGAACGGGTCTTATACCGTTTCGGCCTCACGGAATTTCCATAATAATGATTCGGCGGTCAATGGCACATACAGCCGGGCCAGTTCTCGCTATGACTCTCAGATTGCAGGGAATATCTCCACCCACTCAACCTATGCCTCCGGCTCCCTCAACGGTACGCTGGCAGTAGCTGATAATCATCTGCTACTGAGCAGTAGCCAGGCCAGCACCATGGCGGTGGTGAAAATGAACGGAGCTGATAATGCGCGGGTTAACGGGATTGCTCTCCAGCCGAATGGCTATGCTTTGGTACCACTAAACGACAGCTTTGACAGCCAGGATGTTAGCGTGGATGCAGACAGCCTCAGTAACAATACATTACTGACCCAAAATCAGGTCCGCATTCGCCCCCGCCGGGGTGAATTAACCCGTGTCATCTTTACTGGCAAGAAAGTGAAGTTTGTCCGGGCAATACTGCTCGACAATTCCGGACTTCCGCTAGCATTTGGCACTGAGTTGACGCGCCTGGATACTGGAGATGTGATTTTCGCCGGTAATGGTGGGGGTGTGCTACTGCAAAAGGTAATGTCTGCAGAGACAACTCAAGATGACCTTGTGCTTCGAGATAGCGACAACCGCTGCGACTATACTTTTTCATGGCGTCGGTTGATGAGTTCCAAGAACGAATCCAGTGATTTTATTGATACAGGAAAATTGACATGCAAAAAAAATTAATCCACTCGGCCATATTCGGCTGTCTCCTCCTGTCCCCGATGCTGAGTCAGGCCGCACTGTCACTGAGTAACACCAGGGTGGTGATTCAGGAAGCATCTTCATCATCTGTAGAGGTCATCAATGGCTCGTCGGAACGTTACGGAATGCAGGCCTGGGTTGAAGACCAAAGCGGCAAAGACCCGGGGAAAATGCTTGTTGTTTCACCGGGGTTACTGAGTATTGATGGCAAAAAAAAGGCGGTATTACGTCTCCTCTCATTCAGTAAAGCCAGCAATAAAGAACAGCTCTACTTTCTGAATGTGCAGGAAATCCCACCTAAACCCAAAGATAACGGACACAGCCAGTTTTTGCTGGCCGTACGTACAAAAATCAAGGTATTGGTCCGCCCTGCGCCATTATTTGATGGGCGAAGGGGCGCTGAGCAAAAAATCGAAGTATCAAAAACCGCAAAGGGCCTGCGTTTTACCAATCCGACTCCGTATTATTTTGCTATCACGACAATGACCTCCGGCGGAAAAGACCTGACCAAAACAAAGCTGGGAACATTCGCGCCCATGAGTTCGGTTGATGTACCGTTGGACAAAGCCGCATCAAAGGTGACATTGCGTTATCTTGAAGATACCGGTGCGGCGCGTACTGTCACTCTGAGCGTTAAATAAAGGTTACTCCGGATGAAAATCACGTTAAGGATGCTCTGTACCTTATTGTTGCTCTGCTCGGCCTACGGCCATGCATACTCTGATAAGACCTGTTATCCGTC
>Ga0160437_1000789_pt1 | contig 15510 bp, 15 predicted proteins | sample HID1975I_E0MG_FD_108227 | JGI IMG/M metagenome (GOLD analysis project Ga0160437, IMG submission 108227) | Enriched soil microbial communities from UW Madison campus, WI, USA - HID1975I_E0 MG | ecosystem: Environmental > Terrestrial > Soil > Unclassified | place: USA: Madison, Wisconsin... | reverse complement strand
GCTCTAAAAACTGGCGCATAAAAATCAGGTGATGCTAGTCCTTCCGTTGCTGTAGGCGGCGAAGCGAGCGGTCTCGACGACTTTGCTCACGGCTGCGGTCCAGCAAGATTTCCTCAATGAAGGCCAGGTGACGGTGCGACGCTTCTCGTGCCTGCTCCGGCTCTCTGGCCATTATCGCCTCGAAAACTCGAGTACGATGGCTGCTGACCAGCGGAAGCATTTCCCGACTGGCATACAGCAATTCAAAGTTCTGTCGAACGTTCTGCGCAAGCATGGGTTCCATGCAGCGTAGCAGATGGAGTAAGACCACATTATGTGCAGCTTCGGTGACGGCAATTTGATACTGGACGACAGCGCTGGATTCGGCATCAAGATCGCCAGACTGTTGGGCGACTTCAATCGCGCGATGTAGCTCGCGGATACGCGTACGATCTTCTTCATTACTGCGTAACGCAGCATAGTACGCGGCAATACCTTCCAGTGCGTGGCGGGTTTCCAGCAGATCAAATTGGGATTCAGGGTGGTCGGAGAGCAATTCTACCAGCGGATCGCTGAAGCTCTGCCAAAGGCTACTTTGCACAAAGGTACCGCCTCCCTGGCGACGAAGCAGAAGGCCCTTCGCTTCGAGACGTTGGATCGCCTCACGCAGAGAGGGACGGGACACGTCGAACTGTTTTGCCAGTTCGCGTTCAGGTGGAAGTTTTTCACCGGGGCGCAGCGTCCCCTCAAGGATCAAAAACTCCAGCTGCTGCTCAATCACATCGGATAATTTTGGTTGGCGGATTTTGCTGTAGGCCATGGTTCCCTGTCTCAAGCCATTTTACCCGGAGTCAATTGGTCTTACCAATTTATAGTTCGTGACGCTAAAGTAACAAAGTATTCACCTTCTGTCCATACAGGTTTTGATTGAAATCAGTAAACCCGGCACATTTTAACAACCTTACAGAACACACGTTTCAGAAATGTAACTTTGCACAAATGTCGCATTTACCTATAAAGAAGTAGTTTTAACCTGGTGGAAACGAAAAAAGGTGCACCCTGAACCGATTCAACACCCCAAAAAACCCATGAAAATTCATGTTCTCTCGATAATTTCTGGATACCGAAAGACCGATCGCCTCCCTTCCCGCATTTACATTTGCTTTCTTTTTATGCAACTCGTCATCACCCCTTCATAAAGCAGGTGCATTCAGCCGCGCTTACCACTATTCTCCCAACTGCGGAAGGCTAACACGCAACTTTCAGACCTCCGCCTTGTAAAAAATAATGTACAGGATATGGAAAGTTCATAACGACACGCGCTGAAGAACCGAGGTTCTTATAAAAGCGTAGAAAAAAACAATCACTCACGAGGTTTCATAATGGAAGGTCAACAGCAAGGCGAACAGCTGAAGCGCGGCCTTAAAAACCGCCACATTCAGCTGATTGCGCTGGGTGGAGCTATCGGAACGGGCCTGTTTCTAGGCAGCGCCTCCGTTATTCAATCCGCAGGACCGGGGATTATTCTCGGCTATGCGATAGCAGGTTTTGTGGCCTTTCTGATCATGCGTCAGTTAGGTGAAATGGTGGTAGAAGAGCCGGTAGCCGGTTCCTTCAGCCACTTTGCCTATAAGTACTGGGGCAACTTTGCCGGTTTCGCTTCTGGCTGGAACTACTGGGTGCTGTACGTCCTGGTAGCGATGGCTGAACTGACGGCGGTCGGGAAATACATCCAGTTCTGGTGGCCTGAAATCCCAACCTGGGCGTCTGCTGCCGTGTTCTTCGTCGCCATTAACCTCATCAACCTGACCAACGTTAAAGTGTTCGGTGAGATGGAGTTCTGGTTCGCGATTATCAAAGTGGTCGCAGTCGTAGCCATGATCCTGTTCGGCGGTTGGCTGCTGTTCAGCGGCAACGGCGGCCCACAGGCTACCGTGCGCAACCTCTGGGAACAGGGCGGCTTCCTGCCGCATGGCATCCAGGGGCTGGTGATGATGATGGCGATCATCATGTTCTCCTTCGGTGGCCTCGAGCTGGTGGGTATCACCGCCGCTGAAGCCGATGACCCGCAGAAGAGCATCCCGAAAGCCACCAACCAGGTTATCTACCGTATCCTGATTTTTTATGTGGGCTCGCTGGCGGTACTGCTGTCACTGCTGCCGTGGACGCGTGTGACTTCAGACACCAGCCCGTTCGTGCTTATCTTCCACGAACTCGGTGACACCTTCGTGGCTAACGCCCTGAACGTGGTGGTACTGACCGCCGCGCTGTCGGTGTACAACAGCTGCGTATACTGCAACAGCCGTATGCTCTTCGGCCTGGCACAGCAGGGTAACGCCCCGAAAGCGCTGTCTAAAGTCGACAAGCGTGGCGTGCCGGTTAACACCATTCTGGTCTCTGCGCTGTTCACCGCGCTGTGCGTGCTGATCAACTACCTGGCACCGGAGTCCGCATTTGGCCTGCTGATGGCGTTGGTTGTTTCTGCTCTGGTGATTAACTGGGCGATGATCAGCCTGGCGCACATCAAATTCCGCCGCGCGAAGAAACAGCAGGGCGTCACCACGCGCTTCCCTGCCCTGTTCTATCCGCTGGGGAACTGGATTTGCCTGTTTACCGTTGCCGCGGTGCTGGTCATCATGCTGATGACCCCGGGCATGGCCATCTCCGTTTATCTGATCCCGGTGTGGATTGTGATTCTGGGGATTGGCTACATGGTTAAACAGAAAGGGGCTAAAGCCGTCCGCGCTTAATCCCTTAACGCCCTGTACCGCATTGCGGATACAGGGCGTTACTTCCCTGGCTGCGCTAATTATCCACATGCTGTATCAGCTGAAAACCGCTACATCAGCATGTTACCTACCTCACACTTTCTTCTGCACAGCGCATTTATCCATATCAGCGCCGCATTCCTGCAACGCAATATTGCCATCGCCCGTGAATAATCGATTGCATATCTCATGGCGAGGAAATGTCGATGGACAACAATAAATTATCGGTCAAAGAAAAAATTGGCTATGGCATGGGCGACGCGGGGTGCAACATCATCTTCGGCGCCATTATGTTGTTTGTTAACTACTTTTATACCGATATCTTCGGGCTCGCGCCTGCACTGGTCGGGGTTTTACTGCTGTCTATTCGCGTCATCGACGCGGTAACAGACCCGATAATGGGCGCGCTGGCAGACCGAACCCGCAGCAAATACGGTCGCTTCCGTCCGTGGCTGCTGTGGATTGCCTTCCCTTACGCGCTGTTCAGCGTACTGATGTTCACCACCCCGGACTGGAGCTACAGCAGCAAAGTTATCTATGCCTTCGTCACCTACTTCCTGCTGTCGATAACTTACACCGCCATCAACATTCCTTATTGCTCGCTCGGTAGCGTGATCACCAATGACCCGAAAGAGCGTGTGGCGTGCCAGTCCTACCGTTTCGTGATGGTCGGCATCGCCACCCTGCTGCTGTCACTGACACTGCTGCCAATGGCCGACTGGTTTGGCGGTGATAACAAAGCCAAAGGCTACCAGATGGCGATGACCGTGCTGGCATTTATCGGCATGTGCATGTTCCTGTTCTCCTTTGCCACCGTACGTGAACGCGTGCGCCCGGCGGTGCAAACCAACGATGAAATCAAGCGCGATCTAAAGGACGTGTGGAAAAACGATCAGTGGGTACGCATTCTGCTGCTGACCCTGTGCAACGTCTGTCCTGGCTTTATCCGCATGGCGGCGACGATGTATTACGTCACGTGGGTGATGCAGCAAAGTACCCATTTCGCGACGCTGTTTATCAGCCTCGGCGTTGTGGGCATGATGATTGGCAGTATGCTGGCGAAGGTGCTGACCGACCGCTGGTGCAAGCTGCAGGTGTTCTTCTGGACCAATATCGCGCTGGCCATTTTCTCCTGCGCCTTCTACTTCTTCGACCCGCACGCCACGATGATGATTATGGTGCTCTACTTCCTGCTCAATATTCTGCATCAGATCCCATCCCCGCTGCACTGGTCGCTGATGGCTGACGTCGATGACTACGGCGAATGGAAAACCGGCAAACGCATCACAGGTATTAGCTTCTCCGGTAATCTGTTCTTCCTGAAAGTCGGACTGGCGGTCGCGGGCGCGATGGTTGGCTTCCTGCTCTCATGGTACGGTTACGATGCGGGTGCGAAAGCGCAAAGCCCGGCAGCGCTCAACGGCATCGTCCTGCTGTTCAGCATCATCCCTGGCGTGGGCTATCTGATCACCGCGGGCGTAGTGCGCCTGCTGAAAGTGGACCGTGAAATGATGAAACGGATCCAGGCCGACCTTGAAAAACGTCGCCAGAACTATCGTGAATTGAATGATTATCAGACCGAGGCTGAACTCGTAAGGAAACCACAATGAGCCACTGGCCTAACCCCTTTATAGAGCAACGTGCGGACCCGTTTATTCTGCGTCACGACGGCCTGTATTATTTCATTGCTTCGGTGCCAGAATATGACCGACTGGAAATTCGCCGCGCCGCTGATATTGACGGATTACGCACCGCCGAACCGGTGGTGGTCTGGCGTAAACCCGACAGTGGCCCGATGAGCCAGCTCATTTGGGCCCCGGAACTGCATCGCATCGACGGCACCTGGGTTATCTATTTTGCCGCAACGCACACCCATGATTTGGATGCGTTGGGAATGTTCCAGCACCGGATGTTCGCCCTGACCTGTGACGACGCCGATCCGCTGACGGGCATGTGGTGGGAAAAAGGGCAGGTGAAAACGCCGTTTGATACTTTTGCCCTCGACGCCACGACGTTTGAGCATCAGGGAAAACACTGGTATCTGTGGGCGCAAAAGGCGCCGGATATTGCCGGAAACACCAATCTGTATTTGGCCGAACTGGAAAACCCGTGGACGATTAAAGGCAAACCCGTGATGCTCAGCAAGCCGGAATTTGACTGGGAGTGTCGGGGTTTTCTGGTTAACGAAGGCCCGGCAGTGCTGGTTCATAACGACAAATTGTTCGTCAGCTATTCTGCCAGTGCCACCGATGAAAACTACTGCATGGGGCTGCTGTGGATTCCACTCGATGCCGACCCGATGCTGGCCAGTAACTGGCATAAATCACCGCAGCCAGTGTTCACCACCAGCGACGAAAATAAACAGTATGGGCCAGGGCATAACAGCTTTACCCAAACGCCGAATGGCGATGATGTGCTGGTTTATCACGCCCGGAACTACACCGAAATCGAAGGTGACCCGCTGTACGATCCAAACCGTCATACCCGCCTGAAGCTTATCCGTTGGAAAGAAAACGGGATGCCTGATTTTGGCATCCCGCATGCGGATTCACTGTAAAAACAACGGTGCCCTGGATCAGACCAGGGCACCATAAATTGTTAATAACGCCATAATCACGACGACCGCATAAGACGCTTTCTTCGCCATCGACACCGCCGCTTTTGGCGTTTCCACTTTATCGACGTGCGTCTCACGCGCCAGCGAGAACTGCGCCAGACAGGTCAACACCTGATACTGTGACGTATGACGATCGCCCAATGAGGCGAACCACGCGGGCAGTGCTTTTTCACCATGCCCAATCAGCGCGTATACCACGCCCACCAACCGCACTGGCACCCAGTCCAGCACGTGCAAAATGGCGTCGACAGCAGATTGTTGGCGATCGCGCGGGGTCTGATAACGTGCCAACCAGCTTTGCCACGCACGCAGGAACGCATAGCCCATCAGCGTTGCAGGCCCGAACGGACCGCCAACCACGAACCAGAACAGCGGCGCGAGGTAGTAACGATAGTTAATCCACAGCAGCGCATTTTGCAGCTCGCGCAAAAATTCACGCTCATCACAGCCCGGCGGAACGCCATGAATTAGCGTCAACTCGCTGGCCATCGCATCACGCGCGTGGGCATCGTTGCGGGAAGCGGCTTTCAAATAAGCGTGATAATGCAAACGCACCTTGCCCGCGCCAATACACAGCAGGCCAATCAGGATCCACATCACCAACAGCGGAACGTTAAACAGCACGCCAAGCAGCGCACACTGCAATACATACACAATGGCCATCGCGATGACGGTCATCAGCACGGTGAGGATAAAGGAATAGTTCTTGATGCGGCGGAAAAGCACTTCCAGCCGGTGGTCGAGTTGCCAGTGTTCGCCCAGTTTGAACAAACGTTCGGCGATCAGCACCAGTAAGGTGGTAAACAGCGTCATGTCATCTCCTTATCTGACGGGGGGCTCACCAGAGAACGAAACCGCTGCCAGTCAAACGCCGGGCCAGGATCGGTTTTGCGTTCAGGTGCGATATCACAGTGGCCCGTCATATTGCGGGCAATCGCCGGGTAAGCCAACATCAACACCTGAGTTAAGGCCGCAAGCTGCTGATATTGTTCGTCGGTATACGCCAGCGTATCCGTGCCTTCCAGCTCAATACCAATCGAAAAATCGTTACATTTTTCGCGTCCGTTATAGCATGAAACACCCGCATGCCAGGCGCGTTTATCGAAGGGAACATACTGCACGATTTCGCCGTCACGGCGAATCAGACAATGGGCTGAAACGCGCAAATGGGCAATTTCGGCGAAAAAAGGATGCGCTTCAGGGTCTATAGTTCCAGTGAATAATGCGTCAATCCACGGGCCACCAAATTCGCCGGGCGGCAAACTGATATTATGAACCACCAGCAGCGAAGGCGCTTCATCATCCGGGCGGCAATCATGATGCGGCGATGGAACGCGGCGGGCGTTCTCCAGCCAGCCACCGTGTAACTGCATGCGGGCTCTCCTTAATATATGGTGCAGAAATCCGGTTCAGAGTAGCATGTTTATAACTTATGATTCCTTACCATTTGGAGTTTTATCATGCCGCCTCGCCGCTACAATCCTGAGCATCGTCGTGACGCACTGCTGGAACGTATTAACCTCGATATCCCTGCTGCCGTAGCCCATGCACTCCGTGAAGATTTAGGTGGCGAAGTGAACGCCGCGAACGATATTACCGCGCAATTATTGCCGGAAGAGGCGCACTCTCACGCCGTCGTCATCACGCGCGAAACGGGCGTATTTTGCGGTAAACGCTGGGTGGAAGAAGTCTTTATTCAGCTGGCCGGGGACGCCGTCAGCATCACGTGGCACGTTGAGGACGGCGACCTACTGGTAGAAAATCAACCACTGTTTGAGCTGAACGGCCCATCGCGCGTGCTGCTAACGGGTGAACGCACGGCGCTGAATTTTGTGCAAACCCTTTCCGGCGTCGCCAGCAACGTTCGTCGCTATGTTGAGCTGCTGGAAGGCACCAACACGCAGTTACTCGACACCCGCAAAACCCTGCCCGGACTGCGTACCGCGCTGAAATATGCCGTGCTGTGCGGCGGCGGAACCAATCACCGTCTTGGCCTTTCGGACGCCTTCTTGATCAAAGAAAACCACATTATTGCGTCCGGTTCCGTACGTCAGGCGGTGGAAAAAGCGTTCTGGCTGCACCCGGATGTCCCGGTGGAAGTTGAAGTGGAAAGCCTCGAAGAATTGCAGGCCGCACTCAAAGCCGGGGCCGACATCATCATGCTGGATAACTTTAATATCGAGCAAATGCGTGAAGCGGTGAACATCACCCACGGCCAGGCGCAGCTTGAGGTCTCTGGCAACGTGACCTTCGACACTATTCGTGGATTTGCTGAAACCGGCGTGGATTACATCTCCGTGGGCGCACTCACCAAACACGTGCAGGCTCTCGACCTGTCGATGCGTTTTAAATAACGTATTCTGCGGAGGGGTTTGCGAGCCCCTTCGCAGTGAAATGCAACGCGCGTGCAAGCTGCCATAAACCTCTGAAGCATCCTTCCTGATTCCATTTTCTCCCTTCGCCATCTGCATTCTTCACTGCCAAAGTGCTCCCGTTAAACAAGGAGCAAAACATGGACAAGCAACATGGATTCACCCTGATCGAACTGATGGTCGTTATCGGCATTATTGCCATCCTCAGTGCCATCGGCATTCCGGCTTATCAAAACTACCTGCGAAAAGCCGCCCTCACTGACATGCTACAAACGTTTATGCCATACCGCACCGCCATTGAGCTTTGCGCTCTCGACCACGGCGGCACAACCGGGTGCGATGGCGGCAGCAACGGCATTCCCTCGCCTGCTACCAGCCGCTATGTTTCCGGCATGGAGGTCGTGCAGGGCACCGTAACGCTGACGGGTCAGGAAAGTCTCAATGGACTGAGTGTCACGTTGAAACCCGTATGGGATACCGAGAACGGGATCACTGGCTGGCAACGCACCTGCGCCATTGCCAGCGACAGCGGGTTAAAACAAGCCTGTGAAGATGTATTCCGCTTCACGGCACCCTGAGGCACGACAATGAAAAACGATAAACTTCTCTCGTTATGCCAGCGGCACCAGGCGGTACTGCTCAATAATGGCGAACAGGTTCTGAATATTGCGGTGGTCGGCACGCCGCCCAGCGAGTTAATGGCTGCCCTGCGGTTCTCCACGCAAAAGCGCATCGACATTGAATGCTGGGATCAGCCCCGCATGGACCAGCACCTGCACACCTCTCAGGATTCACATTTACCCGCAGCCAGGGAGGACAACGGCAACGTTGTTGCATTGCTGGACCAGACCTTTCAGCAGGCACTCCAGCAACGTGCGTCCGACATTCACGTCGAGCCAGGAGAAGACGTTTTGCGCATTCGGCTGCGGGTGGATGGCGTGCTACATTCCCTGCCAGATTTCTCTCCCGCGCTCAGCGCCCCGCTGATTGCCCGGCTCAAGGTATTGGGTAATCTGGATATCGCCGAGCGACGATTACCGCAGGATGGGCAATTTACCGTCGACATATCCGGGCGCAGCGTTTCCTTTCGCATCGCCACCCTGCCCTGTCGCGGCGGTGAAAAGGTCGTTCTCCGCCTGCTGCATCAGGTGAAGCTGGCGCTGGATATCAACACGCTGGGAATGAACAACATCCAACTTGAAGCCTTTCATCAGGCGCTGCATCAGCCGCAGGGGCTAATGCTGGTTACCGGCCCCACTGGCAGCGGTAAAACCGTCACACTGTACAGTGCGCTGCAGGCACGTAACCACCCGGAGATAAATCTGTGTAGCGTAGAGGATCCGGTGGAGATCCCGCTCGACGGCATCAATCAGACGCAGATCAACACCCGCGCTGGACTGACCTTCCAGAGCGTTTTGCGCGCGCTGCTGCGTCAGGATCCTGACGTCGTGATGGTGGGCGAGATCCGTGACACTGAAACCGCCGAGATCGCCATCAACGCCGCACAGACCGGGCACCTGGTGCTGTCTACGCTACACACTAATTCCACCACCGAAACGCTGATCCGATTGCAGCAAATGGGCGTCGCCCGCTGGATGATTTCCTCGGCGCTGTTGCTGGTCATCGCCCAACGGTTGGTACGTCGTTTATGTCCGCATTGTTACCAGCAAGAAGGACACTATGACGCGCTTCCGGCCTCCCTGTGGCCCAAAGTATTGCCACGATGGCGTGCCGTTGGGTGCGAGCGTTGCTATCACGGATATCACGGGCGTATTGCGCTGTTTGAAGTGCTTACCATTACGCCCTCTCTGAAACAGGCCATCGTCACCGGTTCCAGCCCGGAAGACATGCAGCGTCTTGCACGTGATTCCGGCATGATGACCCTGTTTGAACATGGCTGCGAAGCTGTCGAGCAAGGGCAAACCACCGTGGAAGAACTGCTACGGGTGATCGGCGTCCATGATGGCGAATAAACAGCTCTGGCAGTGGCGCGGCGTAACAGCGCTCGGTGAAATCCGCCAGGGAAGTGTCTGGGCAGAAAATAAAATGGCCGCGATGGCGAGTGCCGGGCGCGATGGAGTTCAGCCTCTCTCGCTCACTCGCCGGACGACCCGAAAATCACATTGGCGGACGCAATACAGTAGCGAATTGATGCAGCAGTTGGCCACATTGCTACAGGCAGGGCTAACGCTTTCGGAGAGTTTGATGCTGTTGGCGGAACAGCATCCTGTCGCGCAGTGGCAGGCAATGATGCAGGATCTGGCCCAGCGCCTGGCGCACGGTGAGTCACTTTCCGACGCCATGCAGCAATGGCCAGAGGCCTTTCCACCGCTGTATCACACGCTGATCCAGGCCGGGGAAATGACCGGTAAGCTCGATTATTGCTGCGCCCATCTTGCCCGTCAGCAGGAAGAACAGCATAAGCTGAGCCAAAAGGTGAAAAAGGCGCTTCGCTATCCACTGATCATATTGCTGCTGGCGTTATTGGTGGTGATTGGGATGAGTGCCTTTGTATTGCCTGAGTTTGCCGCCATTTATCGCACCTTTAATACGCCGCTTCCGATGCTGACTCAGATGGTGATGGCGATGTCTGCCGGAGTAAAAAAGGGGTTGCCACTGATAGGGTTACTGACAACGTTGCCCTTTTTTCTACGCTCTGTCTTATACCGTAGTCCTCACTGGCAGCGGCTTCGACCGCAGCTGTTGTTAGCACTTCCGGTGGTATCCGGGCTGATTCGCGGACAAAGGCTGAGCCAGATATACACCGTACTCGCCTTAACGCAGAACGCCGGGATCCCGTTTCTGCAAGGACTGGAAAGTGTGGAAAAGACCCTGACCTGTCCGTGGTGGCGCGACGTTATCCGTCAGATGAGCGAATCAATCTCCACAGGGAGTGCCATTTGGCAGGCAATGGAACACCAAAAAATCTTTACACCGCTGTGCAAGCAATTAGTCAGAACCGGTGAGGTGTCGGGTTCTCTCGATAAAATGCTCGGGAATTTGGCGCACTATCACAGTGAGCAAACGCAACAGCAGGCTGAGAATCTGGCAACGCTACTCGAACCGGTGATGTTACTGGTGACGGGAATTATTATCGGAACACTGGTGGTGGCAATGTATCTGCCGATTTTTCATCTGGGAGATGCTATCAGTGGCGGTTAATCGCTGGCGCAAGATACGCCAGCGATTCACGGCATTACAGGCTGTTGAACACGCGGTTCTCTTGTTCCTGCACGCGGATAAAGGTCGTACGTTTGGTCAGCTCTTTCAGGCGTGATGCACCGACATAGGTACATGCAGAACGCAGGCCACCGAGGACATCACGGGCGGTATTTTCTACCGGTCCACGCAGTGCCAGCTTCACGGTTTTGCCTTCTGCCGCGCGGTATTTCGCAACACCACCGACATGACGGTTCATCGCAGACTCGGAGCTCATACCGTAGAACAGCATGAATTTTTCGCCGTTTTCTTCAACTACCGTGCCGCCGCTTTCTTCGTGACCGGCCAGCATCCCGCCCAGCATCACGAAATCTGCGCCGCCGCCGAAGGCTTTCGCGACGTCGCCCGGCGTCGTACAACCGCCATCACTGACGATCTGACCACCGAGACCGTGTGCCGCATCGGCACATTCGATAACTGCCGACAGCTGTGGATAGCCAACACCGGTTTTTACACGCGTGGTGCAAACGGAACCAGGACCGATACCGACTTTCACGATGTCTGCGCCAGCCAGGATCAGCTCTTCACACATTTCACCGGTCACGACGTTGCCCGCACAGATGGTTTTGGTCGGCCAGGCTTCACGCGCTTTAATCAGGAACTGAACGAAGTGTTCAGAATAACCGTTCGCCACGTCGATGCAGACAAAGTTCAGCGCAGAATGCAGATTAAGGATCTGTTTAGTTTTTTCGAAATCCGCGTCGGACGTCCCGGTAGAAACCATCACGTGTTTGAGCACATCTTCAGATACGCTGCCCGCGAAGGCTTTCCAGTCTTCAACAGAATAGTGTTTGTGCACAGCGGTCAGAATACCGAACGACGCCAGGGCTTTCGCCATTGCGAAGGTGCCAACCGTATCCATATTTGCAGCAATAATTGGAACGCCAGACCATTTCTGACCAGAATGCTTAAAGGTGTATTCGCGTTCCAGCTCAACTTCGGAACGGCTTTTGAGGGTAGAGCGTTTAGGGCGGATAAGAACGTCTTTAAAACCTAACTTCAGATCTTCTTCGATACGCATGTACGGATTCCTGGGGTTAGAGGCAAAAATGGACTAAGCACAACTCCAGTGACGTTATCATACGCAGTAATCATCCCTTCGCAAGACTGCGATTTTCACTTTTTTTACGCTACAATCGTACAAATTTACCTGGCGAACAGCGATTTTAACGTTTGTCATTTTGGTCACCGTAAAGCTTAAATTTAACCGGTTGATTTATCGCGGTAATTATTCACAGGATAGGGTGGTATGGGTTATACAGTCGCGTTAACAGGTGGCATCGGGAGCGGAAAAAGCACCGTTGCGAATGCCTTTGCCGACTTAGGTGTTAACGTTATTGATGCCGATATCATCGCTCGTCAGGTTGTCGAACCCGGAACGCCGGCGTTACAGGCCATTGTCAGCCACTTTGGCGATGCGCTACGCTTGCCGGACGGCAGCCTGAATCGTCGTCAACTTCGGGAGCGAATTTTCGCACATCCCGCTGAGAAATCCTGGCTTAATGCCCTTCTCCACCCCCTGATCCAGCAGGAAACACAGCGTCAGATGCAGCAGGCGACCTCGCCTTATGTTCTGTGGGTGGTTCCGCTGTTGGTGGAAAATCAGCTCTGGAAAAAAGCTGACCGGGTGTTGGTGGTCGATGTTTCTGAGGAAACACAGCTCCAGCGAACGATACAGCGCGATAATGTGTCAGAGGCACATGCAAGACAGATCTTAGCCGCCCAGGTTACGCGCAAACAGCGTCTCGCCGTGGCGGACGACGTCATTGATAACAACGGCACACCAGATGCCATCGCATTGGATGTAGCCCGCCTGCACGACAGCTATCTGAAGCTGTCTCGTCAGGCCGATTCACAGGAAAAAACGTAATGCACACCCACGTCCTCTTTGAACATCCCCTGAATGAGAAAATGCGCACCTGGCTTCGCATTGAGTTTCTGATTCAGCAATTGAATTGCAACCTGCCTGTACGCGATCACGCCAGCGCATTGCATTTTTTTAGAAATATTGGGGACTTACTGGATGTGTTCGAACGCGGTGAAGTTCGTACAGATTTACTGAAAGAGCTGGAGCGCCAGCAGCGTAAACTGAAGCAGTGGGATGAAGTCCCCGGCGTCGACAAAAGCCGTATTGAATCTCTGCGCCAACAGCTGAAAAACAGCAGCAGCATTCTTATGACTGCACCGCGCGTAGGCCAGCTGTTGCGCGAAGACAAACTGATTGCGCTGGTGCGCCAACGCCTGAGCATTCCAGGTGGCTGCTGTAGTTTTGATTTACCCACGCTGCACATTTGGCTGCATGCCCCACAGTCGAAGCGCGATGCGCAGGTAACGCATTGGCTGGAAAGCCTTGAGCCAATGAATCAGGCCCTGACGCTTATCGTCGACCTGATCCGTAATTCCGCGGCGTTCCGTAAGCAAACCAGTCTGAATGGTTTCTTCCAGGATAACGGCGAAGATGCTGACCTTCTTCGTCTACAACTGGTGCTTGACGATCAGCTGTACCCGCAAATCTCCGGCCACAAGAGCCGTTTTGCTATCCGCTTCCTGCCTCTGGACAGCGAAAATGGCACTGTTCCAGAGCGTCTGGATTTCGAACTGGCTTGTTGTTAAGGAATCATCATGAGTGAAGTGATTAACGTAAATTGCCCCACCTGTGGCAAGAGCATCATCTGGGGCGAACAGAGTCCGTTCCGCCCCTTCTGCTGTAAACGCTGCCAGCTGATTGATTTAGGTGAATGGGCCGCCGAAGAAAAGCGTATCCCAAGCAGCGGCGATCTGTCTGATAGCGATGACTGGAGCGAAGAGCAGATTTAAGCCTGCGCGACCAGTTTGGCAATAACCGGTTCGTTGGCAGGTGGAAACTCTTCTGCCAACAGATCCTTCTGTGCGACCCAGCGTCCCGGTTGGCCCTCTTTCCCCCACGGCTCGCCCTGCCAGCTATCTACCAGCCAGAACCACAGCGTGATATGTCGGTCCGGAAATTCAAACTCCAGCTTATCGAACAGCATGGCAGATTCCGGCAAAATACCCACTTCTTCGAATAACTCTCGCGCCAGCGCCAGCTCCGGGCTTTCACCTTCTTCAATCTTCCCACCAGGGAATTCCCACATGTTAGCCATATGCGCATCGGCGGCACGTTGGGTGATAAAGATCTCGCCCGCGGCGTTGCGCAGGATCCCGGCTGAAATTTGCAGTTTTTTCATTGTCTTCATTCCATAAAAAAGGCGCTGTCACCAGCGCCTTCGTTTCGCAGATCTGAGTGTTTAGCAGAGCTTAGTTGATACGACCATGGCACTGTTTATATTTTTTACCTGAACCGCACGGACACGGATCGTTGCGACCGACTTTGCGCTCGCCGGTTTGTGCCGCCAGCTCTTCGGTAACAGCGGTGTTGTCATCCGCATGGCTAAGCTGCTGCATCTGTGCCAGACGCTCAGCCTCTTCACGACGCTGTTCTTCCATCGCTTCAACTTCTTCCGGCATACGCACCTGCACTTTGCACAAGGTGCTGATCACTTCATATTTCAGTGACTCAAGCATGGCCGCAAACATAGAGAACGATTCGCGTTTGTACTCCTGCTTAGGATCTTTCTGCGCATAGCCGCGCAGATGGATGCCCTGACGCAGGTAGTCCATCGCTGCCAGGTGCTCTTTCCACAGGGAATCGAGTGTCTGCAGCATCACACCTTTCTCGAAGTGGCGCATCATTTCGGTGCCAACCACTTCTTCTTTGCGCTGATAGACTTCGATGCCATTCTGCAGAATGCGCTCACGCAGTGTTTCTTCGTGCAGATCCGGCTCTTTATCCAGCCACTCTTTGATTGGCATGTCGAGGTCGAAATCGTTTTTCAGGCGTTCCTGCAGACCTTCGACATCCCACATTTCTTCCAAAGACTGTGGCGGAATGTGCGCATCAATGGTGGTTTTGAACACGTCTTCACGGATGCTGGCGATGGTTTCGCTCACATCAGACACGTCCAGCAGTTCGTTACGCTGGGAGTAGATCGCGCGACGCTGATCGTTTGCCACATCATCGTATTCCAGCAGCTGCTTACGAATATCGAAGTTACGGCTTTCCACTTTACGCTGTGCATTAGCAATCGCTTTGGTCACCCACGGGTGCTCAATCGCTTCGCCAGGCTTCATACCCAGTTTACGCATCATGCCGGAAACGCGATCGGAGGCGAAGATACGCATCAGGGCATCTTCCATCGACAGGTAGAAACGGGAAGAACCGGCATCACCCTGACGACCCGCACGGCCACGCAGCTGATTATCGATACGGCGAGATTCGTGACGCTCAGTACCAATGATATGCAGACCGCCGGAGGCCAGAACGGCATCATGACGTACCTGCCAGTCCGCTTTGATCTGGGCGATGGTCTCAGGCGTTGGCTCTTCAAGAGAGGCAACTTCTTCCTGCCAGCTACCCCCCAACACGATATCCGTACCACGGCCCGCCATGTTGGTGGCGATGGTCACCGACGCCGGGTAACCCGCCTGAGCAACGATACTTGCTTCGTTGGCGTGGAATTTGGCGTTCAGAACGTTG
>Ga0160437_1000787_pt1 | contig 15518 bp, 10 predicted proteins | sample HID1975I_E0MG_FD_108227 | JGI IMG/M metagenome (GOLD analysis project Ga0160437, IMG submission 108227) | Enriched soil microbial communities from UW Madison campus, WI, USA - HID1975I_E0 MG | ecosystem: Environmental > Terrestrial > Soil > Unclassified | place: USA: Madison, Wisconsin... | reverse complement strand
TTCATCCAGATGCCAGGAGCAAAACCCGGAAGGCTGACGCCAGTACCAGCGAAGACGTTTCTCCATTTCAGGGGCGTAGTGCTGAACCCAGCGGTAAAGCGTGGTGTGGTCATTCCAAACTATAGGGCAGGATCGTCTACCGGGGCGGGGTCATTCCAATGTGCTATTCTTTTGACCATAAAACAGATAGCTAGGATTGACTATGATCGACACTTTGGACCTTAAGGTGCTCAAAGCAGTGCATGTTGTGTGTGAAGCGGGAAGTGTGAATAAGGCTGCTGAAATCCTGGCAGTTACACCCGGGGCAGTAACCTATCTTATAAATAAAGCGCGTAAAGAGACAGGCTCTGCACTATTCTTACGCACTAAAACAGGCATGTCTCCGGATCCGGTTGCAAGGGAGCTTAGTGCTCGGTATCTCAGCATTTCTCATGAGTTCTCTAAAAACGAGACAGGGCCTATCAATAATAGACCGATGATCATCAGTTCTTTTTCTCTTGCAGAGTTATTACTTTCCGTCTCGGTCATGGAAGATCAAGATAAGTATCCGGAAATCACCTTTTGTAAGCAGGAACATGATGATAATACCCGGCTAATAAAGCTTCGTAACCGGGAAGTCGACCTCGATATTGGAACAAGACTACCCGCAGATCGTTCGATAACACAGCTTCATTTTTTTGCAGGCCATGCAGGAATTTTGGTTCGCAATAATCATCCCACGGTCAAAGAAAAGGTCACATTAGAGGATTGGCAAAAAAATAACCATGCAGTCTGGTCACATGGTATGCATTTTACGAATGACAATTTTGAACTAATGCATAAGTTTAATGAACTTTCAAAGGCGAGGAACATATCCTTTAGAACCAGTAGTTCGTTAAATCTGATTAACCTCTGTATGTTAAGCGATATCCTGATATTGGTTCCAGAGATTGTAGGCCGTAAACTTACATCGGTCTTGCCTGTCAATTGGTATAAGCCCCCCGAAGAGCTTAATATGCGATATGAGTGCTACATTCATTATAATCGAGCAATGTCAGGGCATGAGATCATGAAAAAGCTTGTTGCGTTATTTCATGAGGCATTTGGTCTTTGACGCAAGAAAAGCCTGTGCGACATTTATACCTTATAATATTACATCTCTCCAATAATCTTGATTTTCCATTCAATGATAAAGGTCGCGTTGCTGCGAATCTTACAGGAATTGCCAATGTTGAGATGAATGTGTGAGTTAATGTGCTCAGCAATAATTCTTTTGCCATTAGAGTAGATACTCAATATACAGTTGGGTGTGAGTTGCTTTAACGTTTTGAAAAACATCTCTGAACTCACTTTGTAATTGTTTATGCTCCGAATGAAAAGCGTCACTTCGATACCAAGTTCCAAACTTTCTGGAGGGTTCGCCAGTTTTAACACGTAACGAGAATTATTTAGTTCAATGTAAAGGCTACGTATTGAAACTATCATTTAAGTCTCCCTAGAATGTAATATGTGAGCACGTCTATTGTTACTACTATTTCCTGAAGCCCGAGAGGGTATTATATAATATTTAATATATTTTTTCAGCACTCATCCCTTAGCAGACCAATGTGATGAGTGCTACGACTTCAAAGATGCGAAAGTTATTTTTTTATCTGAGACTCCTGAAATAGGCGGTTCTTGATGCTACTCCATGAATGCCCAAGGACAATAAATTTAAAGCTCAAAGAATATAAATGTCCTATTTGCTAACAGTGGGGGATGCCCAAATAAACGTAGGAAATTATTTCTTTACCGTATCCTGTATGGTGTGAATGACGTGCTGTAATTTATTATCATTTGACAACGAGTGATGGTAATGAAGATAACAATCAAATTGCATTTCCAGCTCGGGAGGGGGAGGCAGGGCGGCAATCGGTAGTTTGTCAGCAATCATATCCGCAACAACAGAAGGCATAAGCATTACGTGATCGGTATGAGCACATAGCAAAGCCATATTGAGTGAATCACTTGAAATGACAGATATCGAACGTTGATTCATTAACTCATAAAATCTATTGGCATGACGATAATCATCACAAACGAAATCCATTCTTCGCGACCAACGAACATGATTACACCTTAGCCAGTCATCCAGAGTAACCTGTTGTTTCGCAGCAGGATTACTGCTATTCATCAGTATTTTTAATCCAGAGGAGAACAGAAGAGTCTGAACGATACTGCGATCTCCTGGCAAACGTGTACCAATGTCAATATCGATTTCTTTACTCCGTAAACGCAGCAGACGAGCATTATCACTCATTTCTGGGGGGGTGAAGTGTATCTGGTCTGGGCGTTCGGCCATGATACAAAGCCTGTCTGATATGGCGAATTCGAATAATGAATATGTACATATCATTATTTCTCTGTTGCTGAAAGATACAGCACCGTTGTCGTCGTAAAGTTCTTTGGCTATGTTGAGATATCGCTGGCTAAGTTCCTTTGCAATATTATCAGGGAGCATGCCATCACGGGTCCTAAGAAACAGCGCAGAACCTGTTTTTTGTCTTGCTTTGTTTAATAGATAGCTAACGGCACCTGGCGAAACGCCAAGTAAGTCAGCTGTTTTAGTGACGCTTCCACAGGTAACGAGAAGATGTATTGCTCGCAATACTTTCATGTCTAAAGAATCAATCAAATTTGCCTCCTGGCCTTATGCAGTACACCCAGTCAGGTCGGGTTAGAGAATAACAGGGCTATGCATTCCATACTGTTTGTAAAATTTGTGTAGATGACTGTATATAATAAATGATTTAAAGTGATTAAAAACGAAAAGCAGATATTTTAAATTTCATCGGTATGGATTTGGATGTGGTATTAAAAAGACAATCTTTTCAACTGATTATGTCATTTTATGCAGGCGTTTGTATCCTAAGGGATATTGGTATGTTTGTTGATCTAGGTCAATTTCTCTCGTGTTTTTAATGCCGAAAATTTATTTTATTATTTTTTGTTTTTTTATGGTTTACTTTCCGCTCTGATAAATAAATGAATGGTTTGTACGGATTTAATGTTGTTCTTTGGCTCGAGTTTTCAATGCGTTACACGAACTTATTCGTTTTCCCATCAGGGCATTTAAATTGCTAATTTAATAGATTTGATGGTTGTATCTGTATGCTTCCTGTACATTCGTCTCTGCATAATGTTTTTCCGTTTGAATTATAAGCTTGACCCGATAATTACTGTTTCAGTCGCTCATCTATGCAGGCACGAAGGAAACAAATTTTAGAGAACAAAAAGGTTTAGTGAAAAATCAACTACATCGATGGACGTAACTTACAGGAAATTTAACGATGAATAAATCGTATAAAATAATATGGAATGAATCCACCCAGCAGTGGGTTGTCACCAGCGAGCTGGCATCAGGTAAAAAGAAGACGAAAGCTTCTCAAACCATTAAATCTTGGGCTGCTGGCCTTATTGGCACCTCCGCGTTATTTGCTTTGCCAGCCATGGCGGCCGTTGATACTGATATACCAGAATTCAGAAGTGATGATGGAGGGTATGCATTAATTATTAACAGTGACACCAATCTGAATAGCAACAGCGGATTCGGCTTTGACCACATCGACAAAGGTAAAAATGGTTTTAAAACCACTACGATCGCAGATGCTTCAGTTGCCGGTGAAATTCACGGGAATGGTAGTGATATTGACACGATAAATGGCAATGCACTGATACTTGGCGACAAAGTTGGCTATGATTTCGTGGATAAAACTACTGGCAACAATATTCCTTTCAGCGCATTTGATAGCACTGCTTTTACCACCAACACAATTGGAGATCGTGATATCTATGTCAACGAGGAAGTCGGCGTTGATGGACAATACGTTGACAGAAATCTTGTTCAGGTAACCGATGGTGCAGTATTGGATGTTAATGTCGGTACTACGGATGCTCAATGGTATGAAAATGAGCAGAATAATGTTGCCGCGATAATGAAAACCTCCATCAATAATAACAATACAACGACAGGCATCAAAGGCTCTTCTGTCTTTGATGTTAGCTCAACAGATCCCTCTGTAGCGTCAACGTTGAACTATCACTCAAAAACACGTGTTTTTCTGGGGAATGGAGCAAACTTCGCTACGGATGACGATTACACGCGTTATAAATATATTTCAGCAAAATTCGAAGGTGATATCGATACTGCTATCGGTCAACGTAGTATTAATAGTGTCGAAGATTTTGCTGCTTATAACAACGAACTCATTAAAGCTGTGCAGGATGGCATTATCAGTGTGGCTGACTATGATAAAGAGTTAGCAAAAGCTTATGATCCTGAAATTAAATCTATCTATACCAGCGCTGAAGCTATCCCCGAAAACGATGCATCACGTATGTTCGGTAATTTTGCGAATGTTTCTTACATTCAGGCTCGCGGAGAAGGTGCACAAGTCAATATTGATAAAGATGCAGTTATTCAGCTAACTAACTCTGGCGCCAGTCTTATCTCGGTTCGTGATGGTGCGACGTTGCTTAACGAAGGTGAACTTGCGACTGTAAGTAACCCTAGTTCATACAGTTATGCTGTCAATGCGGTGAACGGCACGGTTATTAATGATGGAATCATTGATGCAGGGGGAACGAATCCTGAACTTGTCGATCCAAATGGAGACGCCCTGACAGGCGGTATTTCACGTGCGATTTACAGTTATAATTCCGACGTGACTAACAACGGTGTCATTAATGTTGCGGCCCGCGAAACGGGTGCCAACTATGCGATTATTGCCACTGGCGGATCTCATATTGAGAACTCGGGTTCAATCAATGTTTCTGCAACTCAAGAATCCGCGACTGAAAATTCAACTGGCCTTACACGTGGTGTCAATGTGGTGGGAGCATCCACATTCGTCAATACAGGTGATATCTATATGGGTCGTCAACAACGCACTAAGAGTGACGTTGTTGATGACATCGCCGTCAGCACTGACGGAAACTATCTTATTGGTATAGCCAGTTCTTCAGTCGTAGATAATAAGGGGAATTTGACCCTCGGATCTAAAACGCAGGGGGCCAGTGCTGTTAATATCGAAGGCAACACATCCACATTCCAGAATCACGGCACTATTGATATCAACGGAAATGCTGCCGGTTATGATGGCAATGCACCGCTGCAAAATAATGGCGTTCTTGCGACCAAAGCTGCAGTGTCTGCTGAGAATAGTGTGGGTGGCGAAATTAATTTGAACGGTATTAATGCCGTTGCCATGAAAGCGCTGGATGGGTCAACAGTCACCAACGCCGGTACGACTAATATCAAAGGCCATGACGCGCAATATAACACTGCAAATTACGGTATGTGGGCGGAAGGCGAAGGCTCTAAAGCTATACTCACCGGTGACGTCAACCTTGAAGGAGATCGTGGTATCGGTGTTCACGCTCGTAACGGCGGCAAAGTTTCGGTTGACGGTGGTAGCGTCAATTTTGTCAGTGGCGAGAATCAAACGGGTTACTACATCTATGGCGCAGGCTCCAGTGTTGACAGCCAAAATGCAGAGCAGAGCGTAGCGACAAAAGGCTCCACGCTGTACCGCATCGACGGAGGCGCAACCTATGTAGCTTCAGGCGGCAAACTGAATGCCGAGGCTGATAATTCGACGATACTGCTTTCGACCGGTGCGGACAGTAATATTACTGCCACTAACATGCAGCTCACCGTGAATGGCGCCAATGCCACCGGGGTAAAAGTTGAGGCGGGCGGTACAGCCACTATAGATGACAAAACGCAATTTACGTTGTCCGGAACCGGCGCGACAGCAGGCACAGTAACCGGTAGCGGGAAAACCATCACCGGCGAAGATCTTGCTCTGGCTGCTTCCACGCTGACCAGTTCAGCAAACCTGAAAAGTGGCGCGAACCTGGCCTCTGGCGCTATGGGTTACAAAGTCTCTACGGGTGGTACGCTGAATCATCTGGGGAATATCGAGATTGTGGATGCATCGGCAAAAAGCACCGGTGTGCAGATTGCGGGTGGTACGCTTAATAACAGCGGTGACATCTCCGTCGATGGCACAGCGGTAGACGTTATCGGTGCAGATTCTACGGTTAATAACACCGGTAACGTAACAGCCACCAACGGGAAAGCCGCTTACCGTCTGTCAGACGGTGCCTCACTGACACTTTCAGGAAGTGGGGACACCAATGCTGCTGGTAGCGCACACGGTATCCTGCTTGATACAGGAGCGACGGCGCTGACAGTCAAAGATGCCACCATTACTATGGATGCTAATGGTACTGGTAATGGTATTGAGAATACTGCCGAAATTGACGATATTCATCTCGATAAAACGACGATTAACGTGGGTAACGGCGCAGGCGTAAGAACCTCTGCTTCACTGGCCCTAGAAAACAGCGGTGAAATCAACGTCAACGGCTCGGGCACTGGTCTGTTGTTTGATACCACTGACGGTACGATGACTAACAAAGCTTACGATATGTCTCAGTCTCAGGACCTCGTGATTAATGTAGAGAGTGCAGACGGTAAAGGCATGGTCACCAATACCTCTGGTGACATCAAAACCGGCGTCAGCATTAATGTGAATAATGTGGCTGGCGGCGCAGCTCTGGTAATTGGCGGTGAAACTAAAACGGTAGAGCAGTCTGGTATCATTATTTCCGAGGCGGCAACGCAGGCTGTTGATATTAATAATGGCTTTATCACGGCGTTTACTAACACTGGCGATATTCAGTCCCGCAATGCCGATCCGCTGGTCATGAAAGTCGACAGTAGCAATCCAGGTGTTGTCTTCACCAACGAAGATAAAGGCAACCTGTCTGGTAAGGTGCAATTGCTGGGACAAAATAACGAAGTTATTCTCAAGCATGGCAGTACCGCGAATACTGATTTCATCACCGGCACAGGCCAGGACAAGTACACCTTGGTTGACATCGTAGAAACGGAAAACAGCACGCTGTTCAACTCCATTGATGGCGGTGACGGTGCCGATCTCCTGACGCTGGATAATTCTGTTTATACCCTGCCTTATGCAGCAAAAATTCAGAATATCGAAAATGTCGATCTGACCAATAGCTCCGTCTTCACCCTGCAAAATACGCAGCTTGACCTGACCGCGGCTGATTCAGCCTGGAACATTGATGGCACCAGTACGCTGATAATGAAAGATACCCGTGCAATGGACTTCGACAGCCATCTTCAGGGTTCTGGCCTGGTGAAAGTTGACCTCGGCGACACGGCAAATGCGTTTGCCTTTACCGCTAACAACATGAATGACCAGTTTGGCGGTCAGGTTGAACTGACCAATAGTAACTTCTTGTTGGCGGACGACAACGTTACAGCACTGTCTGATGCCACGTTAGTGATCGGGGAAGGCAACGTCACAACCGTGGCTAAGGGAACGCAGAGTATCTCTGGCCTGGCCTTTAACGGTGGTACAGCGAAGTTTGATACCGAAACATTAGGCAAAGCTGTTTCAGAAGCCTTAGTTAACACCACAACCAATCTGGATCTGTCCGGCGCGGGTGCCGTACAGGTGGACACCAATCCGGTTCTGAATGGTCAAACACTGCCAGCGAATACGCTTAACCTGCTCGCTCAGGATGATACGCAGACCAGCCTGCAACTGGCCAGCAGCACCGGCACGGTTACCGGCAGCGGTGGAAACCTGCGCGTACTGGATAAAGACGGTAATGAAATCTCTGATGCAGCGTCCACGACGGTTCTTCAGGATGGCGAGACTGTAGCAAACGCAACTTATGACTACCGTGTTACCGGTGGGGATAACAGTGATGGTCTGTACGTCAACTATGGTCTGACCGAGCTTGAGTTGCTGACAAATGCTGCAAATGCGCTGGCGCTGACTTCTGAGGGCCTGACAGGTGCAGCGACAGACCTCAGTGCAAAAATCACCGGTACAGGTGACCTAGCGATTGACACCAAGGCAGGAAATACCGTTTCGCTGTCTAACCTGGCGAATGGTTATCAGGGCGTTACGGATGTCCGCAGTGGTACCCTGTTGATGGCCAACAATGATGTTCTGGGCCAGACAAGTGAATTGCGTCAGGCTGCAGACACCCTTGTGGATATGGCGGGCCACAGCCAGACCATCGGTAAACTGACTACCGAAGCGAGTGCGGTGACTGACCTTAATGGCGGTGCACTGACAATCAATGATGGTGGTACGGTTGACGGTGGACTCAAAGGTGAAGGTAACCTGAATCTGGCTGGCGGTGCGCTGACCATTAATGGTGCCAACGGGGAACTGGCAACGGCTACGGCTATCAATTCGGGCGCGGAAGCGATTCTGAATGACGCCGCGGGTCTGGGCTCTGGAGCTATCACTGATGAAGGTGCTCTGACACTGAAGAAAGTGAAAGGCGCATTTGCGAATATCCTGAGCGGCAGCGGTGTAGTGAATGCTCACGAGGGAAGCGATGTCGCTCTGACGGCAGATAACAGGGCATTCGCAGGTAACTTCGATGTTGCTGCTGATAGCCAGTTGACGGCGACTGAGCAGGCAAATCTGGGCACGGCATCCTTGACAAATCAGGGGCAGTTCAACATTAACTCAGATACCAGCTGGACCATGGCCAATGCCCATACAGGCAGCGGTGCATTAAATAAAAATGGTGCGGGCGTGCTCTCCCTGACACAGGAAGCATCGCAGTTCACCGGTAACACCAACGTGAACGAGGGTGGCATACAGTTAGGTCAAGCCGGTAGTGACGTAACGCTGGCTTCTTCGCAGGTGGTCGTTGCCCAGGGTGCCGCGTTTGGTGGCTTCGGTGGAACAGCCGGCAACGTAGATAATGCGGGTACACTGACCGTGGGTTCACTGACGCCAGCGCCAGTGTTACTGCAAGCCTCACTGCAAGCGACTCCGGGCCAGACATTTGTGGTCGGTAATAATCTCAATAACAGCGGTACCGTGAATATTAGTGCTCCAGGCTCCGACACCACAGGAAACACTCTGCATGTGAAGGGTGACTATGTGGGTAATGGCGGCACGATTAATATCAACACCCAACTGGGCGATGACAGTTCCCCGACCGATAAACTGGTTGTCGATGGCAGCACCAGCGGTTCCACGGCAGTTGCTGTCACTAACGTTGGCGGTACAGGTGCCACTACGCTGAACGGAATTGAGGTTGTTTCTGTTGGCGGTAACTCAACCGGTGAGTTTACTCAGAAAGGGCGTATTGTTGCCGGTGCTTACGACTACACTCTTGAGCGTGGTGAAGGTAAGAATAGCAGTAACTGGTACCTGACTAACGCAGCTGATGAACCCGTAACCCCAGATGATGGCGACAATACGCCAGATGACGGCGGTGAAACTCCGGATAATGGTGGCGATAATTCGGATAACGGTGGTGATAAAACGCCATCTATTCGTCCTGAAGCGGCTGCCTACGGCGCGAACATGGCGGCAGCCAATAACCTGTTCAATATGACGCTTCATGATCGTATGGGGGAAACGCACTATGTTGACGCATTCACTGGTGAGGAAAAAGTGACCAGTCTGTGGCTGCGTCAGGTGGGTGGGCATACACGTTCGAAGGACAGCAGTGGCCAGAACAGCACCCAGTCTAACCGCTATATTGCCCAGTTGGGTGGCGACATTGGTCAGTGGACCAGCAGCGGTGAAGATCGCTTCCACCTCGGGATTATGGGCGGTTACGCGAACCAGAAGAGTAACACCCGTAATCATGGTAATGGCTACTCTGCAGATGGCTCTCTGGACGGTTACAGTGTGGGTCTCTACGGGACCTGGTTCCAGGATAATGAGGAGAAAACAGGAGCATATGTAGATTCCTGGGTTCTTTATAACTGGTTCGATAACACCGTAAGCGCGAAAGATGTGGCTTCAGAAAGCTATAAGTCTCGTGGCTTTACCGCCTCAGCGGAAACTGGCTATACCTGGAAAGTGGGTGAGAAGAATGAGCGTGAAAGTTACTACGTTCAGCCTCAGGCCCAGGTGACCTGGATGGGCGTCACTGCAGATGACCATAAAGAAGCGAATGGCACTAATGTTCAGTTTGAAGGGGATGGCAATATTCAGACCAGACTGGGTGTCCGCGCCTTTATCAAGGGCCACAGTAAACTGGATAACGGTAAAGATCGTACCTTCGAGCCGTTCGTTGAAGCTAACTGGATCCATAACACCAAAAACTTCGGCGCGAGCCTTGATGGTGTACGTATCGACCAGGCCGGTACGCGCAATATTGGTGAGCTGAAGGCCGGTGTGGAAGCTAAAATCAACAAGAATCTTAACCTGTGGGGTAACGTGGGTCAGCAAATTGGTGACAAAGGGTACAGCGATACCCAGGCAACCATTGGCTTCAAAGTTAACTTTTAATTGAGAGACAAGGCCCCCCGGAAGGGGGGCTTTAGTAAGGGAATATGATGCAAAGTAATGTACAAAAGGTCATGCGTACAGTTGTTGTTGTAGGGGCGGTGATCTTCGGCCTGACGGCGTGTGACCAGAATGATTCCGCACAGCAAAAAATTGCGTATGTCGATTTTTCAACGGTTTTGAAAGACTCCGTTGTCGGTAAGCAGGAAGCGGAACATACGAAAAAAGTCAAAGAGCGTCTGCTCAGTGCCGAGAAGGATGCCGAACAACATTATAAAGCGTTACCAGACGAACAGCAGAAGCAAAGCCGGCAGGCGGATTCGGTGATCATCAATCGCCAGTGGCTGGCCGAACAACAGCATGCCAGAATAGTGAGCCTTAAAACGATCAAGGAGGCGGTAGAAGCATATCGGCAGAAGAATACGCTGACACTGATTCTCGATCGCCAGCAGGTAGTCGCCGCCAGCATGGATGCGGATATCAGCAAACAAATTATTGCTCAACTTGCTGACGTCAGTGTTGATTACGGGAACCTACCCGTCATTTCCATTCGCTCTGATAAGTCTGCGGCTCTGAAGACAAAAGAGAGTGAGGAAGCTCAGTAGAACACAACTAAGCAGAAAAAATTAAGCCGGACACTTGTCCGGCTTTTATGACGTCATTCAGCACAAAATTATAATCAGAATAGGAAATGGTCATGTCCGAACTGAAACTCAGAGGGTACTGGAATTACTGTGGGCTAAATTTAATGATGTTGTCCAGAGTATGGGAAAAACATATTAATGAGTGTCTGACAGTTTACGACCTATCATTGCATCAGTTGATGATCTTGCGTCTTGTTGCATCAACACCTGATATCAGGCCGTGCGAATTGTCCCGATATATAGGTGAAGGACCCACAGGGGTGGGTAAGCACCTGGGTAAATTACAAAAAAAAGGGTTGATAGAAAGACCACAGGTACAGTCTTGGCGACGGGGGAAGGAGTCGAAACTTACAGATGAGGGCAAAGAGCTACTGACACTCACTGATCAAATGTTGCACCGGCAGGAGGAAAATTTTCTCGGACATTTACCCAGAGCAACGAGACAAGGAGTGAATATGACCATAGAAAATATTCTGGACAGAAAAATCAAATGATAAAAACAAGCCTACTATCAAGTGGGCTTGTTTTTATTATGGTTTAGCTTCTTCTTACTGCAATGAGTAGTGCTATCACTATGGGAATACAAAATGCTATCCAGGACACAGTCAACAATGTGTTGTATACCGGGTCATTATGAAACTCGATATTAAAAACAATAAAGGTTGACCAGCGAACTCGGAAGACCGATAACCCACACCATAAAAGTGCGGCGACCCCTCCGGCATACATCGAGAGTATTGGGGTAAGGATCAGCCAATAAAAATGATAAAAATAGCGAAAGCGGGAAAGATAATAATGCATATAAGGTTCCTGCTGACTCCCCCAGGATCCTCTGGGGGAACGTTTAACCTGTCAATTTTCCTTTGAAAAGTGTCTGGCCAGAAATGAGCAGGTCACTTGTAGCAGATTTTGTTAGCGCCCCTTGCTCTGATAATGAATCGATGATGATCGGTAAATATCGCGAGAGTAAACCTGCAGTGGCCTGGATATCCATGCCACATTTGTCCGCCAGGATTTTTAATACATCAGAATCAGTAATGGATATTATTTGCGCTGCGCTAATCGGAATATTTTCACCCTCATTTAACCATGATGTTACTGTTGTCTGAAGCCCATTCGCTGTCATGTTATGGACTAATTCCTGAACGCCACCCTGGTTTTCGATGAATTTAATGACAGCACTTAACTGGTTGTTTCCTTTTCTTTTTTTCAAAAATGATTCTAATAATGAAGTAAATGCTCCCATTTAAATTCTCCTATTTCGTTTGTTGCTGATTGTTTGGTAGTTAATAGATTCAACTAACGTTAATAAGGTGCCTTGATACCTAATTATTTAATCTCATTGAAAACATGAGACTGGAAGCTACATTGCATAATGGATTTCTGAACCCGTAGCATAGCGATGCTATTTTTAGTTCTCATTTTCAATTTGTACTGAATGCTCATGCGATATCCGCTGGTCGTTTTTTCTGATATAGACAATAGCTTGGCAATGGATACGTTTTTAAGGTGGAATAGTTTAAGTACTTGACTCTCACGTAATGTTAATAGATTGGTTGGCCTTGACGTCCTGGTTGTTACGATATGAATAAGGTGTTCTGGAGTTAAGTTCATGGATGCAAAAATGATGTCGCCTAATTTGAAATGATAATTCTTTCCAATGTCCGGCAAGAGAATGAAGTAATCGCACTCGCGTTGTTTTAGGAAGTCAATGATCTTCTCTCGTAAGTGGATGCATTCTATTGCAATAACTACTCGTCTATCTCGATACAAGGATGATAACTTCGTCTCAACATCATCTGCATGTAGGAGGTAGATGGGAAGTATTTTACTGTTTAGCATCCCAGATAATAAATAGTAGTTATCACTAATAATGATGATTTCCATATACACATTCCCTCTCATTGCGTGTGTTAGGATTATTAAGCTAAACTATAAAATCTAATTTGTATATGATGTTAAAAGCTAATAATCTAAAAACAAACATTTAAAAAATGTGTTTACTGTGTTTTCAATTATATGTAATTCAATCCTCATTTTTTTAACAGGCACCCCAGATTCCATGGCGCTGTTGCAAAGATCGCAGCGCTGATAAACTTTGCTATATTTTTCACCTGTGACGCTAATCATGAACGTATTCAAGGGGCGACATTTCAGTCGTGACATTATTCTGTGGGCGGTACGCTGGTACTGCAAATACGGTATCAGTTATCGTGAGTTGCAGGAAATGCTGGCCGAACGCGGTGTCAGCGTCGACCACACCACGCTTTACCGCTGGGTTCAGCGCTACGCCCCTGAAATGGAGAAACGTCTTCGCTGGTACTGGCGTCAGCCTTCCGGGTTTTGCTCCTGGCATCTGGATGAAACTTACATCAAAGTTAACGGCAGATGGGCTTATCTGTACCGCGCAGTCGACAGCAGAGGCTGTACTATTGATTTTTATCTATCCTCACGCCGCAACAGTAAAGCCGCATACCGCTTTATGAGAAAGCTCCTGAATAATACGAAGCGCGGGCAAATTCCACGGCTGATTAATACCGATAAAGCCCCGACATACGGGCGGGCACTGGCGTTGCTGAAGCACGAAGGAAAATGTCCACCGGATGTGGAGCACCGACAAATAAAGTACAGGAACAACGTGATTGAGTGTGACCACGGCAAACTGAAACGGATAATCAATGCCACGCTGGGATTTAAATCTATGAAGACGGCTTACGCCACGATTAAGGGCATTGAAGTGATGCGTACGCTGCGTAAAGGACAGGCCGAATCATTTTACTTTGGTCATCCCCTGGGTGAGATGCGTCTGGTGAGCAGAGTTTTTGAAATTTAAAGCCTTTCAACAACACCAAAGGCTTCATTATCACGATCTTTGCAACAGTGCCATTTTCCCCAGCGGGTTAACCCGCGATGGGCAGCGTCATCTTCTGTTCTGCGGCGCCAGTGATTGCGAAGTGCACTGGCGCGAAATCGCGGATCCTTTTTAGGGCGAAGTTGGCGCACGTTTCCCAAGCCCCGGCGCCTGCCACATCGAGGTGGTTAATCCGCTGTCGACCAGGCCCAGCTGGTCGGCGTACACCGCCTGCCATTTTTCTTTCATGCCATCGTACAACTCGCGATGGGCGCGGTTCGGGGTAAAGACCCGGCTCCAGCTCACCAGCTTTTCGCCCGCGCTCGCCATGTCGGGGTACAGCCCCGCGCCGGTTCCGGCGGCAATCGCACAGCCCAGCGCGGTGGCTTCTTTGACCTCGGGCACACGCACCGGCAGCCCGGTAACATCGCTTAAAATCTGGCTCCATAACGCGCCTTTCGAACCCCCGCCTGCGAACACCAGGCTGTCGAAGGTGACGCCGGAGAACTGAGAAATCTGCGCCAGGTTGCAGGCTGACACAATCGCCGCATTCTCTTCTAACGCTCTGAACAGTGTGGCCTTATTGCATTTTTCCGGGTCGATAGAGAGATTAATAAACGACGGTGCGGCGTGATACCACTGCTTGAAATGCATCGCATCGGAGAAGATCGGCATCACGCCGTGGGAGCCAGCCGGCACGCGGCTTGCCATCTCTTCCAGCAGGGTATAAGTGTCGGTGCCGAGCCGTTCAGCAATCAGCTTTTCTTCTGCGCAAAACGCATCGCGGAACCAGCGCATTGTCAGCCCAGTGAAGAAGCTAATCGACTCGGCCTGTACCATGCCGGGAATGACGTGTGGATTGACGCGAATGTTCATCTCCGGGTCGGTGCGAACCTCCGGCAGATTAACCACCTGCTGCCAGAACGTGCCGCCGAGTACCGCGGTTTGGCCGGGGCGTACCACGCCTAATCCTAAACAACCCAACTGCACGTCACCGCCGCCCATCACCACCGGCGTGCCGACACGCAGGCCGCACTGCTGCGCCGCTTGTTGGGTGACGGCCCCCAGCACGCTGCCGGTTTCTTTCACCGGGGAGAGAATGTCGGCCCGCAGCCCGGCCATGTCCAGCAGCGCCGGACGCCAGTCGCGGCTGAATAAATCGAGCATTCCGGTGGTACCCGCATTAGACGGATCCACCGCCAGCTCACCGGAAAGCTTCGCCGCCAGCCAGTCGCTGATCATGGTGATGGTGGCGGCGTTACGATAAATATCGGGCCGATGATGCGCGAGCCACAGCAGGCGCGGCATCGCGGAAAGCGCCAGCGTCTGCCCGGAGACGTCATACACTTCGGATTCAAAACGGTCGTCATGGATTTCTTTCAGCTCAGAGACTTCGCGGCTGGCGCGCGCGTCGACGTTGGCACAGGCCCAAATGGCGTCGCCGTTGCGGTCGTACAGCACAATCCCTTCGCGCATGGAGCAGCAGGCGACGGACTGAATATCGGCGGCGCTCAGATGGGCATTTTCCAGGGCCTGACGGATACACTGACAGGCGAGCTGCCAGTTGGTGTTGAGGTCAAACTCCATCGAGCCGGGGACGTTTTCCACGCTCAGGTGCTTCCATTCCGCCTGTCCGACGGCAATCTGACGGCCTGCCAGGTCGAAAATCACCGCCCGAATGCTTCCGGTGCCTGC
>Ga0160437_1000786_pt1 | contig 15524 bp, 10 predicted proteins | sample HID1975I_E0MG_FD_108227 | JGI IMG/M metagenome (GOLD analysis project Ga0160437, IMG submission 108227) | Enriched soil microbial communities from UW Madison campus, WI, USA - HID1975I_E0 MG | ecosystem: Environmental > Terrestrial > Soil > Unclassified | place: USA: Madison, Wisconsin... | reverse complement strand
GGTGGAACTGGCGGCGGGCAAGACCGTGCACCTGGCCACGGCGGGCGGGGCGAGCCTGACGATCGAGGACGGCAACATCGTCATTGCGTGCCCGGGCACGATCAAGGTGCATGCGGGCAGCAAGGCGTTCGTCGGGCCGACGCAGCTGTCGCGGGAGATGAACAGCTGGCCGGAGTCGAAGTTCGACGAGCGATTCCGGCTTGTCCAGCGCAATGGTGACGCCGCGGCAAACTACCGTTACGAAATCGTCCGTGCCGACGGTGCCAGGATCCAGGGCGTGACCGATGCCGATGGGTGGACCGACCTGCAGAAGGCGGTGGGGGTCGAGGAAGTCGCGGTGCGTCTGCTTGGACCGGCGGAAGGCTGATTACAAGGATTTGTGACTCATGGAAGAAAGCAAGAATCGCCGGATCGGCACTCGCACGGACAGGGACGGTGTTCGGGTTGGCCAGTCGTTTGCATCACCGACGCAGGACACCAGGCGGTCGGAGATCCAGGTCCCGCCGAACGAAGTGGTGCCGATCTTGTTCGTGCCCGGGATCATGGGCAGCAATCTGCGCAACCGGCAAAGCGAGGAGTCGGTATGGAACGCAAGCACGCTCCTGAGTCTGGCGTGGCAATGGGCGTTCCGGTCGGCGAAGACGCGCCAGGCCAAGCTCGACCCGAGTACAACCGAAGCTGATCCGGAAGGCAAGATTCCCAAGGTCGCCGATTACGCCGGTGACGATGGCAAGCCACAGGACCTGGACGAAGACCAGCTGCGTGAACGCGGCTGGGGCACGGTGTCCAACTACGGCTACGGCGACTTCATGGCCTGGTTCGAGGCGACGCTCAACAAAGGAGATGCCAATCCCTGGATGGACCTGGCTGGAAAGGATGATGATCCGGTCCGCACGGCCCCGGGAGAATGGGGCGCGCAGAAGGAGTTTTCGCCGTTGTCGCTCCTGGAGGCGAGCGGCGCCTGGGAAAAACAATGCCCAATCTACGGCGCGGGCTACAACTGGCTGCAGAGCAACGGCAAGTCTGCCGTGGACCTTGCGAAGCGCATCGACGGGATCATCGCCGAATGGCGGGACAAGGAAGTTGGCGGGAAAAAGGTCTATCGCTGCGAGAAAGTGCTCCTCGTCACCCACTCCATGGGAGGGCTGGTATCACGTGGCGCGGTGCATGCCGATTACGGCAATGCCACGGATCGTATCCTTGGCATCTGCCATGGCGTGATGCCGGCCGATGGCGCCGCCGCGTCGTACCACCATGTCCGCAGCGGCTACAACGGATTCAGCCGTTTCGTGCTCGGGAAGGACGCTGCGCAGGTGACTGCGATCTTTGCGCAGTCCTGCGGGCCACTGGAACTGTTGCCCAGCAATTTGTACGGTCCCCGCTGGCTCAAGGTGGTGGAAGGAACCGGCAGTTCTGCGCGTGAGGTCCTGACGCTTCCCAACGACGACCCCTATGTCGAAATCTATGCCAAGCGTGACAAGTGGTACCGCCTGATCGACCCCGAGCTTATCGATCCGGGCAAGAAGTCGACATCAGCCAAGGCTACAGGGGGCGAGGCCGTGGACCCCTGGGTTGGGTATGTCGAGAAGCTGCTGGTCGCCAAGAAATTTCACAAGCGCACCGGACAGACTTTCCACTCCCCGACTTACGCGCATTACGGGGCCGATGCGGCGCGGGAAAGCTATCAGAACATCGTCTGGGGTACGAATCAGAGGGTGATGTTGGGGGAAACTGAATTGCTTGAATCCGGATCCGTGAACGCACGCGGCTGGAGTGCGCTCAAACTGGCATTCACGCTCGGCAAGGACAACAGCGACCCGGTGCGGTTGGTGCAGGGCGATGGGCAACTGGTGTTCGAGATTGCTGGGCCCGCCGAGCCGGGGGACGACACCGTCCCCGAGAACTCCGGTGCCGGGCCGTTCATCCGTGGCGCAAGGAATGTGCGACAAAGCCTCAGGCTGCAGAAAATGAGCAAGGGCCATGCAGGATCGTACGATGACGACAATGTCCGCGATATCACACGTTATTCCGTCGCAAAGATCCTCAGTGAAAAGGTGGGGCCGTGACTGGATCGTGTTTGCAGTGCTTGTGGGTTTGGCGCTTCTGTCAGGCGGCGGCGATGCAATTGCCAAGGAAAGGAGGAATGCCGTGAGTGATGGTCAGGCCATCTGCGTGGGGCATCACAGGCTGCTGCTTCCGGTTGGCGCGAACGCAAAGGTTTCCGCGACATACAAGGGCCTGAGTGTTCGCGAAGAAGGGCGGGCGGATTGGGATTTGGTGGTTGCTTCCCTGCGTGCGCGCGGCCGGAAGGCCGGATCGTCTGCCTCGCCGCGCGATGCCGACGCAGAAGCGCTGTATCGGGCGGCAGGAATTGATCCGTCTACGGCCTTCTCGGATTCAGGGTTGGTGGGGCTTGATATTTCTGACCGGCACGCCGTCATTGCGGAACATGAGAATCAGACTTCCGAATTCGTGATTGAAGCGCACCGGCTGTACGGCGATCTTCACTTCGCGTTCCAGGGAAAGAGCAGCCAGGCGGCCAACTACGCGCGGGTGCGTGATGGCGTGCTGGAAGACATGGCGCGATTCACGCCATACCCCGCAAACGGGATCCCCAAGTCCAACGGCTTCTGTACCGGCAACGGCGTGTTCGCGCTCAAGGACCGCCACGACGTTGGAGGGGATGCGCAGTTGTACGTGACGTTCCCTGCGCATCCGGGGCTGAAGTTTTCGCTCAATCTCTACGGGCTCGTCGAGCGCAGCAAGGAACCGTCTTTCATGGAACGCGTCGGCCGCGACCTCGCGGAGCTTGGCGGCATTGGTGGCAACGTGCACACCCTGCATCGTGGATCACGCGAATACGCTGGACAGAAGGGGCAGTTGGTGGCGATCAGCATGCCGGGCGAGGATGGCGGCAGTGGAAATGCCTACAAGTATTTCTGGCATGCCGATGGCGTGCCACAGGATCCGTTCCGCCCCGAGATCGAGGCAGAGATGATGACCGATACCGATGCGTCTTCGGTGGACGGGGAAACCATCGAAGCGCTCTGGCAGCAGATCATGGGGAGCCTGCAACCCCGCGGGCCATAGGTACCGTTTGCCCGGTTGCGGTCGTTTCACGCAGTTGCACGCCGGCACGTATTCGACAGCCCCACAGGGCATTGCGCTTGGGTGAAGTACCCCGTCGCGTACGGCCAAGAACCCGGATGGCTCCCTGCCGCGTAGTGGCGCGGCACGCGCCGCTACGCGCGGCTGACTCCGGTCTCCCGCCGCCGCTTCGACTTTCATGCCACGCGGGACGTCGCGCCTCTCGTGGTCATGCTTTTTGGGTCGCCGCCCGCGGAAGGGCAACGGGCATCCCACGCGACTTTCCGGACCCTGCCTACGGGTACCCGGCAACGTCGGCTTTGCCCTGATACACAACATCGTTGTATATTTTGCGCCCTTCGGGGCGGGGCGCGGATGGACAAGCAGCAATACATGGCGCTGTCGGAGTTTCGCTTTCGGCTGGCGCAGTTCCTGCATTTCAGCGAGTCGGCGGCGCGTGCCGGGGGCATCACGCCGGCGCAGTACCTGCTGCTGCTCCACCTGCATGGGTTCGAGGGCCGTACCTGGGGCACGGTCGGGGAACTGGCAGAACGCCTGCAGGCCAGCCACCAGGGCACGGTGGCGCTGGTCAAGCGCTGCGAGCGCAATGGACTGGTCAGCAAGCGGCGCAGCCGGCGCGATGCGCGCTGCGTCGAGATCCACCTCACGCCCAGGGCGCGCGGGCTCGTGCGGCGGATCGCCCGTTGCCACGCACAGGCGCTGTCGCAGATGGGCGAGGTGTTCCGGGCCGCCACGGCCGCGGGTGCCAGCCTCGGCGGCCCGCCCGGCCGCGATGCCGCCACCGCACGAACAGAAAAGGATTCCCATGCAGAAGCGTGACTTTTCCTCCAGCAATCGCCTGTTGCTGCTGTCCGCCTTCGCGGTGGTGATCGGCGGGCTGAGCACGCTTGGCGCGTGGCTGCTGCTGGCGATGATCCGGTTTTTCACCAACCTGTTCTTCCACCAGACGTTCTCGCTGGCCGAGGCCTCGCCCGCGGACAACACGCTGGGGGCGTGGGTGATCCTCGTGCCCGCGCTCGGCGGGCTCATCGTCGGGCTGATGGCGCGCTTCGGCAGCGACAAGATCCGCGGCCACGGGATTCCCGAGGCGCTGGAGGCGATCCTGTTCGGCAAGAGCCAGATGTCGGCGAAGGTGGCCGTGCTCAAGCCGCTGTCGTCGGGCGTGGTGATCGGCAGTGGCGGGCCGTTCGGCGCGGAGGGGCCGATCATCATGACCGGCGGCGCGGCGGCGTCGCTGCTTGCCCAGGCGTTCCACCTGACTTCGGCCGAGCGCAAGGCGCTGCTGGTCGCCGGTGCCTGCGCCGGCATGACGGCGGTGTTCGGCACGCCGTTGGCGGCAATTTTGCTGGCGGTGGAACTGCTGCTGTTCGAACTGCGTCCGCGCAGCCTGCTGCCGGTGGCGCTTGCGTGCACGGTCGCGGGGTTCCTGCGTCCGCTGTGGGCCGAGCCGGGTCCGCTGTTCGCGATGCAGACGCCGCCCGTGGACACGATCGCGTTGCTGTCGTGCGTGGCGGCGGGGCTGGTGTGCGGGCTGCTGTGCACGGCGATGAGCAGCATCCTGTACAAGGTCGAGGACGGCTTCGGGCGCCTGCCCATCCACTGGATGTGGTGGCCGGCGCTGGGCGGACTGGTGGTCGGCCTCGGCGGCTGGCTGGAGCCGCGCGCACTCGGCGTGGGTTACGACGTGATCGGCGACCTGCTGTCCGACCACCTCGCGCTGCAGGTGGTGGTGGCGCTGGTGCTGGTGAAGGCGGTGATCTGGGTGGTCGCGCTGGGGTCGGGCACGTCGGGCGGCATCCTCGCGCCGCTGCTGATGATCGGTGCCGGGGTGGGCTGCGTGCTCGGGCCGTGGCTGCCCGGTGGCGACGTGCGGCTGTGGGCGCTGGTGTGCATGGCCGCCACGCTCGGCGGCACGATGCGCGCGCCGCTGATGGCGGTGGTGTTCGCGTTCGAACTCACCTACGACACCAACGCGCTGCTGCCGACGATCCTGGGCTGCGTGGTGGCGTACGGGGTCTCGGTGGTGGCGATGCCGCGCTCGATCCTGACCGAGAAGATCGCCCGCCGCGGCCTGCACGTGTACCGCGAGTACGGGGTGGACCCGCTGGAACGGCACTTCGTCAGCGAAGTGATGACGACCGAAGCGGTGACGGTACCCTCGGCCATGCCGGTGCCGGAGGTGCAGGCAAGGTACTTCGGGCCCGGGCAGAAGCATCGCGCGTACCCGGTGGTCGACGACGGGCGCCTGGTGGGGATGATCGACCGCGAGGACCTGCCGCCCGGCGTGGTCCAGGACGAGGCACAGCCGGTTGCCGAGCTGCTGCAGGGGATCGACGCGCCGCATGCGCTGGCGACGGAGAACTGCCGCACGGTCGCGTCGCGGATGGCGTCGCTGGGACTGCAGCGGCTGCCGGTGGTCGAGTCGGCGCAGTCGCCGAAGCTGCTGGGCGTGGTCAGCCGCAGCGACCTGCTCAAGCCCGCGCGCCTGCTGCACGAGGAAGAGTCGCGCCGCGAGCGCTTCCTCCGCCGCTGACACGGCTGGCGTCAACGCTGGCGATCGGCGATGCGGGAAGCTAGGCTGGCGCGATTGCCCGGCGGCCGCGGCCGCCCCCCTCCCGGATCCTGCAGGCAAGGCGCGACGTGAACGAATCGATGCTGTTCAAGCTGCTGGACCTGGCGGGCACCTTCGCCTTCGCCATCAGTGGCGCGGTCGCGGCGCGGCAGAAGAAGCTCGACCTGTTCGGCATCATCACCATCGCCTACATGGTCGCCTGCGGTGGCGGCATCATGCGCGACCTGTGCATCGGCGCGATCCCACCGGCGGGTCTGGTCGACTGGCGCTACCTGGCGCTGTCGCTGGTCGCGTCGATGCTCGCCATCGCGGTCTATCCGGTGCTGCAGCGACTCGACCACCCGGTGCAGATGTTCGACGCGCTGGGCCTGGGTTTCTTCGCCGTGTTCGGCGCGCACAAGGCGCTGGCGTACGGGCACAACGTGCAGGTCGCGATCGTGCTGGGCGTGGTCAGCGCCGTCGGCGGCGGGGCGATGCGCGACGTGCTGCTCAACCGCACGCCGCTGATCCTGCGCAAGGAGATCTATGCATCGGCGGCGCTGCTCGCGGCCACGCTGCAGGTGTCCGGCGAGCAGCTGGAACTGCCCGCGGAATGGTTGCCCTGGTTCGGTATCGTGCTGTGCTTCGGCCTGCGCTACCTGGCGATGCGCTATCACTGGAACCTGCCGCGCTTCCCGCACGGGGGCAGCTAGCGCCACTGCGCTGGCACTGGCCAGAATGGAATGCGCCAAGGGCGGTCCTTGTCGGATTTCATGGTGACTGGAGCGCCGGTCGAGGCCTTCGCGTGGGCCACCTGCAGTTCGTGCCGGCCGGGCGGCAGCGAGTGGATGTCGATCATCGCGACCAGTGCCGGGCGGCCGCTGCGCGGATCGCTGCCGATCTCGTAGGGCACCGGGTCCAGCGGCTTGCCGTCGAGCGACACCGCATGCATGCCTTGCAGGCAGGCGAGGGCGCGGTCGGCGCCGGCCGCGTCGTCGGTGGGCGGCCCGGCGCAGTCGCGCAGCGCGTCGGCGGTCTGGGCTGGCACGTATGGCACGGTGAGGCGCAGATACGGTTCGGTGACGATCGCCGACGGGATGAATGCCGCCATGTCCTTCAGCGGATCGCGTTCGTCGTCGTAGTGCGCGCTGGCGAGCGTGTGCCGTGCGTCGGTGAACTCGGGGAACGCGGCGTAGTTGCCCGGGAACCTCGGACTGAGATTGGCGTACATGACCACCCCGGTGGCGAACGCGACCACGAACATCAGCAGCACGGTGACCGTCTGCATGCGGCGGTCACCGCCGTGGCTCGAAAGCAGGGTGAAGGTGGGGTTGGACGAGCGCTGGGAGAGGCCGAGCCGGCTGTAAGTGCGGAACAGCCCGCGCAGCATCCGGGCGGCGAGGCCGTCGCGTGGCAGGCGGTCGCCGAAGCGCCGGTCGAAGAGGGTGGCCACGAACAGGGGCAGCAGGCACGCGATGACCAGGTAAACCAGCGCGATACCGGCATTTCGCGGGACGCCGAAGACGCCCCGGATACCGACGATCAGGCAGAACAGGGTGACCACGGTCGCGCTGATCAGCAGGAAGATCGTCGCCAGCGTTACTCCGACCGAGAACACGACCGTGGCGCGGTTGTCGGCGCGGTCGATTGCCGATTCGGCGTCGCCGTAGCGCGCCGCTTCGATTTCGCGCTGGATCGGGCCGATGCGCAGGCGGTCCCAGTGGATGCCGCCGGGGAACACCGAGTGCATGCCGACCACGGCGATCCACTGCGCGCGCACGAGCAGGTGGATGGCAAAGGTCGCCGCGAGCGTCAGTGCGCCGCACATCAGGTAGACGTAGAGCAGGGCCAGCAGCTGGTTCCAGTCATCGTCCAGGCGTGCGCGCAGGTCGAAGAAGCGCGCATCCAGCCAGCCCGGCAGCTGCAGCATCGCGAAGATGGCGACGCCGGAGATCAGCAGTTCGACTTCCCACGTGGGCGTGGTGTGGCGTGGCAGGCGGGAAGCGGCATCGGTCGCCGACGGTGGGGTTGGGTCGGTCATCTTGGTCCCCCGGTAGTGCGTGCAGGCTGGCAAAGCGCCCGCCGCGATGCAAGCGCGCCGTGGCCCCCCCGGCGGTCAGCGTGCGCGGCGGACCAGGGTGCGGTCGACTTTGCCGCGGCGCTGCCAGTCGGGGGTTTCGCGCAGGCCCGCGCCGCTGGCGGGACCGAGCGATTCGCCGTAGGCCGGCTGCGGGATGTCCGGCAGGCGCGCGGCGGGGAGGGTGGCGGCGACCGGTGCGGCCAAGGCGCCCGCGTACTGCGGCGCCAGGTCGCTGCCCTGCACGATGCCCAGTGGCGAGTAGCCGGCGTAACCGGGGAACACCGCGCCCAGCTGGTTGTTGCCCATGCGCCGGATCAGCAGTTCCGACAGCACGCGGCGGAAGTCGGTGGTCACCGGCACGTCGCCGAAGTAGGGCGAGAGGATTTCCGGGTCCAACCCTTTCCAGGTGCCGTAGAACCTGCGCCCGTTGACCGGGCCGCCCAGCACCAGCAGCGGATTGCCGTAGCCGTGGTCGGTGCCGCGGCTGCCGTTCTGGCGCACGCGGCGGCCGAACTCGGACTGCACCACGACGGTGACGCGGCCCAGTTCGCCACCGTTCTTGAGCTCGCCGTAGAACGCGGCCAGCGCCTGCGACAGTTCGGCGATCCTGTCCTGGTAGTAGTGATAGCCGGACCCCGCCGTGCCCTGGCCGTCGTGCGTGTCCCAGCCGCCCACGTCCAGCGCCGCGTAGCGCATGCCGAGGTTGAAGCGCACCGACTGCGCCACCGTCCATAGCTGGCGGGCGAAGGTGCTGGTCGGCCAGCCTGCGGGCAGGTCGCCGTAGGGTTGCCCGGCGATGACCTTCAGCGAGGCGTCCGCGGCGCGCCCGGAGTCTTCCAGCCCGGTCTGGCCCTTCCACAGCCTGGCCAGCGTTTCGTTGACGCCCTTGAGCCCGGCCGGCGAATCCGCGCGCGTCTTCTGCCACGCCCACGCGCCGGCGTTGAGCGCGAAGTCGGACGGGCTGCCCATGGTCAGCGCATCGGTCGCGCCGAGCAGGTTGGTCGGCGTGCGGCTGTTGACCGCCAGCGCCGGCATGGTCGCGCCGGTGTCGCCGGGCTGCGTGTTCCAGGCGCGGGTGATCCAGCCGCTGCCGATGCCGTGCTGGCCCGGCGTGCCCAGGTCCAGGTACAGCTGCGCGTCGAAGTGGCTGCGCGTGACCGTGGTCAGCAGGCCGCAGCCGTGCACGATTGCCAGCCTGCCGTCGGTCCAGATGTCGCGCAGGCCGGTGGCCGACGGATGCAGGCCGAAGCCGGTGGCCGAGCCGTTCGACAGCGTGAGCGGCAGCGCGCCGTAGCTGCCGGAGGCGGCGATCGACAGGTCCGGGCGCGCCTGTTCGTAGAACGTGCGGTCGTTGCCCGACACCGGCAGCACCAGGTTCAGGCCGTCGATGCCGCCGCGCAGGAACACGTGGACGATGGTGTCGTGGGGGTTCGCCGCGGCATGCGCCGCGTCGGAGAACAGCAGCGACGGGCCGGCGACCGCGCCGGTCGCGGCGACCGCGCAGCAGCCCTTGAGGAACTCGCGGCGGTCGAGCAGCAGCCGGTCTTGCATCGAACGGGGCATGGGCGTGCTCCTCAGCGGGCCAGGAATTCGGGTGACATCATCACCAGCGACACCATCGAGCGCAGGCGCTGCTGGTTGTAGTGCTTCTTGAGGTCGTTGCCCGACCAGGCGTCGGTGTCGGCGATGACGTCGCCCGCCGCGCCGTTCTGGCGCATGAAGTCGACCAGGATGCCGCGCCGGGCCGGCAGGTAGCCGAGCAGCCGCTTGCACCAGAAGTCGACCAGCGCGGTCGAGGTCCACTTCGACACGCCGCTGCGCGTGGCGGCGAGGATTGGCAGCAGCGGCGTCTCGCCGTCTCTGGTTTCCGCCAGCCAGTTGAGCAGCTTCCAGGTCATGCCGAAGCTGTTGGAACCCGCCCAGGCCACCGCGGTATCCGGATAGCCGTTCGGTGCCGGCCAGTCGTAGGGCGTGTGGCCGGTGAAGCCGAACCGCCACATGAACTCGTCGCTCTTGCCGTCGTCGACGCGCGGCGTCCAGTCGCTGCCGGAAGTGCGCAGGGCCGCCGCCGCCGCCTCGAACGGGCGCCGGCGCTTCTGGCCCCAGTTGTTGAACGCCGCATCCGACAGCAGGATGTGGCGCAGGGTGCGCTTGATCTGGTCGGGCTTCTGCCAGTTGGCGCGGAACACCGCCGCGGCGCTGTCGACCAGCTGCTGGCTCGGGCGGTCGGCGCAGAAGCGGCGGATCAGCTTGCCGCAGATGAACTTCGCCACCCGCGGATGGCTGGCCAGGCGGTCGAGGATGTCGCGGCCGTCCTTGAGCGCGGGCTGCTCGGGATTGAGGAACATGCCCAGCGGGAACTTCGGCCCCGCGTCATGCCAGCTCGAGCGGTAGGTGAACGTGCCGTCGTCCTCGGTGGGGAATTCCCAGTGCCCGTCCTTCACCGTCCAGCCGGTGAACGCGGCCGCGGCCTCGTACACGTCGACGTCGGTGTAGCCGATCGGGTATGACGGATCCTCCGGGCAGGGCGGGACCTGGAACGGGTCCATGAAGCCGAGGTAGTTCTCCGCGCCGAAGGTGTGCAGCTCCATCAGTTCGCGGGCGAAGTTCTCGTTCGGGCCGGCGCGCGTGTTGGAGCGGTTGTCGAGGAAATAGAGCATCGCCGTGCTCTGCGCGACGGCTTCGAGCATGGTGCGGAAATTGCCGAAGGCGTTGGCGCGGATCACGTCGCGGTCGTAATGCACGTAGACCGGGCCGGCCGAGTAGTCGGTGGCCATGACGTTGAAGTGGTCGTGCCAGAACGTCACCAGCAGCTCGCGCAGCTGGCGCTTTGAATGCACAGCGCGCACCAGCGCTGCACGCTGCACTTCCCAGGCCGGGCGCATGCGGACTTCCCAGTCCGGTTCGGACTTCACGTGGTCGGTCCACAGCTGCTGCAGGCTCTTGCCCAGGGTGGTGTAGCCGGCGGAGGCCAGGCGCGATTCCAGCGCGCTGTCGTCGATCGATTCCCAGGCCAGCTGGCGGTCGACGTACGCGGTCATGCGCGCCGCGTCCGTGCTGCCGCCGGCGTTGAACGCGGCGATGTCGGCGGCGGTGGCGCCGTAGCTCATGTTGCCCAGCGCGCGGATCGCCAGCGAGGGCCGCGCCAGCGTGATCCGCTGCGGACGCGACATGCCGCCCAGCGTCGGCGCGCCGGAAGGCCCGGCAAGGTCCGGTGGCGCGTCGGCGGCAACGTCCGCGTCGTCCGAGGTGTCGTAGAACAGCGGCGTGACCGCATTGGATACCGCGGCGCGCGACGGCGGCATGGCGGATGCGCTGTCCGCCGCGGTAGTGGCGTCGGTGTGCGCGCGCGGCGCCGCCTGGTATTGCAGCGGCCTGCCGTGCCCGTGGCGCTGCTCCAGGACCTCGCGTGCGCGCGACGCGTCGATTCCACGCCGGACGCTGGCGACGCGGCGCTGCGGCTGCGATGGAGGCTGCAGCGGCGATCCGGCCGTCGGCGCGGAGGCATCGGCGGCCACGTCCAGCAGGAAATCGGTGGGCGCCGGGCACTGCAGCCCGGCGGCGTCCACGAGCCTGGCGCTCGGCGTCGCGCTGCGCGACATCGGATTGGGCATAGGTTTTCCCCGGCAAAACTCCCCTGTCGACAGAGTATGGGGGGATTTCCGGCCGCGGGTGTGACCGCCTTCGCAGAGCGGGTGCCGGGACACGGCCGGGGCCGTCAGATCAGGCCGGTGGCGTAGAACACCCCGATCACCACGAATACCGCCAGGGTCTTGACGAGGGTGATCGCGAACACGTCCTTGTAGGCCTGCCGGTGGGTCAGGCCGGTCACGGCCAGCAGGGTGATCACCGCGCCGTTGTGGGGCAGGGTGTCCATGCCGCCGGAGGCCATCGCGGCGACGCGGTGGAAGACTTCCAGCGGGATCCCGGCCGCCTGCGCGTTGGCGATGAAGGTCTCCGACATCGCCGCCAGCGCGATGCTCATGCCGCCGGAGGCCGAACCGGTGATGCCGGCCAGCGCGGTGACGGTCACCGCCTCGTTGACCAGCGGGTTGGGGATCGCGCCCAGCGCGTTGGCCACCACCAGGAAGCCGGGCAGGGCGGCGATGACCGCGCCGAAGCCGTACTCGGAGGCGGTGTTCATCGACGCCAGCAGCGCGCCGCCGATCGCGGACCTGGTGCCCTCGGCGAAGCTCGCCAGCACCGGCTTCCATGCGAACGCGATCACGGTGAGGATGCCGACCAGCAGCGCGCCTTCCACCGCCCAGATCGCGGCGATCTTCGACACTTCCTGCACCACCGGCGCGGCGTTGCCGACCACCGCCGGCACGAATTCGTGGCTGTCGCCGTACGCGCGCGGGATCCAGTCGGTGAACAGCTTGTTGGTCACGCCCACCAGCACCAGCGGCAGGATCGCGACGACCGGGTTGGCAAGCTTGCCGCCGGTGAACTCGGCCGGCTCGTTCACCAGCGTGGCGGCGTCGCCGTAGCCTTCGCCGGCCTTCAGTGCGCTGCGCCGGCGCCAGTCGAGGTAGGCCATGCCGACGACCAGGATGAACACGCCGCCCAGCGTGCCCAGCCACGGCGCCGCCCAGGCGTTGGTGCCGAAGAACGACGACGGGATGATGTTCTGGATCTGCGGCGTGCCCGGCAGCGCGTCCATGGTGAAGGTGAACGCGCCCAGCGCGATGGTGCCCGGGATCAGCCGCTTGGGGATGTCGCTCTGGCGGAACAGCTCCGCGGCGAACGGATACACCGCGAACACCACCACGAACAGCGACACCCCGCCGTAGGTCAGCAGCGCGCACACCAGCACGATCGACAGCATCGCCCGCTGCGCGCCGACGATGCGGATGGTGGCTTTCACGATCGCCTTTGAGAAGCCGGAGATCTCGATCAGCTTGCCGAACACCGCGCCCAGCAGGAACACCGGGAAATACAGCTTCAGGAAGCCGACCATCTTGTCCATGAACAGGCCGGTGAACATCGGCGCCACCAGCGACGGATCCGTCAATAGCACCGCGCCGAGCGCGGCGATCGGCGCGAACAGGATCACGCTGTGGCCGCGGTAGGCCACGAACATCAGGAAGCACAGCGCGGCCAGCACGATCAGGAATGCCATTCACCCACTCCACGATTCCATTGCGCGACGTCGGGCCGTGCATTTCCGGGCCGACAGTGTCGTCGCGCGGCTCCGTCCCGGCCCATTGTCCGAAGGTACGATGCCGGCCGCGGCGCGGCGGCCCTAGCCTTGCGACCAATCTGCGGCGCATGCCGCGCGGCGTGCATCCTGAGGGGAGAAGATTCGATGAAGCGCAAGCACTTGAGCCTGGCAATCGGTTGCGTCCTGCTGTCGCCCGTGGCGTGGGCACAGCAGTCCGGCGATCCCGCCGCGCAGGACGTGGCGGCACAGGCAAGCCCGGCCGTCGCGCCCGCCCAGGCCGACGCCGACGCGCGCACCCTCGACACGGTCACGGTCACCGCGCGCCGCCGCACCGAATCGATCCAGGACGTGCCGGTGGCGGTCAGCGCCTTCGGCGAGGAACAGCTTGCCGACCTGCAGGCCAGCGACGTCACCGGCCTGCAGGGCGCGGTACCGAACATGAACATGGTCCAGGGCCGCGGTTCGGCCAACAGCGTCAACGTCTTCATCCGCGGCATCGGCCAGCCCGACGCGCTGCAGACCTTCGACCCGGGCGTGGGCATGTACGTCGACGACGTCTACTACTCGCGCATCAACGGCGCGATGTTCTCGCTGTTCGACATCCAGCAGGTGGAAGTGCTGCGCGGCCCGCAGGGCACGCTGTACGGCAAGAACTCCACCGGCGGCGCGATCAAGCTGACCACGAAGAACCCGTTCGACAACGAAGGCGGCTCGGTGGAGCTGACCGCCGGCGACTACGGCCGCGCCGAAGGCCGCTTCTACGTCAGTGGCAAGCTCAGCGATACCGTGGCCGGCAGCATCGCCGGCGCCTCGATCCGCAACGACGGCTACGTGCGCGATGCGGTCACCGGCCGCCACTTCAACAACGACGATACCCAGGCGCTGCGTGCCAAGCTGGCGTTCTCGCCGTCCGACAGTTTCCGCGCGACGCTGTCGTTCGACCGCACCGAACAGGATGTCGCCCCGACCTTGGGCCGGCCGATGGCGCCGCTGGTGCAGACCGACCTGGCGCTGGGCGCTGTGGTGCTGCATCCGGGGTCGAGCGGCGACTGGGACTACCGCGCGCGCACCTCGTTGGCGCCCCCGGGGCACGGCCAGACCCTGGAACACTCCGGCGGCTCGCTGTCGATGGAGTGGGATATCAACAGCCAGTGGCTGTTCAAGAGCATCAGCTCCTACCGCAGGCTCAAGACGCACTCGTTCATCGACATCGACGCGTCCGAGTTCGAGCTCGGCGACGTGCTGGTGGCGCTGGACCAGAAGCAGGCCAGCCAGGAGTTCCAGCTGCAGTACGACAACGGCAGCAACCTGCACGCCATCTTCGGCGCGTACTACATGCGCGAGAACGTGCCGTCGCACCAGGAAGCCTACGCCGACGACCTGTTCGCGCTCGCGGGGATGCCCCTGAGCTTCCTGCGCACCATCGACGACGACCTGACCACCACCAGCGTCGCGGCCTTCGCCCACGCGAGCTGGGAATTCGCGCCGACCTGGACGCTGGCCGCCGGCGTGCGCTGGACCCGCGACAACAAGGAGTACGACCGCACCACCAGCACCTTCTGGGGCGCGCCGTTCAGCGCGATCAACGAAACCGTCGCCTTCAGCGCCGAGCAGGACTGGACCGCGGTCACCCCGTCGGTGAGCCTGCAGAAGGCGTTCAGCGACAACGTGATGGGCTACGTGTCGGCCAACCGCGGCTTCAAGTCCGGCGGTTTCAACGGCCGCGCCAATACGGTGTACGACACCGAGCACGCGGAGTTCGACCCCGAATACGTGTGGACCTACGAGGTCGGCCTGAAGGCCAGTTCCGCCGACCAGCGCCTGCGTGGCAGCGTGGCCGCGTTCAAGAGCGACTACAGCGACTTCCAGGCGCGCGTGTCACAGGACGTGGGCACCTTCCCGGTGCTCAACGCCGCCGAGCTCGACATCAAGGGCATCGAGTTCGAAGGCAGCGCGCTGCTGGGCGAGGCGACATTGCTCAGCGCACAGGTCGGCTGGCTGGACGCGGACTATTCGCGCTTCGACGACTTCCGCCTCGACCCGGCCTATCCGGGCTACGACCCGAACCTCAACCACGACCACGTGCCGTTCTCGCCCAAGACCACCGCGCGGCTGGCGCTGCAGCAGGGCTTCAGCCTCGGCGACAGCGGTTCGCTGGCGGTGGGCGCGGACGCTTCCTACCGCGACAAGACCTGGCTGAGCGTGGACAACCGCGACGTGCTCAGCCAGGACGCCTACACCGTGGTCGGCGTGTACGGGGTGTGGGATTCGCCGCAGTACAGCTGGCAGGTGCGCGCCGGCGTGCGCAACCTGACCGACAAGCACTACAAGACCGAGGGCCAGGAGTTTGCCAGCGTCGGCAACATCCAGACCGCGTACTACGGCCTGCCGCGCAACTGGTACGTGTCGCTGCGCTACAACTTCTGAGCGGATGGGCAGGCAAATCGACGGCGGGCTTCGGCCCGCCGTTTTCGTTGCCGGGTGTCCCGGGTGGGCCGTGTAGGAGCAACTGTCTTTCTTCAAACGGCCTTGGTTTGCCACGCCGTGCCATCGCGAACCATGGCGTTGAGTTGTCCGAGGAAGGTACGCATGCAAGCCACCAGGGCGACCTTGGCGCACTT
>Ga0160437_1000783_pt1 | contig 15547 bp, 21 predicted proteins | sample HID1975I_E0MG_FD_108227 | JGI IMG/M metagenome (GOLD analysis project Ga0160437, IMG submission 108227) | Enriched soil microbial communities from UW Madison campus, WI, USA - HID1975I_E0 MG | ecosystem: Environmental > Terrestrial > Soil > Unclassified | place: USA: Madison, Wisconsin... | reverse complement strand
CGCCGGAGCAGTTCTTCTTCCATCATCGCGGCGGAAGAAATGCAGGTGCCGATCGCTTCGGCGAAGTCCTGGGCACTTATGCCCCGGCGGCGGAAACGTCCGATCCCTTCTGGCAGCAACCCGCCCCGCCCGGCCTGCTCATCGACGAGGTCGAGCGCATCTGGGATGGGATCGACCGGCATGACGACTGGTCGGCGCTCCATGCCCGGGTCGCGGAAATCCGCGAACTCGGTCGGCAACTCGGCGCGGCGCCAGCGCCCGCCGGGCAAGTCTCCGGGGCACCCTGATACAAAGGATTAAAGGCCGCGTTAGCTTCCCGGTAGGGATCGCTGTGCAACAGCATGTCCTACAGCGAGTTATCCAGCCAACGGACCATCAATCTTCATGGGCGCGACAGCGAGCGCATACAGCACCCCGCCAGCAACGGTCGCCAGCGATCGGGGATCTGCCGGACAGGAACGGGCAAGGAACGTGACGGACATCATCTCCTACGAACCCGCCACGGGTGCGGAGATCTGGCGCGGCAAGCCTTGCGATGTCGACGATGTGGTGAGCCGTGCCCGGCGCGCCTGGCCGACCTGGGCCGCCCAGCCGCTCGCCACGCGCATCGAACTGCTGCGCCGCTTCGCCAACGAAGTGCGCAAGGAAGCCGACCGCCTGGCCACGACCATCGCCCGCGAAGTCGGCAAGCCCTTGTGGGAAGCGCGCGCCGAAGTCGAAACCGTGGTCGCCAAGGTCGAAGTCTCGATCCGCGCCTATGCCGAGCGCACCAGCCAGCGGAAGTTCGATTCGGCACTGCAGGGCACGATGGCGGTGCGCCACAAGCCGCACGGCGTCCTGGTCGTGCTCGGCCCCTTCAACTTCCCCGCGCACTTGCCGAACGCTCACATCGTTCCCGCCCTGCTCGCAGGCAATGCGGTGATCTTCAAGCCGAGCGAAAAGGCCCCCGCCACGGGCGAGATGCTGGCGCGCTGCTTCCACCGCGCGGGCATTTCCGCCGCCGTCATGCAGCTTGCCGTGGGCGGGCCGCTGGAGGGCCAGGATTTCGTGGCGCACGAGGGGATCGACGGCGTTCTCTTCACCGGATCGGCCAATACCGGGATCTCGATCAACCGCCGCCTCGCCGCCCGGCCCGACCGGCTGGTGGCGCTGGAGATGGGCGGAAACAACCCCATCGTCCTCTGGGACACGCCCAAGCTGACCGACGCCGCAGCGCTGATCGTCCAGTCCGCCTTCTCCTCCGCTGGACAGCGCTGCACCGCGGCGCGCCGGCTGATCGTGAAGAGCGCGCTCTATGACGAGGCCATCGCGGAAGTGAAGGCGCTGGCAGACCGGGTGATCGTGGGCGCGCCGTTCGACGAACCCGCGCCGTTCATGGGCCCGGTGATAGACAATCCGGCGGCCGACGGCCTGACCGAGAGCTTCCTCTACCTGCTGAGCAACGGCGGACGGGCGATCAAGCACCTGGTGCGGACCGACGACGCCCTGCCGTTCCTCAGCCCGGCGATCATCGACACCACGGCCATGAAGGACCGGCCCGATGTCGAACTGTTCGGCCCGATCCTGCAGGTGATTCGCGTCGACGATTTCGATGAGGCGATTGCCGAGGCCAACAATACCCGGTTCGGCCTGGCCGCCTCGCTGGTGGGCGGCAGTCCCCAGGACTACAACCGCTTCTGGGCCAATATCCGCGCCGGCATCGTCAACTGGAACCGCACCACCACGGGGCCGAGCCATGCCGCGCCGATGGGCGGCATCGGCCTTTCCGGCAACCACCACCCCACCGGCTACTACGCGGCGGACTACTGCGCCTATCCCGTGGCGTCCGGGGAGATGGAGCAGCCCCGCGCGGCGATCGGGGTGGGACTGCGGTAACGCCCCGGGGCGTCAGCCCTGTCGTTACGAACCCGGGGCCGTCACTTCCCGCTGGTGACCAGATCGACCTCGGTCACGCCGCCTTCCAGTTTGCGCACGAAAGCCACGTAGGCTTGCCCTGCCTTGCGGCCGCCGATCACATGATCGCCGCCGTCGATGCGATATTCGGCGGTATAGCCGCCGCGCTGCGCCATCGAATAGTAGAAGCTGACGACATCCTCGGGCGAGACCGCTGTGCCGTAATTGACGACGCGAAGCGCGCAGCCGTCAGCGTCGGTGCCCGCGGCTTCCTTCACGGCGCCGCGCGGATAGACGGGGATGGCGGCGGGCAGCTTGGCGGCCCAAGCGGCGGAATACTGGACTTTGGCGGAGCAATCGGTCTTGGCCGCGCGCGCGCTGTCGCTGACTTGCGCGGCAGTCGCGGCGTTCTGGGCGAGCGCCGAGGCGCTGGCTTTCTGCGGGACCGGCGCGGGCAGGAGCTTGCCGCCCGCGGCATCCGCGGCCGATTTCCGGGCAGCGGAGATAGCCGCCGGCGTGCGATCGGCCGCCTTCAGCGTGACCGGGCCGTCCTTGCCCGCGGCGGCTTCGCCGCTCTCTCCGGACATTTCGGGATCGACCACGATCTGATCGCCCAGGGCACCGGACGCCGCGGCCTCGCTCTCGGCCGCATCGGGCTTCTTCGTCTTGGCGTTACAGCCCGCCAGCGCCAGCGATCCGGCCAAAGCCAGGAGCATCAAGTGCGGGGCGGCGGAGTGCTGCGCCGGAACCTTCGTCATAATGGCCATCCTCGTCGCGTCCTTGTCCCCCGGAAGATCGCATGCGTCTTCCCGACATCCAGTTCATCGGCCGAGAATTCCCGGTAAATGGCGGAAATTCAAGGCCTCTCCGCTGGGAATCCCGCGCACGTCCCAATTCGGGAAGGGCCGCAGGCGAAGGTTTGCGGTCAGGGAATGGAGGATCGGCATACAGCGCCTGCGCGCGCGAAGCCCCGAAACAGGTCGAGGGCGCCCGCAGCCGAAGCCACGAGCGCCCTCTCCCACCCGCCCCCATCAGATGGAGTTCGGGAGGTCTCCCCCGTAAGTCGCCGTCCTCACGGGGAAGCCAGTTCCTGTCAGGCGCAAGTCGCGCCCGGATTTATCAGCGGCAGCGCGAACCGCCGCGGTCGACTTCGCGGCCGAGCAGGGCGCCGGCGGCGGCGCCGAGGACGGTGCCGGTGGCGCGGTCACCGCGGGTGTCGATGGCACGACCGGCCAGGGCGCCCGCCGCACCGCCGACCAGCAGGCCGGTGGTGCCGCTCGAGCGGCGGCAGTCGTAGCGACGGTCGTTGCCGCGGTAGTGGCGGTCGCCGCGATAGTAGCGGTCGCGGTTACCGTAGCCGCGGCGATAGTCCTCGCGCGAATAGCGCTCACGGCCGTGGCCGTATTCCTGTTCGCCGGGGGCCTGGAATTCGTGGGTCGGCGCGTAGCTGACGGCAGCCGAAGCGGGAAGAGCGGTCGCCAGGCTGGCCGTTGCGGCAGCGAGGGCGGTTGCCTTGAAAAATGCGTTCATCTCAAAATCTCCTCGTCATTGCCGGGGAGGGGGCCTTTCGAGGCTCGATCCGCGGTACGCATTCAGCTTTAGGGCATCGAACCTGAACGATCCGCAACGCGGCTGTCAGAATTGGCGATATCGACGAGGCGAGGAACGTCTTGCGACGAACTGCTTGCGGAGGGACCTTTCGGCACTTATCGCACCGGACGATCCACGGGGTTTTCGATGCAGCACCAAACCACTCGCCGTAGCGGCGGCCTTGCGCAGGCTTTCGGCGCCTATCTGATCTGGTGCCTGTTCCCGCTCTATTTCGCGATGCTCCACGCGGTTTCCCCGTTCGAGGTCGTGGCCTGGCGGCTGCTGTTCACCCTGCCCTTCTGCCTCATCATGGTCGCCGTGCTGCGCCAGGGCGCGCAGCTTCGGGCCGCGCTCGGCAATCCGCGCCTGCTCGGCACACTGGCCGTCAGCGGGCTGCTGATCGGCACCAACTGGCTGATCTACGTCCTGGCGGTGATGGAAGGCCACGTCATCGCGGCGAGCCTGGGCTACTACATCAACCCGCTGGTCAACGTGCTGGCAGGCACCATCTTCCTGCGCGAGCGGCTATCGCGCCTGCAATGGACCGCGGTCGGCCTCGCTGCCATCGGCGTGGCCATGCTGGCGGGCGGCGCGCTGGACACGCTGTGGATCAGCATGGGCATCGCCCTCAGCTTTGCCGGCTACGGCCTGGTGCGAAAGCTGGCCCCCGTCGAATCGCTGCCGGGGCTGACGGTGGAGACGCTGGTGCTGCTGATTCCCGCGCTGGGCCTGCTGGGCTGGCAGGCTTCCGGCCCGGCGGGGCTGGCCATGGGGCAGTCGCTGAACATCAGCCTCCTGCTCGCCTGCGCCGGGATCGTCACCGGGATTCCGCTGCTGCTTTTCGCCGGCGCGGCTCGCAAGCTGGACTTCTCGGTGCTGGGCTTCATCCAGTTCGTGACGCCGACAGGCATATTCCTGCTCGGCCTCTTCGTGTTTGGAGAGCCGCTGCGGCCGGTCCAGATTTTCTGCTTCCTGTTCATCTGGACGGCCATCGCGGTGTTCTGCTGGGACCTGCTGTCCCGCAAGCGCAAGGCCGCCGCCTGAGCGCAGGCCTGCCAGGTCAGGCCTGCTTCCCCTTGCGCAGCAGCGCCTGGACGAAGGCGTCGAGATCGTCGACTTCGACGTCGAGCACTTCGTCCCATTCCGCCAGCAAGGCCTCGATATCCGCGCGCGTATAAGGCTCGGGTGTCTTGTGCTGCACTTTGGGCGCGCGGTGCGGCCAGGGGTGGCCGGTCAGGTTGTTGTAGAGCCAGCCGAACTGGAACAGGAATATCAGGTTCAGCGCCAGCGGCACGAGATGGCCGATGCCCCAGGACTGGTCGCCCGTGGCCCCCAGCGCATAGAGCAGCGCGCAGGCGCCGCCGGGCGGATGCAGGCTGCGCGTCAGCGACATGGCCACGATCGCCAGTCCCACGCCCACCGAGGCCGCGAGCCAGGGCGTCCCCAGCAAGTGCCCTGCGGTCAGCCCGACGATGGCCGAGACCATGTTTCCGCCAACCACTGACCAGGGCTGCGCCAGCGGGCTGGCAGGCACGCAGAACACCAGGACCGCCGAAGCGCCGAGCGGCGCCAGAAGGAACGGCAGCGCGGCAAGCCCCGCCTGTTCCAGTCCCTTCATTTCGAGCAGGAGCGTCACGCCGCCGGCAATGGCAATGCCCAGCATGCCGCCAAGGGCCCCGCGCACCCAGCCGAGATGGCCGATCGCGCCTGCAACCAGGCCGCCGATCCGGCTATTGCCCCATCCGTCCCGCCACCGTGCTGTCGTTCGAGCCACCACCCGGCCCTTCTCCTGAACTTGGTTTCCGTCGCGGCGCCCTATGAACCATGTCCACCATCGTGGCGAGGCGACTCGTGCTTGGGGCCCGGATAGACGAATTGTAACGGGTCTGGTCATCGCCGGGTGCCCGGAAACCGCAGGCCTGCCGCAAATCGGCCATCTTCGAATGTTTGCCTGCGTGTTCCCTCCGGAGCTTCCCATGCCAGCGATTGAAGCCGCACCTTCCGCTCCCACCGTTACCGAGCAGACCGTCGATGCGTTCGACCTTCGGCAGATGCGCGCGCCGCCCCCTGCGGGTTTCAGCGTCATCCGCCCCCGCTGCCCCGAGGGCAAGCCCGGCGAGATCGTCGTCTGCGCGCCCGATCCCGAACAGGAACGGCTGCCGCCGCTCTCGACGGACTACAGCATTCCCGATGGACCGCCCCGCGCCCGATTGGACATCGGCGGCGGCACCTCGATCGACGTTCACCTCGATTCTGCCTCAATGCCGGACGGCAGCAAGAGCCAGCGGGTCATGGTCGGCGTGAAGCGGAAGTTCTGAACGAAAAAGCCCGATCCGCCCAAGGGAGTGGCGGATCGGGCCTCGAGGCCGGCAGAGGAAGCGCCGGCTAAAGGGAGAGGAAAGCGCCGGAACGCCCGGTTGGATCAGGCGAAAGTGCCGGCCTTGGCGATTTCCGCCACCGGCTTGCGGCCGGAGGCGACTTCGCGCTCCTGCAGGAACTCGGGAAGCTGGCTCTTGTCGCCCATCTTGCCGATGGCGAAAGCGGCTTCGAGGCGGTGGTCGGCGGGAATGCCCAGCGCCTTTTCGGCCTCACCGAACTTCAGGCCGGTCATGCCATGCGTGTGATAGCCCAGGGCCTGCGCCTGAAGGGCAGCCAGCGCCCAGGCCGCACCGGCATCGAAGCTGTGGCTGTGGTTATCCGAATTGCCCTTGTCCGAACGCATCTGGCTGTCGGACACGACATAGACGATCGCCGAAGCGTCCTTGGCCCAGCCCTGGTTGAACTCGATCAGCTGCGAGAGCAGCAGGTCCCAGTTGGCGTCGCCCTTGCGGGCATAGAGAAAGGTCCAGGGCTGCACGTTATAGGCCGAAGGCGCCCAGCCGGCGGCTTCGAAGATCACGTCGAGGTCTTCCTGCGGGATCTCGCTGCCATCGAACGCGCGGGGCGACCAGCGATTGACGATCAGCTTTTCAACCTTGGGATGGGCAATACGTCCGGTCATGTCGATTTCCTTGGTGTTGAGAGTGTCGGGAGAGAGTTCAGGCCGCGTCGACAAGGACGAGTTCGGCGTCCTCGATCGCGGTCACGGTGATGGAGTCGAGACCGGTGATCGCCACGCCGTCGCGCGGCTGCGCTTCGACGTCGTCCACCAGGATCCGGCCTCTTGCAGAGACGAGATAGAGATGGCGGCCCGGTTCGGTCGGGTAAGTCACGCTGTCGCCCGCCTTGACGGTGGCGCCCAGAACCCGCGCATCGGCGCGGATCGGCAGGGCATCCCCGTCTCCGGCGCTGCCGCTGGCGAGCGTGACGAAGTGGCCGGCACGATCGCCGCGGGGGAAAGGACGCGCGCCCCAGCCCGGAGCCTCGCCGCGTTCGTCGGGCAGGATCCAGATCTGGAACAGGGTGGTGGCCTCATCCTCGAGATTGAACTCGGAGTGGACGATGCCGGTGCCCGCGCTCATCACCTGGACGTCGCCGGCGCCCGTGCGGCCTTCGTTGCCCAGGCTGTCCTTGTGCGTGATCGCGCCGGTGCGGACATAGGTGATGATCTCCATGTCGCGGTGCGGATGCGGCGGAAATCCGGCGCGCGGGCCGATGGTGTCGTCGTTCCAGACCCGCAGACGGCCCCAATTGGTGCGCGCAGGTTCGTGATAGTCGGCGAAGGAGAAATGGTGGTGGGCATCGAGCCAGCCGTGGTCGGCGGCGCCGAGGCTTGCGAAGGGACGGACTTCGATCATGTGGCCCTCCTGAAGGGGGTTAGTCTGCCGCGGATATGCGGTCTGCCTGCTCATCAGGTAGCCCTTGCAGGGTCATCGGATAATTGGGATAAAATCGATCGAGATGTTCAACTAAACTGAAGGCTTCGCATCGTGGTCGACATTGCCCCGCCCAGTCTGGATCACTTGCGCACATTCCTGCTCGTCGTCGAGGAGGGCAGCTTCGGCGGCGCGGCCCGCAAGCTGGGCCGGGCGATCTCGGTGGTGAGCTATGCCATCGCCCAACTCGAGGCCCAGCTCGATGTCCGCCTGTTCGAGCGCGAGGGGTCGCGAAAGCCCCGGCTCACCGAATCGGGCCGGGCGCTGCTGAGCGAGGCCCATGCCATTGCCGACGACGTCGATGCCCTGCTCGCCAAAGTCCGCAGCCTGCGACAGGGGCTGGAGGCCGAACTCTCGCTGGCGGTGGACGTGATGGTGCCTGGCAATGTCCTCGCCAAGCTGCTGCGCGACTTTCAGGTGATGTTCCCAAGCGTGCCGCTGCGCCTTCATGTCGAGGCTCTGGGCGCCGTCGCCGCGCTCGTGATGGATCGGCGCGCCACCCTGGCCATCGCCGGGCCCGATATTCTCGACCTGCCGGAAATCCACCGCGAGACGGTGGGCGCCGTGGAAATGGTGCCGGTCGCCGCGCCCGGTCACCCCCTGGCGAACCCCGGCCCAATTCCGCCCGGCGCGGCGCGCAAGCACCTCCAGCTGGTGCTGACCGACCGCTCCCCGCTGACGGAGGGCCGCGATTTCTCGGTATTCAGCCCGCGTTCGTGGCGGCTGGCCGATCTCGGCGCCAAGCATGCGCTGCTCAAGGAGGGAATCGGCTGGGGCTCCATGCCGCGCCACCGCATCGCCGCGGACCTGGCGAGCGGCGAGCTGGTCGAGCTTCACCTGCCCGAGCGGCCGACGATGGACTATGCGCTTGTCGCGCTCTGGCGCAAGGACAGCCCGCCGGGCCCCGCCGCCGTCTGGGTTCTCGATGAAATCCGCGAACGCCTTGCCGGCTGTCCCTGACCACACCTCCCGGCCACGCCGTCACCCAAGCTTTTCCGGCCTGTCATTCGGACACTTGCGCAGTCCGCCGCCCTGCCCCACTTATCGGCCATGACCGCCAGCCGCCTGTTCGACCGCGCCGTTATCCGGCTCTCCCCCCGCCCCGATTCGAACGAAGACGTTGCCGAGTTCCTGCAAGGGCTCGTCACCGCTGACGTGAAGGGCGTGCTGCCCACCTGGGCCGCGCTGCTCTCCCCGCAAGGCAAGGCGCTGTTCGACTTCCTGGTCTGGCCGGGCGGGCACGGCCTGCTGATCGATTGCGAGGCGGAAGCGGCCGAGGCCCTGGTCAAGCGCTTGTCGATGTACCGCCTGCGCCGGGCCATCGACATCGCCCGCGACGATACCCTTGCCGTCCACTGGCGCCCGCATACGGGCGACGGCGCCGCCCCGGACCCCCGCCACCATGGCTTGGGCGAACGCTGGATCGCTCCGGTCGACCCCACCGATCCCTCGGAATTCGAAGGCGCCGATGCGGCATGGCGCGCCCACCGCCTCGCCATGGGCGTACCCGAAGGCCGCGCCGAACTCGGCGACGGTGAGACGCTCTGGCTGGAATGCAATGCGGTCGAACTGCACGGCGTCAGTTTCACCAAGGGCTGCTACGTGGGCCAGGAGAACACCGCGCGCATGAACTGGCGGCAGAAGGTCAACCGCCGGCTGATCGTGGTGCCGCTGGCCCGCTCGGACGAGAAGCGCCGCCGCGCCGCCTATCCCGAACTGGGGCTGGCGGTGGACCACTTGCGCGTGGAGGACATCGATCCGCTGATCGCGCCGAAGTGGCTCGAACTACAGGCCTGAATTTTGGGGCTTGAGCCTGCGGCCTGACCGGATCGATCAGGCCGAGAGCACGTTCGTCGGCATCGGCGCCCGCAGGAACGGCCGCTCCCCAAGGTTGGCAACATAGATCCGCGCGCGGATCGGCATGGCCCTGCCTTGGGCGAAACGCTCCCGCTCCTGCCCGGAATCCGCGAAACCGGCCTCCTGCAGCACATCCAGCGTGGCCGGATTGTCTGCAAAATGGCTGGCGACCACGCGCCGATGCCCCAGCGTTCGCGCCTGGGCGAGCACGGCGCGCACGGCTTCCCGCGCGAAGCCCCGCCCGCGATGGGCCGGTGCAATCCAGTAGCCCAGTTCCACTTCGTTCTCGATCCGGCCGAGACCGATGCCGCCCACCAGCTTGGGGCCGCCGGGCGCGCGCAGATACATGACGAGGTGAGGCAGGCGCGGATCGCGCGGCTTGGCCAGATAGTCGCGCATGGCACGCGTCGAGCGCGGCAATTCGCCTACGCCGGGGTTGCGCTGGGCCGTCTCCTCCGAAATGGCGGTCACCAGTTCGTCGAAGTCTTCCGGCCAGCCGGGCCTCAGGAACAATCTCTCCGTGCGGATGAACATGTGACGGTTCTCCGTTTTTCTATTTTGTCCGCAGGACACACTATGCACAAAGCCAGTTGCAATGCACGGCTTTTGCTGCGGCCGGACGCGAGAAGTCGACCGGCGATCGCGCGCCGCTGAGCCGCGATCCGGCAGTCCTGTCTTTTCAGGGATTTGGAAGAATCGTCGTCCCCGGCCGGGCAGGGCCGGGGACGCGACAAAGGTCAGGCGGCGCGCTTGGGCGCCATGGCCTGGGCGCTGCCGAGGCCGGGATTGTCGCAATCGTCGCCGCAATCGCTGGGCGAATCGAACTCGACGGCATATTCGCGCGAGAGGCAGCTTGCAGCGCGCCCTTCGCTGTAGCGTTCGAGCACGCGCCCGGTAGGCCGGAATCCGACTTTTTCAAGCACGCGGCCCGAGGCCGGGTTGTCGACAAAGTGGCTGCCGACGATACGCTTGTGGCCGATGGCGCGGGCCAGCGAGAGCACGGCGCGCGCGGCTTCGCTCGCAAATCCCTGCCCCCAATGGTCGCGGGCGATCCAATAGCCCAGGTTCGCTTCGCCATCGAGCAGGGACAAGCCGATGCAGCCGATGATGCGCGTGCCGTGCGAGCCGGGCTGGGTGATCAGGAAACGCGGCAGCAGCATGTCCGGCGCGGCATCCAGAAAGCGCCGGGCGTCTTCGCCGGTATAGGGCCAGGGCGCGCGCGTCAGATTGCGCACGACGCTTTCGTCGTCGATCAAGGCCAGGAACTCGTCCTGGTCCTCGGGCCAGCCGGGCCGCAGAAACAGCCGTTCGCTGCGAACGAACATAGAGTATCTCCACTCATCCGCCCCGCGCCTTTCCTAAGGTTTGCGCGTGACATTGCGATTACGCACAACGTCCGGAGAGCCTGAAATATCCGTGCAAATTCGTAAGAAAATGTACGACTTAGTCGCTCTGTAAGACAGTTGCGCCGTGCGAGAGGGAGACACGAAAAGAGGGAGACGGGCAGGCCCCTCTCCCTCGTTCAGCCGATCTCAAGAAGATCGGCGGGGCCATCCCGTCAGGATGGCCCTTTGATCGACCATCCGATTATTCGGCGGCTTCTGCCATAGCGTCTACCGAGACGTACTTACGGCCGAGTTTACCGTCGTGGAAACGCACGCGACCTTCGGCGAGTGCGAACAGGGTGTGATCCTTGCCCATGCCGACGTTCACGCCCGGGTACACGCGGGTGCCGCGCTGACGGATGATGATGTTGCCGCCGATCACTTCCTGACCGCCGAACTTCTTAACGCCAAGGCGGCGGCCCGCAGAGTCGCGACCGTTGCGCGACGAACCGCCTGCTTTCTTATGTGCCATTGCTCAGTCCTTCCGATCTTTGGCTCAGGCGACGGACACGATGCGCAGCAGGGTCATCTGCTGGCGGTGGCCGTTCTTGCGACGATAGTTGTGGCGGCGGCGCTTCTTGAACACCACGACCTTTTCGCTCTTGGCCTGAGCGATGATCTCGGCCGAAACCGTGATCTTCGAGGCGTCAGCGACTTCGCCGTCGTTGCCGGCGAGCAGAACGTCGCCCAGCGTGATGGTCTCACCGGCTTCACCAGCCAGCTTTTCAACCGCGATCTTGTCTCCGGCGGCAACCCGATACTGCTTGCCGCCCGTGCGCACAACTGCGAACATGGTGCCCTTACCTAATATCAATGAGCCCTAAACAGGCCGAAACAACTCTGCCCCGGCCGCTCTGGTCCAGGAAGGAACCGTGGAGCCTTGCGGGCGACGCACCGGCGTCCCCATTTGCACGGGGTACCGGAAAGAAGGGTGCCGTTAGTCCACCACCCGATTCGTGTCAACCAAGGAGTCGCCCGGCACAGGCCGCGAAACGCGATTCAACCCGGACATCCGCTTGGATGGCCATGGATTGGCCCTCGCGATCGGCCATGACCATGCTATGGCAGCACCATGACCCGCGTACCAGCCCGTTTCCAGCCGCTGATCCCGCCCTGCCCCGCGAATCGGAAGGCTTCCCCCATAGCCGCGCGAACGCTGGCGCCCATGCAGCCCCTGGGGGCGCTGGCCCTCGGCATGCTGGCCCTTGGCCTGAGCGCCTGCTCGACGGCGGGGAGCTATCCCTCCCTGTCCTATCGCGCGGTGGAACGCTCCGCCATGCCCGCCGCGGCCGAGCCCACGCCGCCGCCCGTGCAGTTGCCCCCGCCCACGGCCGACCTCACCACCCGAATCGACGGACTGGTTGCCGCCGCGCGCGACGCGGACAAGCAGTTCGCGGCCAAGCGCCCCGCCGCCGATCGCGCCGTGGCGGCTGCGGCCCGGTCCTCGCGCACGAGCGATGCGTGGATTTCGGCGCAAGTGGCCGTGGCGGCCCTTCAGTCCAGCCGCGACAGTGCCGTTGCCGCCCTGGCGGATCTCGATTCGCTCTATGCCGATGCCCGGCAGGCCGAGCCGGTGGACGAATCGCCCAGCGCCCTCGCCATCGATACCGCGCGCAGCCAGGTCCAGGGCCTCGTGAACACGCAGAACGACGTCATCACCGGCCTCGACGCGCGCCTCAAGACCTGAACCTCGCCCCGCATTCCAAGGCGTCGAGACACGAAAAACCCCTCCCCCTTGCGAGGGAGGGGTCGTCCGAACGGACCGTTCCCGACCGGAAGCCCCCCGGCTCAGGTCGGGAAACGGGAGGCAGGATCACCTCAGGGCGACTATGACCGCGACGGCCAGTCCCCAGCCCAGGATCAGCACGGGAAGCAGGAGGACCTGAAAGATCGCCTCGCCCGCAGTCAGCCTTTCGCTCGAAGTTTCGATGCCGCGCGCACGGAACTGCGCCCAATCGGGCGGCGCGGTATCGTTTGCGGGCTTCATGCGCGTCCAGTAGCCGGCCAGGGCGAAGGCGAAGACAACGAAGCCCGCAAAGATCACCATCGGGATCGCCAGTTCCGGATTGAGGAACGAGGCGGCCATGACGCCGATGAAGCCGAGATAGAGCGCGACGGTCGCGAGGTAGAGGCCCGTCGGCAGGCCGAAACCGCGATCGACGGTCGCAGGCGACGGGTTGGCGCCAGCGGGTAAGCTGACCGCGATGGCCAGTTCGCGAAGTCGTTGCTTGTCGAGACGTTGCGTCATGGCGTGATCTCCTTGTGGAGCACCATGGGCCGTTTACGCGCCGGAGGAATTGATGCCGGTCAAACCGCGGAAAAGTTACGAAACGGGATCCGCCTCAGGCTATCGGACGCCCCGCGATCAGGCCCAGCGCGCGAGGTCTTCGATGTCCTGCGGGCGCGGTTCGATCCAGCGCCATTCGCCCGCGACTTTCTCGCGCTTCCAGAACCACGATTCGCTCTTGAGATGGTCCATCGCGAAATCGGCCGCAGCGAAAGCATCGCGGCGGTGGCGCGCGGCAGCGGCGACCAGGACGATCGGTTCACCCGGCTGCATGGTACCGCTGCGATGGATGACCAGCAGGCCGTCCAGCGACCAGCGCTCACGCACTCGCGCGGCAAGCGCTTCCATCGCGGGCAGGGTCAGCGGCGCATAGTGCCGCAGTTCGAGCGCTTCCACGCCGCCGCCCTCCCGAACCTGCCCCAGGAAGCTGACGATACCGCCCGCCTGCGGCACCCCCGCGGCGAACTGGCGCAGCGCTTCGGCGGGATCGAAGGGATCGGTGGACAGGCGAACGGTGCTGCTCACCTCAGCCGCCGGAAACCGGGGGAAGAAAAGCCACTTCGTCCCCCTCGCGCAGTTCCACGTCGCCTTGCACGAGCGTGCCGTTCACGGCGTAGCGGATGCGCGGTTCCTTGACGGCGGCGGAGAGGTCCGGCTCCAAGGCTGCGATCACCGCCGCCAGAGAAGGCGCGAAGGGTACCGCACGGCCGGAGCTGCCGGCCAGATCTTCCAGCCGGCCGAGAAACACGAGTTCAAGCGCCATGTCAGCCGCCGGTCATCGACATGTGCCGGGCCAGCGCCGGCGCCGCGCCGCGCCGGTCGATGGCGAAGTGGTGACGCTCCGGCTTGATCCGCATCGCCGTGTCGAGAGCGGCGTCCAGCCCTGCCTGCGGATCGGCGCTGCGCAGCGCCGCACGCAAGTCCACCTGCTCGTTACCACCGAGGCAGGCATATAGCTGCCCGGTCGCCGTGACGCGCAGGCGGTTGCAGCCCTCGCAGAAATTCTGGGTAAGCGGCGTGATGAGGCCGATGCGGCCGCCGGTTTCCGCCACGTCGAAGTAGCGGGCGGGGCCGCCGGTGCGGTGGAGACTGGGATGCAGCGTCCAGCGCGCCTCGAGATCGGCGCGAACTTCCGACAACGGCAGGTAGTGGTCGAAGCGGTCTTCCTCCACTTCGCCCAGCGGCATGACCTCGATCAGCGTGGATTCAAATCCCTGGCCGTGAGCCCAAGCGACGATCCGGGGAATTTCCCGCTCGTTCACGTCCTTGAGCGCGACCGTGTTGATCTTCACCCGCAAGCCTGCCGCCTTGGCGGCCTTCAGGCCTTCCAGCACTTGCGGCAGCGAATCGCGCCGGGTCAGCTTCTCGAACGCCGCGCGGTCCAGCGTGTCGAGCGAGACGTTGATTCGCCGCACACCCGCCGCGAACAGGTCGTCCGCGAATTCGGGCAGGCGCGTGCCGTTGGTGGTGAGCGTCAGTTCTTCCAGGCCGTGGCCCAGCTTGCGGCCGAGCGCGCGGACCAGTTCGATCATGTCCCGCCGCACCAGCGGCTCACCGCCGGTCAGCCGCAGCTTGGTCACGCCGCGCGCAATGAACCCCAGCGACAGCTCGTGCAGTTCGTCCAGCGTGAGCACGTCCTTCCTGGGCAGGAAGGTCATGCGTTCCGGCATGCAATAGGCGCAGCGCAAGTCGCACCGATCCGTCACCGAAAGCCGCAGATAGGTGATTCGGCGCTGGAACTGGTCAATGAGAGGCGCAGCAGTGCTCATGGAAGCCCATATAGTAGGCCCCGTGCGCCATTCCCATCAAGCGAAAGAATGGGAGCCGTCGAGGGGGAGGTATTGCCCGGTCACGCCCGGAGCCTCGGCCAGCCAGGCAGCGGCGGCGGCAATGGCCGCCTCGCCGTCTCCGGTCAGGGCGTTTACCCGCCGCGGCGCGTGGCTGCGGGCCAGCGCCTGGATCACGGACAGCCGCCAGCCGCGATGCTCGTGCCCAGCCGGGGCGAAGACCAGCGTGAGGTCAGCTTCCGCCGCCAGCGCGGCGCGAACCTGCGGCAGGATATCGGCATGGAACTGCGCGGCGGCATCGAGCGGGTCTTCCGCCAGAGGTCCGACGCGCAGGATCACGGCTCAGCGGCGATGCCGGGTGAGCGTCATGCCGATCTTCTCGCCCGCTTCGGCGATGGCGAGCTTGACGATCTTCACCGTCACGGCCTCGACCCGCTCGTCCTGGAGGAACAGCGTTTCGCAGACGTGATCGGCCACGGCTTCGATCAGCTTGAAGTGGACGCCCTGCGGCAGCGCTTCGCTAGCCGCGAACTTGAGGTCCATGTAGTTCTTGCTGGCCGTGAGCGGGGTATCGGGCGCGTAGCGATCGATGGGCTTCAGCTGCACGGAGATCGTGAAGCGCAGCGGCTGCGGCTTGCCGGTCTCTTCCGAATAGATGCCGGTAAGGACATCGTGTTCGAAATCGGCGACTTCCAGAATGAGCGAATCGGTCATGGCGGTGAGGTGCATGGCGGGGGCCTTTAGCCGTTATTGCGCCAGCGCGCGAAGATTGCCGTCGGCAGCAGGCGGCCCCCGTCCTTTTCAGAGACGCCGTCCTCGCGAACGGAAAGGTCGCCGTGCTCGATGGTGCCCGGCAGGTCGCGGAACAGCTCTTCCATCAGCCCGGCCAGCGCCAGCGAGGACATGCGCACGGCATAGACGGTGAGGAACAGG
>Ga0160437_1000782_pt1 | contig 15553 bp, 16 predicted proteins | sample HID1975I_E0MG_FD_108227 | JGI IMG/M metagenome (GOLD analysis project Ga0160437, IMG submission 108227) | Enriched soil microbial communities from UW Madison campus, WI, USA - HID1975I_E0 MG | ecosystem: Environmental > Terrestrial > Soil > Unclassified | place: USA: Madison, Wisconsin... | reverse complement strand
GGCGGTGAGCGACACGTTGAGGGCCACGTCGCCCCGGAACAGGTGGCTGTACAGGTTGGCGGTGGTGCCGCCGGGCGACGCCGCGAGCAGCATCATGCCGACCGCCAGCACCGGCGGCAGCTGGAACAGCATTACGAGCCCGAGGCAGAGTGCCGGAAGGATGAGCAGCTGGCAGACGAGGGCGATGATCACCGCCTTCGGCTGCTTGGCCACACGGGCGAAGTCGCCGGGGGTGAGCGAGAGGCCGAGCCCGAACATGATGATGCCGAGGGCGACCGGAAGTCCGATGGAGGTCAACACTGATCCCATCCCTGCATCCTGACCGACGGATGCCGGTGGCGCCACCTAGACAGCCCCGTCGATCCCCCGGATTGGCGGGAATCCGTCGAGAGCTGACCGCCGCATCCGGGGCGTGAACCCCCGACGCCGGTTAGCGTCGAGCCATGACCGACACCGCAGCCCCCGCAGCCGCCCGCAGCACCGCCGATCGCGAGGCGGCCATCGCCCACTTCGCCGCGAAGCTGCGCTACGAGACCGACGCGTCGGATGTCGCCGAGGCGCTCGCGGCCGGCGAGCGGATCGCGGTGGTCGACACCCGCAGCCACGACGCGTGGCACCAGGGGCATGCGGTCGGTGCGTTGCACATCCCCCGCCTGCAGGTGGCCGACCGCGCGCCGCTCGAGATCCCGCTCGACACCCCCGTGGTGGTCTACTGCTGGAGCCCCGGATGCAACGGCGCCGACAAGGCGGCCCTCGAGTTCGCGAAGCTCGGCTACGACGTGAAGCTGATGATCGGCGGATTCGAGTACTGGGCGCGCGAGGGCTACGACGTGGAAGACGACAACGGTCCCGTGATCCGCGGGGTCGACGCGCTCGTCGGCCCGGTCGCCTCCACCGACTGCGGGTGCTGAACCGGCGGCGCAACCCCCTCGACCCGGAGGGGCCGCGGGCGTAGCGTTCCCGACATGGCCCGCATCGCATCCGTCGCGCCTGTGCTGCCGGACCACGTGTCGAGCCAGTCGGACATCGCCGCGGAACTCGGCGCCCTCGTGACCCCCCAACCGTCGCTGCGCGCCGTGCTCGAGCGCTTCCACGCGGCGAGCGGCATCAGCTTCCGGCATACGGTGCTGCCGCTGGAGGCGTACCGCGACCTCGGCGACTTCGGCGCCGCCAACGACATCTGGATCAGCGAGGGCACGCGGTTGGCGGCCATCGCGCTCGAGCGGGCGCTCACGGATGCGGGGCTCACCGGCGCCGACGTCGACTACCTGTTCTTCACCTCGGTGACCGGCATCGCCGCCCCCTCGATCGACGCGCTGCTCGTGCCGATCGCGGGGCTCCGCGACGACGTGAAGCGGGTGCCGTCGTTCGGGCTCGGATGCGTGGCGGGCGCCGCCGGCATCGCGCGCGTCGCCGACTACCTGCAGGGCCACCCCGACGAGGTGGGCGTGCTGGTCTCGGTGGAGCTGTGCTCGCTCACCCTGCAACGCGACGACGCCTCCGTCGGCAACCTGGTGGCGAGCGGTCTCTTCGGTGACGGCGTCGCGGCGGTGGTGCTGGTGGGCGACCGGCGAGCGGAGGCGCTCGCCGCAGCCGGCCGTGCGCTCGGCCCGGTGGTCGTGGGCAGCCGCAGCGCCCTCTACCCGCACAGTGAAGGCGCGATCGGGTGGGACATCGGCCTCACCGGGTTCAAGATCGTGCTCACCGCCGACGTGCCCGACGCGATCGAGGCGAACATCGCATCCGGAGTCGACGGGCTGCTCGCCGAGCACGGCATGACGCGCGACGACGTCGACGTGTGGGTGGCGCATCCGGGCGGACCGAAGGTGATCGACGCGTTCGCCCGCGGGCTGGGGCTCTCGGATGCGGCGCTCGCCGCCAGCCGCGCCTCGCTCGACCGGGTCGGCAACCTGTCGAGCGCGTCGGTGCTGCACCTGCTGGCTGAGGAGTTCGCCCAGCCGCCCGGCACCCGCGCCGTGCTGTTCGCGCTCGGCCCCGGCGTGACGAGCGAGTACGTGCTGCTGGAGTGGCCGTGATCGCCTACACGGTGCTCGTGCTGCTGACGGGCGCCGAGCGCGTCGTCGAACTGGTGATCTCGAAACGCAACGCCGCGTGGGCGTTCGCCCGCGGCGGTGTCGAATCGGGCCGGAGCCATTTCCCGGCGATGGTGCTGCTGCACACGGGCATGCTGCTCGGATGCCTGGCCGAGGTGTGGTTGCTCGACCGGCCCTTCATCCCGTTGCTCGGCTGGCCGATGCTCGTCGTCACGCTGCTGTGCCAGGCGGGTCGGTACTGGGTGATCTGGTCGCTCGGGCACCAGTGGAACACGCGCGTGATCGTGGTGCCCGGCATGCCGCTCGTGCGGCGCGGGCCGTACCGCTGGCCGTGGCTGCGGCACCCGAACTACTGGATCGTCGCCATCGAGGGCATCGCACTGCCGCTCGTGCACACCGCCTGGATCACGGCGCTTGTCTTCACGGTGCTGAACGCGGTGCTGCTGCTGCGCTTCCGCATCCCCGCCGAGGAGCGGGCGCTCGCCGAAGGCGGCGGCACGTGATCGACGCCGAGCTGATCGTCGTCGGCGGGGGTCCGGTGGGGCTCGCCGCCGCCATCGAGGCGCGGATGGCCGGACTGGGGGTGCTCGTCATCGAGCCCCGCGACGGCGTGATCGACAAGGCGTGCGGCGAAGGCGTGATGCCGGGCGCACGCGACGCCCTCGACCGCCTCGGGGTGGTCGCCGCATCCGCGCCGATCGCCGGCATCGACTACCGCGACGGCCGCCACTCGGTGCAGCACCGGTTCGCCGGCGGACCCGGCCACGGCATCCGACGCACCACCCTGCACGCGGCGCTGCTCGAACGGGCCGCCGATCTCGGGGTTCGGTGGGTGCACGCACGGGTGATGAGCGTGGTGTCGGCGGATGCGGGGGTGACGGCCACCACCGACGCGGGCGAGCAGCTGCGCGGTGAATGGCTGGTCGCCGCCGACGGGCTGCACTCGCCGGTGGCGCGCTCGGTGGGCCTTGCACTGCCCGAACCGAAGGCGCGCCGCCGCTACGGCCAGCGCCGCCATTACCGCCTCGACCACTGGACCGACCTGGTCGAGGTGCACTGGACACCCCTCGGCGAGCTGTACGTCACCCCGCTCGCCGACAGCGTGGTCGGGGTGGCGCTGCTCGCCCGACGCGGGGTGCACTACGACGACGCGCTCGCCGCATCCGGGGAGCTCGCCGAGCGGCTCGCGGGGGCGGATGCCGTGAGCCAGCTGCGCGGGGCCGGCCCGTTCCGGCAGCGCACCCGCGCCCGCACCTCGGGTCGCGTGCTGCTGGTGGGCGACGCCTCCGGCTACGTGGATGCGCTCACGGCGGAGGGCCTGCGGATCGGGTTCGAGCAGGCGCAGCACGCGGTCGCGGCGGTGCGCGCCGGCGACCCGGCGCGCTACGAGGTGGAGTGGCAGCGGATCACCCGCGACTTCCGGGTGCTGACCGAGCGTCTCGTGCGTGCGGCCGAGTCGCCGGTGCGGCCGCTCATCGTGCCGTTCGCGGCGCGGATGCCGGGCCTCTACGCGCGCACGGTGGAGCGCATCGCGCGGTGATGGTTTCGACACGCCCGCTTCGCGGGCTCCTCAACCAGCGAGCGGCACACCTGGCCTAGACGCCGAGCTCGGCGCGCAGCTCGGCGGCGGTGGCCGCGGTCAGCAGCGCCTCATCCGCCTCGTCGGGGGTGCCGTAGCCCCACGACACGAAGATGGTCGGCACGCCGTGCGCCGCAGCCCCCTCCACGTCGTGGATGCGGTCGCCCACCATGACGACGTTCGACAGGTCGGCGCCGTCGTCGCGCAGACGACGCAGGGCCTCCTCCACCACATCCGCCTTCTTGCTGCGCACCTCGTCTTCGCTGGCGCCGGTGATCTCGGTGAAGCAGTCGGCGACGCCGAGGTCTTCGAGGATCAACCGTGCGAGCGACTCCGGCTTCGAGGTGGCGAGCGACAGCGGCACCCCGGCCGCATGCACCGCGCGCAGCACGTCGAGCACGCCCGGGTAGGCGGTGGCGTCGAACACCCCCTCGGCCGCGTACTTGTCGCGGTAGACGGCGAGGGCGTAGCGCGACTCGTCGGCGTCGAGGTGGCCGTAGTCGCGGAAGCTGTCGAGGATCGGCGGCCCCACCCAGCGCAACAGCTCGGCCGGCGTCTGCACCGGCAGGCCCAGGTGGTCGAGCGTGTAGCGCAGCGTCGAGGTGATGCCGGGGGCGGAGTCGACGATGGTGCCGTCGAGGTCGAACAGGATGGCGCTGAAGCGCGGGGTCGCAGAGCTCACGGATGCCTCAGAACAGCCGCGAGTGGCCGGTCTCGAGGCCGCGCATCGCGTCGTAGTCGAGCACCAGGCAGCGGATGCCGCGGTCCTCGGCGAGGGTGCGCGCCTGCGGCTTGATCTCCTGCGCCGCGAACACTCCGTGCACGGGCGCCAGCAGCGGGTCGCGGTTCATCAGCTCGAGGTAGCGGGTGAGCTGCTCGACCCCGTCGATGTCGCCGCGGCGCTTGATCTCGACGGCGACGGATGCGCCATCCGGGTTCTTCGCGAGGATGTCGACCGGGCTGATCGCCGTCATGTACTCGCGGCGCACCAGCGTGTGCCCGTCGCCCAGCAGTTCGATCTGCTCGGCCAGCAGCCGCTGCAGGTCGGCCTCGACGCCGTCTTTCTGCAGGCCCGGGTCGATGCCGAGCTCGTGAGTGGAGTCGTGGATGATCTCGTGGATCGAGATCACCAGGATGTCGGCCGTCTTCGCGTTCGCCACCCGCCACAGTTCGACGACGCCCGCCGAGGCGCGCTCCTCGTCGACCTCGTCGAGGGTGAACGTGGTGGGCGGGCTCATCCAGTTGAGCGGCTTGTAGCTGAGCGAATCGGAGTGCACCAGCACCGAGCCGTCGGCCTTCACCACCAGCAGACGGGTGGCGAGGGGCAGGTGAGCCGACAGGCGTCCCGCGTAATCGACGGAACACCGGGCAACCACGAGACGCACCCGACGAGTCTATGAGGGGAGTCGAGTGCGTAGGTGGCGCGCAGGGCACGGGCGAATCGACCTCGTCGGCAGCCGATAGGCTCCTGCGTGATCTGGGGCAGTTGAGGGGCAGGTTCCGATCCGTTCTCTGTGCACCCTCTGCGAGCCTGAGCGAGGTATGCCGTGAAGAAGATGGTCTGCGAGCTGTGTGGAAGCAACGCCTTCACGAGGGATGACGAGGGGCTGTACGCCTGCGACTACTGCCGAACCAAATACACCGCGGAGCAGGCCAAGAGCATGCTCGTCGAAGGTGTCGTCAGTCTCGACCGGACGGCTGAGGCTGCTGCTGCCGTACGACTCGGAAGGCGCCTGGCAGAACGGAGCTGGGGACCCGAAGTGAAGGCTCAGGCGAAACGCGCTCTGGAACTCGATCCGGAGAACGGGGCAGCGTGGCAACTGTTGGGCCTCTGTGAGCATCACCAATCGGGAGCGAGTGTCTTCCCCGAAGGAACCTTTGAGTTGGCGCGGAAGTTCGCCGCACCAGAAGCAGTGGCAGGTTTCGAGCGCGAGCAGCGAGAGGCTTTCCGGGCCTTCACGGAATTGGAGGAAGCGGAGGGGGCGCTGCTCGCCCGGAGTCAGCGCGTCCGCGCTATCCGGCGATCCTTCCTGATCGGCGCGGTGGCGGCGGTCGTCCTCGGGTTCGCCGTCGGTGCCGGAGGCAACGTCGTTCTGATGCTGCTCTGCTTCATCGCCGGCGTCGTGAGCTTTTCGGTCTGGTTCATCTGGCAGGTGTTCAGGCTCTGACCGACCGACTCGATTGCGGGTGGGTTCTATCGCGTCGTGCGTTCCTCAGCGAGCTTCGCGCGCAGCGCGGTTGCCGCACGGCGGTCGGCGGGTGTGACCACGCCGCGTTTCGTGACGCCCATGAGCAACGGCTCCCAGCGGGCGTCGTCGAGCCCGGCGAGGGTGACGATGCCGCGGGCGGCGAGTTCCAGGTGCTCGACGATCTCGTCGGCATCGGGGATGCGGGGGGTGGGTGTTCGCAGGGTGGACATGGCGTATCTGGCCTTTCCGCGGGTCGGGTATCCCGCGAAGTATCCGAACCTTACGGCCCGTGCCCGCATCCGCGGCAGCCCGTTAAACGGGGACAGACAGGGCGTCCTACGCGTCGGCGGCGGCCAACTGGCCGCAGGCCCCGTCGATCTCTTTGCCGCGGGTGTCGCGGAGGGTCGTCGGGATGCCGGCCGCTTCGAGCCGGTTGATGAACTCGGCGGTGACGTCGGGCTCGGATGCGGTCCAGATCGACCCCGGCGTCGGGTTCAGCGGGATCGGGTTGACGTGCACCCATCCGTGACCGCGTTCGTTCAGCTTCTGTGCGAGCAGTTCGGCACGCCAGGCGTGGTCGTTCATGTCCTTGATGAGGGCGTACTCGATCGACACGCGCCGACCGGTGACCTCGAAGTAGTGGCGCGCGGCGTCGAGCGCCTCGTCGACCTTCCAGCGTGAGTTCACCGGGATGAGCTCGTCGCGCAGCAGGTCGTCGGGCGCGTGCAGGCTGAGCGCGAACGTCAGCGGCAGGTCCTCGTCGGCGAGCTTGCGGATCGCGGGCGCGAGACCCACCGACGACACCGTGATCTGCCGGGCCGACATGCCGAGGCCGGTGGGCTGCGGCGCGACCATCGTGCGTACCGCCTTCATGAGGCGGTTGTAATTCGCGAGCGGCTCGCCCATCCCCATGAACACGATGTTGGTGACGCGCGGGGCGTCGTGGCCGCCGTCGCGTCGGAGGCCACCCAGCTCGCCGGCGGCGATGGCGCGGTTCGCGGCCACCACCTGGTCGACGATCTCGGCCGCCGACATGTTGCGGGTGAGGCCCGCCTGGCCGGTGGCGCAGAACGGGCAGTTCATGCCGCATCCGGCCTGGCTCGACACGCACAGGGTGACGCGGCCGGGGTAGCGCATCAGCACCGACTCGACGAGGGCGCCGTCGAACAGCCGCCACAGGAACTTGATCGTCTCGCCGCCGTCGGTGCGCATGCGCCGCACCTCGGTGAGCAGTTGCGGCAGCACGGCCGAGACGAGCTCGTCGCGACCCTCGGCCGGCAGGTCGGTCATCTGGGCCGGGTCGGTCGTGTAGTGGGTGAAGTAGTGGGTGGCGAGCTGCTTCGCCCGGTAGGCCGGATGGCCCAGCTCGACGACCTTCGCCTTCAGCTCGTCGGCGCTCAGGTCGGCGAGGTGGGCGGGCGGTTGCGTGCGCCGGGGGGATGCGAACTGCAGCTTCGGTCGGCCGTCGGCCTCGACCGCCTGGGTCCAGCCTTCGGTCTTGGGCCTGACCTGCCGTATCTCGCTCACCGGTCGATTGTCGCAGGTCGCTCTAAGCTCCCGCGCGCATCCAGCGGCTCCCCGCCGCCCGCACCCCGAGCGTGATCGCGCGGATGCCGTAGAAGCCGACGCCGTAGGCGACTTGGATGGCGAGCACGGCCTGCGTCGATCCGGTGGCGGTCTGCGCCGCCCACCACAGCAGCGGCAGGTAGACGACCAGGTTGATGAGGCCGGCGAGCGCCAGGTAGCGGCCGTCGCCCGCGCCGATCAGCACACCGTCGAGCACGAACACCAGTGCACCGAGCGGCATCGTGGCGGCGACCACGAACGCGCCGGCCGGCACGGCGGCGATCACCCCCGCATCCGACGAGAACACCCGGCCGAGCCACGGCGCGGCCAGTGCGAGCAGCGCACCCAGCACGACGCCCGATCCGATGCCCCACAGCAGCAGTCGCCGCACGGTGGCGCGCACCTGGTCGTGTGTGCCGGCCCCGAGGTCGAAGCCGATCATCGCCTGGGCGGCGATCGCGAACGCGTCGAGCGCGAGCGCGAACAGGAACGTGAGCTGGAACAGCACCTGGGTGGAGGCGAGGGTCACCGTGCCGAGGCCGGTGGCGGCGACCGTGGTGGCGATGAGCGCGACGCGCAGGGTGACGGTGCGCAGCAGCATCCAGCTGCCTGCGCGGGCGGAGGATGCCACCCCCGGCAGACCTGGACGGATGCTCGCGTGCTCGCGGCGTGCGTGGCGCATCGCCATGGCGATGTACGCGACCGCCATGCCCCACTGCGCGAGCACGGTTCCGATGGCGGAGCCGGCGATGCCCCAGCCGACGCCGTAGATGAGCAGCGCGTTGAGCGCCGCGTTGGCGGCGAACCCGACGACCGCGACGACGAGGGGCGTGCGCGTGTCTTGCAGGCCGCGGAACAGGCCGGTCGCGGCCATCACGACCAGCATCGCCGGGATGCCGGCGCACGAGATGGCGATGTAGAGCGTGGCCAGCTCGGTGACCTCGTCGCTCGCGCCGAAGGCGGCGGCCAGCGGATGCGCGACGAACGGCCCGACGATCGCGAGCACGAAGCCGAGGCCGAGCCCCAGCCAGATCCCGTCGACGCCGGCACGCACGGCGCCGGCGCGGTCGCCTGCACCGAGCAGCCGGGCGACGGCTGGCGTGGTCGCGTAGGCGAGGAAGACGAGCAGGCCGAGGGCTGTGCCCAGGATGGTGCTCGCGATGCCGAGCGCGGCGAGCGGTTCGACGCCCAGGTGCCCGACGAGCGCGGTGTCGGTGGCGAGGAACAGCGGCTCGGCGATGAGCGCGCCGAGCGCGGGCACGGCGAGGCCGAGGATCCTCCGGTCGGTCGCGCGCATCCGTCCACGCTAGTTCTGACGCGCGCCTGACGGGGCGCGGCTCCAGCCGCGACCCGCGTCGGCGTCAGCTCATCGACTCGGAGGCGGAGGGCTCGGATGCCGGTGCGGGGCCTGCGGCGCGCAGCGACTTGGGCGGGCGGGCGGCGGGGGCCGCGAGCGTCGCCAGCACGATGAGCACGAACACGATGAGCAGCGCGTTCATGAGGCCGACGCTCTCGCCGACGAGGCCGATGAGCGGCGGGCCGACGAGGAAGGCGCAGTAGCCGACGGTGGCGACGGCCGAGACGCGCGCGGCGGCGCGAGCGGGGTCGTCGGCGGCGGCCGACATGGCGATGGGGAAGCCGAGGGAGGCGCCGAGGCCCCACAGCACGATGCCGACGACGGCGATCGGGATGATCGGCACGAAGATCACGAGCGCGAGACCGATCGCGGCCGCGCCGCCGGTGATCCACAGCACGGGCACCCGGCCGAAGCGGTCGATGAGCGGTCCGCCGGCGATGCGACCGACCATCATCGCGGCGGTGAAGAGGGTGAACAGGGCGGCCGCCTGGCCGTTCTCGAGGCCGCGCTCGTCGACGAGCGAGAGGGCGAGCCAGTCGTTGGCGGAGCCTTCGGTGAAGGCCATGCCGAGGGCGATGAGGCCGATCGCGAGGGTGCGCGGCTCGAGCCAGATGCCCATCCGGTCACGGAACGACACGTGCTCGACCGCCTCGCCGGTGTCGGCGTGGGTGGCGACGCGGGGGATGGCCCGGGGCGCGATGATCGCGCCGAGCAGCAGCAGCACGGCCATGCCGATGCCGTGGAAGGCGATGTCGATGTGGGCGAAGACGAGGGCGGTTCCGATGGTGGTGCCGACGACCATGCCGGCGCTCCAGCTGGCGTGGAACAGCGGCATGATCGTCTTGCCGATCGCCTTCTCGACGGCGGCGCCTTCGACGTTCATGGCGACATCGCAGATGGCGCTGCCGAATCCGTAGACGGCCATGGCGCCGACGACGACGGCGAACGAGCCGAGCGCCGAGGTGCCGAGCCCGATGCCGACGAGGGCGACGGCGCAGATCGAGAGCATGACGATGATGGTGCGGCGCCCGCCGAACCACTGGATGACGTGGCTGGCCAGCAGCAGGCCGATGATCGAGCCGATCGATACGCCCAGGATGAGGTAGCCGACGAACGAGGTCGACAGCTCGAGGTGGTCGCGGATGCTGGGGATGCGGATCGCCCAGGTGGCGGCGCCCAGGCCGTTGAGGGCGAAGATCGCGAATACCGCGTTGCGCCAGGCGGTCGCGTGGGCGGGGCGTGTGGGCGTCGTCATGATGCGGTCCGTCGGTGGATCTGGGGCCGTGGCCAGGAGGAGCAAGGAATCGAATCGATTCGATCGAATCGATTCGAGTAGGCTATCGCGCGATGACCGAGCCCGCAAACCCCCGCCCCACCCTCGCCGCCGTCGCGGCGCGCGCCGGGGTGTCGGCGTCGACCGCGTCGCTCGTCTTCAGCGGCCGCGGCCCGGTCGCCGAAGCTACGCGCACCCGGGTGCTCGCGGCCGCCGCCGACCTCGACTACGCGGGCCCTGATCCGACCGCCCGCTCGCTGCGACGCGGCAGCACCGGGGTGATCGGCGTGGTCACCGAAGACCGCCTCGGCGAGGCGTTCCGCGACCCGATCAACCTGGCCCTGCTCGACGGCCTCGGCGAGGAGCTCGCCGACGAGGGCTTCGGGCTGCTGATCCTGCCGTGGTCGGGTGACGGCGGCGTCGACCTGTCGGCCGCACCGATGGATGCGGCGATCCTGCTCGGATGCTCGGCCGACCTCGCGCGCTCGGTGGAGGCGCTGCAGCGCCGCCGCATCCCGCTCGTCGCGATCGAGGCCCCCGACATCGCGGGGGTGGTGGGCATCGACCTCGACAACGCCGACGCCACCCGCCGCGGTGCCGAGCTGCTGCGTGAGCTCGGCCACCGGCGGGTCGCCCTGGTGACGCTCCCTCTCGACCTGCCCCGCACCCGCGGGCCCCTCACGCCCGAGCGCGAGGCCGAGGCCACCGCGTTCACGGCGGCCGAGCGCATCCGTGGCGCCCGCGCGGTGTTCCCGGATGCAGGGGGCGTCTCCGCGTCGGGCAGCAGCGTCGCCGAGGGCTACGCGGCCGGCCGCGCCCTGCTCGAGGTGCCCGCATCCGAGCGGCCGACGGCGGTCGTCGCCCAGAGCGACCTGCTCGCAGCGGGCGTCATCCGGGCCGCCGAGGAGCTCGGCGTGGCCGTGCCCGAGCAGTTGAGCGTGCTCGGCTTCGACGGCATCCGGCTCGACGGGGTCACCACTCACAACCTGACGACGCTCGTGCAGCCGGCGATCGAGAAGGGTCGGATCGCGGGGCGGGCGGTGCGTTCGGCGCTCGCCGGGGGAGCACCCGAGCCGGTGGCGCTCACCTCGGAGCTGCGTCTCGGCAGCACCACCGCGCGGGTTCGGGAATCCTGACGTTCTCAACATTCACAAAAGTGTGAACGAGGCGTAGCATCACCGCCGTGACCACCGTGATCGAGGCGCAGAGCCTCACCAAGCGTTTCGGCCGGACCCTCGCACTCGACGGCCTCGACCTCACCGTCTCCGAAGGCGAGGTGCACGGGTTCCTCGGCCCCAACGGCGCCGGCAAGTCCACCACCATCCGCGTGCTGCTCGGCCTGCTTCGGGCGAACGGCGGCACGACCACCGTGTTCGGCCGCGACCCGTGGAAGGACGCGGTCGCCATCCACCGCGACGTCGCCTACGTGCCGGGCGACGTGACGCTCTGGCCGAACCTCTCCGGCGGCGAGACCATCGACTACCTCGCCCGCCTGCGGGGAGGCGCGGATGCGGCGCTGCGCGCCCGGCTGATCGACGCGTTCCAGCTCGACCCGCGCAAGAAGGGCCGCAGTTACTCGAAGGGCAACCGGCAGAAGGTGGCGCTCGTGGCCGCATTCGCCCGGCCGGCGAAGCTGTACATCTTCGACGAGCCGACGAGCGGCCTCGACCCGGTGATGGAGTCGGTGTTCCGTGCCGAGGTGGAACGCGTGCAGAACGACGGAGCGACGGTGCTGCTGTCGAGCCACATCCTGAGCGAGGTCGAGCAGCTGTGCGACCGCATCACGATCGTGCGCGCGGGCCGAGCCGTCGAGACCGGCTCGCTCGACGAGCTGCGTCACCTCACCCGCACCAGCTTCCGTGTCGCGACGGGCGCAAGCCTCGCCCGGGTGGCTGCGCTCCCCGGCGTGCACGACGCACGCGAGGAGGCGGGGCACCTCGTCTTCGACGTCGACGGTGCCGAGCTCGAGCGCGTGCTCACCGCCCTCACCCGCGAGGGCGTCACCTCGCTCACCGCCACTCCCCCGAGCCTCGAGGAGCTGTTCCTCCGGCACTACGGCGATCGCATCGCGCAGCCCGCCGAGGGCGGATCGGACGCGGCCTGATGATCGCCGTCCTGCTGCAGCAGGTGCGGCGCGACCGCATCGTCCTGCCGATCTGGGTGCTCGGCACCGCCGCGCTGCTGACCGTGTCGGCCGCATCCGTGGTGAGCGAGTACGGGGATGCCGAGGGCCGCACGCAGATCCTCACGGTCGCGCTCGCGACGCCCGCGCTGCTCTCGTTGCGCGGCATCCCGAACGGCGACAGCCTCGGCTCGGCGGTGCACTTCCAGTCGTTCGCCTTCCTCGCGGTGACGATCGGGCTGATGAACGTCTTCCTGGCGACGCGCCACGGGCGGGCCGACGAGGAGAAGGGCCGCCGCGAACTGCTGCTCGCCGCCCCGATCTCGCGGCTCACGCCGGCGGTGGCGACGCTCGTGCTCGCCCTGGTGGCGAACGCGGTGTTCGCGGTGCTGGCGACTCTGGGCTACCTGTCGGCGGGCCTGCCGACCGAGGGGTCCGTGCTGAGCGCGGTGGCGCTCGCCGTCACCGGGCTCGCCTTCTACGGGGTGGGGGCCCTCGCCGGCGAGCTCACGGCGACGACCCGGGCCGCGAGCGGCGTCGGGGTGGTGCTGGTGCTCGTCGCCTACGCCCTGCGGGCGGCGGGCGACGCGCTCGGAACACCGGATGTCGAGAAGCTCACGCTCGAACCGGCGTGGCCCAGCTGGCTCAGCCCGATCGGCTGGGGCCAGCAGACGCTCGCGTTCACGGCCGACCACTGGTGGCCGGTGGCGGCGATCGGCGCGCTCGCGGTGGTGTTGATCGCGGCGGCCCTGGTCGTGCATGCGCGGCGCGAGCTGGGCGCGAGCCTGCTGCCTGAGCGGCAGGGTCCCGCGTCGGCCCGCCCGACGCTGACCGGACCGTTCGGACTCGCGTGGCGGCTGCAGTGGCCGACCCTGCTCGCCTGGACGCTCGGCTCGGCGCTCCTCGGCCTCGCCCTCGGGTCGCTCGTCACGGCGGTGTCGCAGCTCGACTTCGCCGACAACCCGCAGCTCGCGGCCATCCTGCAGAGCCTCGGACACACCGACCAGACGGATGTCGCGCGGGCGCTCCTCCCCGCCCTCATGGTGATCGTCGGGTCGATGGCCGCGGCTGCCGGGGTGCAGGCGACGCTGCGTGCCCGCGAGGAGGAGTCGGCCGGCCGAGCCGAGACCCTGCTCTCGGCTCCCGTCTCGCGCCTCCGGTGGCTGCTGTCGTTCGCCGTGCTCGGTGCGGTGACCGTCGCGGTGGTGCTGCTCGCGACCGGGCTGGCGGCGGCGGCCGGCTTCGCCGCATCCGGGTCGGATGAGTTCGCGTGGCTGTCGCTCGGTCAGTGCCTCGTGCAGGCACCGGCCGCGTTCGCGTTCGTCGGCGTGACGGTGCTGGTGATGGGGCTGCTGCCCCGCGCGGCGGTGGGGCTCGGATGGGGTCTCTTCGGCGCCGGCGTGGTGATCGGCTACTTCGGTCAGGTACTGCAGCTACCCGAGTGGCTGCAGAAGCTCAGCCCGCTCGTGCACGTGCCCGAGCTGCCGAACGACGACTGGGGGCCGACCATCCTGCTGGCCGTGATCGCCGTCGCGGTGGTCGCGCTCGGCGTGCTCGCCTTCCGCCGACGGGACCTCGAGACGTGAGCGTGCCCGACGGCTTCGTCGACCGGATGGCGGGAGAGTTCGCCGCCGAGGGCTTCCCCCGTATCCCGGCGCGTGTGCTGATGGCGCTCACCGGCACCCCGGATGCGCGGCTCACCGCCGCGGAGCTCGCCGAGGAGGCGCAGGTGAGCCCCGCCGCGATCTCGGGCGCGGTGCGCTACCTCGAACTGCTCGGCATGGTGCGCCGGATGACGGTGCCCGGCACCCGCAAGCACCTGTACGCACTCGACGACGCGCACCCCTGGTACACGGGCTCGCTCAGCCGCGACGCCGTGTACCAGCGGATCCTGCGCACCGTTCGCGCCGAGCTCGAGACCCTGCCCGACGGCCCGGTGCGCGACCGTGTCGCCGACATGGAGAGCTTCTACGCCTACATCCAGCAGCGCCTGCCCCGCCTCTACGACGAGTGGCGTGAGGCGCAGGCGGCGGGCACCCCCGAAGGGGGCCGTTCCCCTGGGGCCCCGCTGCCTGAACACTGAACTTCGGCACTACCGGTACTGCATTTCTCACATGGGGAAGGCCGCGCCACGAAACGCGCATAGCGTGCGTCGTGCCGCGACGAAAGGAACACCCACGCGATGCCCGACCCCATCGAATCCGCTGCGCCCATCGAGCCCGCACCGGCGCCTGCGGAACCCGCGCCTGCGGAGCCCGCGCCCGCCCGCCGCCGTCGCGGCATCGTGCTGCCGCTGCTTCTCGGCGTCGGGCTGCTGCTCGCGCTCGCAGCTGGAGGCTGGCTGTATTGGCAGCTCACCCAGGCGAACGCCCAGATCGAGCAGCAGCAGCGTGAACTCGACGAACAGCGTGACCTCATCGACCAGAAGGAGGTGTTCGGCGCGGCCATGCAGCGTGTGGCCGACAACGTCGCGGCCCTCGACGGGCTCCCCTTCGCGTCGATGGTGGACTGGAACCGGGTCGACGGTCTCGCCGACCGCGGCTGGCGCCACCGCTGGGTCGCCAAGTCGCTCGAATACGACATCAAGGATGCGGTCGGCGCCGCCGACGAGCTCGAGGAGCTGCGAGCCGCCGCGACCGCCGAGGCGGCGTCGAACGTCACCGGCACCGTGTGGGAGACGACCCTCGACCAGCTCGGCAGCGGCTACGTGTCGACCCTGATGGAGGAGGCCGACGAGCTCTGCGAGGACGACGTGCTCGCGTGCGTGGACTGGGCGGATCCGTTCGTGGTGCACGTCGATGCCGACGACAGCGCAGTCGAGTCGATGAACGACTGGATCCGCACCGGTGTCGCGTACCACGAGTTCGCGCACGTGCTGCAGGCGACGAACCCGGAGCCCACCGAAGAGACCCTCGCCGTCTTCGGAGGCGACCTGGAGCGCATGGCCGACTGCTACTCGCTCACCGTGCTGCCCGGGTGGACGCTCGAGCACAAGGTGTGGATCAACTCGTGGAGCTGGTGGGACGTCGAGGTCGGGTACGGCTACACCTGCAACGAGACCGAACGTCAGGCGATCCGCGATTGGAACGCGAAGCTCGGGGTGGTCGCGCGTCCGCTCGGGTCGTGATCGGGGCCGTAGCTCGTCAGCCGCGGGCCGCCAGGCGGTCGAACGCGGCGTCGAGCTCGGCATCCACCGTCTGACGGGCGGGGTCGGCCAGGTACCAGTCGACGATCTCGCGGGCGCCCTCCGAGAACGGGGTCGTCGCCACCCAGCCGGGCACGAGCTGCTTGATGCGGGTGGTGTCGAACTGCACCGAGTGCGCCTTGTCGCCGATGAGGCCGGGGCCCATCTCGGGGATCTCGCGGGCGATCGCATCCGATGCGACGTGCACGATCTGCGCCTCGACCCCGAG
>Ga0160437_1000774_pt1 | contig 15644 bp, 17 predicted proteins | sample HID1975I_E0MG_FD_108227 | JGI IMG/M metagenome (GOLD analysis project Ga0160437, IMG submission 108227) | Enriched soil microbial communities from UW Madison campus, WI, USA - HID1975I_E0 MG | ecosystem: Environmental > Terrestrial > Soil > Unclassified | place: USA: Madison, Wisconsin... | reverse complement strand
TTTACCGATCTTCTCCGGTGGACAGCTTGAAGCGAACCTCGATAAGACTCGTCACCAGCGGGATATGCTGATTTCGCAGTACAACCAGGCGGTACTCACGGCGGTAAAAGATGTGGTGACGACTGGGTCAGCACTGCAATCCTTACAGGAAGAACAGGCGTTGCAGGATGAGAAAGTCAGCTCGGCGGCGGCAGGTATGAGCAACGCGAAAGCCCGTTTCCAGCGGGGACTTATCAGCGAAGCGATGGCCGATGAAGCGCAGCGCCAGTGGCTAAGCGCGCAAATCAAACAAATTGAGATGCAGGGAGAGCGGATCAGTAAGGATATTCTGCTGAATAAGGCGCTCGGGGGCGGGAAAGTGTAAAGACTGGATAATAAAAAAGCCACTCGCGATGAGTGGCTTTTTTAGATGATTTTAGCGCTAAATTTGGTGACCCGGTAATCCCCCCAAAAAAACCATAATTTTATAGGGGCTTTATTATGGGTGCTTATGTTACATTCAGGAGGTTCACTTAATGCTATAGCCCTCTACGCTCCGTGGCACCAAGTCACATTGTTAATATAAGGATATTGAATAATGGCTAACGTAATCTATGCAACAGTGAAAGGTAAACAGCAGGGACTTATTTCTGCCGGGTGTTCCTCTATAGACTCCATTGGTAATAAAGGACAAACCGGTCATTTAGACCAAATCCTGATAAATAGTCTGAACTATGCGATGAGCAGGGAACAGCATGTCAGCCATCACCCTGTCGTATTTACCAAACCTATCGATAAATCCTCCCCTTTGCTGGGCGTGGCTATTTCTAACAATGAATCGCTTGAAGTCCTGTTTGAGTTCTACCGAACCAATGCGTCCGGTGCGCAAGAGCTTTACTTCAACATCTTAATCACTGATGCCTCCATTTCCGATATCTCGGGCTCACACCCACACTCAATTACGCACAGCGGCGCGCAACCGCAAGAAACCATCTCTGTGAAATACAAGAGCATTACCTGGAGCCATATCATAGCAGGCACTAGTGGTTACAGCATTTGGGATGACAGAGTCTATTAATATGAAGGAGGGATGGTTAAGTTCATCCCTCACAAATTTAATTTCCCTTATTTTTAAAGGCCATAATGCTAACAATCGTTACTAATAATCTAAAGAAGTAAGGTGCATTCGACATAAACTCATTATATTCAGGAACAGAGAGCCCTAGAGTAGGGATGGTTTTTTTATGAAACCTATGAAAATGAAAAATAATAAAGACTCCTGTTAGGTAATCGCACCAAAACGAGTGTAAGGGTAGTGTGATGATGAGAACTTTCTACCCAATAAATAACAGGTAGAGCGTTAAGATGGAGAGTAGTGAATATATAACTCACTTCCTACCTTTCCCGTGAGCCAACATACTGACAATAATACAAAATAAGGCATATATTAGCGGGCCATAATACATAAAATCATCTTCTTCTGAAATGGGTATTCCTAAAATAGGGATCACATGAACTCGCAAAACTATCATATGAAAAAGTACAAACAAGAAGGAAATTACAACTCCAAAAAAAATATGCAAAGGGTAATAAGACGATGTCAATCGTCTATTTGTAAGATATAAAACAACAAGACCAATGATAGAAAAGAACGAATATATATAACTCACAACTTGCTCCTAGTAAGACATGTATTGACCTGCAATGGTGTTTGCACTGCCCAGGAATTCGAAATACAGTTCATTTCTTGACATTAATTTAACACCCATCTCTTTCAATCCCCAGAGCAGATCAGTGTCAATATAGCGATAAAGCCTCATTGCATCTTCTTCTAATCGTAGGCCAAGCAACCCATTGATTGACAAACTCAAGTCTACGAATGTATAAATAACATCAGCATCCTTTGCATTTATGCCTAACAAAGCCCCAACACCTTCATAAATAAATTTAAGTGGGCCAGTATAACTTTCCCGGTAAAGAAGGAAGTATCCATTCTCAACGATATTATTTATACCATGAGCAATGAGCAATCCACCAAAAGGTGCACCAGCACCGCTACTGGCAACACCTACCCCCGTTACAAACTGTATCCCGCCACTAACAAAACCTACACCGGCAACAATTAAGTCAACATCAATAGTATCTTTGCCATTTTTTCCTTTAGAGACTTTTTTTACTACAGATTTAACTACTATCGCTTGCCGATACTGTTTTCTTGTTAAGACTTCATCCTGCTTTCTTAGGTTTTCGATTTCCTGGTCTAATAATCTCATTGCTTGATCTTGGGTTATTTCATTCGTATTAATTTTAGATGTAATATCATTGGAGTAGGAAACAACCTCACTAATAAACTTATCCTTTGCCAAACTCCACTTCATATACTTACTGGCAACGCTGTTCATTACCTGCATAAGCTCATTCTGCTTATAACTGATAATAACGCCATTGACTCTTTGCTCTCCTCGCTCCCTATCCTCCCGATTTATAAACGGGTCACGTTTAATTCCATCCAATTCGTCATACATTTCCTGCATCAATCTATTCATGATAAAACCGCTCTTTAATCTATCGTTTATCACAAAACCGTTTGGTTTATATAATTGATAAGCATACCTTACGCAAGATATTTCGATTAACCGGCTGGCTTGCCTTCAGGATTAAATATAACCCTCAGTTTGTAATGAAGACATTACTAACATCACGGTGTATTAATCAACGGGGGATCACCAAATTTAGCGCTAAAATCATCTAAAAAAGCCATTCATCGTGAGTAATGCCGATCGTTTAAGGATCGGTTGAACGATCCGGTGGCTGGTGTAAAAAGGGTTCATGTTCATCATGGACCCTTTTTAAATGGAACTTTCACAAGCCCTCGGCATTATCAATGTTACCTCACCAGAGCACGCCCGAAGCCTTTCTGACCTCATTCCTGCTGACCTTATCCAGAAAGCTCTGACGCTGACTGACACCGTCACGCTGCGCAAACGTAAACTCCCTCTTGAATCTATGATTTGGCTTGTTGTGGGCATGTCCATCTTCTGCAATCGCCCCATGACCGAAATCGTCAATCTGATGGATATCACCGATCGTACCGGCGCACCTTTCACTGCCCGCAGCTCAGTTATCCAGCGACGAAAAACGCTCGGGGAGGATGCTGTCCGGGCGCTGTTCGACATCACACAGCAGCACTGGAACCAGCAGGCATCACACCCACAGTGGCACGGCCTGAATCTGTTTGCCGTGGATGGCTATCCACAGGTCCGGATGGTCTGTCTGATGGAACTGAGCAGCCATCTGATAAACGCCAGCGCTTTTGACAGCGAGAGCGTCAGCGAAATGCGGCTGGCCGCCCGGCTGACAGAGAAAACGCCGGACAACAGTATCACCCTGTTCGATAAAGGATTTTACTCACTGGGCCTCCTGCATCACTGGCAGACATCCGGAGAGAAACGGCACTGGCTGTTACCGCTGAAAAAGAATACCCGGTATGAGGTGGTACGTAAGCTGGGGCAGGGTGACGAGCTGGTTCAGTTGAAAACGAGCCCGCAGGCGCGGAAGCAATGGCCGGCGCTGCCGGCAGAAATAACGGCGAGACTGGTGACCCGGAATGTGGACGGAAAAGAACAGCAGGTACTGACCTCGCTGACAGACCCTAACCGTTATCCGGGTAACAGTATCTGTGAGTTATACAGACATCGATGGGAAATAGAGCTGGGTTACCGGGAAGCGGAACAGGGCCTGCTGGACAGCCGGTGGACGCTGCGCAGCAGGCTGCCGGAGCTGGTAAGGCAGGAGTTGTGGGGAGTGCTGCTGACCTACAACCTGGTGAGATACCAGATGGTAAGGATGGCGTTCGAACTGAAAGGCGACTATCTGCCGTATCAACTGAGCTTCAGTGGCGCAATAAGTGAAATAACACGGCTGCTGATAACGTTGCCGTGGGCTTCACCGGGTAAGATGCCAGGGGAGCTAAGAACGTTGTATGAGAAGGCGAAATGGCTGGTTTTACCGGGGAGAAGAGAGCGAAGTTACCCCAGAGAACTGAGGGTAAAAAGCAGAAAATACGCCGACAAAAAAACTGCTGGTCACCTTAAGTGACCAGCATTACTCACGATGAGTGGCTTTTTTAGATGATTTTAGCGCTAAATTTGGTGACCCCCCGTTGATTAATACACCGTGATGTTAGTAATGTCTTCATTACAAACTGAGGGTTATATTTAATCCTGAAGGCAGGCCAGCCGGTTAATCGAAATATCTTGCGTAAGGTATGCTTATCAATTATATAAACCAAACGGTTTTGTTAGTGGCGGGATACCGTTTGTAACGGCAGTAGGTATTGCCAGTAGCGGGTCAATACATGCCTTACCAGGAGCAAGTTGTGAGTTATATATTCATTATTCTCCATCTTAACGCTTTACCCGCTATTTATCTGGGCAGATAGTTCTCATCATCACACTACCCTTACACTCGTTTTGGTGCAGTTGCCGTAATTGACCTGCTCCAATGTTAAACATAGTGTTCATGGAGTCATTAGTTTATGGTATAGAACTGCAGAGCCACACGTCAATTATTTTTAAGGGTTCAGGATGGAGTTGTCTGGGAGGGTTCGTAAGATACAAATCCATCTTGCGGCAACCAGAAACAAATAGATAGTTTTAAATATCTATCTGAATAAAAGTAAAAATATCCCCGGTCTATCATCGCGAATGAAGGTGGCTCATATTTACCGTCAGGTATGGAAGTAATTCTCTGATAATTAAAAAAATAATCTGTGACATTTAATGATTATATAAGGTAGGTTGCTGCTTTCAGAGGGAAGCATCCGATATGGGGGGTATAAGCGCCAATTTTCAGTCGGTATCGTCATCAAATCACGCACTGATCCCAGTAATAGGGAGGTGTTCGTGCTATACGCAAACGATTCTCGCTATTATTCAGAAAACGTCGTGATATTAAATAAAATTACACCTCCGTTGATTTGTATTGGTCGTGACAAAGTCGCATGTGCGCTGTATTAAATGCCGCGATTTTATTTTTCTGGCTACTGATTTTTATTTTTAAGACTTTCCCATCAAAGAATACTCGACCTACACTGCGAGAACTGATAATGAATATTGTTATTCATTATCAGTTCTCGCAGTGTCGGAGATATAATTTATTTCTGATTCTGAACCTACAGAATATAACTATGGAGAAATGGACACCATGTCTGATTCTGATAATAAAGAAAAAAGCATAAACACCAGTGACTTTATGGTGAACGCTGCCGTATCTGATACCACAACACCAGCGGTGCCAACCTTTGGCATTTTTGATAATTTATCGCTGAATGGAGAAAGAGGTCACTATCTTAATCCCGGTGACGCTACTGATGATTCTACGCCCATGCTTTTGGGTTCTAATGCCGAAGCTGGCAGTATCGTAAAGATTTTCGACAATCATGTTCTGATTGGGTCAGTCACAGCAAGCAGCGCGGGCGGTTGGGTTTTCGAAATGCCTGACAGCAGCGATGGGCTGCACAGCATTAGCGTAACGGCAACGAATGCTGCGGGCAACACCAGTGATGAGTCCAATGGTTTTGTGTTGAACATTGAAGCAACGCCTGCTGCACCGGTTATTGAAAATGTTTATGACAATGTGGGTGAAGATCAAGGCTATGGCATGTCGGGCGTAAGCACCGAGGACACCATGCCAAAACTGAGCGGCAGCGCTGATGCGGGCTCTATCGTCAAGATTCTCGACAACGGTGTTCTGATTGGGTCTGCAACCGCTAACAGCGACGGAAATTGGAGTTTCATTCCGCCGGTACAAGACGAAGGTGAGCACATCTTCACAGCGACTGCAACGAATGTTATCGGCAAAACCAGCGGTGAATCCGTTGATTTTGTGGTGAACATTGATTTCTCCAATGACAGCACACCACCGACAGAGCCAACCTTCAGCATTTTCGACAATTTAGGCCTGAACGGAGAACATGGTCACTATTTGAATTCCGGTGACGTTACTGATGACTCCACCCCTTTCCTTCTGGGTTCTGACGCCGAAGCTGGCAGCATTGTGATGATTTACGACAATGATGTATTGATTGGTTCAACCCTGGCAAGCGACGGAGGATTCTGGGCTTTCGAAACATCTGAACGCAGCGATGGACTGCACAATTTTAGCGTAGCAGCAACAGATGCAGCCGGAAATATCAGCACCGAGGCCGGTGATTTTGTGGTGAACATTGCCGGACCTGCCACTCTTGCGCAGGTGAATGATACGAATAACTTACTTGCAACAGATATCTCCGATCACAGCCAGAATACCCTTCAGCTCACGCTGAACGATATCATCAATGATGCTCATGACAACCTGTTTATGCAGGATGGCCACAAGCAACTGGCGGTGACCGGTGATGCCGGCGATGTAGTTGAACTGAAAGTTGAAGACCTTGCGCATAACACCTGGCAGGACGCCGGTCAGGTTACGGCGGGTGGTGTTCACTATGAGGTTTATCAGCATGCCGACAGTAACGTTGAACTGCTGGTACAACAGGGCCTGGAGCTGCATCAAGTTTCATAATCTGTAGCAACATTTAGACCCTTACAAATCCCCGGATATAACCGGGGATTTCAGTATAAGTGCTCCGGCAATTCTGAAGACGCCCCTCTTTGAAAGAGGTCAGCAGGATGGCAAAACATGACCGATCTCCCCCCGAAGTTCATCAGCGCGCAATTCGTTTAGTCCTGGAAAATCAGAACACCGATAACTCACATGGGCCGCTATTGGCTCCATTGTCCCCATAGGGATTTTCTGTACGGGCTGATGGCAAAAAACCAGAGCTCTCTAAAAGTACGTGGAATTAAAGCTGGGATACTTACACCATTACCTGACCCAAAATTTGATTGGGTCAGGTAAGTGAAAATGAACAGGTGATGACGTGGCAACGCATTTAACGGATACGGCAATACGCGGGCTCAAGCCTAAAAGCACGTCCTACTATGAGTGGAGCAATAGTGGCCAACGTGGTGCAGGGCGGCTTGGTGTAAAAGTGCAGCCTTCAGGCAGTAAGGTTTTTTACTTTCGCTATTACGTTGAGAAAGGAAAGAAAGAGAAGTTCATCCAGTTGGGCATCTGGCCTGAGATGAAACTAGTGACGGCCAATGAGCTGGCGAAAAAGTATGGTGCCTGGCTTGTTGAAGGAAAAGAGCCCCAGCAAGAGCTTGAGCAACAGCGCCTGGCCGAGCAGCACATTATGCAGATCCATCGCTCTCAAGGATCGTTTGAAGAGCTGGTGCATGGCTACGTTAATAAAATGAAGCTCGACAACAAGCGGACCTGGGCTGATGTTCTGAAGCGTCTTGAAAAAGAGTGCTACACGGTTATCCCTCGAGAAACCAAAGCGAAAGATGTAACACCTCTGCAGATCAAAACCATCCTCTCAGGCATTATCCAGCGTGATGCGGTGGTGCATGCTAATCGGATTCGCTCGTATCTGATGGCGGCATTTAACTACGGCCTGAAAGCTGATAACGATCCGATGAATACCAGCGTGGGTATCACGTTTGGTCTTGAAGTTAACCCGGTCTCGGCCATACCGAAACAGTCTTCGGCGGAAAAAGTGGGTGATACATGGTTAACGCTGGAAGAGTTGCGTGTTGTCATGGAACAGTTCGCCGAGGCCACCAACGTTGGGCCGCTGATGCAGCACCTAATCCGCTTCTGCGTATACGCTGGTGGGCAGCGTCCGTTTGAAATGATTGCCAGCCAGTGGAGTGCTATTGATTGGCAACAAAAGACGTTGCTTGTCATAGCCGATGTATCGAAAAACAAACGTGAGCACCTGATCCCGCTGACTGAATCGGCATTACAGGAATTAGCCTTAGTGAAAGAGCTGACTAAGGAAAGTAACAGCCCCTATATTTTCCCGCTATCAACCAACGGTGAGCGGCCAGTACGTACTGATAGCCTGGCGCGGTCCATCATGTATTTCCGCGCGTTTAATCCGGAGTTTAAGGTCTTCACCGCTCGCGATTTGCGCCGCACCTGTAAAACTCTAATGGGGGAAGCAGGAATCAGCAAAGAGATCCGTGACCGTATCCAGAATCATGCTTTGAATGATGTCAGCTCGAAACACTATGACCGTTATGATTATCTGTCTGAAAAGCGCAGGGCGCTTGAGATTTGGGAAGACAGGGTCAATTCCTATCAACGACAGCAGGAACACAATGTCGTGAACTTGTTCGGACGGAGGTAATCCTTGTCAAAATATGAGCTTAATTCAGCAGAAGAGCGGTATCAGCCGGGCTCTGACGATTTAGTTTTAGCGAACAAGCTGGACATTCTCGACGTGGCTGAAATGGATGCATTGGAATCAGGGCTGCTGCTCATGTTGTATGAGCAGCTATTTATCAGCCAGCAACCACCAGCAACCTTGAGTTTTGAGCATATTCGAGAGTGGCACCGCAAATGGCTAGGTAATGTCTACGACTGGGCTGGAAAGTTCCGTAACGCGAACCTTGCAAAAGATGGGTTTCAGTTTGCCGCTACGGACAGGATTCCGCTGCTGATCGCAGGCTTTGAAAAACAATACCTTTCCCGCTTCACGGAATTGAACACACTGTCTCGCGCCGAGCTGGCGGGTTTTTTGGCGGAATGCCACGTGGAATTTATTTTGATCCATCCCTTTCGGGAAGGTAACGGGCGTTTGTCGCGTTTACTTTTTGATGTATTAGCGGTTCAGGCGGGTGTTGGGGTACTGGATTACAGCTTATGGGATGAGCATAAAGCATTTTACTTCAAGGCGATTCAGGCTGGTGTATCAGGTAACTTTGCCCCCATGATCCGATTGGTTAGCGATATTCTTCCTGATTAACGAGCCAAACCAACCGCTTTAGCCTGTGCCTGAAAGCGCTTGAGCTGCTTCTCAATTTTCTCCACAGAAACGCCGGTTTCAATTGCAGTGGAGCTGGCAACGGTGCGGAAGAGCTGCGTTTTAGTGACCAAAGGATGCACTGTTTTCTTTGTCATGGGGAGAGCCTCATAGTTGATGCCTTCATTCTAGTTCGCCCTCATACTGCCCACAAGAGGGGACGGTATTGTGTACCACCTACGCATTTTAAGTAAGTGATACCGCGACTGTCAGCCGGATCGGACAGCAATGCGCGGAGTGATTAATGGACATTAAGACATTTCTGTTCGTATTTGTTAACGCCACATCGATCTTGAAACAACTTTTCAAAGCACGAATAGCTAAAGGATTTTGCTTTCACAGGCTTCCATGCTTTTTCCTTAATGAGTACCTTTTTTCAGTTGCTGCTGGGCAAAATCCGCCGTAAATTTGCGCAGCTTTGTTGTACAAAACTACTATGCAAGGCAGATAAATATAATTCTCCGCAGTGCAGGAGAATCTCCTAAAAAATGAGATAGCGAAAAATGAAAAAAATCATCCTGATTGCCGTTCTGGCGGTTGCTGCATTCACTGGCGCGGCGAATGCTTGCCCTGCTGGAACCCATCCACATGGCGGAACGGGTAGCCACCATGCAGGCGGCACCTGCTACTAAAACTAATTTCTTGATTAATTTTATTGCCAGCCTACGTTCTTGCGTGGGCCTTTTAATTGATGAATTCTCAATAGCAGAAATTCAATCCCAAACAGATTAAGCCAGATAGAGGGTTAATCTTATCGGTAGCTGCTTGTTTCCATTATTACAGGAAATACCATGAAACTTATTAAAGCAGCCATTGTTGCTGTCACCTTTGCTGCATCCTTATCTGCTGTCGCAAATACCACCTACAGCACCTATGGAAATACGACTTACGGTAGTAACGGTACTACCATGCAGACGTATGGCAATACCACTTATGGTAGCAACGGTGCGACTGCTCAAACCTATGGCAACACAACCTACGTGAACCAGGGGAACCAGAGCACAACTTACCAAACATACGGCAACACCACTTATGGCAGCAACGGCACCACAGCGCAGACATACGGTAATACAACGTATATCAACGACGGTCACGGCAACACCAGCACCTGCCAGGTGTATGGTAACCAGACTTACTGCAACTGACAGCGGTGAGAGTTCCCAAATTTAGTCAACCATTACACCACTTTGCATGGTTGGATAACTCTTCACCAGAGTCCTGAGCTTGCGCCAATGAGGATAGCAACTGAGCGGGCATATTTTCATCATGTTTCCAGTTCTTCGGGATGAATAAACATCTTGCAGAGCAAATTTCTTGGTGATTTTTAAACGGAATACAGACTCGTTATTCCATCATCCAGCTGAAATCGCAAAACTCAGATATTCGAGATAACACATGACTACAGCTAAAGCCGGAAAGCTGCTGGCAAAAGCCCTCAATAATACCTCGCGTGAGGAATCGTTAACGGCCTTTGGAATGGCTTTTACCTATGCCCAGCGCGGTGGCTTTGCGCTGTCGTCGTTGCATCGTATTGAGATTGTGGAAAACGCACAATGAAGGTATTAATCTCCATCACACTTGCCAGCGTGATGCTGGCTGGCTGTTCAACGAATGGCAACAACGTCTCCCGCACCGAATCTATGAAAGTGACTACCGCCAACAATCAGAATCAGCATTGGGTTGAGGGCTTTCAGCAGGCCGTAAAAGGCGCTTTCTCTGGCATGTACAGCTTCAAAGGCAAGACGTGCTCCCTGCGACTCAATCTTGACCGTAACGCTCGTTTCGTTAGCGCCTGGCCTGAATCCGGTGATAAGGATTTGTGTGAAGCGGCGATCAGATCGTTATCCATCGCGCAATTCCCAGTTTTTGAAAATGACGCGCAGTACAGCACTTTCCGAATCATTTCAGTGGATGTAAACCCTTAATCAGTTTTAACGATCTGTCAGTCTGAGAGCTGCGAGCATGAGCCAGGCAATGATTACCCCCGAAATTCAGCAGGTGCTGGACTATCTGAACATCACACGCGGTACCGAACGTTACCGCGATATGGTTGTGCTGGTGGCGAAGTTCGCCTTTTTAAACGACGTATGGCAGATGCGTTTTCTGGTGCAGATCCATCCGCTGTATTTGGCTTACGTGAAATTTAACGATGCTACTGCTGACGACGGCAAGCCGTTCACTCCCGCGATGAAACATCGTATGTGGCAGGACGCCCTTAAGCCGTCAAAAAGCTGGATGCGCACCCGGATTATTTCCGACCTGATGAACTACCGCACTCGTGATGGCATGGTGAATCTGGTACCTGCGCACATCATTCAGGAATATTTCCCGAATGAAACCTACAGCACGCAAGCCATCGCCGCGCAAAAGCACCTGGATGGGCTCGCCGCCCAGGCAGAAAGAGAACGCCAGAAAAAAGCCCGGAATGAAGCTGTTTCGCAGCAAAAGAAAACGTTCCTGGCTGCGATGTACGAATATCACAAAGAACAGCGCCAGAAAGATATGACTCGCGCCGAAAAGGCCGCAGAAGAAGAACGCGAGCACCGCGCCGCCATTCTCTGCAAAAACCCGCAGTTAGTTGCCCGCGTGCCTGAGCACCATATGAAGTATTTAAACGCCTTCATTGTCGCGTCATTGAGCACCCGCGATTTTATGTCTGTCGATTCCGTGGTTAATGGTTTTTATACCTGGGTGCAGGATAACGCCGACTGGGTGAGGGAAGGGGCGCTGACAGAGCTTTATGACGTCATTCCCGCACTGGAAACTCCACCAGCAGCGCCGGAAGACGATAAGCCGACCGACGAGCAGCCGGAATCCGAAAAACGCCTCAAAATGGCGGATATTGAGCTGGTGGGCAGCGTGCAGGAGCGCACCGTTAAACAGCGCGACGCGGCGAAGCAGAAAACTTTCCGTGAATAATGCTTTGAGAACTTTGCCGACCGCTGCGCGATCTCCGGCAAGAAGCTGGGCGGCGTGCTGGAAGCGGCTCACATTCAACACGGCATCCGGAACAACCCCAGCAACGGCATCTTGATGGCTCCGACGTTCCACAAATTGTTTGACCGTGGGCTGATGGCCATCAATCCGGAAAGCCTCGGCGTGCACTTTGCGCCCGGCATTGAGTGGGAAGAATATGAAGGGAAGGTGATCGCGCCGCAGGTGTGGGAACTGGACAAAGAACGTCTGGCGGTGCGCTGGCAAGAATTTATCGAAATCTTTGGGGAACCCAAAAATGAAAAATCTGCGTAAAAATGCAGGCCGAACTTCTACCGGCATCCATATGCTCCAGCGCAGCGGCAGGTTTTACCGTTTCCGCTGTAACCGTGCGACATTAAAACGCTTCACCTCTGTTGATGTTAAGCCCGAATTTCGGCATTTATTCGGGGAGAAAGGGGAGTCGGTCTTTCTTTCGGATCCGTTCGATTCGGTTGAAGAAGGCGCTTCTGAACTCTGCCGGTTCGTGGAAAAAGTTTGTGGCGTTCAATGCACATATAGCGAGTGATAATCATGCACCTGATACCCTGGCGCGTCATTTTCTTCTTCATCATTCCATCAATACTGATCCTCTGGAAAGTACTTCCGTGGGCTCGTGCCAAAGGATTGGGATTCATTACTAAAACCTGCATCAATACCGTCATTCTATGGCCGTGCATGCTTGTTGCACCGTTCAGCCTCGTTTATGTCGATAAATTGATTATCTGGGGCCTGGGCGATAGTACTGCCCCTGGCGATGCGGATAAGGTGGCGTATATCACGAATCAAATGCCTCGTGATATGGACTATGCGCAGCGCATTACAGATGCGAACTATCTTTTGTTGCTACAAGTGGCAGTAGTCGTAGGCATTGTTTTAACGCTGATTTATACGTCTCACCTGGCGCTGAAAAAGCGCGATAAATCCTGGAAAAACCTCTGAAAGGCGTTGAATCATGAAAGATCTGATGTATAGCGATCTCGTGGAGACACTCAGAAGCAGTAACGAGCTGGTAATTGTCGTTATTGATGAGCTTTATCAGAACAAAAAGAAGGTTGCCGCAAGCCTTGCCGCTGATGCTGGTATCTCACCTGTATTCCCTCGTCTGCAATTCAATCCATCTGCTGAAAAGCTGGAAATGCGGCGTGAAAGCCTTCGCAAAATTGGTGGAAAGCCCGTGATGTTTATCAATGATTATTCGCTCAATGCGAGCGGATTTACGCGATGTAAACGCGCAAACAGCGCCTAAAACAGCGGTGCTTTTTAAGTATGTCCAGAGCATAGGTAATTGCCCAGAACGCCTCCGCATGACAGAGTTTGACTTCAGTGGTGAAGAAAGCCCCTGGTAATTTGGTAGAGTTAATTATGGTGGTCTTAGGTAGTTGCTTTGCTAACTCACTCGCCAGATCATTCGCAAAAAACGCATCCGGTCGCATTTTTCACATCCGGTGAACGGTGATCGCCAGGCCTAAAGCCAGTCACCACAAGGGCTGGCAGGGTAGGATCATTTTCTATATCGGTTTTTGCGAGGGTATTATGCGGATCATTTCGGAAAATGATCCGCTAATAAATCGTGATGAAATCTTATTAACTCCATGATTTATTGGGAGTAAAAAGTGGTGTGGGGAGCCTTGATAGCGAGCGCTTATCTACTTTTATTTGTGATAATTCATACTCATATTGCAGGCGAATCCATTGCTCTGCCGTTCCGCCCAGGACATAGCTTAGCCGTACAGCAGTTTCCGGCGTGATCCGGGAACTGCCAGAGACCAGGTAATGGCATGCTGACAAACTCATATTCATCGCCCTGGCAAACGCCGTCAGCGTGATGTCGTTCAGGGAAAGAACGGCCCTGATTCGCTCAGCAGGAACATGGCTGTGCAGATACTCATACCCCAGCATCCAGCGAGAAACAGAACGCATTGATTTGCGCTTTGCCTGGCGAACGCGCTCGTAGGCATAATCTGTCGGCATGGCTTATCTCTCATGTTTGCCCAATGCGATTTGGCGATAGTTGTCATCATTCTAGCCTGCAATTTCCTAATGCAGGGGGCAGGGAATGACGTATCCAACGCCACTGTTCATTTCTTTGTCCTGTATCTTTTGCGATAGTCCTCATAGCAGGTATTATTTTGCGCACTGCATTCCAAAATTGAATTTTTGCCTGGGCATTTTGCTCCATGGCTGCGATCTCTTCCGAGGGCTTCATGACTAACACTAACTTTTCTCAAACGGCTGCGTTTATCTGGTCGGTGGCCGATTTGCTGCGCGGTGATTTCAAACAGTCTCAGTACGGGCGCGTGATCCTGCCTTTTACGCTGCTGCGTCGTCTTGAGTGTGTGTTGGCGGAGACCAAAGATGCGGTGGTGGCGAAATATGATGAATTAAAAACCAGCCCACTGCCGGAAGACGCCAAAGAGAAGTTTCTGTTGCGCACCAGCGGGCTTTCCTTCTTCAACACCTCGAAGATGGATCTTGGCAAGATGGGGCAGAACGACATCAAGGCCAACCTGGAAAGCTACGTACAGGCGTTCTCCCCGGACGCTCGTGAAATCTTCGAACACTTCAAATTCAGTGAGTTTGTTGGCCTGCTGGAAGATGCCAACCTGCTGTTTAAAGTGGTGAAGAAATTCGCCACCACCGATTTGAGCCCGAAAGCGATTTCCAACTATGAGATGGGCCTGGTGTTTGAAGAGCTTATCCGTCGCTTTGCGGAAAGTTCTAACGAGACCGCCGGTGAGCACTTTACCCCTCGCGATATCGTGCGTCTGACCACCTCGCTGGTGTTTATGGAAGATGATGAAGCCCTGACGCAGCCCGGTATTATCCGCACCATTTATGACCCAACGGCCGGGACCGGCGGCTTCCTCTCTTCAGGCATGGAATATGTGCACGAGCTGAACCCTAACGCGGTGATGCGTGCTTTTGGCCAGGAGCTGAACCCGGAATCTTACGCTATCTGTAAAGCCGATATGCTGATCAAAGGTCAGGATGTCAGCCGTATTAAGTTGGGTAACACCCTATCTAACGACCAGTTACCGCAGGACCAGTTCGACTACATGCTCTCTAACCCACCGTTTGGTGTGGACTGGAAGAAGATTGAGGGTGAGATTAACGACGAACATACGCAGAAAGGCTTTAATGGTCGCTTTGGCCCGGGCCTGCCGCGTGTTTCCGACGGCTCGCTGCTGTTCCTGATGCACCTGATCAGCAAAATGCGCGATAACCACAATGTGGATGGTACCGTGAGCAACGGCGGGCGTATCGGGATTATCCTTAACGGTTCGCCACTGTTTACCGGCGGTGCGGGCAGCGGTGAGAGCGAAATCCGCCGCTACATTCTGGAAGCCGATTTGCTGGAAGGCATTGTCGCGCTGCCAACGGACATGTTCTATAACACCGGCATTGCCACCTACGTCTGGATCCTCTCCAATAAGAAAGCGCCTGAGCGTAAAGGCAAAGTACAGCTGATTGATGGCACCAACCTGTGCGGCAAAATGCGCAAATCGCTGGGTTCCAAACGTAACCTAATGGGTGATGACGATATCAAATTGATCACGCAGACCTTCGGTGATTTTGAAGTAGTGGATGCCACAACCCTGGAAGAGCTGGGTCTGGAAAAAGCCGCCGAGCAAAAATCTAACCGTGGCCGCCAGTCTGCAACTGCCAAAACCGAAGCACCGAAAACCTTCGCCAGCAAAATCTTTAACAGCACTGATTTTGGTTACCGTCGCCTGACCATTGAGCGCCCGCTGCGTTTGTCCACACAGGTGACCGA
>Ga0160437_1000771_pt1 | contig 15661 bp, 9 predicted proteins | sample HID1975I_E0MG_FD_108227 | JGI IMG/M metagenome (GOLD analysis project Ga0160437, IMG submission 108227) | Enriched soil microbial communities from UW Madison campus, WI, USA - HID1975I_E0 MG | ecosystem: Environmental > Terrestrial > Soil > Unclassified | place: USA: Madison, Wisconsin... | reverse complement strand
GGCTTCGGCGTGACGGTGCTGTCTGACATGGTGTATCGGCCGTGGTCGCTGGAGGGCCGCAAGATCGAAGCCGTGCCGATCACCGACGCCGTGCCGCCCATGGAAGCCGGCCTGCTGTGGCACCCGCGCGCGGCCATGGCCAAGCCCGCAGCGGCGTTCCGGCAATTCATGATGGTGGCCTGCGGGGTGTGAGGGCCGCGCTGGCCGAACCGGGCTTTGCGCCAACGGGTCGACCTGTAGCGATCTGTAGCGGGCGGTAGCGAAGGGGCGCGCGGCCGCCCAAAGGCCTGATTAGAATTCGGACTTCTTCCCCTCCGCCCGCCCGCCATGCTCCGTCCCTATTCGCTGTTGACCGGTGCCCTGTCCCTGTCCGCCCTGCTGGCTTGTGGCGCCGCGCAAGCCGCCAGCGGCCCCTGCCCCGAGGCGGCCGGCATCGTGCGCGCCGTCTACAACAACACCGACAAGCCCGACGCCCAAGGCCGCATCCGCCTGGCGGAAGGACACGCCATCGTCACGCTTTCCGATGCGGACGTCGGCGCGCCGTTTGCCGTGGCTTGCAAGGCCTGGCCCGCCAATCCGGACCTGTTGCTGGTGGCCGTGCCCTTGATGCAGGACACGCCCGACCCGGAGAACGGCCACGTAGGCGATCTGGACGTACTGGTGCTGGACAAGCAGACGCTGCAAGTGCGCCAACGACACCGGCTGGTGGGCCTGATGTCGGACGACGCCGTGCGCATCGCCGGGCTGGCGTTCGACACGGCGCGCTATGACGTGGCGGCCGACCAGCGCGCCTTCGGCATCCGGATCGAACGCGAGGGCGCATCGCGCGCCAATCCGTTTGACGAAACCAGCTTGCGCCTGTTCACCGTGCACGAAAACGAGCTGCGCCTGGTACTGGACGGCATGGCCGTCAACCGCTCATCCGGCGTATGGGACACCACCTGCGCGGGCGAATTCTCGGAAAGCGCCGTCAGCCTGGCGATGGGCGACACGCAACGCCGTGGCTACCGCAACCTGATCGCCACCGAATCGCACTCGGCCAGCCGTGCGGCGGTGCAGCAAGGCGGCTGCGTTGAAAAAACCATCAAGCAAGGCAAGACCCGCCACACCCTGTCGTTTGACGGCAAGCGCTACCGCATCCCGAAAGCGCTGCGGTCGATGGACCGCGATATCGCGGGATAAGCAAGATTTACCTAGGTGCTTGCTGACAAAACCGGTATCAGCCAAGCATGCTCGATAACGTGCCGCGCTCGGTGTTCAATATTTCTTAGTCGTCCTATAGCCATACCCTGAATCGCTGTCCAAGATGTGCCGCATGACGCACTCAAGGGGGGGCATCGTGAGTCACAAACACGACTTTCGATTCAGCTTTGGCATCGTAGGCGGCATGGACTTTGAAGTGGTCGAGTTCACCCTGGACGAGGGCTTGTCCGAGCCCTTTCGCCTGGACCTTGACCTGGCCAGCCATGAATCATCGGTGGACTTCGGCCACGTGCTGGATCAAGCGGCCTTGCTAACCATCTGGTATCAAGAAGCCCCGGTACGCTACGTACACGGCGTGGTCTCGCGCTTTGAACAAGGCACCACCGGCTTTCGCCGCACCCGCTACCGCGCTACCGTTGAACCGCTATTGGCCCGCGCCGGCCTGTGTTCCGACTGGCGCATTTTCCAGCACCTGTCCGTACCCGAAATCCTGCAAGCGGTGCTTAAAGATCACGGAGTCCTGGACTACGAACAGACGGTCACCCACGAACACCTGCCCCGCGAATACTGCGTGCAGGCCGGCGACACTGATCTGTACTTCCTGGAACGTCTGGCCCGCGAAGAAGGCTTCTTCCATGCCTTTCATCATCATGCCAAAGGCCACCGCCTGGTCCATAGCGACCGCCTGCACATCCATGGCAATATCGACGGTGGCCCGGTCCAGTACCAGCCTGCCCCGGGTGGCGATCAACCCGAACCGGCGCTGCGCCGCTTCGCCTACGCCGAACAGGTCCGCACGGCCCGCCAGACCCAACGCGACTACACCTACACCCACCCCCGGTACACGCAGGAACACAGCCGCGATGGCGTCAACCTGGAGCACCAGCACCGCCACTACGAACGCTATGACTACCCGGGCCGCTACAAACGCGACGAAGCGGGCATTCCGTTCACTGAGAACCGCCTGCGGGGGCTACGGCGCGATGCGCGCGTTGCATCGGTCGAAGGCGACGACCCGCGTCTAGTCCCGGGCTTGTCGTTCGAACTGGAAGGCCATCCGCGCGGCGACCTGAACCAAGGCTGGCGCCCGGTACGCATGCGTCATCACGGGGTGCAGCACAGCAGCCAACAGGAAGACGGCGCCGACGCACAGCAAGGCACGCGCTATGGCTACACGGCAGAGCTTGTCTCCAAACATACGGAATGGCGTGCCGAACCGCTGCCCAAGCCGCGCATCGACGGGCCTCAGATTGCCACCGTGACCGGGCCCAAAGGCGAAGAGATTTATTGCGACAGCTACGGGCGCGTCAAAGTGCAGTTTCCCTGGGACCGCCTGGGCCGCCACGACGAGCACAGCTCGTGCTGGATCCGGGTGTCGCAGAACTGGGCGGGAGCCATGTGGGGGCACATGGCCATTCCGCGCATCGGGCAGGAAGTGATCGTGAATTTTTTGGATGGCGACGTGGACCAAGCTGTCATCACGGGCCGCACCCATATGGCGCTGCAACTACCGCCTTACGAACTGCCCCGTCACAAGACGCGCATGACGATCAAAAGCCAGACCCACAAGGGCGAAGGCTACAACGAACTGCGCTTCGAAGATGAGCGCGATCAGGAAGAAATTTTCGTGCATGCGCAGCGCGATCAGAACATCCACGTCAATCACGACGAAACCACCTTCGTTGGACACGACCGCAGCGAAAAGATCGAAAACGACGAGACGATCGCCATCGGCCGCGACCGCCGCGAAACCGTGGCCAACAACGAGCACGTCGATATCGGCCAAGACCGCCGTCACAGCACCGGCCAGGACGACTTCCTGAACGTGGGCCGCAATCACACCATACATACAGCCAAGGACCGCACGGAAGACGTCGGCAACAGCCGTCGCGACAAGACAGCGGCCAACCACTGGACCGACATCGGCGGCTATGCCGAAACGAAGATCGAAGGGTACGACCTGCTTGAAGTGGGCCAGAAGATACACCGCAAGACCACGGTCTACGAGTTGCAGGCCGGCGAGAAAGTCATCTTCAAGGGCCCTGGCGGCACCATCACCATCGACGGCTCCGGCATCACGCTGGATGGCGTCGAAATCAAGATCAAGGGGCCCTTGAGCCAAAGCAGCTCGGGTAGCGGCAGCTCACTCCAGATAGCGGGAATGCCCGCCGTGTCGCGCGACGTCGACCCGGCGGATATTCCGTTGTCAGAGTAAGGAACCGCGCAGGAATTCATCGCAGTTCGAACCTGGGAGTAAGACGTCATGTTGATCAGCGCACCCTTCCTACGCGCCGTGCTGCAAGCCGAAGACGCGGAGAGCAATGCCTACTGGAGCCTGGGTGAGAAAACCGGCAAGGGTGCGTTTCCTGTCAGCCATCAGTTTGGCTGGCACGGCGGCGTTCACCTGGTGGCGCCAGGATCTCCACAGAATCCCGAACCGGTGCGGGCGATCGCGGATGGCGTCGTGGTGTATGCCAGAGCCAGCGACAAACCTAAACCGGCAATCGATTCCGCCACACCATCCAATGACCCCTTGATGTACTACAAGGGCTGGACCAGCAACGGCGTCTTGGTTCTGAAGCACGACACCGAGATCGGTGAAGGCGTCAGCGTCACGTTTTATTCCATCTATCAGCACCTGCATACCTTGGAAAAGAACGCGGGAACAAAACTCGCCTTGAACACGGGCGACAAGGTGTACCGCAAAGAGGCCATTGCCCAGGCCGGCTACATCTACGGCGAACCCCACCGCATCCACTTCGAAATCGTGGCCGACAAGGCCAACGTAGAACGCTTGCTGGGCCGTAGCACGGGTGAACTGAAAAGCAAGGAAGGCCGACGCGACTGCGTCTGGGGCGATATTCATTTTGTGCTGCCGGCCAATACCCCGCTTTACGACACCAATCCACGGGAGTTTCGCAGCACCTATCTCACCCGTTTGTTTCAACCCGGGCAACCGGGAAGCAATGATCGCCCCGATGCCATTGCATCCTTGTTCGGCACCACCCCGGATCAGTTGTGGAAGATGAACCGCAAGTCCATTAGCGGCGCGAAGCGGGAGGGGGACGAGAAGACGTGGTTCAACTGGGTAACCGGTGCCCACCAGAATATGTTTGATCTACCCACCCCTAGCGCAACCGAAAGAACGATCTACGTGCCTGGGGTATACGGCGCACTGACCGACCGCTTTCCGTCCGGTTCCAATCCCGACCATTGGGCGAACTGGCATGTGCCGGTGGCGGCACGGACGACAGCAGAGCTGATTATCAGCATCAGCGAACAGCGCGGAGTGTTCACGGTGACCGCGCGCAACAAGCAGGGCAAGGTAACCGGCATCTTGCAAGGCGCCGCCGAGAAAAGCGAGAGTTCGTACGAGCTTTACAACACGGCCGTCGAAAACTATCCGGGTTGCCCCAGCGCGGGGTTTGAAATGCTGCGCTTTGGCCGTGTTCTGGGTCCAGATGCACCAGCGCAAAGCGATCTGTATAACGGCCGGCTACCGCATATCCGCAGAATCCGCCTCTCTGATGGCAGCATATTTTTTGTTGATCTGAATGCGGCGGGCGTTCGCGTCTACAGCGATGCGGACTTTCCGCACTGGCAAGGCTGGACATTTATTGATGACGACCTGGATGGGAATAGCCGCTGCGATTCCGGCACGCTGCTGAACCTGATTGAGCCGTTGAAACCCACTGCGCATCCCGCGCCGCAACTAGGGGATTTTGGCGACATGATCCATAAGGTGGCCGAGGGCGTGCACGCCATGATGCGGTACCAGGACCGCCTGGCACGGGCGACCGCCAAGATTCGCACCGCGCAGGTATCCAAGATGCTGCGCCGCTGTGTGGTGAAGATACCTACGGAATGGTCGCGTGATGATTTTGATCAGCGATGGAGTTGGTTGAAGGTCGACGACCCTGATCAACGTCCGGCGAATGTGTTGAGGACAAGTGAGTGTCTGAGCGACGAGGCGTATGGCAGGCTGAAGCGGCATCACCTGGCGCTGGCGTTTTGGGAAGAGGCGCAGGGGAAGGGGCTGAAACTGGATAAGGTGCATTATCACTTTCATCCGTTGCAGTTTATTGAGGAGTTTAGGAAGTGCATGTGGCTTAGCGAGCAAGAGTTTATACAGCTTTTGCCACATGAGACGCTTAGGGAACATAGTTCCGGGGTTTATTACGAGCCCGTGATCCTAAACAGCGATAGACAAGAAACCATCAAACTTCACCGAGTTCCGATCAACAAGACATTCCGAAAGAATCTGATCAATACACCTTTTCGAATGGCTGCTTTCCTTGGGAATGCCCTTCAAGAAACGACTTGGCTCCGAACCCTCAGAGAGACCAACGGCGCCACGCGCTGGTACTACCCTTGGGATGGTCGGGGGTTTCTGCAACTAACACATGCATTGAACTACATCACTTATTGGGATTTTCGCGGACGAGGTAGACACATTTCAGAGATGACGCGTAAAACTCTCGCACATGCCAGCAAACAGGCAGACGATAATCGGCTGCAAGCGATAACGTTCCTTGGAGACTCTGTCAGTGGAGTAACGCCGATTCTGCTGGAATGGCGAGCTGATGTCGCGGCGGAGACAGCACAACCGCAAGGAGAAGCGCTTTTTGCACCTTCGGATAGCGCGGGCTTTTACTGGTCCAAAATGAAGATGGCCCGGTACGCCGATAGCGAGAGTGAGGGCCAGTTGGATCGACGCGTCGTGGCGGCAGCGCGTAGCAATACTCCAACGCAAATCAAGCAGAAAATCTACTATCACAGCACCAACTTTCGAAATGCGTCGGCCAGCATCAACTACCCCAAGGCCGTAAACAATCTAAGCGTGAACTTTAACGGGTATATATCTCGATGCATTCCATTCGCACAGGGATTGGCGGTTTTGGGAGAGCACCTATTTCCAGATGCTTCAGGTCGCCCTTCGCTGCAGTATCCGGAAGGACATAATCCAAGACGAGGAATAATATGAACGTCAGAATTTTTTCATTAATATCCTACATCCTTTTGCAATTATCGCCGCCCGCATGCCTCGCCTCGAATCCCAAGCCGGCGCCTAAGAAACTCCGCGTTGACATGGGAGATAATTGCGTAATTCAAATTAATGATTACTTTAATGGAGAATTAACCAGCAAAGCCCCGAACATGGCCGGATACGTATCGAAAAAATCTCCATCCAAGACACCACAATTTAGATTTGGAGTTCAATTCCTTTGTGGCGACAACCCCGCATCTGGATACAATTCAATTTCGAAAGAATATGGGGCCGCATTTGACAGCGTGCGCGGACGCTGGAATTCAATATTTCCCTACACCCCAGATGAGCGCGCAGCAAGAGAACTAAGATCAGCCACATTGACATATAGTCTTTCAGCCATTAATTCAAATGGTTTCTACAGCACTCAGGATCCTATTGACGGAGAACCACGCTGGCGTGTTCGTGTAGCAACCTATTGTCTTTTCGGCAAAAAAAAACACGTATGTGGACTTATGAGAGTTATGCGAATTAGTGAACCGAAAACCAATCAATTACCGTACATCTTAAAAATCCTGCGCAGCGTCGAGTTTCTTGAGCCTGATACCTTCGATGATGGGAAATCAATAGCCCCTTGAATGTCTGTTCAGTTCCTGGAGTATCACCCCCATGCTGATCAGTGCACCCTTCCTGCGCGCCGTGCTGCAAGCCGAAGACGCCGAAAGCAACGCCTTCTGGAGCCTGGGCGAGAGATCCGGAAAAGGCGCGTTTCCCGTCAGCCACCAGTTCGGATGGCATGGCGGCGTGCATCTCGTCGCGCCGGGGTCTCCCCAGAATCCCGAACCGGTTCGCGCCATTGCCGATGGCGTCGTGGTCTATGCCAGGGAAAGCAACCCGCCGCCGCAAAGCAGCCCGTCAACAGCGACTGACAATGATCCCTTGATGTACTACAAAGGCTGGCCCAGCAACGGCGTCCTGGTCCTGAAGCACGACACGGAAATCGGTGAAGGCGTCAGCGTCACGTTTTATTCGATCTATCAGCACCTGCATACGCTGGGAAACAAGCCGGGCACAAACCTGCCGCTGAAAACAGGCGACGCCGTCTACCGCAAAGAGGCTATCGCGAAAGCCGGGTACATCTACGGCGAACGAGACCGTATCCACTTCGAGATCGTGGCCGATCAGGCCAATGTCGATAGGCTCTTGGGCCGCAGCACGGGCAAGCTGAAAACTAACGAAGGCCGCCGCAACTGCGTGTGGGGCGATATTCATTTTGTGCTCCCCGCGAATACCCCGCTATATGAAGTGAATCCGCGGGAGCATCGGAATACCTATCTCACGCGGCTGTTCGACTCCACACAACCCCGCAACGCTGACAGCCCCGAGTTCATCCCGTCGCTGTTTGACACCACGCCCAAACGGCTGTGGGAGATGAACCGCAAATCTCTGAGCGGCGCCAACCGGCTCGGCGGGGAAAAAGACTGGTTTGACCGGGTGATCGGGGTCCATGAGAAAGTGCTCGACCTGCCCGAACCGACCGCGATGGAACGCACCATCTACGTGCCGGGCGTATACGGCGCACTCGCCAATATCGTGCCCGCCGGGTCCAATCCGGAACACTGGGCCACCTGGCACGTCCCGGTCGCTGCCACAACACAATCGGAACTGGTGATCAGCATCAGCGAACAGCGCGGTGCTTTCACGGTGACGGCCCGCAACATGCACGGCAAGGTCGTCGGCATCCTGCAAGGCGCCGCCGAGAAAAGCGAGAGTTCCTACGAGCTTTACAAAACGGCCGTCAACACGTATCCGGGCTGCCCCAGCGCAGGGTTTGAAATGCTGCGCTTTGGCCGGGTGCTGGGTCCGGATGCACCGGCGCAAAGCGATTTGTATAACGGCCGGCTGCCGCATATCCGCAGAATCAGACTCTCGGATGGCAGCATTTTCTATGTTGATCTGAATGCGGCAGGCGTACGCGTCTACAGCGATGCGGATTTTCCGCATTGGCAAGGCTGGACATTTATTGATGACGACCTGGATGGGAATAGCCGCTGCGATTCCGGCACGCTTTTGAACCTGATTGAGCCGTTGAAACCCACTGCGCATCCCGCGCCGCAACTAGGGGATTTTGGCGACATGATCCACAAGGTGGCCGAGGGCGTGCACGCCATGATGCAGTACCAGGACCGTCTGGCACGCGCGACCGCCAAGATTCGCACCGCGCAGGAGTCAAAGATGTTGCGCCGCTGTGTGGTGAAGATACCTACGGAATGGTCGCGTGATGATTTTGATCAGCGATGGAGCTGGCTGAAGGTCGACGATCCTGATCAACGCCCGGCGAATGTGCTGAGGACGAGCGAGTGTCTTAGCGATGAGGCCTATGGCAGGCTGAAGCGGCATCACCTGGCGCTGGCGTTCTGGGAGGAGGCGCAGGAGAAAGGCTTGGCACTGGATAAGGTGCATTACCACGTCCACCCGTTGCAGTTTATTGAGGAGTTTAAGAAGTGTGGGTGGCTGTCGCTATCCGAGCTAATGCAGGCCATGCCGAACGCAACAAAGGAAAACGGGTCGAGATTTCTTCTTCCAATCAACCAGTGCATTAGAAAATATCTAGGCGCGAATATGATTCGGCAAAGTCATTTTCTTGGGCAGACGGCACATGAAACCGCCAGCTTGTCAGGTGCCATGGTGGAAAAAGGAAACTCGGAGGGAAGCCGTCGCTACGAGACAGACGCCAGCTATTTTGTTGGACCAGACACGTACGAGCCATTTCAACCTGCGGCAGGCTATGAGAAAAGAAACAATACGCTCGGAAATGAGTACTCTCCGGCAGGAACTGGGGACGGGATTAAATACAGAGGGCGAGGAAGCCTGCAACTAACGGGGCGCGCAAACTATTCGCTCTATTGGATCTACCGTGGCTGGTTGGACAAATCCAGGTTTGACGAGAGGTGGTGGAGTAAAGCCGGATGGTGGAACAACCCACGACCGGCGAGTATAAGGCCAGCCGAAATCCGCATGCCTCAACTGATATCAGCACGAGCCCAAGGAAATGAGTACAACCCCATGGACGCCGGCCTCATGTTTTGGACCAGCAGAAGAATCAGCAGCGTTTGCGACAGTGAAAGTTTCACATCCCTCGAGGCGCCAACTTCAGATGCGGTATCAAAAATAATAAACCGTTTTGACACCCCCACTTTCCCTGCGCGCAAGTCTCGTACTGAAATAGCGAAAGAAGTTCTTGCCGATGCCATTTTAACCTTTAAGAATTCCATCACGAGATAGCAATTCACCCCCCCAAAAAAAGAATCCGAAACATGCATAAAGACAAATTCTCGGGCAAAAAGAAGTTGCTTGCCATTGCCTTCCTCTCCTTTCTCGCGCCTTTGCAAGCCACTGGTACTGGAAGCATCTGCATATCGACAGAATCCAAAATTGCGACGATAAAAATATCGAAACTTCTGAATGCCAAAATAAATGTGCACGCTTGCAGTGGCGATGCAGGGTCCGGGGAGTTAAGTGTAAAAATATCAATCGACGCAAAAAATCAGGAATTTCTCTTTCCCTATGACGCGCCAGCGTACTCCCTCGCAATCGATACATCAATGGACCTAAATAATGACGGGATCCTTGATTTGGGGGTTTCGAGCGGAGGAGGTCGCGGTGGGGAGGGTATGTGGTATTGGGCGTTCGACAAATCCAACGGTGTGTTTGCATACCTGGGTGAAGCTCCCGCTTTAAGTATCGATACCTCCAAAGGCAAGAGAATATTTGCCACGCTGAGCGGTAGCGGAGATGTGCAAGCTGTGCGCTACAACTATTCGGTGAAAGATCTAAAACTAGTCATATCAGATGCAGCCGCCTTCGTCCCGTCAGACAGCAGCTATCGAGTAGTCATAATGGACTGCGATGCAAGCTCGGTTTGCAAACAGACACGGGTAATAGAAAAGGTCCCGACACTCCTCGCCCAAGGATGTATGGCTGGAACTCACGAATGCAAATTTTCAAACTGAGCCACCGCTCGGACGATCTCTACGTGCCGGGCACGAACGACGACGTTCTTCACGTGCTGCCTTGATCAAAGCAAAACTCATGCGCCGGTTATCGACATCGCCGAGGAGTGTCCCCCATGTCGAGCTTTACAACTCCGCCGTCAAAAACTATTCGAGTGACCCCAATGTGGGTTTTGAAATGCTGCTCTTTGGCCACGTGCTGGATCCTGATGCACCAGCGCAAAGCCATCTGTATAACGGCCGGCTAAAGATAATTTTGGATATCCCATGAAGCCAATTCAGCATGCCTTGAGCTTCATTGCAGCGTCGTTGATATTCACCGGAATAGCAGCGGCGGAAACCATATCCTTTCATGATGGATTAGAAGTCCTCGTCCCCGCCCACAATGGAAAAGCAAACTCCATCGATGGGGGCATATGTATTGAAGCTTCTGGATATCCGTTCACGTTGAAAATCTGCTTGTACAGAAAGTCTTTCGAGGACATGGCTGCATCCAGAATGTTCTTTGAATATCAATCTTTGAGCGCTTATGAGATAGAACTAGCAGGCCAGCTACCCGAGGATTCATACGTCGTCAGCGCGGGAAACTGGTTACATGCAACGAAAAAAGAAGTCAGTACGCACTTCCAATACTACGAAGCGGCAGACGTCTTATGCAATGTGGGAGCTAGCTCGCCTGGGGATAATTATCGAGACTGCTACTTTGCAGGCATGACGCCCCTTCGGACCTTGCCTAGCCCCTTGAGCATTTTTGCCTCGTCCGGCTACGCAATGAATCTATCCAAGAAAATTCAAACCGAAAAAATAAGAGAATTGATTAAATCCATAGAGATACGCAAGCCACCTGAAGTTCAATGACTCATGAATCGATAATTACCAAACTTGCGAGAATCCGGGCTTGGGCTCCTTCCGCCTTACCCGCCCCCCGCTATCCTTACCCCCCACCACCACTGGATAACCACCATTTACAAGCCGATTCGTCTCTGTGCATGCTGCCGTGTTGATCCGGCACAGATCGGGCGCAACATGGAGACGACATGCCTAGTCAGGAATCCCTGCATACCGCCCACATCCGCGAGATCGAACAGGTGGGCCGGGGCCGCCCCACTCAGCGCGACGCGCATGTGGTGCGCAGTTGGCTGCGCTGCCTGGATCAATACCGGCTGGACCCCGCGCAGGCTTGCGAAGCCTATATCGTGCCGGATGGCAGGTTGCGAGAACACCGCCAGCAATCCGAAGCGCTGATCCGCATTGCGCGCAGCGGGCTGGACCATCTTTTCCGGCAGGTGGCCGGGCAAAACTATGTGCTGCTGCTGGCCGACCGGCAAGGCGTCACCGTGGAATTCCTGGGCGACCCTGCGCAGACGTCCAAGCTGCGCAAGGCGGGCCTGTATCTGGGATCGGAATGGTCCGAACCGCGCGCCGGCACCTGCGCGGTGGGCGCCTGCCTGGAGACGGGCGAGGCGCTGACCATTCACCAGACCGACCATTTCGACAATACCCATACCCCGCTGTCCTGCACCGCCGCGCCGATCTACAACGCCGACGGGGAACTGGCCGCCGTGCTGGACATTTCCTTGCTGAGCTCGCCCAGCCTGAAGACCAGCCAGAACCTGGCACTGCATCTGGTCAACAGCACGACGCGCCGCATCGAACTAGCCAACCTGATGGCGCGCACGCGCAACGAATGGGTGCTGCGCTTTGCGCGGTCGCCCGAGTTCCTGGACGTGGACCCGGAAGCGGCGATCTCGCTGGACGGCGCGGGCCGCATCCTGGGCATGACGCACTCGGGCGCCAAGTTGCTGGCGCGCGCGGCCGGGCTGGACTGGCGCCAACCGGCCGGCCTGATCGGCCAACCGGTCACGCGCTTCTTCGACGTGCAGTTGGATGACCTGCCCCAATACACGCGTGGCCATGCACCGCAAGATCGTCTGATCGTCGCGCGTGACGGCAACGCGCTGTTCGCCCATGCCATCGAACCCAACCGCAATGCGCGCGGCGCCACGGTCGCCGTGCGCGGCACGCCGTCGGCGCTGCGCGGGCTGGACGGCGGCGATGCCAGGATGGCGGCCTTGCAGACGCGCGCCGCCAAGCTCGCACGGCAAGGCCTGCCTATCCTGCTGCAAGGCGAGACCGGCGTGGGTAAGGAATACCTGGCGCGCGCCATTCACGAAGACAGCCGGCGGCCGGGCCGTTTCGTGGCGGTGAACTGCGCCGCCATTCCGGAATCATTGATTGAAAGCGAGCTGTTCGGCTATCTGCCGGGCGCCTACACCGGCGCTGCGCCGAAGGGCCGCAAGGGCCTGATCGAAGAGGCCGACGGCGGCACGCTGTTCCTGGACGAGATCGGCGATATGCCGCTGGCGCTGCAAAGCCGGCTGCTGCGCGTGCTGGCGGAATCCGAAGTCACGCCCATCGGCGCCAATGCGCCGCGCGCGCTGCGCCTGGCGTTGGTGTCGGCCTCGCATCGTGACCTGGGCGCACTGGTGCGCGAGGGGCGCTTTCGTGAAGACCTTTATTACCGCATCAATGCCGCCACGCTGACCGTGCCCGCGCTGCGCGAACGGCAAGACCTGGACTGGTTGATCGCGCGGATGCTGGCGCGCCATCAGGATGAATCGGGCGCGCCCGTGCTGTCGCCCGCCGCCTTGCTGGCGTTGAAGGCGCATGCGTGGCCCGGCAACATCCGCGAACTGGCCAACGTGATCGCCGTGGCCGCCGCGCTGTGCGAACACGGCATCATCGAACCGCCCGACCTGCCCGAGGCGCTGGCCCCGGGCGGCGTCGCGGTGTCGGCCGAGGAAGCGGCGTTGCGATCCACGCTGGACAGTTGCGCGGGCAATGTATCGGAAGCCGCGCGGCGGCTCGGCCTGGACCGTTCCACCGTGCACCGGCAGATGCGGCGCTACGGCTTGGGCGCTCGCGGGCGGCGCTAGGGCTTTCTGCACTGCGGGTTCCTGGCGCGACTTTCCGCGACCAGGCAGTAACTTACCGCGCCGCCGCCAGTTAGCGCGCCTGGCCGTAACTTGCCATGCTTGGCCGCAACTTGCCGCGCCTCGCCCGACTTGCCCCCTGCCCGCGACCCAGCCCCCCCACGGTGCCACACCCCCGCGCCACAGGTGTGGCGTCGCGCCACGGCGGGTCGGCAGCGTATCCGCCCGTTCCCCCGTGCCACGGGCGCGCGGCGTTGTCGGCGAGCTGGCACAGCATTTGCATGGAAGGGGTTGGGCAGCCACCGGCCGGCACAGGCCGGGGCCGCTCGCGGGCGCACGCGTCCGCCACCCCAACCACGCCCGCCCCGGGCAAGGAGACAAGTTATGCAGACCGCCCCCGCCGACGCCGCTTTGGACGCGGTGCTCGCCCGTCTGAACACCGCGCTGGGAAACAAGGACATGGCCGCCATCGCCGGCCTGTTTCACGACGAGTGCTATTGGCGCGACCTGGTGCTGTTCAGTTGGAACCTGCGCACCTTCGAAGGCCATGCGCAGATCCGCGACATGCTGGCGCAACAACTGTCGCAGGTGGAGCCGGTGCGCTTCACGCGCGACGAACGTGAAGCGTCGGCCGACGACGGCGGCCTCTTGCAAGGCTGGCTGAACATCGACACCAACCTGGCGCGTGGCTACGGCCACATCCGCGTGAAGGACGGCAAGATCTGGACGCTGCTGACCACCATGTCCGAACTAAAGGGGCATGAGGAACCCAGCGGCACGCGCCGCCCCATGGGCGCCGAGCACGGCAGCCGCCGCGAGCGCCAGACATGGCTGGAAAAGCGCGAGCAGGAAGCCGCCGACCTGGGCTACACGACGCAGCCCTATGTGCTGATCATCGGCGGCGGGCAAGGCGGCATCGCGCTGGGTGCGCGGCTGCGCCAACTTAACGTGCCGACCATCATCATCGAAAAGAACGAGCGCGCGGGCGATAGCTGGAGAAAGCGCTACAAGTCGCTGTGCCTGCACGACCCGGTCTGGTACGACCACCTGCCCTACATCCCCTTTCCCGAGAACTGGCCCGTGTTCGCGCCCAAGGACAAGGTGGGCGACTGGCTTGAGATGTACACAAAGGTGATGGAACTGAACTACTGGACGTCCAGCGTGTGCGAATCGGCGCGTTACGACGAAGCAAAGAAAGAATGGGAAGTCACCGTGCTTCGGGAAGGCAAGCCCGTAGTGCTGCGGCCCAAGCAGTTGGTGCTGGCCACCGGCATGTCCGGCAAGCCGAACGTGCCCCGCTTTCCTGGCCAGGACGAGTTTCAGGGTGAACAGCAACATTCCTCGCAGCATCCGGGCCCCGACGCCTATCGCGGCAAGAACGTGGTGGTGATCGGCGCCAACAACTCGGCCCACGACATCTGCGCAGCCTTGTGGGAAGGCGGCGCCAACGTGACGATGGTGCAGCGTTCGTCCACGCACATCGTGCGGTCGGACACCTTGATGGACATCGGCCTGGGCGGCCTGTATTCCGAACAGGCGCTGGCCAATGGCATGACCACGCGCAAGGCCGACCTGACGTTTGCGTCGCTGCCCTACAAGATCATGGCGCAGTTTCAGATCCCGCTTTATAACCAGATGCGCGAACGCGACGCCGAGTTCTACGGCAAGCTGGAGAAGGCCGGCTTCATGCTGGACTGGGGCGACGATGGCTCGGGCCTGTTCATGAAATACCTGCGGCGCGGGTCGGGCTATTACATCGACGTGGGCGCTTGCGACCTGATCATCGACGGCAGCGTCAAGCTGCAATCCAATACCGATGTCAGCCACCTGGCGCGCGACGCCGTCGTGTTGAAGAACGGCGTGACCTTGCCGGCGGACCTGGTCGTGTACGCCACGGGCTACGGCTCGATGAACGGCTGGGCCGCCGACCTGATCAGCCCGGAGGTGGCCGACAAGGTCGGCAAGTGCTGGGGCCTGGGGTCGGACACCACCAAGGACCCCGGCCCCTGGGAAGGCGAACAGCGCAACATGTGGAAGCCGACCCAGCAGGAAGGGCTATGGTTTCATGGCGGCAACCTGCACCAGTCGCGGCACTACTCGCAGTATCTGTCACTGCAACTGAAGGCGCGCCAGGTGGGGCTGCCGGTGCAGGTGTACGGCATGCAGGAGGTGCACCACAAGCGCTAACCGGCGTTGACGCCTCTGTCGCAAGCGGCCGCCCGGCCGCTTGCACCTCGCCGTTCCACAAGGTAAATTGTTGACAATCTAGCGCTCCCATAGCGCTTTAACCCGATATCACCCCCACAAATCGGACCGATTGTTGACACCATGAGCAAAGTGCTGACCCTGCCGGGCGCTGCGCCCGGCGATGGCGAGACCTTGTCGGATCACATTTTCAAGAAGATCCAGGCCGCCATCGTCAAGGGCGAGATCGCCCCCGGCAGCAAGATTTCCGAGCCCGAGCTTGCGCGTATCCATGGCGTCAGCCGGGGTCCGCTGCGCGAAGCCTTGCATCGTCTGGAAGG
>Ga0160437_1000768_pt1 | contig 15716 bp, 14 predicted proteins | sample HID1975I_E0MG_FD_108227 | JGI IMG/M metagenome (GOLD analysis project Ga0160437, IMG submission 108227) | Enriched soil microbial communities from UW Madison campus, WI, USA - HID1975I_E0 MG | ecosystem: Environmental > Terrestrial > Soil > Unclassified | place: USA: Madison, Wisconsin... | reverse complement strand
GGGCCAGGGCGGGATTTGATCAGTCGCCTGCAATGTAAGGCGACGCGAGATGCCGCTTGTCACATTGACGAAGGTTTTTCATCAGCCTGAATTGGGAGGGGTATGAGAAAACGCCAGTACGAGGTAGGGGAGATGCAGGGAGGCTTGAAAACCGCCGGTAAAGGGAAAGCGAACGCTCCCCTAGCCTGTAAAGCATCAACATCTTCGATCAGAGACACTGGCGTCATACCTCAACTGATAGCGATTCAGGAAACGTCCCATCGTACTTCGTTCTGGAGCGTATTTTAGAAATGGCCCCTCTTCACAGTACGAAGATATCATTCGACTGGCCCTGTGGACTGAGGGCAGTAGAATGGCTTTTCAAGCCCCGCTCTTGGCGTCAGCTTCATAGCGCCAGAACTCATGATGATATTGCCTCTCATGCAGGCGATTCAGCTGTTCGAGGTTATTTTCTGTGCGCCTGAACAACTGACCGCAAACCGGGGAATCCTGCTCCTCAGCAGCTGCTGATCAGTGAATGCTTCCGCTGTCACCGCCGAAGGCCCGCATTTGATAATCGGTTACAGCTTGGAACAAAGACTCAGCGATCAGACGTAACCTTTCCACTTCGACCGCAGGCGCGCCTGCAACTTGAGCGTCGTGATACCGACGCATAGCCTCAACAGCGTCGGTATAGGCTGGATGCTCGGGCATCAAGATCTCGGGCAATTTAGGCATGTATGCTCCAGGGCCAGTGAGTCGAGTGGGTAGCCAACCGTTTTCCAGCAACTTCGACGCCAGGCCGTGGACCTTGTTCCTGCACGAGTTTTTCGAAACCCTGGCCGCACGTGGTTTACCTAGGTCTCCATACTCCCTGACTGAAAGCTTAGAAAAGGCGCCTTGATTCTGCAGAGTGAACGCTGCCGGTTAGAAGCCTTAAAGCCGGTCTTCCGAATTGACCGAAAACCTAAAGCTTCGCTGTTTTACCTTGGACTTCGATAGGCCGATCGGTTGGTAGCTATCCTGTTCGATGCATTTTTCAGACAGGGATAACAGCTCAGGGTATGCCTTGATCCGGCACTCGATCTCGTCAGCGATACGCAGATAGCACTCGGTATAGCTGTCCGCGATCACATGAATTACCTCCACGTTGAGCGATTTCATGAGTGAAGTAACGGCCGTATCCTCACTGGGGGTTAGCCCTGCTTGGTAGTAGAAAACCCTGCCAGTCTGGTTGGCACGTCTGCGTTTGTGAAGCAGCAACCACCAAAGATCTATCTCCGTGAAATCCATGCCCAACCCAACGATGTGCAGGTGGTCCCTGAGGAAATGGTCAACCCATGAGTAAATACTTCGGTTGCTTTCGAACTCGATCACGCCATTCTTGACCGGAGATGAAAGCCGGTAATCGAGCGCCTTGATCTTCACGCCTTCAGTTACGTAATTGCGGATTTTTTGCAAGCTGCCTGCGTATTGGTCATACCCCAGCACCATCGAGCTTGGTCTAGCCGAGTCACCATGAATATGCCAAATATCCTTAGAGCCTGCCTGATAGCGGCGGAACAGGCTGTAACGGGATTCGGGATAAAGGAAGGCCGGGTTGTAGAGCGGTCCTGCGAAGGCTTCCTCGATCGTAAAGTCGTAATTGGTGGTGAGGATGACCTTGAATGGGTCACAGATCCGTTGATGCGCCTCAATGGGAGTGATTTGCTCAAGCATCTTAGCGAAAGCCACTTTAACCGCGTGTTCAGTATGCCGGAAAACACCCGTCGACCGAGCACAGAGCTCTTCGATGAACATCGAGAGGGGCTTGGACCCTAGGTGGTGGATTAACTCGTCAGCCTCAAACTGGGCGGCAAGCTCGCGCAGGATCTGTGTCCAATCCTTCTGAAGTGCAGCCCGGTTGACGCCATTCCCTAGCAGCAGGCTATGCATGGAGTACTCGCTCTTGTTGATTTAGCTGCCGATAACAGCCGATGTCGATCGATGACGGTTGGGCGGAACAAAGCGATATCATATAGCCAGTTTATACACTGATCGCTACAGTGGTGGCCAGTACAACAAGGACGTGCCTGTATGAGAAGGAAAGCTCGCATACTCATCCTATGCAAAACATATCCGTCGCCCAGCGCAGCTTATACGGAGACATCGTGCGTCGCCGGAATGGATGACGCAGGGAATCTGATTCGTCTCTACCCGGTACCGTTTCGCCTAGTCACCGATGATCAACAATTCTCGAAGTGGCAGTGGATCGAAGCTTCGATCGAAAAAAGCTCCAACGATCACCGACCGGAAAGCCATAAGATAGGCGTGGATACGATTGAGTTGCGCGACATCATCCCCACTTCGAAAGAGTGGAGTCAGCGGAGGGGAATGCTGAGCAAGCTGCCCATCTACGACAGTTTTGAGGCTCTGGAGCAGGCACGACTGAACTCCAACGTCACACTCGGATTGATCAAACCTGAGCGGTTCACTGGCTTGGAAATCCGAAAAGCTGCGTCCGAAAGCTGGACTGATGCGGAGCTTGAAAAACTTGAGAGGATGCAGCACCAGCCAGGTCTGTTCGATCAGGACGACGTGAAGGCCAGCATCAAACGGTTGGAGAAGGTACCCTTCGATTTCTACTACAGCTATGAGTCAGTAGTAGATGGCGAGGTGAAAGCTCATACGCACAAGATCGTCGATTGGGAAGCCAGCCAACTGTACAGAAACATGCGCAGAACTCACGGTCCTCACGGATGGGAAGCGCCGTTCCGGCAAAAGCTGGAAATAGATCTACCAGCGAGAGATCTCATGCTTCTGATGGGAACAATTCACCGATTTCCGCACCAGTGGCTGATCATCAGCCTGATTTACCCGCCTAAGCAACCGCCCGAAGCAAATCAGCAAATTTCTCTATTTTGAGTGGCAAATGCCGCGTTTCCAAGGCTGAATCCAGCTCGCTCGCGGCCTCGGCGATCAGACTACGGTGGCAAAAATTCGCGTCAGCTTCGTAGCAGACCATGCAAATACGCTGGTGGGAGGCATCAGCTGTTAGGTTTTCTAGGAGGTCCATCCGAGTCCGGATGTAAACCCTGAAGTCACGCGCATACACAGCCCAATCACCATCGACCTTGTAGCGATTTCGAATCGGTTTTGGGCAACCCAATGGCGGGGAGTGCTCGTAGGCAATTCCTGCATCAGCCAGACACTGGGCAAAAGCCTTTTTTGAGAATCCAGGCTTTCGGGACAGAGGGTACTCTCGAACGTCCAGAACCTTGTCGATCTGAGCTTGCTTCAGACGAGCGATGAAGGCATCGATAGACAACCCCTCATAGCCTGCGGTGTAGATCGCCATGTGAAATCTCCCAGCAGCTTCCTGCAGCTGTTATGCAAATTAATCAGAGACTATACCATTCTGTTTCTGCTGTGCCCCATGGGCAATAGATGGGTGGCATCACCGATGCCAGTACTCAGCTTATCTACAGCCGGTCGATCAACGAAGCGGGCTGCCTTAAGAAACGTGCAGGTAAGTGCGTGTGATTTGGGGTTGAAACGGCCGAAACGCCTGACAATCCGTACGTCGTCAGGGTACACGGTGTTGATATCAGTATGCGATTATCCGTCTCCACGCTATCTACTCTAGGCACTGAAAATGGCTCAACCTGATTTCCGGCTTCGCCCATCAGCAAACAATGACCGCGATGGTCATTTCGATGACGTTGGCGCGATCAGCAAGACCATTACCCCTGAAATCGTGATCGCGTTGTGCGGGCCCATGGGTACGCCCCTTCATGACGTAGCTAAGACGTTCAAGGATCTGCTCAAAGGAACGGATTACAACTACGAAACTGTGAACATCATTCGGCTAAGTGAGGATATTCGTCACCACAAGCAACTCGGAGATGAAAAGTCCATTTGCAAGCTGATCGAGGCCGGCAACGAGCTTCGTGCTGAACATGGCAACGAAATTCTGGCCCGGTTTGCGGTGAGACGGATCACACTTGAACGGGAAAGGGCTCAAAAAGCGTTCGAGGAAGCAAAACCTGCTGAGCTGGTGGAAGACGGCGAGGCAACCATACCGAAAGTGACCGTGCGTTACTGCCACATCATCGACTCGATCAAGCACATCGATGAGCTCAAGCTACTCCGCTCCGTTTACGGCGACATGCTTCAAGTTGTCGGGGTGTATTCGCCTATTGAAATGCGGATCGCCCGTTTGGAGCGCGCAAAAGGGCCGGAAGATCACATCCACGATTTGATTGATCGCGACTCAGGTGAGGAAATCGATCATGGCCAGCGCGTCGAAGACACCTTCCCCCAAGCCGACTTTTTCCTTCGAGTCGACAAGACCACGGATACCCATCGAAAGGGCCGAGTGAAGCGCTTCCTGGACCTCATGCTGGGCACGGTGATAGCAACACCGACCTTGAATGAGAGGGCAATGTACGCAGCATTCTCTGCAGCCCGTAACTCTGCTTGCCTTTCTCGCCAAGTCGGAGCCTCTATTACCAGCAGTGAAGGCGAAATTCTTGCTACTGGTTGGAATGATGTACCGAAAGCCTTCGGCGGCCTTTACCAAACTGAGACCTATGGCAGCTCTCCTGATGAGGATCGACGCTGCTGGAACCTAGATGGTGGCTTGTGCTCGAACGATCAGGAGAAACGGCTAATCTCGAATGCGATTGTGGACCTCCTCATCCAGGAGGGTCTGATCGACGTAGGGAAGCGAGATGCGGTTTACAAAATTATCCGCAAGAAATCGCAGCTAAAGAGCCTGATCGAGTTTTCCAGAGCGGTTCACGCTGAAATGCATGCGCTTTTGAGCGCCGGTGCGACGGATGGAGGAAAAATTCGCGGCGGCAAGCTGTTCGTCACGACCTACCCCTGCCACTCCTGTGCTCGGCATATCGTGGCCGCAGGGGTACGGGAGGTTTATTTCTTGGAGCCATACCGGAAGAGCCTTGCGACGAAGCTGCACGAGGATGCTATAACTGAAAACGAGAATGAGATGGAGAAGGTGCGAGTGATGCCGTTCGACGGTGTGGCGCCGGCGCGCTTCTTGAGATTTTTCTCGGCCCATCCAAAAGGTCGGAAAAACGCCGACGGCCATATGCACACCCGCGAAGCGCATCCCGTCGCCTCAGTGACGATGGAAGCGATTCCCACACTTGAATCTCTCATCGTACAGAGTCTATCCTCGCGCGGCATTTGAGATCACCCTGGCTGGAAGGCAGCCAAAACTGGAGCTTTTATGAAACCCGTCGATGAATCTGGCAACCCTGAACGTGAAGCGCAGATGGCCTTCTCATTCGAAGCGTTCGACGCTGGGGACCAGTCGCATCTGCAAATGCCTTCGCTGATCAAGTCCGCTGCAGCCTACCCTCTCGCCGAAAGCAAGGTTGTCGCTTTCCCGCAGCGCGCAATCTCCTTGGCCGACGCGGGGCTGATTGCTAGAGTCCTCCAGAGAACAAGGCACTTCGTCTAACGCTGGAGTGACCGGTAGGACTTACCCACCCCAACGCACAGCCTGATTTCAAAGCGCCTGGTAAATCTCACTGGGCGTTTTTCATTTTGCCCTTGAGAAAAGCCGTCTAGGTCCTCAGGGTTTCCGTCCGGCCATGAGGGTGGTTGGAGATACATCCTCACTCCGAGCCATTATCTTGCACACGAGTCGCTTGAGCGAAAATAGAGATGATAGCTCGCAAGGTCTCCGGATTGGCCTCTGACCATGCCTGATCCTGTAAATCACGGAGCGCTTGCTGACTGGTAATCGGCCGAAGCTCTTGGCTCGTGAGTTCGCAAACGTAGACGTGGAGGCCTTGCTCAATCGCTTGAGAGACCAATCGGTGCCAATAAAAATTGCCACCATCTATCGTCGTTTCCGCTGTGAGGAGGATATCGAAGTGCTGAACGATGTAGCAAAAAAGCACTTTCTGCGAAATATCACTAAGAGCCAGTGAATGCCGCCTACTCGCAGATCGCCAAACCAAATTGTGCGCTAGGTCGCGGCTGCTGGCTCTCGTACCGCGCCTGAGCGTGACTTTGTCGTAATAGGCTACTGATAGATCCATGTCGTCGACTAAGGCGATTTCAAATTCATTCGCCGTCCCCAGTCGTTGGTCAACACGAATCCAACGATACCGAGGGTCAACCCGAAAACCCACCATCTCATTGATCTCGCGTACCCCGTCAGCCGCCGTAAGAGCTGCGTAAAAAGCGGAATTGTCAGCTGTGCGTGCGAGTAAAGCAGAAAGTGCACTGCGATCTTGAACGGCAAGGGACATGTGGGCGTCTCCGAGGAAGTTTTTGTCGAAACACTCAAGCTATACGACGCCGCCCAGACTCCACAATCGCGAGTGAGGAATAGAGTCTGCCCCAATGAGTCCATTCCGGGATGGACCGGTCGATCGAGTCACATCCCTGTGCTCGACCACCTGGCGGCTAAAACCGGGGAAGCTACCCAAGCTAGACTGATTTCCTTCGGGACGTCGCACCCCCGCCCGTATATTCAAGGAACAATGACTTTTGTTCTTCCTCGCTCAACCTCGGAGCTGCTGGCCTTCGAGTGGTGGCCTTCTTTGGCTTTTGGTCACCAGGTTGAATAATTTGATTTTTCGCGGCCCGCTCTGACGCGTTCATGGCGGAGTCGAAGATCGTTGCGGCCACTTGCTTATCTCGCTCCGCGATGACCGACTGTTTCACGCTGCTCATATATGTCTTCGGTAGATCGAACGGACACCATAAGTCCGACCGAGTTTTCCGCACCCGGCGGTCACCTAGCGCTAAATTATGGAGATCCTGGACATCCCCAGCATTTGCGGTGAACTCGGCAGAGCGAAAGGCACTACCAAGATCGTCCATCTCAATCCAAGTCCGCCCAGACTTGCGACTTTCAACGTACGCCTGCTTGAGCAAATGTACCGCGATCCGCTTGATTCCAAAAGTGTATCGATAGAGCTCTGCGGCAAAATTTCTTCCTCGGGTACGAATGTGACCACCACTCACCCTGACGCACTCATCGACATATGCTTTCCAATCTTTACTTCCAACCTCGTCGGGTAGCATGATCCGAGGTTCGGCGAGCAAACGCTGCTTGTCTTCATTATTACGCTTGAAGAGCTTGTGCCCAAGACTGAAATTAGAGACAAAAACTGCTGGCGGACCTATTCGCATCAATGTCAATAGAATGGTCACGATCTTCGCTATCCCCAAGCCCAAACTAATATGTTGAGTTTCATCAAGCAGCAGTAACGACACTAGATCGCGGTACGCACGCCGTCGACACTCAAGCAGCAGCTTGTCAAAATTGACAGCCTTATGATTCGACTCTCCGAACAAAAACCACAACAGCAGGCTTTTTCGGCTCTCCTTGCCTTCAGCACTGGCATACCAGTAAGACTCCAGATTGAGAACTCCGTCAAAATATGGTGATTGCAACTCACACGGACCGGGCATGACTTTTTTCAGAGCCTCAATGGTTCTGCTTTTACCCAGCCCGGCCAAGCCCGTTAGACATATTGGTACGACCTCAGCCACGGGGGGAGTATAAATCTTCGCTTGGTGCTCGGCCTCGCTTGAGAAAACATGGCAATGATGCATGAAAGCTCGGCTAACCATTTCATGGATAAAATCGATTGAGAATTGATTAGGTATGAACGACTGCCTCAGTGCATCTTCGAGTATTTTTGCTGCCATCAATGGTTGAGCGCTAGCTAGCGACAAAACGGGACTAGGCTTGACCGTAATGGTCTTCCGGACGTATTCATCATCCAGAGCTAATCTAAACCTGTCTTGCAATAATGCGGTCATCTCTATTTCCCTCGGCTTCTATCAAAGTCCGATTTATCACGCTTCGAAGCTGCGCTCTTGGACGATCCGCTTTTAGTACGCTTAACCGCCTGCCAATCCTCTCCAGTTTCATGCTTGAATGCGTCCCGCTGGACTTGCTGCAAGGCTGCCCTCTGGTCATTTACTTTCTCTACCGCAGCTCGCTTGAGCCGATCTAGATTTCTCAGATCGCTTAGAGAGATGTCGCTATCGCCCTCAAGGGTCCTCAGAGTCCGCACCATATCGAGCTCGTACAGCACACCGTCCAAATCGATCCAGAGATGGCGGACGCACATAGTGAGCGCATACACAGTGGTTTTGACCACCGCACTCTTCGCTACTCGGTCAAAGATTCCGGTAGCTGCCAGTTCGGTAGACCTGTATTTACGGCCATAGAAATATACGGCGTCTTGTTTGATGGTCGCAGGATGCTGGGAAAGGAAGGTTCTGACGGCAACATCGAACTGCATCCCAATTGAGGAGTCACGTCCACGTCCACTCCAATAATTCCAGACGCCGATAGGCGTAGCTTTCACTCCGGCCAGAAACAAGGCTTCCTCCATCCTGCCGCTAGCGTCTGACCCCAAGTTATCCTCCAACACCTGTCTGATCTCCCGCCTGGCCATGGTGACGAAATTCAGCTTGCTCTGTAGGACTTCCGGCTGCTCCAAATCCTTTTTATCTCGTGGATGCGATGACTCAACTGTCGACTTTGATTGACCCGAAAAGACCGGAGTAAGCTCCAGTTCACCCAGCCAATCGATCTGTGGCTCGACATTATAGTTTGCGCCGGGACCTCTATCAAAAATGACGCTCCCGGAAAGCCCCTCACAGGGCCAATGTTCGGGTGAGATCTCAACGCCAAAGAGTTCACAGAATTTGACCTTATTCAAGGCCATAGAGAACATACACATCCGGTAGGACTCCATATTCTCTCTCCCTTCAGAGAACCCAATTCCCACAATCGCACCCGAAACTCCGCACACTGCACGAACGACGCAAAATGAATCAACGAGGCTACCTTCACTAAGGCCGCTTATTTTCTCAGAAATATAATACCCATCAAATTCGAGCAGCTGATTAACATTAATCAACTTCTCTGAGAAACTGCCTTTATCACCTGATCTCGCACGGGCTCTGTTCCCTCCTCTTTGCGCTATTTCTCGTTTGCGCAGGCTGAAAAGCTTCCTGACCCAGTATTTAACTTGCGCCATTGATGGGTAAGGAAGTCCCTGTGGGTGACGAAAAACGAAATCTCCTCTTTGTTCCACGGCGACACATCCGAATTCATTGGTCAAGATTTCTCGAATAATCCTGTTCCAAGTATGCTTTGGCGATGTATATCGTACATATCCCGAGCTAATTTTTTGCTGCATTTCCTTATCACAGGGATATCCAGCTTTTTTTCCCCTGGGCGAGGGTCGCCCAAGCTTCACTGTGCGATTTGCACCTGCTCTGTCCCAACTCCCGGAGTAGTGGCTACGGGGCATCAAGGCCCACTTATTGCGCCCAAACGTGATATATGTGTAGAACCATAGACGTAACCGAGCAGGATTCTGTAACGGAGTAGAGAGAGCTGCATGTGCATTGATCTCAGCGTCAGGGTTTTTGTGCATGAGAATTTTTTGGGCGTTGAGAACTAGGTCGGCAATCGCCATAAAGCGTCGGTTAACCTTCTCATCATAGGACTCTTTAACTGAAACGCGACATTCCTCTAAATGAGAGATTTTCACACCTTCGATACGTTTTAACCAAGGCGGAAATTTTTCCACCACTCCCGTCTCGAGAATTAAACCCGCCTCCAGAGCTTCTTCGAACTCAGATGAGGTGAAGGTAAATATGACTGGAATAGGCTCTTTGCGAAGAATGAACTCAACCATCCGAACTCGGTTATGATAAGGATCATTCACCAGAAAATAGTAGATCACGCCCTTACAGAGTTGTCCAAAACCTTCGGGCGCCACCAACTGCGCGCCGGTTATCATGAGGATTTCTCCGTGAAAAGGGAGCTATATACCTGCAGTGGATCTCCTCGCTCCATTTCCAAAGGATGGTCAATCAGGATTGGCTGGAAGAAATTTACTTTTAAACGTCCCTCCCATATGTCTTGGTAAAACCGCACCGTAAATTGTCTAGGATCACCCCACCGTTTACCAAATTTGGAGATCACAATATAAGCCGGCTCGCCCCTGGCAAGAAAATCTGTGACCTCAGCACTGAACTCGGCCAGAAGCTCGACTGGGTGCGATAGCGACACGTTATGCATCGGAAAAATCAGGCCCAGATTAGCTTGAACCGTGGGTGCAATATTGTCCAAAGACGCCTTGACCGTTCGAATTCCGGCGCTCGCGTAGTAAGCCGTCTCCAGCTCCGTACGCCCCTCCGCGTAATCACGATCTTTACTTTGCTGAAAAGGGGTTTTCAAGCTGGACAGACGTCGTTCGCCAAAGGCCTCGCTTTGATCCTTGATCGTCCAATTCACGGCGTAGGGAACGCCGTTTTCACCTAGCAGGTAAAGAAGGAGGTCACCTTGGTAGGGGAACGGCATCCTACGCCAGACCCCCTTATCCCGCACCGTGACTTCGACATGCTTGAAGCCGATTTCCGTTGCGATGTCAGTAGTCCCGCGTACTGGTGGGGGGAATCTCCCCTTCATGAGCGGATGGCCACTCAACGGGTGGGGCGCATCGTATGGCCAGAGCATTTTTTGCTCATGAATGTCGAGTAAGCATGGAGAGTGCAAAGCGAGCTGAATGAAAACACGCTCGGGATTGGACATTGCATGGATAGCCCGATTGAGCTTGCGGCTATTCAAGCGAGAGATACGAGATTTTTTTGGGGCTTCTCGGGGAACCGCCAAGGTTGAGGGAACGTATGGCTCGCCCCACCGGAAGTCCCTCTGACGGCCCATGATGAGATCGAATTTCTGTTGCATGTTCATGTTGAGCCTTCCTATGTCGTAGGAAAAAGCGCCGCAGCCCGACTGGGGATAATTTGTCAGGCCCCCGGCGAACCCTTGCCACACGGGCATCCAGCAGCAAATTGCACTGTGGATAACACCAACTTTCTTGTGGATGAACGAAGTCGTGCGAGACTTGACGTCCCACATGCAAGGGATAGACAATGGAAGGGTCAGGGTTCGAAAACTGACTTATCCACAGAGACCCCAGGTCGCACTGGGGTCTTTGTCTACCTGACTTCAAGTAGCTTTCTGAGCTAGCTTCGAGATGTCATATGTGTCCTCATGGTCGTTAATTGATCTTTCTCAACCATGGTTCCATCCCCGTCTGAGATGGCCACCGTTTCGGTTAACGCTACATTCTACCGTTGCGAATTCTTACCGGACAACTAAAAAAGTTTCTTTAGAAGGCACTTACCATAGAGATACTGAATTTTTTTCTATAATCTCAAGGAACCATGCACCCTCATTTATTTATGTTTCTCGTATAATAATACAATACGTTGTTTTTTATGTTTTTCATTGTCTAATATTATCTTACGCTGCTGTGATTGGTCTGAATTTTTTGCACGTTGCTAGTTTTTCTACTAGGGTCATTATCTAGCAAGCAAGAAAGTTATAGATGGTGGCGCCATGATTAACATCGCAGTTAAGTGGCTACCTGATGAGACGTTTTACAGCCTCTGCTGTAGGCAGCACGCATATTTAGCAAACGTTGACTCCTCGGCTACCACGTCATGGTTGTTTGGAGTCCGTAAAAACTATAGCCATGACTTCCCTTATAACCTTGCTGCTTTAAATACATTAATGATTGAAGCATGGGGTACGCCCGTCACTATAGTTGGCGAGCACACCATTGTTCCTTTTTTCTTCGCCTTCCAGTCAGAACACAATGTGTTAGCCACGTACGAAGCACTCAGCGGCCCCAGGTTGGGCTCGCTTAAATATCGTCTGGGTTTGCTGACTGGCCGTTTTGGCGCAGAACATCCTCTGAAAGCTTGCCCTTCCTGTATGGCTAATGATCGCCTTCATTTTGGTGTTGCGTACTGGCATCTATCTCATCAGTATCCAGGCATAATTTTATGCCCCATACATGGTCAATACCTTAGAGTAAGTACAGTTAATCGCCAGTGGTCAGGATGGTTCGAGTGGAGCCTGCCAGCGGAAGAGCGACTATTACCTCCACTCCCATCTCCGGCCTCAACCGTCGATCATATAATCCTCAAGAAAATCGCAGGAGCCATCATAGATCTAGCTGCATTCGGGACGAGAAGAGTATTTAGCCCCGACGCTGTACGCGGTGTTTACAGGGCTACCTTGATAGCCTACGGCGGACTTGACGCAGCAGCTTGCTCACTTTTAGCCTATACCACGCGCTTGCGGGCTTATCCGCCGTTCGGCTGCCTACCTTCCCACAGCAAGGGAGCAGCTGCGTTTCTAAGCGCGCTCATACGCAACCGAGAGACTCGCTGCCACCCCCTGAAGCACCTCACCCTAATAGCGTGGCTGTTTGATTCGCTTCAGCAGTTCACTTGCCTTCATGATCAGCTGATCGTACAAGGATTGCAAACAGGCGAAAATTTACATGATATTTCTTTGGAAAAAATTTGCACGGATAAAACCTCAACTCCACGTAATGGTGGGGTAAAAGGACCAAGTCGACCCAAAACTATCAAACCAGCCATAAGAACCGAAATTCTATTGCGCCTTTCCAACGGCGCTTGCAAAAACAGCGTGTGCGCAGACTTTAATGTAACAATTTCAACAGTTAATAAACTGCTGCGCTCCGAGCCGCTGGTAAATGAAGCATGGAAATTCTGTGCACGCGCTCATGAAAAGTTCAAGCGTAGACTTCTTTGGGAAAAGGCGGTTAGATGTCACTCGCAAGAATCCGCCAAACAAATCCGACATCGTATCTCTGCTATTTATGCCTGGCTTTACCGAAACGACAGACAATGGCTCAACGACAAACTGCTAGAATTGCCAACCGGCCGTATTGGCAATCATTCGTCCGTAGATTGGGAATGCAGGGACCTAAAACTAATGGTCGAGCTGGATGCAGTTGCTAGACTATTAAGTATGAATTATGAATCACCGTTGACCAGGAAGCTGATTTTTTCGACCCTTCCCAAACTAGCTACCGCGCTTGAAAATCGGCAAGCCTTTCGAAAGACGCGAGCCCTTCTCCGGGATCTGACGAGTACCGGCCCTGAAGGTGCAATGCGATCAGCTGGGCGTAGCGCAAAAGCGCTCAAATAGTCGAGGGACATAGTCGATCATAGTCCTTGATTCTCGGCATCCATAATCCGATGGTCTGGAGTGATACGAAGATGAGCTAGAAGCTTGCGGTTACGAAATAGGTCCTTGTAACGTAATCGCCCGTCGGACCTCGATCTCGCGTGGATCAAACGAAAGCCTTCAAGTTTTCAAGCGCTCTAGATTCGATGAAGCTTTAAGAGGCTTGGCCAGCCACCGAGGTCGATTTACCCTGTAGATAAACGCCTTAACGGAGAGATTTCAAATGAAAGCCGCCAGTGCTGAGCTCACTCAAAATCAGTTGGCCGTAGGGTTAAGGGCAGCCATGCGTATTCTCGATGGATGGAACGCGACCACTGAACAGGCCTGCCGCATTCTTCGCATATCCCCAGAAACTCGGCAGAAGGTCTTTCGGGACTCAAACGCCAGCGTACGGCTTGACCTCGATCAGCAGCAGCGAATCAGCCTCGTGCTGAATATTCATGCTTCCTTGAGGTCGGTCTTTGCGAATCAAGAAAACGTTCAAGGTTTCCCAAGCCTGGAGAACGCCAATGATTTCTTCGAAGGACGTTCTCCCTTGGAGGTAATGGCCCAAGGGGACATGATCTCACTTTATGAGACGTACAGGCGCATTGAAAATCTCCAGCAGGCTAGCTGACCCTTGTCAGCCAGCCTTTCGGATCGCAAACGTAGTTGATACTTACTCGGCATTCTCCGTGTGTCTCTCTGTATCGAAGGTTCTCGGACACAATGTCGATAGACGCGCCGGTAGCGGCAACAGCTTATCGAGCGGGACTCGGCTGAAGACCTTGATACAGCCCGTCCTTTCTTTGTCCCGTCTTGTACAAACCTCTTAGCTGAGTCAGGTTGCTCGTAATTTTCGGAGATACGGAGACAGGCGAATCCGCGGCGATTGTGGCCTTCGTATTCTGTCTCTACGTGGAGGGTAGCGGGCTGTTGCAACAGTTATACCATCTAGGGGGATGATTCTGATATCGAACCCGGTGGTCCCATTCGTTCCAGGCGATGCTCGGATAAGACCAATACTTCAAGCGTTGCTTGTAGTCTTCCTCAACGTATTGAATGTATTTTCGGTCCGCTTCCATATAGCAGTTCCAGAGCGAATCAGTTCTCCGCACTGTCCCCATCAACGAAAGCAGTTCTTGTTCGAAGTCGTCATAGCTGTCGTAGAGCAACGCCAAAGCATCTATGAATACTGCGGTGGTAGTCTCAATTACTCGACTGGAGCTCGGCGACGGTGCACCCGCGAACCTTGCGGCAGCCTGACCAATTCTCGCGGATATCGACAGAATTTCAGCGCTTGCCTCTCCCCTCACCTGATCGTTCAAAGCGGCAGCCTTATTCAGTAGGACCCAAGCAGCATGCGCCCCAGAGATGATAATGGGAGAAGTGCACAATCGCTGGCAGACCTCAGCTCGTTTGAGCGCCAGGGGGTCGTGGTTTGCAATGGCCTCCGCTTCGGCGAGGTGTCTGCCGTCGCAGGTGCGCCACATTACATCGAGGTAATGGTCCGCTCGAGTGAATACTTTCCCGCAAAATGGGCAATTTCTGAGCAATACAGTGTTGTGCTTGTAGCAGACAGACACATTGGCCTTCCCATAGCGTCTCCAATAGGAAAAACCTTTGGTTGCTACGTCCTCTCTAACACAGTCAGGGCAGAACCAAGCAACCGGCTCACTGTATTGCACACCGGGAGAAACATAGTCGCTTCCGGAGTATGAAATATCCCAATCATTCTTAATGACATGAAATGCGGCGTGCATCGTGTGACAGTGAACAAGCCGATTGAAACCATAGCAACCAGGCCACCCGAATTCTGCAGCGAGCATCCGGACTGCATCGGCCTTGATCACACGGCTAGTAGCAGCCAGGGTTTCGAATGTAGCTGCCTTTGGATCGCCCCAACAGAGGAGCAAGTTTCTTCTCACGTATGACTGAAGAGATTCATCAACCTGTATGGGGAGGGGCATCAGAAAACGCCAGATTTAGGTAGGGAGGGGTGGACCGGGCAGGAGGGTGAGCCGTCCGATGGAGGGAAGCGAGAGCTTCCCTCCATCGGCGACAGTTTTAATTGTTCGAAAACAGTTTTAATTCAACAAAACCATCGAACCGGACAATCAGCGTTGGTTATTCGACAGTAACCGACTTGGCCAGGTTACGCGGCTGGTCCACGTCGGTGCCCTTCAGCACGGCCACGTAGTACGACAGCAGCTGCAGTGGAATGGTGTACAGGATCGGCGCCAGCGCATCGACGATGTGCGGTACCTTGATCACGTGAGTGCCTTCACCATTGGTCATGCCAGCATGCTCGTCGGCGAACACCACCAACTCGCCACCACGGGCACGCACTTCCTGCAGGTTGGATTTCAGCTTCTCCAGCAGTTCGTTGTTCGGGGCAACGGTAACCACCGGCATGTCGTTATCCACCAGCGCCAACGGGCCGTGCTTCAGCTCGCCTGCCGGGTAGGCTTCGGCGTGGATGTAGGAGATTTCCTTGAGCTTGAGCGCACCTTCCATCGCCACCGGGTACTGTGCACCACGGCCGAGGAACAGGGTGTGGTGCTTGTCGGCGAACAGCTCGGCGATTTTCTCGACAGTAGCGTCCATGGCCAGGGCTTCACCCAGGCGGGTCGGCAGGCGACGCAGCTCTTCAACCAGCTCGGCTTCGACGCCCTCTTCCAGGGTACCGCGC
>Ga0160437_1000767_pt1 | contig 15729 bp, 14 predicted proteins | sample HID1975I_E0MG_FD_108227 | JGI IMG/M metagenome (GOLD analysis project Ga0160437, IMG submission 108227) | Enriched soil microbial communities from UW Madison campus, WI, USA - HID1975I_E0 MG | ecosystem: Environmental > Terrestrial > Soil > Unclassified | place: USA: Madison, Wisconsin... | reverse complement strand
TCGTTCCCTTTGGCCTTGAAACCACCGACAATGTGCAGGCCCTTGATCTTGCGGCCACGCTGCGCGGTGTCCTTGTTGTTCACGTCGCGCAGGTCGGGGTTGGTCTTCAGGCCGTCCGAATCGACGAGCCGGCCGCAGACCGATTCGCCGCAGCGGCTGAGTTCGACGACCCCGTGCTTGGAAGGTGTGCGCCACTTGCCGACGACGGAGTCGCCGCCGGCCGCCAATGCCGGATTCGCGCCGGGAATTGCGATCAGGGCCGCGGCAACAAATGCCAGCCCCGCAGGTTTCCACTGTTTCATGAGCGACCTCTCCATCGTCTCCAACCGGACATCTTCTCACCGGCGGGACGGGGCCCTTACGGTGGGATGCTGATTTGTCGTAACCGATAATTTGCTTGACGTATAGGGAAAGAATTGCACCCTTAGGGAAGAAGACGACGCAGCCTGGGGAAGAGCCCTCGGCGCGTCGGCCCACGGAGAGAGTGCATGCAAAGTGTCGTGATCGCGGGTTACGCCCGCTCGCCCTTCCACTTGGCCAACAAGGGCGCGCTGGCGCGGGTCCGTCCGGACGACCTTGCCGCCCAGGTGATTCGCGGCCTCATCGCCAAGACCGGCGTGGAAGCTGCCGATATCGAAGACGTCATCGTCGGCTGCGCGTTCCCCGAGGGCGAGCAGGGCTTCAACGTCGCGCGCCTCATCGGCCTGCTGGCGGACCTGCCGATCTCGGTCGGCGGCATGACCGTGAACCGTTTCTGCGGCTCTTCGATGAGCTCGATCCACTACGCCATGGGCCAGATCGCCATCGGCGCGGGCGAAGTCTTCGTCTGCGCGGGCGTCGAATCGATGAGCCGCGTGCCGATGATGGGCTTCAACCCGCTGCCCAATCCGGAGCTGGCGAAGAAGAGCGCCTCCTATATGTCGATGGGCGAAACCGCCGAAAACGTCGCCACCAAGTACCAGATTGCCCGCGCCGACCAGGAAGCGCTGGCCGTCTCCAGTCAGCACAAGGCCGCCGCGGCGCGTGACGCCGGCAAGCTGACCGACGAGATCGTGCCGATCCAGACCAAGGGCGGGATCGTCAGCGAAGATGGCACCATCCGCGGCGAAACCACCGCGGAAGGCCTTGCCGGCCTGAAGCCCGCGTTCGATGCGGCAGGTTCGGTCACCGCCGGCACCTCCTCGCCGCTGACAGACGGCGCCAGCGCCGTGCTGGTCACTACCGAGGAATATGCCCGCGCACATGGCTTGCCGATCCTGGCCCGCATCAAGTCGGTCGCCGTATCGGGCTGCGCGCCGGAAACCATGGGTCTCGGCCCGATCCTCTCCAGCCAGAAGGCGCTTGAGCGCGCCGGTATCTCGGCAGGCGACCTCGACGTGGTCGAACTGAACGAGGCCTTCGCCAGCCAAGCGCTGGCCTGCATCAAGGACCTCGGCCTCGACATGGCGAAGGTCAACATCGACGGCGGCGCGATCGCCATCGGCCACCCGCTGGGCGCCACCGGCGCGCGCATAGTCGGCAAGGCGGCATCGCTGCTGAAGCGCGAAGGCGGCAAGTACGCGCTCGCCAGCCAGTGCATTGGCGGCGGTCAGGGTATCGCCACGATCCTGGAGTCGGTGGAATGAGCGACAATACGATCAAAAAAGTCTGCGTGATCGGCGCTGGCACCATGGGTGCCGGGATCGCCGCTCAGGTTGCCAATGCCGGCGTGCCGGTGCTGCTGCTCGACATCGTTCCCAAGGACGCCGAGTCTAAGGGTCTTGGGCGCAACGCGGTTGCCGAAGGCGCCGTGGCGAAGATGCTCAAGACCGAGCCCGCGCCGTTCATGAGCAAGTCGGCCGCCAAGCTGGTCGAGACCGGCAATATCGAAGACCACCTCGACAAGGTTGCCGAATGCGACTGGGTGATCGAGGCGGTGATCGAGCGTCTGGACATCAAGCAGGGCCTCTACGCCAAGCTGGAAGCGGTGAAGCGTGACGGCACTGCCGTTTCGTCCAACACTTCGACGATCCCGCTCGCCAATCTGGTCGAAGGGCGTTCGGACGCGTTCAAGCGCGACTTCCTGATCACGCACTTCTTCAACCCGCCGCGCTACATGCGCCTGCTGGAGATCGTCACCGGCCCGGCAACCGACGCCGCCGTCGCCGCCAAGGTCGAGCAGTTTGCCGACGTTTCCATGGGCAAGACGGTGGTCAAGGCCAAGGACACGCCGGGCTTCATCGCCAACCGCATCGGCACTTACTGGATCCAGCTTGGCCTCAACGCCGCGTTCGACATGGGCATCACCATCGAACTGGCCGATGCCATCGCCGGCAAGCCGATGGGCGTGCCCAAGACCGGCATCTTCGGCCTTGTCGATCTGGTCGGCATCGACCTTATGCCGCACTTGCAGGCCAGCCTCACCTCGACGCTGCCCGCAGGGGACCTCTACCACGGCATCGCCCGCGACATTCCGCTGATCAACAAGATGATCGGCGAGGGCTATACCGGCCGCAAGGGCAAGGGCGGGTTCTACCGCCTCAACAAGGAAGCTGGCCGCCGCAAGGAGACCATCGACCTCCAGACCGGTGAATACCGTCCAAGCATCACCGCGCAGGGACCGCGCGGCGCGGCCTCGAAGGGCGACCTCAAGACACTGGTCGAAAGCAAGGGCGACATCGGCGCCTACGCCTGGGCCGTGCTGGGCGAGACGCTGGCCTATGCCGCCAGCCTCGTGCCCGATGCCGCGTCGGACGTGGTTGCCGTCGATGATGCGATGAAGCTGGGCTACAACTGGAAGTCCGGCCCGTTCGAGATGATCGACAAGCTGGGTGCCAAGTACCTCGCCGATCGCCTTGCCGCCGAAGGCAAGGCCGTGCCCGCGATCCTGACCGTGGCGGGCGACCGCACGTTCTACCGGATCGAGAACGGCAAGCGCCAGTTCCTGGGCCTCGACGGCGAATACCGCGACATCGTCCGCCCCGAAGGCGTGATGCGCCTAGCTGACGTGAAGCTTTCGTCCAAGCCGATCATCCGCAATGCCTCTGCCGCGCTCTGGGACATCGGTGACGGCGTCGTCTGCCTGGAATTCACCGGCAAGATGAACGCGCTCGACGGCGAAGTCATGAAGCTGATCGGGCAGGCCATCCCGCTGGTGGCGGCGCAATACAAGGCGCTGGTCGTTTACAACGATGCCGACACCTTCTCGGCAGGTGCCAACCTCGGCCTCGCGCTCTTCGCGGTGAACATCGCCGCCTGGGGTGAGATCGAGAAGCTCGTGGCGGGCGGACAGCTGGCCTACAAGGGCCTGAAGTACGCGCCGTTCCCGGTGGTCGGTGCTCCGGCCGGCCTGGCGCTCGGCGGCGGGTGCGAGATCCTGCTCCACTGCGACGCGATCCAGGCCCATGCCGAACTCTACTGCGGCCTTGTGGAATGCGGCGTCGGCCTCGTTCCCGGCTGGGGCGGCAATGGCGAGATGATCGACCGCTGGCGCAAGGCGCCCGGCATGCCCAAGGGCCCGATGCCGGCCGTGGCCAAGGTGTTCGAGATGGTCTCGACCGCGCAAGTCTCCAAGTCTGCCCAGCAGGCGCGCGAGATGATGATCCTCCGCAAGGGCGACGGCATTTCGATGAACCGCGATCGCCTGCTGCATGACGCCAAGCAAAAGGCTCTGTCGCTGGTCGAGGGCTATACCCCGCCCGAGGCGCCCGAGTTCAAGCTGCCCGGTGCCGGTGGCCGCACCGCACTCGGCCTTGCGGTCGAAGGCTTCCACAAGCGCGGCATGGCGACCGACTACGACGTGGTCGTCTCCGGCATCCTGGCCGACGTGCTGACCGGCGGCGATGAGTTCGACCTCGTCGACACGGTGAGCGAGGGCGAACTGCTCAAGCTGGAGCGCGATGCCTTCATGGGCCGCCTGCGCGACGACCGCTCGGTCGCCCGCGTCGAGCATATGCTCGAAACCGGCAAGCCGCTGCGTAACTGAACCAAAGGAAAACCGGGCCGAGAGCGTGACCTGCCACCCCATCCTCCTTTCCTCGTTCCCTCTCTCGTCATTGCGAGCGGCGAAGCCGCGCGGCAATCCAGGGGCGTCGCAAACCGCCCTGGATTGCTTCGCTTCGCTCGCAATGACGAAGTGCGGGGTGCGACAGGAAGCGGGATGGGATGGGGCGAGTTCATCTCTCGACCTGCGAGGAGAGTGACATGCAAGTCTACGAAGCGCCCCTGCGCGACATGAAGTTCGTGCTCCACGAACTCCACACCGACGATGGCTTCGGCAATCTCGAAGCCCTGGCCGAATTCACCCCCGACCTTGTCGACGCGGTGCTGGAAGAGGCAGCCAAGGTGGCGCAGGAAGTCCTCCTGCCGCTGAACCGCAGCGGTGATATCGAGGGCTGCACGCTGGAAAACGGCGTGGTCCGCACCCCCAAGGGCTTCAAGGAAGCCTACGACATGTTCCGCGAAGGCGGCTGGTGCGCACTGGCGTCCGATCCCGAATGGGGCGGGCAGGGCCTTCCCGAAGCGCTGAACAAGCTGACCGAGGAGATGATCTGCTCCTCCAATCTGTCGTTCAGCCTCTATCCCGGCCTCACCCACGGCGCGACCACCGCGATCGAGGGTTATGCCAGCGACGCGCTGAAGCAGGCCTACCTGCCCAAGATGGTCGAAGGCACATGGTCGGGCACGATGTGCCTTACCGAACCGCACTGCGGCACCGACCTCGGCATGCTGCGCACCAAGGCCGTTCCTCAGGGCGATGACAGCTACAAGATCTCCGGCGCGAAGATCTTCATTTCGGCGGGCGAGCACGACCTGACCGAGAACATCATCCACCTCGTCCTCGCCCGGCTTCCCGATGCGCCGGAAGGCGTGAAGGGCATCAGCCTGTTCCTGGTGCCGAAGTACCTGCCCAAGGAAGACGGCACGCCCGGCCCGTCCAACGGCGTTTCGGTGGCGGCGATCGAGCACAAGATGGGCCTCAAGGCCTCGGCCACGTGCCAGCTCAACTTCGACGATTCGATCGGCTGGCTGGTCGGCACCGCGAACAAGGGCATGGAAGCCATGTTCAAGATGATGAACACCGAGCGCGTTTCGGTGGGCATCCAGGGTCTTGGCGTGGGTGAAGCGGCCTATCAGTCGGCCGTGTGGTACGCCAAGGACCGCGTCCAGGGCCGTTCGCTGTCGGGCGTGAAGAACCCAAAGGGTCCGGCCGATCCGATCATCGTCCACCCCGACGTACGCCGCATGCTGATGACCGCGCGCGCCTACAACGAGGGAAGCCGCGCTCTGGGTGCCTGGGTCAGCCGCGCGCTCGATGCCGAAAAGCACGCGACCGATCCGGCCGTGAAGGCCCGCGCGGAAGACTTCATCGCGCTGATGACCCCGGTGGTGAAGGCGCTCTTCACCGATTGCGGCTATGAAAGCGCGAACCTGGCCGTGCAGGTCTATGGTGGTCACGGCTACATCGCCGAAAGCGGCGTGGAACAGTTCGTGCGCGATGCCCGCATCGCCATGATCTACGAAGGCACCAACGGCATCCAGGCGCTCGACCTTGTCGGCCGCAAGATGCCCGCGCATGCCGGCCGCTATCTGCGCTCGTTCTTCCACCCCGTCTCCGACTTCATCGAGGCGAACAAGGCGGACGAGACCTTTGGCAAGATGATCGAGGGGCTGGAAAAGGCCTTCGGCGCGCTTCAGCTTTCGACCGGAACGATCGCCCAGAAGGGCATGAAGGACCCTGAGGAAGCCGGCGCCGCCGCGACCGACTATCTGCGCCTGATCGGCCTTGTCGCCATGGGCTACACGTTTGCCAAGGCGGCGCTGATCGCCAAGGCCAGGCTGGACGAAGGCACCGAGGACACGGCGTTCTACACCGCCAAGATCGGCACCGCGCGGTTCTTCTTCGACCGTCTGCTGCCGCAGGCGACCGCCGCGTTCCTGGCGATCAAGTCGGGCAAGGCCTCAATGATGGCGCTGGACGTGGACATGTTCTGAGGCTGGGGCAGGGGCTGGGGCTTACTCGCCCCACCCCACCCTCGTCATTGCGAGGAAGCGAAGCTGACGAAGCAATCCAGAGCGGCACAGCGCCGCCCCCGGATCGCTTCGTCAGCCGCAGATAATCTCGAACAGATCGTCCCACAGCGGATTCTCCGTCTCGATCAGTGTGGTCTTCCGTTTCCGCGAGCCGCCCTTGAGCTGCTTTTCGCGCAAGATGGCGTGTTCCATGGTGGAATGCAGTTCGAACCAGACAAGGTGCTTGCAGCCGTAGCGCTTGGAAAACCCGTCGATCACGCCTTCGCGGTGCTGGAATGCGCGTTGGGGTAAGTTGGATGTTACGCCCACGTAAAGAGTGCCGTTGCGGGCGCTGGCGGCGATGTAGACTGCGGGTTGGAAGTCGCGCTTCATCGCTCTGGATTGCTTCGTCGCTTCGCTCCTCGCAATGACGAAGGGGGTTATAATTCTGTCATTGCGCTATTTGGGGCGTGCCACGCCACGCCACGCCACGCCACGCCCAACCGCAACCCAAACCCAACCTTACCCCCAACCTTCGTCATTGCGAGCGCAGCGAAGCAATCCAGAGCGGCCCACCCCACCACCCGATCCTCACGCCGCCCCAACCCAGACCACCCAGCCAACCAGCCAGGCGACAACCACACAGGCGATCAGCCGCCAGACGGGGGCTTTGACCATGCCGGTCGTACCGGCGGGCATGGGGCGTGAGCCGGTGAGCATCGGCGCGATCAGGTTGTTGCGCTTGATGACGCGGTAATAGAGGATCGCGCCCAGATGTAGCACGATCATCGCAAGGATCAGATAGAACACCACGCCATGCAACTCCGTCATCCGGCTGGCGGTGGAGGAGGACACCAGGTGATTGAGCGGCCCGGTGGTGCCGTCGTCCGGATCACCCGCGAAGAAGCCCAGGGTGACCTGCAAGGCCATCAGCCCGAGCATCGCCAGCACGCTCCATCCGCCCGCCGGATTGTGCCCGGCCGTTGGTTCATGAGCGCCCGACCGCAAATGCGCCAGCACCGCGCCCGGCCCTCGCACGAAGCCCGAAAACCGCGCGGTCGAACTGCCGACGAAGCCCCAGAGCACGCGGATCACCAGCAGTTGCATCAGCACCGTGCCGATGCTGGTGTGCCAGCCCATCTCGCCATTCTCGGCCGTCCACCAGAGCGCCGGGATCAGTGCCGCGAAGCTCCAGTGGATTACGCGGACCGGCCAGTCCCACAGGCGGGTGCGGACATCTGCCGCACCCTCGTGGCTGTTCACTGCTTCTTCTCGCGGAAGTTCTCGTGGCATCCCTTGCAGGCGCCGCCGATCTCACCCATCGCCATCTGGGCGCCTGCGGCATCCTTGGCGTCGGCTACGATCTTGAGCTTGCCGGCAGCGGCGGCCAGCTTGTCTGCCGCGGCCGTGAATTCGGCGGGCTTGTCCCAGATGGCGGGGAGGGCCTGGGTCTTCTCGCCCGATTCCTTGCCGCTGCCCTTGGGGAACAGACCGACGATCTTGCCCGCGTCCGTCTGGATCGAGGTGGCGGAAGCAGAGACGGCCGCGAAGTCCGGCGCGGAATCTTCCAGGGCTTCCTTGGCGGCCTTGTTGGCCTTGGCGATGGCCTTGAAATTGGCCTCTCGCGCTTCGATGGTGTCGGAAACCTTGACCGGGGCGCCGGAAGCGTCGGTCGTGGTCGCGGCCGGTTCCGAGCCCTTGCAGCCGGTCACGGCGGCTGCGAGCGCAAAGGCGGCTAGGGTGGTCGTCACGAATGTCTTCGATGCCATGTCGCTGCTCCTGGCAGTTATCTTTGAGCGGGAGGCCGTACTTTGCTTGCCCGTCGGCCTTGGTCCCAAGCGCTTGATAACCGCTGTTGTTGCTTTGCAGCGAATGGTTTTTCGCGCTTACCCGAAAACCACCCCGTCCATCAGCTTGCGCGCGGTGCGAAGGAGGGCGGCGCTCGTAACGGCGCCGCCCTCGTCCGTGTCGAGGACACAGGACATCTCGCCGGTCGGATGCTCGACCGACAGTGTCTTGCGGCGATCATTCGGGTTTTTGGCCTCGGGGATCTCAGCGACTTCGGCGGCGGGCGAGCCTTCGATCAGGCATGCCGTCGCCACCGAAACCGCGCCGAGCACGCCGATCGTGGCGTGGGCGCGGTGGGGAATGAAGCTGCGCACGGTCACCGCGCCGCCGTGCTTGGGCGGGGCGACCAGCATCATCTTGGGGACCGACTTGTCCTTCACGTCGCCGAGGTTCATCCGCTCGCCCACGGCCAGGCGGATGGCCTCGATCTTCGCTTTCAGTTCGACATTGGCGTCCAGGCTCTCGCGGTCCTCGTAGCCGGTGATCCCGACATCCTCGGCCTTCATGACCACGCAGGGCATGCCGTTGTCGATCAAGGTCACGCGCACGCCGTTCACTTCGTCGGCCGCGTTGCCGGTGGGCAGCAGCGCGCCGCAGGAGGAGCCGGCAGTGTCGCGGAATTCCAGCGGGATCGGCGCATGAGTGCCCGGCACACCGTCGATCGCGGCATCGCCCTTGTATGAAACCACGCCGCCCGGCGTCTGCACGGTGGCGACGGCGACCTGGCCGGTGTTCTCCATGAAGATGGCGACATTGGTTTCATCGCCTTTCGCCTCGATCAGCCCGCGCTCGATGGCGAAGGGGCCGATTCCGGCCAGGATATTGCCGCAGTTCTGCTGATCGCTGACAAGCGCCTGGTCGACGAAAACCTGCAAGAACAGGTAGTCCACGTCGATGCCCTCGCGGTCGGATTTGCTGACGACGGCGACCTTGCTGGTCAGCGGATCGGCGCCGCCCATGCCGTCGATCTGGCGCGGGTCGGGCGATCCCATGATGGAGAGAAGGAAAGCGTCGCGCGCCGCGGTGTCTGCGGGGAGATCGCTCTTGAGGAAATAGCCGCCCTTGGAAGTGCCGCCGCGCATCCACATGCAGCGTACGCCTGCTTGATCGGCTTGGATGGCACTCATGGCATTTCTCCTTTTCCCGCAGTCGGCCTCCTGCCGGAGCGGCGGGGCAGGGGGAAAGAGAAACTTTGGACCTGCCATAGGATTTGGCTAAGAGTGCCTCCATGGACATCTGGAACTTCAACCTTCGCCACTTGCGTGCAGTCGCCAAGATTGCCGAATTGGGGACGGTGAACGCGGCCGCACTGGCCGTGAACCTCAGTCAGCCCGCGATAACACAGGCGTTGGGGCGACTCGAGGCGATGATCGGACTGCCGCTGTTCGAGCGCCGTCACGACGGCATGATTCCCACACGCGCCGGAGAGATCCTGGCGCCGCGCATCGGCGCGGCGCTGTCGCATATCCAGAGCCCGCACGTCACCATGTCACGCCTGCGGGCGCTGCTCGCGCTGGCCGAGACGGGCAGCTATGCCGGGGCCGGGCAGGAGACCGGGCTTTCGCTGCCCTCGATCCACCGTGCGGTCAACGATCTCGCCCTGGCGCTGCGCCGCCCGCTGGTGGCGCGGCAGGGCAAGTTCGTCATCACCACCGAGGCGGGCACCCAGCTCGCCCGCGAATTCCGCCTTGCCAAAGTGGAGCTGGAGGCGGGCCTCTCCGAAGTCGAGGCGCTGCGCGGGCTGGAAACGCGGCGCATCGCCATCGGCGCCATGCCGCTCTCGCGCGCCCGTATCCTCCCGGCCGCCGTAGCGCGGTTCCTGGCGCGGCGGCCCCGGGTGAAGCTCACCATCGTCGAGGGTTCGCGCGCCGAACTGGTGGAGCCGCTGCGCAACGGCACGCTGGACCTCATGGTGGGCGCGCTGCGCGATCCGCTGGTGGAAGGCGATCTGGTGCAGCACCCGCTCTTCGAGGACCGGCCGGCGGTCTATGGCCGCAAGGGGCACCCGCTGGAAGGTACCGATCCCGGCGCGGCCGAGGTGGCCAGCTACCCCTTCACCCTGCCGCCGCGCGGAACCCCGCTGCGCGACAGTTTCGAGCGCTATTTTCGCGAACACGATGTGGCGCTTCCGGACGTGCCGGTCGAATCGGGCTCCGTCATGATGATCCGTCAGGTGATGATGGGCGGCGACTTCCTCACCGTGCTCTCGCCCGATCAGGTCACGGTCGAAGTGGAGGCGGGCTGGCTTTGCGCATTATCGCGGCTTCCGGCTGAATTTACCCGCCATATCGGCATGACCACCCGCGCGTCGCTGCGGCCGACCGAGGTGCAGAGCGAGTTCTTCGCCGACCTGGAGTGGGCGGCGAAGGAGGTTTCGCGGTAGCGCGCGATCATGGCATGACGCGCTTATTGCACTGAGCTTATAGCTTCCGGGTGGTTCCGATTGGCGGCTTCCGGGCAATCGGGCCAGACTGGCAGCATGAACAGGTCCATTGCCCTTATCGGGTTCGGAGAGGCCGGATCGACGTTTGCGGGAGCTGGGGACTGGGCCGGACAGGCCCGTGCCTTCGATATCCTTCCCGAACGCCGCGACGTCATGACCGAACTCGGCATCACCGTTTGCGCCAGTGCCGCCGAAGCGCTTGAGGGCGCCGAACTGGTGTTGTCGCTCGTCACCGCTGACGGCGCGCCGAAAGTGGCCGAGGCCGTCGCGCCCCTGCTGGGCGAGGGCGCGCTGTTCTGCGACATGAACTCGGTTGCGCCCGGCACCAAGCGCGCCGCCGCCAAGGCCATCGCCACCGGCAGGGGCCGCTATGTCGATGTGGCCGTGCTCGCCCCCGTAAACCCCGCGCGCATGAAGGTGCCGCTGCTGGTGGCCGGGCCTGACGCCGCCGAGGCGCAGGCCGCGCTGGAGGCGGTGGGCTTCACCCATGTCCGCACCGTGGGCGCCGATGTCGGCCGCGCTTCGGCGATCAAGCTGGTGCGCTCGGTCATGGTGAAAGGGCTTGAGGCCCTGACCGCCGAGATGATGATGGCCGCCCATGCAGAGGGCGTGGCGGACGAAGTGCTCGCCTCGCTCGATGCCAGCGAGAAGGCCATTTCCTGGACGGAGCGGGCAGACTACAATCTCGACCGCATGCTGGTCCACGGCCGCCGCCGCGCTGCCGAGATGGACGAGGCCGCGGAAATGCTGCGATCGCTGGGCATTCCGCCGCTGATAACCGAAAACACCGTCGCCTGGCAGCAGGCGCTGGGTGCGCTGGGCCTGGTGCCGCCGCCCGAAGGATTCGAAGCCAAGCTTGCGGCAATCGTTAAGGCGGTTGGCGCGGCGGGCGTACTCAAGGGAGAGAACTGAGCATGTCGCTCATCATCGACTGTCACGGTCACTATACCGTTCTGCCCAAGGCGCATGACGCCTGGCGCGAGGCGCAGATCGCCGCTTTCAAGGCTGGTGAAGAAGCGCCGCCGTATCCCGAGATTTCCGATGCGGAGATCCGCCAGACCATCGAGGACAACCAGCTTCGCCTCATCAAGGAGCGCGGCGCCGATCTTACCGTGTTCAGCCCGCGCGCCAGCGCGATGGCGCACCATGTCGGCGACCAGGCGGTTTCCGAGGCCTGGGCCGTCCACTGCAACAATCTTATCGCCCGCGTGGTGAACATGTTCCCCGAGACGTTCGTGGGCGTGTGCATGCTGCCGCAGAGCCCCAAGGCCGACCTTTCCGCCTCGGTGAAGGAACTGCGCCGCTGCGTCGAGGAACTGGGCTTCATCGGCTGCAACCTCAACCCCGATCCGGGCGGCGGCCACTTCGAGCATCCGCCGCTGACCGACGAATACTGGTTCCCGATCTACGAGGCGATGAGCGAGCTGGACGTTCCGGCGATGATCCACGTCTCGGGTTCGTGCAACCCGGCGATGCACGCCACCGGCGGCTTCTACATCGCGGCGGACACCGTGGCCTTCATGCAGCTGATGCAGGGTGACCTCTTCGCGAAGTTCCCCAAGCTGCGCTTCATCATCCCGCACGGCGGCGGCGCGGTGCCGTATCACTGGGGTCGCTATCGCGGGTTGGCGGACATGCTGAAGAAGCCTTCGCTCGACGAATACATCATGAACAACGTGTTCTTCGATACTTGCGTCTACCACCAGCCGGGCGTGAACCTGCTGGCCGACGTGATCGACAACAAGAACATCCTGTTCGGTTCCGAAATGGTCGGCGCGGTGCGCGGGATCGACCCGCAGACCGGCTTCTACTTCGACGATACCAAGCGCTATGTCGACGCGCTCGACATCTCGGACGAGGAGCGCCACGCGATCTTCGAAGGCAATGTGCGCAAGGTCTTCCCGCGCCTTGACGCCAAGCTGAAGGACCGAGGCCTGTGACCGACAAGAATCCCTGCGAGAACGCGGGTGGTCCCATCGACATCCACGCCTATCTCGGTGAGTTCGACGATATTCCGGGCACGCGCGTCTACACGGCGAAGCGCGCGCGGCAGGGCTATCACCTGAACCAGTTCGCGATGAGCCTGATGAAGGCGGAAAACCGCGAGCGCTGGAAGGCCGACGAGCGCGCCTATCTCGACGAATGGCCGATGACCGAGGACCAGAAGCTGGCCGTGCTCGCGCGCGACTACAACCGCTTGCTGGACCTTGGCGGCAACATCTACTTCCTCGCCAAAGTCTTCTCGACCGACGGCCTGAGCTTCCTTCAGGCCGTGTCGACGATGACCGGCATGTCGGTTGAGGATTATCAGGCGATGATGATCGCCGGCGGTCGTTCGCCCGAGGGCGTGCGGTCGATCAAGGAGCACCGCTAAGATGGCCCGCATTACGCACGGCATCGCCTGTAGCCATATCCCGGCGCTCGGCGTCGCGTCGGACTTCGACAAGTGGGAAGATCCCTACTGGAAGCCGATCCAGGAAGGCTTCGCGCCCACCCAGAAGTGGGAAGCGGAGAACCTGCCGGACGTCGTGATCCTGGTCTACAACGACCACGCATCGGCCTTCGACATGAAGATTATCCCCACCTTCGCGATCGGCTGCGGCGAAAGCTACAAGCCGGCGGACGAGGGCTGGGGCCCGCGCGAAGTGCCGGTGGTGGAAGGCCATCCGGACCTTGCCTGGCACATCGCCCAGAGCCTGATCCTCGACGAGTTCGACATGACCATCATCAACGAGATGGACGTCGATCACGGGCTGACCGTTCCGCTGTCGATGATGTTCGGCAAGCCTGCCAAGTGGCCGGTGAAGGTGATCCCGCTGGCGGTCAACGTCGTTACCTATCCGCCGCCGTCGGGCAACCGCTGCTGGGCGCTGGGCGAGGCGATCGCGCGTGCCGTGGAAAGCTTCGATGAAGACCTGAACGTGCAGGTATGGGGCACGGGCGGCATGAGCCACCAGCTCCAGGGCCCGCGCGCGGGCCTCATCAACCGCGAGTGGGACAACATGTTCCTCGACAAGCTGTCGGGCGACACGCAGGAACTGCGGTGCATTCCGCATATCGAATACCTGCGCGAAACCGGCAGCGAAGGCATCGAGATGGTCATGTGGCTGATCATGCGCGGCGCATTGGGCAAGGAAACGCGCGAACTGCGTCGCTTCTACCACGTGCCCGCCAGCAACACGGCCGTCGGCCATATCGTGCTGGAGCCGGTGAACGGCGAGGTTCCGCCCTCGACCACCGTCGAAGGCAACAATGCCGAAGCTCAAAACCTGATCGACTGACCTATTCCGCGTGCCGGTGGTTGACGCCGGCACGCCCTTTGTCTTTGAAAGACACCCCAAGGAGATTCCCATGCGTATTGCCCTCGTAGGCGCCGGCGCTTTCGGTGAAAAGCACCTCGACGGCCTCAAGAACATCGACGGCGTAGAGATCGCCTCGGTCATCAGCCGCTCGGCCGAGCAGGCTGCCGAAGTGGCCGCCAAGTACGGCGCCCCGCATTCCGGCACCGATCTGGCCGAAGTGCTGGCCATGCCCGACGTCGATGCCGTGATCCTCTGCACTCCCACGCAGATGCACGCCGAACAGGCCATCGCCTGCATGAACGCCGGCAAGCACGTGCAGGTCGAGATTCCGCTGTCGGACAGCTGGGCCGATGCCGAAGCGGTTGTCGCCAAGCAGAAGGAAACCGGGCTGGTCTGCATGGTCGGCCACACCCGCCGCTTCAATCCTTCGCACCAGTACGTGCATGGCAAGATCACCGCGGGTGAGTTCAACGTCCAGCAGATGGACGTGCAGACCTACTTCTTCCGCCGCAAGAACATGAACGCCAAGGGCCAGCCGCGCTCGTGGACGGACCACCTGCTGTGGCACCACGCCGCGCACACGATCGACCTGTTCGCCTACCAGTCGGGCAAGATCGTTGCCGCCAACGCGCTGCAGGGCCCGAAGCATCCCGAACTGGGCATCGCCATGGACATGTCGATCCAGCTGAAGGCGGAAACCGGCGCGATCTGCACGCTCTCGCTCTCGTTCAACAACAACGGCCCGCTCGGCACGTTCTTCCGCTACATCGGCGACAGCGAAACCTACATCGCGCGTTACGACGATCTGGTGAACGGCCGTGAAGAGCCGATCGACCTCACCGGCGTCACCGTGTCGAACAACGGCATCGAGCTGCAGGACCGCGAATTCGTGGCTGCCATCCGCGAAGGGCGTGAGCCCAACTCGTCGGTCGGCAAGGTGCTCGATTGCTACCGCGTGATCGGCGAACTGGCCGAGAGCCTGGAAGCGCAGGACGGCTGGTCCTGATGACGAAACGCCTCCTCGCGGGCCGTGAGGTCCACTCCGTCGGTCTCGGCTGCATGAATGTGGCCTGGGCCTACGGCAATCCGCCGTCTCGCGAGGAGGCGGTCGCCCTGTTCCGCCATGCCCTGGATGCAGGCTGCGATCACTTCGACACTGCCAACATCTACGGCATGGGGCTGAGCGAGGAGATCCTCGGCGAAGCCATCATGGACCGCCGGGACGAGTTCCTGCTGGCCTCCAAGACCGGCATCCTGATCGACGGCGCCCGCCGCGGGATCGACTGCGCGCCGGACAGCATTACCGCCTCGCTCGACGCCAGCCTGAAGCGGCTGGGCACCGATCATATCGACCTGTTCTACATGCACCGCTTCGACCCGAAGGTGCCGATTGCCGACTCGGTGGGCGCCATGGTGCGCGCGATCGAGGCGGGCAAGATCGGCGCCTATGGCGTGTCCGAATGGTCCGCCGCGCATATCCGCGAGGCCCATGCCGTCCATCCGGTGGCAGCGGTGCAGACCGAATACTCTCTCTGGACCCGCAACGTCGAATTGGGCGTGATGGACGCCACGCGCGAACTCGGGATCGCGCTCGTCGCCTTCTCCCCCGTCGCGCGCGGGGCGCTGGGCGGTGAGCTGACCGATGTGAACATGCTCACCGAGAAGGACCTGCGCCGCAATTTCCCGCGCTTCATGGGCGAGAACTGGGCGCACAACCTGGCGCTGATCGCGGAGTTCAACGCTCTGGCCGCTTCGGTCCAGGCAACCCCGGCGCAGCTCGCGCTCGCCTGGGTGCTGGCGCAGGGCGAGCACGTCCACGCAATTCCGGGCACCCGATCGATCCCGCACTTCGACCAGAACCATACCGCGGCCGATCTCCGGATCGACGCCGCCGTTCTGGAAAAGGCGGGCGAACTGATGAACCAGCAGACCATCGCCGGCCATCGCTATCCGGACACGATCAAGCCCAGCATCGATACCGAGGACTACGTCTGACCCGCTTCTGCGCGGCGGAGCACGCCTCCGCCGCATCCGGGTACAAGGAACCATGCGTTCCGGGGGCGGTTCTGACGGCATGGACAATGCCGCCGAAACCGCCCCCAAGTCCGACTCGGCCCAATCCGGCTCCGACGACGAGCGCGACCT
>Ga0160437_1000766_pt1 | contig 15746 bp, 14 predicted proteins | sample HID1975I_E0MG_FD_108227 | JGI IMG/M metagenome (GOLD analysis project Ga0160437, IMG submission 108227) | Enriched soil microbial communities from UW Madison campus, WI, USA - HID1975I_E0 MG | ecosystem: Environmental > Terrestrial > Soil > Unclassified | place: USA: Madison, Wisconsin... | reverse complement strand
GCCGCATAGAACAGCGTGGCCAGCACCGCCGCGACGATCACCAGGCCGCCGATCACCAATTGCCAGGCCATGCTGCGTGCAGGCGCGGCAATCGTCGCCTCGGGAACGTCAAGGACCAGCGCCCAGGTGGTGCCGAGGCCCTCCAGGACGACCGGCTGGATCACGCGGCGGGTGGCCACGCCGTCGACGTCGATATCGGACACGACTTGCACCTGGCCGCTGGTGAGCGCGGCCTTCACTTCGTCGAGGCCCGCGCCTTCGTAAGGCTTGCTGAGCTTGGAGGAATCGGGATTGGCGACCCAGGTTGCCGAAGCGGAGAGGAGCATGACCCGGCCCGTGCCGAACGGCTTGAGCTTGGACAGGCGCTCGGACACGCCGCCGAGGTCCATGTCGACGCCGACGACGCCGATCACGCGCTCGCCCGAGCGGACCGGATAAGTGATCGACGTCATCAGCATCGTCGTGCCGTTCACGTCATAGGAATAGGGGTCGACGATGGCGCCCGCGCCGCTTTCGAAGGACTTGCGGAAATAAGGCTTTTCATAAGCATCCGCCTCGTTGTTCGGAGACATCGTCAGCACGCCGGCTGCCTTGACCCAATAAGGGCTGAAGCTGCCATTGCTGCCCGATCCGGGCTGACCGCCCTTGCCTGCGTCGCCGCCGTCCCACTGGTCCGGCGCGATCATGGCCCAGCTGCCCTGGGCGACCTTGGACTTGAGCAGGTCGGTCTTCAGCACGCTCACCGCCAGGCCGCGATCGCGCGTGCCGCGCGCATGCATGTCACCCAAGGTCGAGGCCAGCGCGCGGGCGGTTCCCGCGAAAGTCGCGACTTCGGTCTCTACCCGATTGCCCTCGGCATCGGCCTGCGCCACGGCGGACTGGTCCGACAAGGCACCCACGGCCGAGCCGGTCTCCACCACCACGGCGGTGAAGCCCAGCAGCAGCAGCACGGCGATGGCCAGTCCGGCGACCGTCATCAGCTTGCCCGCTATATGCATGCGGTTGAAAACGTCTCTCATTTTCCAGCTCCAGGAGGTATCTTCAGAAGGCCGCGGTAAGCGAGAAGAGCGCGGCGGCATCGGCAGCGGAGGCGCTGCCCAGATCGGTGTCGACATAGGCAAGGCCCAGGGTGACGGGTCCGAGAGCCGCGTCGGCGCCCAGCGACCAGTCGTAATATCCGCCGGGTTTCGGGCTGATCGCGCCCTTGCTGCGGCCACCGTGCGCTCTCAGCGTCAGCGGCGTGCCGGGGATCGGCGCGGCGGTCTCTCCGAAGAGATAGAGGTGGTCGCCGCCGAGTGCCGACTGGTCCCAGCTATAGCCGGAACCGACCGTGGCACTGAGCCGGCCGAAATCGTGAGTGAGCCGGGCGGTCGTCTCGAAATACTCGATCTTCGCCGCGCCGCTCCCCGTCGCCGGGCGTTCGCCGCCGGGATAGCTGTAATAGGCCAGGGCGACGTCGAGCGTGGTGGCGGCAGCCACCGTCCCGGCCCAGCCGCCGTAGAAATCCACCTCGGTGGGGCCGTAGCGATCGCCCATGTCGAGCGACGAGGCCCAGGTTCCTAGGTAGACCCCGCTCTTGTGCGAGAGATTGATCGTCGCCTGGACCGCCGGATCCTTGCCGGTCAGCGAAATTCCGCGAAAGCGATAGTCGCTGATGATCGTGGCGGCACCCGAGACAGAAAAGTCGGGCGTATCGTCGGCGGCCTGGGCAGTGACGGGCAGGAAGAACAGCGCCAGGACCAACCCGGCGGAAGAAGCGAAATGCATGGAAGTCCTGTTATGGGACGATAGGGGGCAGTGGCATTATAGGACGCCATGCCCCCAGACGGCCGGGATGCGCGTCGCTCCCCGCCGATCCCGGCAACAGAAATTTACAAATGCTTCATTCGACTGGAAAAAATTCCGCGACCGGCCGGGCCGCGCGCGGCATCGAGGTTACGCCGGAGCCAGGTCTACCGGCCCATCGGCCTGCTCGATTGCGGCCGACCCGATTGCGGCCCGTTCATCCGCTGCCGCTTCGCCCCGCGCCGACTGGCCGATGGACGCGGCCTCGAAAGGTGTCGTCTGGTAGATCTCGTTGATCCAGTTGCCGAAGAACAAGTGGCCATGGCTGCGCCAGGCATTGATCGGCGGCAGCGAGGGATCGTCGTTCGGGTAGTAGTTTGCCGGGATCGGGCCGCCGTCCCGGTTGTATTCGTTGGCCAGCGTGTCGCCGTCGTATTCCAGATGGTTGAACATCAGCAACGCGCGGCGGGCCGGATCGTGGAGCAGGCAGAGCCCGCTGTCGTCGCTCTCCGCCAGCACCCGCCAATCGCCGCCCTCTGGCAGGTCGGCGCGGCGCACTTGCGTCCAGCGCGAGACCGGCACTGCAAATTCGTCCGAGATGCCGCGCAGGAACGGCGAGTTCGGCGCGCGGTTGCGATGGGGGAAAACGCCGAAGGCCTTGGCCTCGAGCGCATGCTTGGGCACGCCGTGGAAGTGGTGGAGGAAGGCCTGCGCGGCCCAGCAGATCGTCAGGCAGCTATGGACGTGCGTACGCGTCCAGTCGAAGATGCGGCGCAGCTCCGGCCAGTAGCGCACTTCCTCGAAGGCCATGCGCTCCACCGGGGCGCCGGTGATGATGAAACCGTCGAACCGCTCGTGCTGGACATCGCACCAGGGGCGGTAGAAGGCTTCGAGATGCTCGGCCGAGGTATTGCGGGCGACATGGTCGCTGATCCGCACCAGGGTCAGCTCGATCTGCAAGGGCGTGGCGCCCAGCAGGCGGGCGAGCTGCGTTTCGGTGCTGACCTTGTCGGGCATGAGGTTGAGCAGCCCGATCCGCAGCGGGCGGATATCCTGCCGCACCGCATCGCTTTCGCGCATCACGGCCACGCCTTCGGCTTCCAGGATGGAGCGGGCGGGCAGATCGTCGGGAATCTTGATGGGCACTTGCGTCGGTCCTCTTTCGGGGATGACGCTGGTGGCTTGATCCGTTGATTGCCGGGTCGGCCACATCCTCCCCAAGGGGAGTGCCACCTTGCCCGGATCGGCAGGTTGGCGTTGGGCGTCATCCCAACTCTTGATGCTGGGAAGCGTCATAAGCGCTTCGGCCCGATCTTGCAACGGCCTGTCCGAGAGGCGATGAATGGGCGCTTGGGCGATGCGACAGCCATCGGCCGGTCCAATTGACGAAAGCGTAAATCGAGCCTAGCGGCCGGAAAGCCCAGCGGAATTGCCTGATCGCGGAAAAATCGTCTTCGCTGCAGAGACCGCGATATGCTAAGGACCATCGAATGAGTTTGCCGGCTGCCGCCGTGGCGTTGTTGATGACGGGCCCGTCGGTGCCCGACGCTCCTGTTCACTTCGCCGTCGATACCGCGGCAGAGGCAGGTGATCTGCAAGTTGGCAACCCGCAAGTTGGCGCCCTTCAGCTGGCGGCACTTCAGCCTGCCGATGCGACTACCCCGCCGGTCTCCGATCCTGCGGCCCCGGCAAATCCGGCCCCGGTAAATCCGGCCCCGACGGTTCCTGACGCGTCTGCGCCGGCCGCCTCTGCCACCCCGCCGGAAGCCGCTTCCGACGAGCCCGAATCGGTCATCGTCGTCACCGCGCCCGAACCGGCACCGCCGGGCGATCCGTTGCAGAAGCTGAACATCGAATCCTTCAAGGCGGTACAGGCCGTCGACCAGGCCGTGCTGGAGCCGGTCGCCAAGGCGTACAACAAGGGCCTGCCGCGCCCCGTCCGCCAGGGGCTGCGCAATTTCTTCACCAACCTGAGCGAGCCGGTGGTCTTCGCCGCCTACCTGTTGCAGTTCAAGCCCGGCAAGGCGGCGGAGACCGCAGGCCGCTTCGCGATCAACACGACGCTGGGCGTGGCCGGCCTGGTGGACGTGGCCAAGAAGAAACCGTTCAACCTGCCCTATCGCCCCAATGGGCTGGCCAATACGCTGGGCTATTACGGCGTCGGCCCCGGTCCTTTCTTCTATTTGCCGATCGTCGGCCCGACGACGCTGCGCGACATCATCGGAGATTCGGTCGACAGGCTGCTGGTACCCGCCGTCGTCGGCAAGCCCTTCACCAATCCGGCGGTCGTGCTGCCGATGACCATCGTCGACCAGCTGGGCGAGCGCGCAGCCTTCGACGAGCGGATCAACAAGATCCGCAAGGAAGACAAGCCTTACGCCGCTTACCGCGAACTCTACCTGAGGCAGCGCAAGGCGGAGATCGAGGCGCTCCACGGCCGGATCACGCCCGACGTGGTGCCGGTCTACGGCCCGAGCATGAAGACGGCCGACAACAAGGACGAGGCCAAGGCGAAGGAAGCTGAAGCGGAAGCCAAAGCCAAAGCCGAAGCGACAAAGGACGTGACGGAGCAGACACCGGCACCGGCACAGCCCGCCGTTCCCGCACCGCAGGGCAATTCCCCCGCGGCGCCTGTCCAGCCGGCCGCTTCCGAGCCCGCCCCCGCTCCTGCCACCACCGCCGCTCCCATGCCCACCCTCGAAACGGAACCCACACCCTAAAGTACGGAGGCTCCTGCCGGAAACCGGCGGGGAGTGCAGCGCTTGGGGTGGCCTTCGGGCCACATCCCGGTTAGGCTGGCCGGTATCTGCACAGGCATCGGGCCATGTCCGCCGCCTTTTCCCGCCCGCCATCCCGACGAGAACGCTCGACATCGATGCCCCTGCTCAAGCGCCCCCGTTCCGCCCTGCGCGCCTTCCTGCACAGTGAGGCGTCCGGCGGCATCCTGCTAATGGTCGCGGCAGCTTTGGCGCTGATCGTGGCCAACAGCCCGCTTGCCGATACCTATTTCCACACGCTGCACGTCATGATCGGGCCGATGTCTCTCGCCCACTGGATCAACGACGGGCTGATGGCGCTGTTCTTCCTGCTCGTCGGCCTGGAGATCAAGCGCGAGTTCGTCGACGGACATTTGTCCACCTGGTCCGATCGCGCGCTGCCCGCGATCGCCGCGGCCGCCGGCATGATCTGCCCGGCGGCGATCTACCTCGCCATCGCCGGGTCCACGCCCGGTCTCGCGCGCGGCTGGGCCATTCCCGCCGCTACCGACATCGCTTTCGCCATCGGCGTCATGGCGCTGCTCGGCAAGCGCGTGCCCGCCTCGCTCAAGCTGTTCCTGACGACGGTGGCCATCGTCGACGACATGGGCGCCGTAGCGGTGATCGCGCTGGCCTATACCAGCGAGATCAACGGCGCCGCCCTGCTGGCCGCCGGCGTCATCATGGGCGTCATGTTCGTGCTCAACCGCGTGGGCGTGAAGGCCTTGTGGCCCTATCTGATCCTGGCCGCGGCGCTCTGGCTGGCCGTGCTGCTGTCGGGCGTCCATGCGACCATCGCCGGCGTCCTGGCCGCAAGCCTGATCCCGATCCGCGCCACGCCCGGCGCGCCGGACAGCGAGGAATCGCCGCTGCACCGCCTCGAACACGGGCTTCACGGCTGGGTGGCTTATGCCATCGTGCCGCTGTTCGGTTTCGCCAATGCCGGGGTTTCGCTGGCGGGCCTGGGCATGGAGCATCTGATCGCGCCGCTTCCCATGGGCGTGGCAGGGGGCCTGTTCCTGGGCAAGCAGATCGGCGTGTTCCTGGCGCTCTGGCTCTGCGCCCGTCTCGGCATCGCCAAGCGGCCCAGCGGCGCCACCTGGATGCAGACTTACGGCATGTGCCTGCTCTGCGGCATCGGCTTCACCATGAGCCTCTTCGTGGGCGGACTGGCCTTCAGCGATCCGATCCTCATCGACGAGGTCAAGATCGGCGTGCTGGGCGGCTCCATCGTGTCCGCCCTGGCCGGATTCGCCGTCCTGCGCCTCACGGCCTCGCGCCGGAAGGTTCCGGTCGAGGCGGCCTGAAAGGACTGAACATCCGGGCGCCGCAAGGCCGGACGGCCCGGGAACGAAGGAAGAGAAGGGACCGCGCATGGCAGAACAACGGGGACCGGTACTCGTCGCCACGGATCTCAGCCCGCGAAGCGACCGCGCGGTGGACCGGGCGCTCATGCTCGGCGGACAATGGCAGGTGGAGACGTGCGTGCTCCACGCCCTCCGCCCCGAGGAACGCGTGGCCGAAGAGGATGTGCGCCAGACGCTGCCGGCCGATCCCGGCAATGTCCGCATCCTCCTGCCCGCCGGTCCCGCCCCGGACACCATTGCCGACGTGGCGCAGGACCTTGCCCCCTCGCTCATCGTTACCGGCATCGCCCGGTTCAATCACCTCGGCGACTATTTCCTGGGCACGGCGGTAGACCATATCATCCGCAATGCCGCCGCTCCGGTGCTGGTGGTCAAGCAACGCGCCCGCACGCCGTACCGGCGCATGCTGGTGGCCGTCGACTTGTCGGTCGATGCCTTGCGGACCTTGCGCACTGCCGGCGAACTCTTCCCCCAGGTACCGATCGAGGTGGTTCACGCCTATCACGTACCGTTTCGCGGCTGGGTCGATTCCGACGGCATGCGCGAGGAACTGCGGCGCGAGGCAGGCGCCCGGCTCGACGAATTTCTCGCTAACGAAGCCCTGCCGGCGGAGCTTGCCGCCAGGATCACGCCGCGCCTGGAACTCGGCGCGCCCGACGAAGTTCTCGCCCGTGCCATCACGCAGTTCGCGCCCGATCTCGTGGTCGTGGGCAGCCGCGACCGGAGCGGACTGGCGCAGGCGACTTTCGGCAGCAACACTTCGGCGCTGCTGGGCTGGATTGCCGCCGATACGCTTGTCGTCAAAAAGACGCCCGAAAGCTGAAGCATGCTCCAATCGGGTGGAAACACCTGATGACCTGGAAGATCCGGCGAACCAGAAACCTGGCCCGCCTCAAAGCTCTCCGGCTGCGAAGCCCAGGACATCGAGCAAGGCAGCGCGCGCGGAGCGGCAGCGGTGCCACAAGTCCGGCTCGCCAAGGTCTCCCGGCGCGATGCTTTCCGGCCATTCCCGCGCGATCACCGCCTCGATCCGGTCGCAGGCGCGCTCGTCCAGCAGGAACCGCGGATCGATGGCGGCATGGGCTTCCCGCGATACCGCCACGCGCAGACGAAGGCAGGCCGGGCCGCCGCCGTTGCGCATGGATTCGCGCACGTCGACCACTTCCAGACGGCGAATGGGATTGTCCGCCGCGACCACTTCTTCCAGCCATTCCCAGACAGCAGAGGCCTCCCGCGCTTCCTGCGGCAGGATCAGCGCCATGTCTCCGCCGGGCAGCGTCACCAGCTGCGAATTGAACAAGTAAGTGCGGATCGCGAGGTCGAGGCTTATCCGCGCGGCCGGTGCCTCGACGATGACCGCGCCCGGCACTCGCCGGCGCAGGACGCGGTAGACCAGATCGCGGTCGGCAAAGGCCTGTTCATGAGTGAACAGCACGTTTTCATTGGCCACGGCGACCACGTCATTGTGGAAGGCTCCCGCCGCGATGGCGATCTCGCCTTGCGGGACGAGCGTATGATCGGCGGCGGCAAGGCCGTGGCGACGGGCGATGGCCGCGCTGGCCGCGCGGTGCTGGCGGGCGGGAAAGATCTGCCCCGCACTGCCCTGGACCGCACGCTCTCCGTAGACGAAGACCTCCAGGCTCCGCTCCGCATGGCCTTCGCCCAGACGCATGAAATTGGCGGCGCCTTCATCCCCCAGACCGGGCGGCAGGGCCGGATGAACCGCGAAGAAGCGCGCGTCCGCAAAGGCCAGCCGCAACTGGCGGAAGGTCTGGTCATGCTCGATGCCGCGGTGGAGCATGGTGGAGAGGTTGGCCACGCTCAGATGGCAGCGTCCGTCCGCCGTATCCGGCGCGGGCGAGACAGTGGCGGCATTGGCGGTCCACATCGATGAGGCCGAGAACGCATTGCGCAGCAGCGCCGGGTCCTGCTCCCAGGCGGCGCGCAGAACCGCATCGTCGCTGCCCGAAAAGCCCAGCTTGCGCAGCCAGTCCGCATCGGGCCGGTCCTGCGGCAGGAGCAGCCCCTGCGGCAGGCCCAGTGCCAGCATGCGCCGCATCTTGCCCAGCCCTTGCAGCGCGGCCATGCGCGGGGCCGACGTGGCGCCGGCATTGGAAGCGGAAGCGATGTTGCCCAGCGAAAGGCCCGCATAGTTGTGGCTGGACCCGACCAGCCCGTCGAAATTGATCTCGCGCATCCCGCAACTCCTTCCAGCCTTGGCAGCACCGTCGCACAAGGCGTCCGCGCGGCCAAGCGCGGCGATCTTCATGCATATTTGACATGTTGGCCGATATCTTTTCCGCTAATAACCCCAATTCCACGCATGACGATGTGAGCGAATGGAATGAAGCCGGACGACCGCCGCTACCTGCCACCGATGGCCATGCTGCACGCTTTCGAGACCGCGGCCCGCCTCGGATCCTTCTCCCGCGCCGCGGAGGCGATCGGGCTGACGCAAGGCGCGGTGAGCCGCCATGTCGCCAATCTCGAAAGCTGGCTCGGCACCGCGCTGTTCGACCGGCATGGCCGCCGCGTGGTGCTGAACGCGGGCGGAAGCGCCTATCTGGAGGAGATTGCCCCCGCGCTCGCCGCAATTCGGCGCGCCACCGGCCGCCTGATCGACCCCGAACCGGAGCATGTGATCGAACTGGCCGTCCTGCCGGGCTTCGGCATGCGCTGGCTCGCCCCCCGCCTGCCGCGGCTCACCCGGCAGCACCCGGACCTGGTGGTCAACATCGCCGCGCGGACCGACATCTTCGATTTCTCCGCCGAGCCCTTCCACGCGGCCATCCACGTCGGCGCGGCGGACTGGCCGGGCGCGGAGCACGACCTGCTGTTCCAGGAGCATGTCGTGCCCGTCGTCGCGCCAGGCCTGCGCGACAATCACGGGATCGCCGCGCCGGAGGACCTGCTGCGCGTGCCGCTGCTGGTGCAGTCCGCGCGGCGCGATGCCTGGTCGCGCTGGTTCGCGATGTTCGGGATCGCTGCGCCGGCCATGGAGGGGTTGCCCGGCCTCGGCCATTTCCTGATGCTGGCGCAGGCGGTAAAGGCCGGCGGCGGCGCGGCACTCCTCCCCAGCTTCCTGATCGCGCCCGAACTGGAAGCCGGCGAGCTGGTGATCCCCATCGACGCCCCGCTGGCCGAAGACCGCAGCTATTGGCTGGCCTACCCCGAACACGCCCGCAGAAGCCCCGCCCTGGGCCGCTTTCGGGCATGGCTGGCGCAGGAGTGCCGGCCCCAGCCATGATCTGTCATGGAACAAAGCGGCGCGGCGCAAGGTTGATCGGGGACACCCTTTATCAGGCGCACCCCCTAGCATGCTCGAAATTCCGACGCCGACCGAACCGCACAGTTTCGACCCGCCCCCCGAGGCGGCGGCGTTCTATGCCGACAGCCTGAAACTGCTGGGGTCCTGGGACATCCCCTACCTCCTGTCCGGCACATATGCGCTGACCTGCCACACCGGCGTCGTCCGCCCGACCAAGGATATCGACGTGTTCTGCAAGCCGGGAGACGCCCCCCGGCTACTCGCCCGCTTCAAGCAGGAGGGTTACGACGTCACCGTGGAGGACGAGCGCTGGATCGCCAAAGTATGGTCCGGAAAGAACTTCTTCGACGTGATCTTCAACATGTCCTCCGCATCGATCCCGATCACCGACGCCTGGTTCAGCGATGTTTTCACGGCCGAGGTCTATGGCACCCAGGTCCGCATCACCCCGCCGACCGAATTCATCGTCTCCAAGGCCTTCATCCAGGATCGCTATCGCTACGACGGAGCGGACATCGCCCATACCATCCTGCGCAAGCATGACGAGATCGACTGGCACCGCCTCCTCTCGCTGATGGAACTGCATTGGGAAGTCCTGCTGCTCCATGTGCTCAACTTCCGCTTCATCTACCCCACCGAGCGCGAGGCGATCCCGCGCTGGCTGTTCGACACGCTGATCGAACGCATCCGCGCCCAGGCAGAGCTGCCCCCCGCCGAAGTGCGGATCTGCCGCGGACGCCTGTTTTCCCCGCGGGATTACGTGATCGACATCAGCGAATGGGGTTTTGCGGACCTGGTAGGAAAAGGACTGGACGAGAAGCATGAACGACATGTCTGACACGCTCCGCCTGGCGGCGATCGGCGACCTTCACGTCACCGAGCAGGACGGCGGTTCCTACCGCGACCTGTTCCGCGAAATCTCCGACAATGCCGAAGTCCTGGCGCTGTGCGGAGACCTCACCAATTTCGGCAAGACCGGCGAGGCCGAGCGCCTGGCAGCCGATCTCTCGGCCTGTTCGATCCCCGTCGTGGGCGTGCTGGGCAACCATGACTACGAATGCGGACAGCCGGAAGAAGTCGCCAATATCCTGCGCCAGGGCGGCGTCACCATCCTCGACGATCAGGCCGTGGTGGTGAAGGACGTGGGCTTTGCGGGTGTGAAGGGGTTCGTCGGCGGCTTCGGGCGCGGCGAGCTGGGCGCCTTCGGAGAGGCGGCGATCAAGAGCTTCGTCGACGAATCGCTCAACGAGGCGCGCAAGCTGGAGAACGGCCTGCGCTCGCTGCGGACGGAGCGGACGGTGGCCGTGCTCCATTATGCCCCGATCCCGGAAACGGTCGCGGGCGAGCCGCCGGAAATCTTCCCGTTCCTGGGCTCCTCCCGCCTTGCCGATGCCGTGGACCGGTTCGAAAACGTCAAGGCCGTGGTCCACGGCCACGCCCATCGCGGCACGTACGAGGGCAGGACCACGCGCGGCGTGCCGGTCTACAATTGCGCGCAGTTCGTGGTCTCCGCCCGGTTCGGGCGCCCTTACGCCCTGCTGGACGTCTGAGCGACAGCGCCGGAGCATGGAAGCCGCTGACGTCTTCACCAAGCTGGACCTGGAGCTGCGGCCCGATCCTGCGCGCACGGTGATAAGGCCCTTCCACTTCGCCTATCCCGCCGCTTTCGCGGACCACCACCCGCCCAAGCCTCAGGTCATCGTCCAGCGCATCCTCTCGCTGGACGAGGACGTGCGCGAGCGGATGATCGGCTTCGTGATGGGTCCGATGCGCGAGCGCCATTGCCACGCCGACGCCTTCTTCCTGCGCCAGGTGGACAGCCTGGCCGACGAACTGGGCGATATTTCCGGGCTGAACCACCGCGACCGCCTGCTGCTGGGCGCCTACTTCAGCCAGGAATACGCCTTCGAATCCGCCGCCCTGTTCAATCCCAGCATCTTGCGGATCCCGATCGAGGCGCAAGCGCAGGAGGCGCTTGCTCCCGGCGCGCCCCTGCGCTTCCTGCTCTCGCTGCGGGGCATCGGCGAGGGGCACATTTCCTCGGTAACCTTCCGCACCGGTTCCTGGGACGGCGGCGAGACCGTCACCATCGACCCGGCGTGGCCGCACTGCATCCCGCCCCGCATCGAAAGCGACAACGAGGGCTGGGTCCGCCTCCAGTGCGAAGACAGCCAGGACGTATCGGAAACCGTGATCTTCCCGGTCCTGCCCGAACAGCGGCAGGGGGTGGAGGACCTCCGCATGGTCATGTTCGTGGAGGACGACGGCCAGCGCTTCCTGATCGGCACTTACACGGCCTACGACGGCCAGAACACGCGGCAGGAGATGCTGCGCGGCGTGGACTTGCGGACCTTCGAGATGCGCGCGCTGGCAGGCCGGATGACCGGATACAAGGGCATGGCCCTGTTCCCCCGCCGGATCGACGGCCAGTACGTCATGCTCGGGCGGCAGGATGGCGAGAACATCTGGCTGCTGCGCTCGGACGACCTGTTCACCTGGGAAAGCGGGGAGCCGATCCTCGGGCCGGCCTACCCCTGGGAATTCGTGCAGATGGGCAATTGCGGATCGCCCATAGAGATCGACGAGGGTTGGCTGGTGTTCACGCACGGCGTCGGCATGGTCCGCGGCTATTGCATCGGCGCCTGCCTGCTCGACCGCGACGATCCCTCGCGCGTGCTGAAGCGCACGCGGGCACCGCTGGTCTTTCCCAGCGCCGAACAGCGCGGCGGCTACGTTCCGAATGTGACCTACAGTTGCGGCGCCCTCGTCCACGGGCGGCGCGTGCTTCTGCCTTACGGCATCGGCGATGAGCTTACCGGCTTCGCCACCTGTTCGCTGGACGATCTGCTCGGTGTGCTGGTCCCGGCCTGACAACGTCGAAGCCCCCTTCTCACGGCCCGCTTCGATCACCATCTTCGCCCGCAAGGAGAACCGATCCATGCCGACTTACGAAAAGACCGAAGAAGCCATCGCGCGCCTGACGCCCGAGCAGTTCCACGTCACTCAGCGCAGCGGCACCGAACGCCCCGGATCGGGCGAATACCTGAACAACAAGAAGCCCGGCATCTACGTCGATATCGTCTCGGGCGAACCGCTTTTCGCGTCCTCGGACAAGTACGAATCCGGATGCGGCTGGCCCAGCTTCACCAAGCCGATCGAACCGGCCAACGTGAACAACCTGGTGGACCACACCCATGGCATGACCCGCACCGAAGTGCGCTCGGCCCATGGCGACAGTCATCTTGGCCACGTCTTCGAGGACGGCCCGCGCGATCGCGGCGGCCTGCGCTACTGCATCAATTCCGCCTCGCTGCGCTTCGTCCCCCGCGAGGACATGGAGGACGAAGGCTACGCCAGCTACGTCGACCAGGTCGAAGACATCGACTGATCCGGCCCGACCGCATGCCTCACCGTGCCCTTGCTGTCAGCTTGCGGCGTCGGTGAGGTAGGCGCGCGGCTTCACGTCGCGCATGGCCAGCGTCGTGTTGAAATGGCGCACGCCCGGAAGCCGGCGCAGGCGGTTGCGCAGGAAGTCGTCCAGGTCGGGAACACCGCCGGTCATCACCAGCAGCAGATAGTCGAAATCCCCGACGACAGCGTGGCACGTCAGCACCGCCGCTTCATCCAGCACCGCGCGTTCGAATGCCTCGTGCCGGTCGAACTCGATAGAGACATGGACGAAGGCGCTGGTGCCCAGCCCGATCGCTGCCGGGTCGATCACCGCACGATAGCCGGTGATGACTCCAGCCTTCTCCATGGCCTGGACCCGCTTCCAGCTCGGCGTCTTGGACAGCCCCGCCACCTCGCCCAGCCCCGCAAAACTGAGCCGCGCGTCCTGCTCCAGCGCCGCCAGGATGCGCTTGTCCGCCGCGTCGAGGGTCATGCTCTTCTCCACCGAAACGTCCGTTCTCCCATCTTCACCGTACCGCGCCAATCGTTCTTCGGGAATAGCCCATGGCTTGTGGATTGGGACCAATGTCCCGCCCGGCCAGTGCTAATGTCCTCTCACAGCAAGCCCGGGAAGACAACATGGAACGCCGCAAGGTCTACGAACTGCTCGAAGCGCCCGCCGCGCTCGACTACGAACTCTATCTCCAGACCGATCGTCTGCTGACCTGCCAGAAGCCCTTCGACGATCTGGCCAATGCCGACGAACTGCAGTTCCAGATCGTCCACCAGGTCGAGGAGCTGTGGATGAAGCTCATGGCCTATACGATCGTCGCCGTGGACGAGCACTTGCGCGCGAAGCAGGCGTTCCGGGTGACCACCGTGCTCGGCCGCTGTCACCGCATCATGCGCATGATGACCGAGCAGCTCGACCTGCTGGAAACCATGTCGCCCAAGGAATACCAGCAGATCCGCCTCCAGCTCGGCAACGGCAGCGGCCAGGAATCTCCGGGCTTCCGCGTGCTGCTCCGCATCATCCCCGATCTCTGGCAGACTTTCGATGCGGCTTACGTTTCCGGCGCCGGGCGGACGGTGCGCGACATCTACGACCATGGCTATGCGCATGACGAAGCTTATGCCATCGCCGAGGCGCTGATGGAGTTGGACGAACTTTTCGGCAAGTTCCGCTGGCACCACTTGTTCCTCATCCACCGCTCGATCGGCATGGGCTCGGCCTCGCTGAAGGGGCGCTCCGTCGATCTGCTCCAAGCCGGTGCGAAACATCGCTTTTTCCCCGAGCTCTGGGACGTGCGCGTGGAAATGACCGACGAATGGGGCCATGACTATGGCCGCGTGCGCGACAGCATTGCGGAAAAGGCGAGCCAGTGATCGATGCGTGACCTGTTCCATGTTCCCGAGGGTGGCCCCTATTTGATGAGCCACTCGGTCGGCTGCCTGCCGCGCGCGGCGCGCGCCGCGCTGGACGCGTGCTATCTCGGCCCTTGGCAGACCACCGGCGGCGCTGCCTGGGGGCCGTGGCTGGAAACGATCGAGAAGTTCCGCGCCGCCCTAGCCGGGCTGATCGGCGTGGCGGCGGACGAAGTCGCGCCGCAGCAGAGCGTCTCCTCCGCGCTGTTCTCGCTCCTTTCCGGGCTGCGACCGATCCCGAAGCGCAACCGTGTGCTGATGTCGGAGCAGGCCTTTCCGACCGTGGGCTATGTCGCGCAGGGGCTTGAACGACTGGGCTTCGAGACACGGCTGATCCCCGCGGCCCAGTCGCCCGGCGACGCCGCCACCTGGGAAAGCCATTTCGACGAGAGCGTGGCGGCGGTCGTCGCCATGCACGTTCACTCGAACACCGGCGTCACCTCTCCGCTTGCCGAGATCGCCGCGATGGCCCGTCGCCACGGGGCGCTCTCCATCGTCGATGCCGCCCAGTCCGCGGGGATCCTGCCGGTAGCACCGCACGCCTGGGGCGCGGACGCTGTGATCGGATCGAGCGTGAAATGGCTCTGCGGCGGCCCCGGCGCCGCGTGGCTCTGGCTGCGCGGCGACCTGACGCCCGGCATCGAACCGCTCGACCTCGGCTGGTTCGGCCACGAAGACCCTTACGAATTCGACATCCGCAGCTTCCGCCCCGCTGCCGACGCGCGCCGGTTCCAGGGCGGCAGCCCGTCCATCGCGCCTTTCGCGCTCGCCCTTGCCGGCATCGAGACGGTGACCGCGCTGGGGCAGGACAGGATCCTGCGCCACAACCGGGACTGCATCGCCGCCTTTGCCGAGGCCGTGGACCGGCCGTTCGACATGACCGGCCGCGGCGGAACGCTCTGCCTGGAATTCGCCGATGTCGACCGTCTTCACGCGGTGCTCGCGCCCGGCGATTTCCGCTACGACGTGCGCGGGCGCTGCCTGCGGGCCTCGTTCCACGCCTGGAACAGCCCGGAAGAAGCGAAGGCACTGGGCCGGGCGATCACCGAAGCCCAGCTCGAGTTTCGCCTCGTTTCGTGATCGGATCGCGGTCCATCGTCGATAGTGCAGGCATTCGGCGGCCGCGACTGTCGAAATCATAAGGTATACATATCGACATACGTCGGGGGATCGGCATCATCGGCCGCCTTGGATCGACCCGATTCAGCACGCCATCAACGGCCGACCGGCCAAGGAGTATCGATGACCTCCCCCACGTTCCGCGCCCCGCGCAGCGCCCTGCGCGCTCTGGCCCTCGGCGGCCTTCTTTCGGCATCGGCCATGGCTTCCGTGGCCCTGGCGGCGCCCGCCGCACCCGCCTTCGACGTCGCCCGCATTTCGAACGACATCAAGACGCTCTCCAGCGACGCCTTCGAAGGACGCGGCCCGGCCACCCCGGCGGAAAAGAAGACCATCGATTACATCGCCGCGCAGATGAAGGCCGCCGGCCTCCAGCCGGCCGGGCAGAAGGGCACCTGGTTCCAGGACGTGCCGCTGCGCAAGTCGGAAATCGTCGGCGCGCCCAGCCTGGCGATGACCATCGGCGGTGCCGCCACGCCCCTGTCGCAGGGCCAGCAGATCGCCGTCCGCGCTGCGGAAACGGGGCAGTCCTCGGTGGCCATCAAGGACCTGCCGCTGGTCTTCGTCGGCTACGGCGTCAAGGCCCCGGAACGCGGCTGGGATGACTTCAAGGGCGTGGACCTCAAGGGCAAGATC
>Ga0160437_1000763_pt1 | contig 15764 bp, 11 predicted proteins | sample HID1975I_E0MG_FD_108227 | JGI IMG/M metagenome (GOLD analysis project Ga0160437, IMG submission 108227) | Enriched soil microbial communities from UW Madison campus, WI, USA - HID1975I_E0 MG | ecosystem: Environmental > Terrestrial > Soil > Unclassified | place: USA: Madison, Wisconsin... | reverse complement strand
GCCAGGAACACCGCCAGAATCAGCGAACACACAGGCACTATTACAAGATAGAGGTAATCTGGCACGATGCGTTTCAGACGCGTCTCAATAAAGCCCAGAGCCAGCCCCGCCAGCAATGCTGGAATCACTTGCGCCTGGTAGCCCACTTTTTCGATGGTGAACCAGCCGAAGTTCCAGACTTCCGGAATTTTGCTACCCAATTCATAGGCATTCATTAACTGCGGTGACACGAGCGTGACGCCAAGCACAATACCAAGGATAGGTGTCCCACCCATTTTTCGCACTGCTGACCAGCAAATACCGACCGGTAAATAGAAGAAAATAGCTTCGCCAATCAGCCACAAGAAATCGTAAATCGATTGTAGGGACGGGTGCATTTGCGCCAGAGTCTGCCCGTTGCTCATAGGCAAATCGCCAATCACATTACGGAAGCCGAGGATTAAACCTCCGCTGATTAAGGCAGGTAGAAGTGGGAAGAAGATCTCGGCGAAGTGGGAAATTAATTGCTCGTGCCATTTCATATTCTGGCGCGCAGCGAGTTTCGCTTGTTCTTTATCTGCAGTGCTATGGCCTGAAGCGGCGATCAATGCCTTGTAGTAATCGCCCACTTCCGGACCAATCACCACCTGGAACTGCCCGGCGTTTGTAAAGCAGCCCTTAACCATCGGCAACTCTTCAATCTCTTTCGGCTTCGCAATCGCGGTATTGTTTAATACGAACCGTAAGCGAGTGATGCAGTGACTGACGGTGGCAATATTCTCGCGCCCGCCGACCAGTTCTATCAGCTTATCTATATCCTGTTGTTTCACTTTGGCCATGATGAGGTCCCAGAGTAAGGAGTGAGGTTTTTTATCTGCCGCAAGGTTATCTTTTAATCTTCACCTCGAAAATGGGAACGTTCCCGAAATCAATCGACGATCACAATAAACCTGAAGTGAGGGGTGTTACTGGAGAGTGCTGGGGATAACGATCTGGCGCAGTTCGCGAGCCTGCGTGACTTGCCCAATCAACTGCAAAACAGCCTGGCGTCCTGCCTCAGCATACCCTGGATCGACCGTGATGATTTCCGGGTGCAGGAACTTCATCAGCGGGGTATTCCCGACGCTCGCCAGTTGCAGCGTGGTGCGTTGGTGTTCCTGGAGATATTTGCTGGCGCCCAGAGCGAGGGTATCGGTCGCGCAAAGCAGGGCGGTGGTTTCTGGTAACAAAACTTCAGCGACGTGTTCGTAACCTTGTTTCATCGCCAACCCCGGTAGCGCCACGTTTGGCGTCAGCTGGTGCTGGTTGCAAAACGCGAGATAGGCTTCATGGCGGCGCAAGCCGGTTGTCACATCGCTATGGGGCACGCCGAGGAAACTGATGTGGCGATGGCCCTGCTCATAAAGGCGTGACATCAAAATATTAATTGCCCCTTCGTCGTCATAACAAACCGAGGCAAATCCTTGGGCATCCCGCGCCATGAGTACCAGCGTCGATTGCCAGGGGGCGAGCATTTTTTCATTGATGCCGGTAAAACCAAACAGAATCACACCGTCGATATTACGCCGCTTGAGCATACCCAGATGCTCTTCAACCAGTTCCGGGTCGAACTGGCTTTCCATCATGATCGGGTCGTAACCCTGCTCATAGAGCGACGGCAGCATGGTTTGTACCGCCAGGTTTTCTGATAACGAATCCAGACGCGTCACGATAATGGCGACGACTTTGTCACTTTGCCCACGCATCGCCCGCGCCGAGCGGGAAGGGGAAAAACCCTCTTGCTGCATCACCGCTTCCACGCGTTCTCGCGTGCGGGCGCTGACGCCGCTTTCGTTATTCAACACGCGAGAAACTGTCGATTTACCGACACCGCTTAAACGGGCGATGTCTTTAATAGTGAGGCGGCTTTGCATCGTGTAGGTTCCCGGCAGTCAATTGCTCATTAGAATCAAGGCAAGCCAACAATACCACAATGGAAAAAATCTGGTTTACGCCAGGTTTAGGTTTGCGGGCGTAGAATGTCCGCGACTAGTGTAATGACTTTTACTTTTAACCGGAGGCGACATGGAACCTGATCCCAGTCCAGACCCTGTAATGACAGGAATAATCCGGTAAGACTCCCTTCTTTGAAGCAACTGCCTTTGAAGTGACTGCCTTACCGGATTGCGTAAGGCAGAGATCTATCTTGTATCAATCAATGATATCCCTGCTGAAAAAATTATTTGGCCTGCAAGGCAAGGATTAGCCGCGCCTGCATGTCACCAGGCTCCGCATTACGTGGGGCCGAGGGACTATTATGCTGTTAAAAAATCTGACCCGGCAGTTGTTTGCACAACTGAGCCGCCACCTGCCACGTCGCTTGATCCAACGCGACCTGATGCCGGATGACAATACCGTTGCTCATGCTCAGGACGTCCCGGCTTCATTAAGCGAAGCCTGCCTGAAATATGCGCGAGCCTCAGAAGAACAACTGTACCGCGATTTCCAGAGCCACCCGGAAGGGCTGAATGCGCGTGAAGTTGAACGTGCGCTAGAGCAACATGGCCTGAACCAAATCCCGGCGCAAAAAGCGTCGCCATGGTGGGTTCATCTGTGGCTGTGCTATCGCAACCCTTTCAATATCTTGCTGACAATCCTCGGGATTGTTTCCTATTCCACTGAAGACTTGTTTGCCGCAGGCGTCATTGCGTTGATGGTCGTCATCGCCACCTTGCTGAATTTCGTTCAGGAAGCGCGTTCCACCAAAGCGGCGGATACGCTAAAAGCGATGGTCAGCAACACCGCGACCGTGCTGCGTGTCGTCCATGAAAGTGGTGAAAACGAGTTTATCGAAATCCCGCTCGACCAACTGGTGCCGGGCGACATCGTCAAACTGGCGGCAGGCGACATGATCCCGGCGGATTTGCGCGTCATCCAGGCACGCGATCTTTTCGTCGGCCAGGCTTCGCTCACTGGCGAATCCTTACCGGTAGAAAAAGTCGCGGTCAGCCGCGATCTGTCGCACAACAACCCGCTGGAATGCGACACGCTGTGCTTTATGGGCACCAACGTGGTGAGCGGCACGGCGCTGGCAATGATCATCTCAACAGGCGGCAATACCTGGTTTGGGCAACTGGCCGGGCGCGTAACCCAGCAAGAAAGTGAACCGAACGCGTTCCAGAAAGGCATCAGCCGTGTGAGCTGGGTACTCATCCGCTTCATGCTGGTGATGACGCCTGTCGTGCTGCTGATTAACGGCTTCACTAAAGGCGACTGGTGGGAAGCGGCGCTGTTCTCGCTCTCTGTAGCGGTGGGTTTAACACCTGAAATGCTGCCGATGATCGTTACTTCGACGCTGGCTCGCGGTGCGGTAAAACTTTCGAAGCAAAAAGTGATCGTCAAGCACCTCGACGCGATCCAAAACTTCGGGGCGATGGATATCCTTTGCACCGACAAAACCGGCACGCTGACTCAGGATCGTATTGTTCTGGAAACTCACACCGATATTCTTGGTGCGGTCAGCAACCATGTTCTGCATACCGCCTGGCTGAACAGCCATTACCAGACGGGCCTGAAAAACCTGCTGGATGTCGCGGTGCTGGAAGGTGTTGACGAGGATCATGCGCGTAACGCTGCCACACGCTGGCAGAAAGTGGATGAGATCCCGTTCGACTTTGAACGTCGCCGCATGTCGGTAGTGGTCTCCGAACAGCCGGAAGTGCATCAGTTGATCTGCAAAGGCGCATTGCAGGAGATCCTGAACGTCTGCTCTCAGGTTCGTTACGGTGACGAGATCGTGCCGCTTAGCGAATCCTTGCTGGCGCGTATTCGCCGTGTGACTGACGATCTGAATCGCCAGGGATTGCGTGTGGTGGCCGTTGCGACCAAATTCTTACCCGCGCGTTGCGAAGATTATGGCCGCGTGGATGAATCGGATCTGATTCTTGAAGGCTATATTGCGTTCCTCGATCCACCAAAAGAAACCACCGCTCCGGCACTCAAAGCGCTGAAAGAAAGTGGTATCACGGTGAAAATTCTCACCGGAGACAGCGAGCTGGTGGCCGCGAAAGTGTGCCGCGAAGTGGGTCTGGAGGTGGGCGAGTTGGTGACAGGCAGCGAAATCGAAAACATGCCTGACGAACAGCTTGCGGCGTTGGCTCTGCGCACCACGCTGTTTGCTCGCCTGACGCCAATGCACAAAGAGCGCATCGTGCGCCTGCTGCGTGGCGAAGGTCATGTGGTTGGATTCATGGGTGATGGCATTAACGATGCTCCGGCATTACGTGCCGCAGATATTGGGATTTCCGTGGATGGCGCGGTAGATATTGCGCGTGAGGCCGCAGATATCATCCTGCTGGAAAAAAGCCTGATGGTGCTGGAACAGGGCGTGATTGAAGGGCGCAGAACCTTCGCCAACATGCTCAAATACATCAAAATGACCGCCAGTTCTAACTTCGGTAACGTATTCAGCGTGCTGGTGGCCAGCGCCTTCCTGCCGTTCTTGCCGATGCTGCCATTACACTTATTGATTCAGAACCTGCTGTACGATGTCTCCCAGGTGGCGATTCCGTTCGATAACGTCGATGACGAGCAAATCAAAAAACCGCAGCGCTGGAACCCGGCGGATTTAGGCCGCTTTATGGTGTTCTTCGGGCCGATAAGCTCCATCTTCGATATTCTGACATTCTGCGTGATGTGGTGGGTGTTCAAGGCCAACGTGCCAGAAGCGCAAACCCTGTTCCAGTCTGGCTGGTTCGTGGTGGGGTTACTGTCGCAGACATTAATTGTGCATATGATTCGCACCCGTCGTATCCCGTTCATTCAAAGCCGCGCTGCGTGGCCGTTGATGATCATGACCCTGGTCGTGATGGTGGTTGGGATTGGCCTGCCGTTCTCGCCGCTGGCAAGTTACCTGCAACTTCAGGCGCTGCCGCTGAGCTACTTCCCATGGCTGATTGCGATCCTTGCCGGATACATGACGCTGACTCAGTGTGTGAAAGGGTTCTACAGCCGCCGTTACGGCTGGCAGTAATATACCCATCATCCTTCAAGCTGCAGCGGCGTTGGCTGCAGACGCTCACCCCAGTCACTTACTCAAGTAAGCTCCTGGGGTTCTCGTCCTGGCCGCCTGGCTGCAACTCGAATGCTAATGGGTAGAGTAAAAATCAGCGGGATGTGATCTACATCCCGCGTTTCCGTCCCATAATCTTGATGAATATTTCTACACGTGTTACCAGATTGTTTTTGCTTTTTTCTGGCCCGTCACTGTTAAAGGAATATTCATGTTTAAATCCATTCGTTTGAGCCTGCTGGCAGGTTGCATCGCGGCAACGTGTCAGGCTTGGGCTGCACCGGCTGGCGACTTACCGTTAATGCCCTGGCCGCAAGAAGTTAATCGCCCGGCTGCGGAAGGCACGCTGCAAATTGACAACGCCATTTCCATAAAAATCAGCGGCGACAAGCTGCCAGGTGCTATCGATCGTTGGCGGCAGAGAATCTCCCAGCAAACGGGCTGGCAGCTACAACCCGCGCAGGCCAATTCTGCAAAACCCACCATTGATATCCAAATCAAAAAAGCCGTTGCCCCCTTACCTAAACTCGACAGCGATGAAAGTTACGAATTAAGCGTCACCGCCGACGGCGTAAAGCTCACGGCAAACACGCGCTTTGGCGCGATGCGCGGCATGGAAACCCTCTTACAACTCATTCAGAACGGGCCTGATAATACAGCCATTCCGTTTGTCGCAATTAAAGACCAGCCCCGTTTCCCGTGGCGCGGTTTGCTTATCGACTCTGCCCGCCATTTCATGCCGATTAAAGATATTTTGCGCCAGTTAGATGGAATGTCGGCGGCCAAAATGAACGTGTTGCACTGGCATTTAACGGATGACCAGGGCTGGCGTTTTGCTTCCACTGCGTACCCAAAATTGCAGCAACTGGCCAGCGACGGCGACTTTTACACGCAGGCGCAGATGAAAGAAGTGGTGCGCTATGCGGCTTCGCTCGGCATCCGCGTAGTACCGGAAATGGACTTGCCGGGACATGCTTCGGCGATTGCGGTGGCCTATCCCGAGTTGATGAGTGCGCCGGGGCCATACCCAATGGAGCGCCATTGGGGCGTGTTAAAACCGTTACTCAACCCGACCAACGATGCGGCCTATAAATTTGTCGATACCTTGATTGGTGAACTCACCGCGATTTTCCCGGACAGCTATTTGCACATCGGGGGCGATGAAGTGGACGATGAGCACTGGCAAAAATCGGCAGAAATTCAGGCATTTATGAAGCAGCATAATCTGGCGGATACCCACGCATTGCAGACCTACTTCAACCAACGCCTGGAGAAGATCCTCGAAAAACATCATCGTCAAATGATGGGCTGGGATGAGATCTACCATCCCGACCTGCCAAAAAGCATTTTGATCCAATCATGGCAGGGTCAGGATGCGCTGGGTGCCGTTGCAGCGAACGGTTACAAAGGCATCCTCTCGACAGGTTTCTATCTGGATCAACCGCAATCTACCGCTTACCACTATCGCAACGAAGTCCTGCCGCAAGGGCTGAATGGCGTCGATGAAATTGCGGAAGCTGACAGCGCACAAAGCTGGTTCTTCAGTATGCCGCGCCTGAAAGGCAGTGCCGTGGAAGGAAGTTTTACGCTGGTGAATGGTAAAACAACCTGGCGCGGATTTATCGATTTCAAAGGAAAATCCCGCCGTGCGGTGCGTGATATTGAGTGGTTAAGCCCAACGCAGGTGACGTTTACCGTCGACACCTGGATGGGGGAAACGCGCCCCGTTTTAACACTGGATAAGGACAAACTGAGCGGCTATTTGCTGGTGGGCAACGTCCGTTACCCGGCTACCGGGCAGAAGCTTGATGCTGTGCCGGATGGTATCCAGCCGGTGGTACCGACGCCTGAGCAAATGAATAATATTATCGGCGGCGAAGCGGCTCTGTGGGCTGAAAACGTTGCATCGCCGCTGCTGGATATCAAACTGTGGCCGCGTACGTTTGCGGTTGCCGAGCGTTTGTGGTCGGCAGAAGATGTCAAAGATATCGACAACATGTACCAGCGCTTGCAGGCGATAGACGCCTGGTCGACGGTTTCCGTTGGCCTGGAACAACATGCTGCTGCGGCGGAGCAAATGACGCGTCTGGCAGGTTCGACAGAGATTATGCCGTTGCAAATACTCGCCCAGGCGGTCGAACCGGCGCAGTATTACACGCGCCAGCACTTGAAATTCCAGGCTGGAAACTACCATCACTTCGAGCCACTCAACCGATTTGCCGATGCGCTGGGTGCCGAAAGCAACCAGGTGCGCGCACTGGATGCGTGGGTCGATAAACTGATTGCTGACCCGGAAGATGGCAATAGCGCGGATTCGCTGCGCCACACCTTTGCGCGCTGGCAGAGCAATACGCCGGATGTGCTGGAGTTAATCAACGGTAATTATCAGCTCAAAGCGCTAAAACCGGTGGCGGAAAACGTCGATAAGCTGGCGGGAATTGGGCTGCGTCTGACTGATTTGGTGGCTAAACAGGGTAATTTGAGCGCTGACGAAGTTCAGGGAATTCAAAAACAGCTCGACGATGCGGCACAAACGCAAGATGAAGTGGTGATTGCGGCAGTGTATCCGTTGCAAAAATTATTACGGGCGAGTGTGAAGTAATTTTTAACGGTGATAAAAATTTAAGGCCGCAAATGCGGCCTTTTGATTGGCTCGTTAGCGGCGGATGGCAATCGCTTCGATTTCAATCTTCACATCTTTTGGCAGGCGGGCGACTTCCACGCAAGAACGCGCAGGGAAGGTTGCTTTATGCTCGTTAAAGAAAGCTTCGTAGGTCGCATTCACGGTCGCGAAGTCGTTCAGATCTTTCACGAAAACGGTCGTTTTAACGATATCGCCTACTTTCAGGCCAGCCGCTTCAACAATCGCCTGCACGTTTTCCAGAGACTGGCGTGCTTGTGCTGCCACATCTTCCGGCACGCTGCCCGTTTTCGGGTCAACAGGAATCTGACCGGAAGTGATAATCATGCTGCCAAGATCAACGCCCTGAACATATGGGCCGATTGCTGCAGGTGCGTTTTCGGTGCTAATGGTACGAGAAGACATTTTCATTCCTTATGAGAAGTGATAAAGCTCGCGTCCATTATAGGGCCGAGAGCTTAAGCAGCAATGATTAATCTGCCAGCACAACGTAATGTGAGAACTCCTTCTCACAATATTTACATTTGAGGCTAATGTTTTCGTCGCGCTTTTTCACTGCAAATGAAGAATGAACCGGTTCACTTCTGCTGATGCAGTTGGTATTTGGGCAAACCAGAACTTTATCAATGCGCGAAGGCAGACTGGGTTTGCTTTTACCTACCACTTCATATTCATCAATCCGGTTTACCGTGGCGTGCGGTGCATACAGCGCCAACTGGTTGACTTGTTCGTCTGTCAGGAAGGTATTTTCTATTTTAATCAGGTCTTTACGGCCCTGTTCGCGTGAAGGCAGGTTCAGGCCGATGGTGATGCGCTGGTCGGTTTCCGTTAACTGGAACAGCGTCAGCAATTTAAAACCAACCTGCGCAGGAATATGGTCGATAACGGTGCCGCGTTTAATCGCTTCAACTTGTAATTTGTTGTCGTGTGTCATCTTAATCTTCCTCTCACTCAAACCAGTTCAGGTTGCAAAACTAACGCCAGCAGAGCCTGGCGGGCATAAATACCGTTGCCTGCCTGTTGGAAATACCAGGCGTGTGGGGTTTTATCAACGTCGGTGGTGATTTCATCAACGCGTGGCAGCGGGTGCAGCACTTTCATGTTGGTGCGGGCATCCACCAAATCTGCGGCGCGCAGCACAAACTGAGCTTTTACGTTGGCATATTCCGACGGGTCCAGGCGCTCTTTCTGCACGCGAGTCATATACAGAATATCCAGTTCACCGACTACATCGTCGATGGCTTCGTGGCAGCTCCACTCGATGCCTTTTTCGTCCAGCATATCGAGAATGTACTTCGGCATCGCCAGCGCATTTGGTGCGATAAAGTAGAAGCGGTTGCCTTCGAATTTCGCCAGCGCCTGCGCCAGTGAATGCACGGTGCGGCCATATTTCAGGTCACCGACCATGGCGATATTCAGGTTTTCCAGGCGGCCCTGAGTTTCCTGAATGGTGAACAAATCCAGCAGCGTTTGTGTTGGGTGCTGGTTCGCGCCATCACCTGCATTGAGCACCGGCACATTGCCAGAGAATTCCGTCGCCAGACGGGCGGCACCTTCTTGCGGATGGCGCATCACAATGGCATCAACATACGTGCTGATAACCGAAATGGTATCGGCCAGGGTTTCGCCTTTTTTGCCCAGCGAAGTATTGCTGCTGTCCGAGAACCCGACCACCGACGCCCCCAGGCGATGAATGGCGGTTTCAAAAGAGAGGCGCGTGCGCGTTGATGCTTCAAAGAAACAGCTGGCAACAACGATGTGTTTGAGTAATTCAGGTTGCGGATTCGCTTTCAGTTTTGCCGCAGTAGACAACACCAGTTCAAGTTCTTCACGACTGAGATCGTTTATGGAAATGATATGTTTCTGATATAGGGGGTTAGCCATGTTTATCTCCTGCTCTCGGGCGTCGGGCAAAAAAAAAGCCCCTCAATGAGGGGCCTTTGGAATTGATTGAAGCAACGGAAAGAAAAACAGGTTAGCGCCGTCTTTCAGACGACGTTGTGTGGCATTTTTTTGAACACACTGGACCATGTTTCCTCCGGCAAATTGTGGCGCATTATACGCATGTAAGAGGACACTTCAAGCGAATAATTCACATATTTTGCCTGTTAGCAATCGGTTGCTGTGAATACTTATCCGCATTCAATCCCGCCGAAGGCGTTGCTCTCAGGCATTCTTATTGCGCAGTTCAAAACGCGGTGAAATCAGGCCATACAGCGTCCAGCCCAGGAACGTCACGATGGCACCGTACATCATCGCTTCTTCACCAGATGAATACAGGGCGTAGAAGCTATACATCGCACCAATGAACGCGAAGATATTGGCAATGCGCGCTTTGTTCGGCGCCACATTCGCCACTTTCTGGATAATCACCAACGCCGCCATCGACAGGATATAAGGGATAATATTGGTGACGACCGCCAGGTTAACCAGCACGTTGAACTGTTTATTCAGCGATGGGCTGATGGTCATTAACGACAGCCCTGTCTGGATAAGCACGATAACAATCATGCCTTTTACAGGCGCATCGGCTTTGGTCAGTTTGGAGAAAACTTTAGGGAAATATCCCTCGTCAGCAGAGGATTTAAACACTTGAGCGATGGTGAACTGCCAGCCCAACAGCGAACCGACGCAAGACATAATCATCAACGCCATGATGATTTTACCTACGCCAGGCGTGAACATCTGCGCAAAGGCTAAACCAAACGGTGCGGTTGAATTGGCCAGGTCCATGTTTGGCACGATACCGGCAATCACGTTGGTAGAAATGATGTAAACAACAGCTGCGCCCAACGTGCCGCCGAGTACCGCGATAGGCACATTACGCTCAGGATTTTCCACCACATCAGTATTTGCGCAGGCAGATTCCAAACCTAAGAATGCCCACAGCGTCATGGCGATGGAAGAACCGACCGCTTCAAAAACAGGAAGGTGGTGCGGGTTCCAGGACTCCATATACAAAGTCGGGCTAAACCAGAACCAGCCGATGACTGAAATCCCCAGCACCGGAATAATGACGCCCCAGACGGTGACGCCGCTGATACGTCCGGTAATGCGTGCGCCGCCAAAGTTTGCCGCCGTGGCGAGCCACAACACCCCGATTGTGGCGACACAAATCCCGATTGGGGATAAGGTCGCATCGAGTAATTCGGTGCCGTAACCCACGGCTGAGATAGCAATCGCGACGTTGGCAATCAGCAGCGAAACCCCGTAGGTGTAGTTCGCCATAAAGTTGCCAGATTTGCCAAAGGCATACTCTGCGTAGCCGCCCATCCCGCCTGATTTACGACTAAACATCCCGCATTTCGCGAACGCGTAAGCCAGGGCCATCGAACCCAGAGCGGTCACTAACCATGAAATTATCGACAGCGTGCCCACTTCCGCTAATTTAGTCGGCAGCATGATGATCCCTGAACCCATCATATTTACCGCGGTTAAAATCGTGAGCTGAACGACGCCCATTTTGTTGTTAGTTTTACTCATAATCTGTTCCTTTAATAATTTTGAGTAGCGAAGAACCGGTAACGTCACGCTTCTTCGCTGTTTCTTTTTTTATGGAAGAATCAATTTTTGCCAGTAACCCTGACGCTTTTTGATTTCAGATTTATTGTTTAATAACATAGCCATACGCGCGTTTTTTGCGGTCCTCATCCAGCTTGATATAAACCCCTTGTAACTCCGGCGCGAAGCCAGGTAACAAATTGATCCCTTCTTCCAGCGCCAGGAAATAACGCTGCACAGAGCCGCCCCAGATTTCCCCTGGAACCACGCATAAAACGCCTGGAGGATAGGGCAGAGCACCTTCAGCGGCGATGCGACCTTCAACTTGCGATAACGCCACTAATTCAACGTTTCCGCGCACAAACTCAATATTTGCCTGTTGAGGATTCATCACGACTTTCGGGAAGTGAGCTTTACGGAACATCTCTTTTTGCAGCTGTTTCACGTCATGGCTGACGTACAAATCGTGCATTTCCTGGCACAGCTGGCGGATGGTGTAGCCGTGGTAACGTTCTTCGTAGGCTTTGTAGATGGAGGGCAGAACGTCGCAGAGTGGCGCATCTTCTTCAATCAGGCGTTCAAAATGCGCAATCTGGGCAACAAGATGCTGCATCTTTGCCATATCTTCCGCAGGCGTCATCAGGAATAGAATGGAGTTCAGGTCGCATTTTTCTGGCACGATGCCGTTCTCACGCAGGAAGTTGGCGAGGATAGTTGCAGGGACACCGAACTTGTCGTACTCACCGGTTTGAACGTTGATACCTGGCGTGGTTAGCATCAGTTTGCAAGGATCAACGAAATATTGATGCTCTGCGTAGCCTTCAAATGAGTGCCAGCGATCGCCGGGGATGAAATTAAAGAAACGCAGATCGTTCGCCATCACCTCAGTATCAAAATCTTCCCATTTGCGGCCTTCGACTGTTTCTGGCACAAACGGACGAATGTGTTTGCAGAGTTTTAACAGCAACTTACGCGTCTCAATCCCCACTTTTACGCAATCCATCCACATGCGTTTACCGCTTTCGCCTTCATGCATTTTGGCGTTGACGTCCAGGGCTGCGAACAACGGATAGAACGGGCTGGTGGAGGCGTGCATCATAAACGCGTTGTTCATCCGCTTATGATTCACGTAACGATCCTGGCCTTTGATATGTTTATCTTTTTTATGAATTTGTGAGGTTTGGGAGAAGCCCGCTTGTTGCTTATGCACAGACTGCGTCACCAGAATCCCTGGATCGTTTTCATTCAGTTCGAGCAACAGCGGTGAGCAGTCATTCATCATCGGAATGAATTGCTCGTAACCTACCCAGGCAGAATCAAACAAGATGTAGTCGCACAGATGACCAATCTTATCGACAACCTGACGCGCGTTATAAATGGTGCCGTCGTAGGTGCCTAACTGAATAACCGCCAGGCGGAACGGGCGTTTTTCAGCGCCACGATTTGGAGCCACTTCGCGCACTAAATCACGCAAATATTTTTCTTCAAAACAATGGGCATCAATACCGCCAATAAAACCAAACGGGTTGCGAGCTGTTTCCAGATAAACAGGTGTGGCACCCGCCTGAATCAATGCGCCGTGGTGGTTTGATTTATGGTTGTTACGGTCAAACAGCACCAAATCTCCCGGTGCCAGCAGCGCATTGAGCACCACTTTGTTTGAGGAAGACGTCCCGTTTAAAACGAAGTAGGTTTTATCGGCGTTAAACACTTTCGCCGCATGCATTTGTGCGGTGCATGGTGCGCCTTCGTGAATCAGTAAATCACCCATCGAAACGTCAGCGTTACATAGGTCAGAACGGAAGAGCGTTTCGCCAAAGTAATCAAAGAATTGGCGTCCGGCTGGGTGACGGCGGAAGAACTGGCCGCCCTGGTGCCCTGGGCAGTCAAAAGCAGCATTGCCTTGCTGCACATATTCCACCAGGCTGCCAAAGAACGGCGGCAGCACTTCTTTTTCATATTTAACCGCTGCGGCTTCCAGTTGTTTACCGTAGAAATCCACATTTCCATCGCACAGTTCAAACACCCCGGTGACGCGTGGAAGCACTTCAGCAGGCAACTCTTCTTCACAACAAACCGCGACAAAAATTGGAATGCCGAAGCCCGTTTGTTCAATAGTATTCAACATCCCTGAGATAGCATCTTTCACGGAAATAACAGCAGCAGACACATCAGTGAAATTAGTATGAGTAATATCGACGATTTCGCGATCGGTACTAAAGCATTCAGTTGTGCTGGTATTAACCGCTATTTTTAATTTTTCCATTTTGCTTATGTTCTCTAATGTTTGTAATGCGTAAAATTTAGATATGGCATAGCCGTCAGATATTCCCTGATGGGATCCCGATGCTTTATTATTTTTTAAAGGCAATAGCTACCCGCAATAATTCTTAATATGGAATTATTGATAAGAGTCGATAAATGCCAGGTGATTTCTTCACCAGTCAGGCTTGTCTGTTAATTTGGATAGTCAAATGCCGCACGCAAAACAATGGATAATAGTAACCCTGTTCAATGGTTTACTGGGTTTATCAATGTTTGGTGACAAGCAGGAACGAGTATCCGCAGAAGCAGATGCCGTTAGGGGGGAGATTACTTAGAGTTGAAAAGGTGGAAGTCAAAGCAGCTACGATGTATCAGCATCATAATATGCGTAATACGTCGAATGTGTGGCATGGCCTTATTATTATTTTCCATTTTCTATTTCCCTTCATTTTTGGAAATCGGGGCTATTGTAATCAGGCTAGTTTATAAAACTGTGATGTCGGTCACTTTTGATTTTTGTGTAAATAACAAAACATCGTTTTATTTGAAAACGACTGAATAAGTTATCAATAGCCTGGGTTATTAATATGTGAAGTTATTAATTGCAAAATAGACGATACTTGAAAAATAAACTTCTCTGGAGCGGGATTAATCGCATCAATGTTTAACCTGCAGCGGTTGAGCTTTAAATTTGCTAACAAAATGAAGCTCTATTGTTAATGAATTCCCTTCATGTCAGGCAGGCGGTGATATTCATCAAAATGCTTATTTTGTATTAGTTGGTGCATTTTTATTCACGAGAATGATGTTAGCAATAAATGCTATTTGCTCACCATTTTTTGAATCATCTCTCTGCGCTGTCATCCCTCGGAGGTTTTAATCATCTGTTTGTGCATTTTTTGGAGACAACACCGGTTTTCTAAAAAAACTCGTGGCGGCAAAAGATGAATGCTCGTATAAATACCGTAATAAAACATCGTTTCAAAAAGGTATTGATTATGATTATCGGCAACATTCATGCTTTGCAATCCTGGCTTCCGGAAGAACTGCGTCAGGCGATTGAGCATGTTAAAAAGCACATCACCCCAGAAACTCCGTTGGGCAAGCATGATATCGACGGCAATCGCCTGTTTATGCTGGTTTCAGAAGACAGCACACAGCCCATCGCAGAGCGCCCGGCTGAATTTCACCAGCGCTACCTGGACATTCAGATTGTGATGCGCGGCCAGGAAGGCATGACCTTTAGCTGCCTGCCTGCGGGCACGCCTGAAACTGATTGGCTGGCTGATAAAGACATCGCGTTCTTGCCAGAAGGTGAGCAGGAAAAAACCGTCATCCTGAATGAAGGGGATTTTGTGGTGTTCTATCCAGGTGAGGTGCACAAACCGTTGTGTGCGGTGGGGAAACCTGCGACCGTGCGTAAAGTCGTAGTGAAGATGTTGATGGCGTAATCAATGATGGTGGCGGATGGCTAGCGCCCTCCGCCATTAACTATTAAAGGTCAGCCAGCGTCGCGACCATTACCGCTTTAATGGTGTGCATCCGGTTTTCAGCCTGGTCAAACACAACGCTATTAGCCGACTCAAACACTTCCTCTGTCACTTCCATTCCGCCATGCATGCCGTACTGCTCCGCCATTTGCTTGCCCAGCGTCGTTTGGTCATCGTGGAAAGCAGGCAGACAGTGCATGAATTTCACATCAGGATTACCGGTCAGTGCCAACATCTTGCTGTTTACCTGATATGCCCTTAACAGATCGATACGCTCAGCCCATTTTTCTTTGGCTTCACCCATCGACACCCACACATCGGTATAAATGAAGTCGGCACCTTTTACGCCCGCCGCAACATCTTCTGTCAGCGTAATGTTCCCGCCATTGTGAGCTGCCAGAGCCCGGCATTCCGTTACCAGTTTTTCATCCGGCCAGCAGGCTTGTGGGGCCACCAGGCGTAGGTTAAGCCCGGTGAGTGCGGCAGCCTCCAGCATTGAATTTCCCATGTTATTACGCGCATCACCGGCGTAAACCAGCGTCATCTGCTGGAATGTTTTGCCCGGCAATTGCTCTTGCATCGTCAGTAAATCGGCCAGTAACTGGGTGGGGTGAAACTCATTGGTCAGCCCGTTCCATACCGGTACACCGGCAAACTGCGCCAGCGTCTCGACGATTTCCTGGCCAAAGCCACGATACTGAATACCGTCGTACATGCGGCCCAAAACGCGCGCGGTATCTTTAATTGATTCTTTATGCCCAATCTGGCTGCCGCTTGGGCCGAGATAAGTCACTCGCGCACCCTGGTCAAATGCGGCAACTTCGAAAGAGCACCTCGT
>Ga0160437_1000761_pt1 | contig 15783 bp, 11 predicted proteins | sample HID1975I_E0MG_FD_108227 | JGI IMG/M metagenome (GOLD analysis project Ga0160437, IMG submission 108227) | Enriched soil microbial communities from UW Madison campus, WI, USA - HID1975I_E0 MG | ecosystem: Environmental > Terrestrial > Soil > Unclassified | place: USA: Madison, Wisconsin... | reverse complement strand
GGTTTTCTGGCGCGTCGCTGGAATCAAAGCACCCGTTTCGGGGCCTTCCTTGATCCGGTAGCGGATAAAGTGATGGTCGTCGTCGCGCTGGTGCTGGTGGTTCAGCACTATCACGAATGGTGGGTGACACTGCCTGCGGCGACCATGATCGCGCGTGAAATTATTATTTCAGCCTTGCGTGAATGGATGGCTGAAATCGGCAAGCGCAGCAGTGTTGCCGTTTCGTGGATTGGCAAGGCCAAAACCATGGCACAAATGCTGGCACTTATCGGGATGCTCTGGCGTCCAAATATGTGGGTCGAGTACACGGGTATCGGTTTGTTCTTCATCGCGGCGGTATTAACTTTCTGGTCAATGTTCCAATATTTGGCCGCTGCGAGGGGCGATTTGCTCGAACCGTGATCGGTTAGGTGCAAATTTCAGCAAACGGAACGCGGTGGTGGAAAATTTCATTGACTCACCGCGTCATCTAAGTAGAATGCAACGCATCGAACGGCAGCACAGCTTGCCAGAAGATAGTAAAATCAAATGATTAGCGTAAAGCTTCATTAAAAGATTTTGCGGGAATAGCTCAGTTGGTAGAGCACGACCTTGCCAAGGTCGGGGTCGCGAGTTCGAGTCTCGTTTCCCGCTCCAAATTTATGTAGCAGAAGTTCTGTTGCAGCCTGCAAAGGTAAAAAGTTTTGGCGCGTTAGCAAAGCGGTTATGTAGCGGATTGCAAATCCGTCTAGTCCGGTTCGACTCCGGAACGCGCCTCCACTTTCTTCCCGAGCCCGGGTGGTGAAATCGGTAGACACAAGGGATTTAAAATCCCTCGGCGTTCGCGCTGTGCGGGTTCAAGTCCCGCCCCGGGCACCATGGGAATAAAAGCTATAAAATCAATGATAAAGCAGTGTCGTGAAAACCACCTTCGGGTGGTTTTTTATTGCCTGAAATTCGCCTTTCTGTCATTTCTCCTCAGTCTGACTCCATGCACCTTTTCTTCATCTGTTCTGGCTATCTCCCGCTTCGCTGATTCTCAAGAATATGACTACCGTCACATTCCATCATGAAAGAATAAATTATTCCTTTTAAAATCATTTGTAATAATTAATTATTCCTTCATCTGTGAGGTTCTCTTCATTTAACCTTTACGCCACAGCAAGCTATGTTAACAATCCACTGCGAGATACTGATGAAAATTGATTTATCTGCCCTGACTACCGAAGGCCGCAACACTGATAGTGAAAACATCGACATGCTTTCGACTGAGGAGATGTTGAGAGTCATCAATAAAGAAGATCAAAAGGTCGCTCTGGCTGTAGAAAAGACCATCCCGGCCATTACTCAAGCCGTTGACGCCATCGTTGGGGCTTTCCAGGAAGGGGGGCGCTTAATTTACAGTGGCGCGGGGACGTCTGGTCGCCTGGGTATCCTTGATGCCAGTGAATGTCCACCGACTTATGGCACTCCACGAGAGCAGGTTGTCGCGTTGATAGCCGGTGGGCATCAGGCCATTTTGCAGGCCGTTGAAAATGCGGAAGACAACCTGGCGATGGGCGTAGATGACCTCAAAAACATTCAGTTCAATGCCTCTGACGTGCTGGTGGGAATTGCGGCAAGTGGGCGCACGCCATATGTGGTCGCGGCGCTGAATTATGCCAAAAGTCTTGGCGCAACAACCGTGGCATTGACCTGCAACGCTGGCAGCGAAATCACACAAATAGCGGATATCGCCATTACGCCAGTAGTCGGGGCTGAAGTGGTGACAGGATCGTCTCGTATGAAAGCAGGCACAGCTCAAAAACTGGTGCTCAATATGCTGACCACTGGCGCAATGATTCGCAGCGGTAAGGTTTACGGAAACCTGATGGTTGATGTCGAGGCCACAAACCAGAAGCTGGTTCAACGCCAGATTAATATCGTGATGCAGGCGACGGATTGCGACCAACCAACCGCTTCCGATGCGCTACGCAGCTGCAAAGGGCACTGCAAAACAGCGATTGTAATGGTCCTGGGAAATCTCAGCGCGACAGAAGCAAATCAACTTCTCAATGAGAGCAATGGATTTATTCGCAAAGCATTAACCAACAGGACGAGTGAATAATGGCCAAAATCACGGAACAGATGATTGCCTCAATTCTGCAACTGGTCGGCAATAAAAATAATGTTCAGAACTGCGGAAACTGTATGACGCGGTTGCGCTTGACGCTGAACAACGACCAGTTAATTGAACATGACAAATTGAAAGCGCTCCCGGGAGTTTTGGGCGTGATTAATACCGACGACCAACTGCAAATTATTCTGGGTCCAGGGAAAGCGCAAACCGCCGCAGAAATGATGAACCTGATGATTAATTCGCAGGCTGATGACTCTGCAGAGCCCGCAGATCTGCGTTCGGTAACCAGTGACAACAAACAAAAAATGAAGGCGAAACAAACCAGCGTGGTGCATCAGTTTCTCGCTAAGTTTGCCACCATTTTTACGCCGCTCATTCCGGGTTTTATCGCGGCGGGCATGTTGCTTGGGTTCGCCACATTAATCGAACAAAGCTTGCTGGCAGGTGCAGCTGAAAAGAATGCGACAATCGTTCATATCGTTGGTTATATGAAAATATTCGGTAAAGGGTTATTCACCTTCTTACCTATATTGATTGGTTACAACGCACAGAAAGCATTTGGTGGCTCAGGGGTCAACGGGGCGATAATTGCTTCTTTATTCCTGTTGGGCTATTCCCCGAACGCGACAGTCGGGTACTTTTCCGGCATCGATAATTTCTTCGGTATGGGCATCGACCCGCGCGGGAATATTATTGGCGTGTTGATTGCCGCCATTTTGGGCGCGTGGATTGAACGCCAGGTGCGCAAAATTATTCCTGATAACCTCGATATGATCCTCACTTCATTGTTGACGCTGCTCATCACCGGCGCGCTGACATTTACCGTCATCATGCCGTTCGGTGGCGAGCTGTTTAAAGGGATGTCATGGTTATTTTTACACCTGAACGGTAACCCGTTTGGTTGCGCTATTCTGGCTGGATTATTCTTGATTGCCGTGGTGTTTGGGGTTCATCAGGGATTTATCCCGGTCTATTTCGCGTTAATGGATGTTCAGGGCTTCAACTCTTTGTTCCCCATTCTGGCTATGGCAGGTGGCGGGCAAGTCGGTGCGGCACTCGCTCTTTACTTCCGCTCGGCGAAAGATTCTGCCACGCGTATTCAGGTCAAAGGTGCCATTATTCCGGGTCTATTGGGGGTAGGTGAACCCTTGATTTATGCGGTTACACTGCCTCGTGTGAAGCCTTTTGTGACCGCCTGTCTCGGTGGTGCTTGCGGCGGTTTCTTCATTGGTCTGGTGGCATGGTTGGGTCTGCCAGTCGGTTTAAATACCGTGTTTGGCCCATCAGGACTGGTCTCACTGCCGTTGATGACATCGCATGAGGGAATTTATGCCGGTATGGGCGTGTATGCCGTCGGAATAGTTATCTCGTACGCCAGCGGTTTTATTCTGACCTGGTTCTTTGGCCATAAAGATGTTGATCTAGCTTAAGATCATGGGCAGGCGGCTTCCCCCTTCAACTCATATTGCCGTTTGCCCACTTTTATTACCGGAGTAAGCCGGATTTATATTGCCTGAAAATCCTTTTTCCTGACATCATTCACCTATTCCGCTAACCCGGCCAGAAAATCGAATAATCTCAGGAGTAAATATTATGAATCACGGGCCTCTAAACGAAGAAGAACTGGAATGGCTGGATGACACGCTGACCCAATATGGCAACGATGATTCTGTGCTGGATGTCTCTGAACTGGACGGTATGCTCACCGCGATACTTTCTGCTCCAACCGTGCTTCCGGCAGCTCAGTGGCAATTAGCGCTCTGGGGTGGGGAAGATCAACTCCCGAACTGGGAGTCTGAAGAAGAAATGAATCGTTTTAATTCACTCGCCCTGCAACATATGAATGATATTGCAGAGCGTTTACGGGATGCTCCAGACCAGTTTGAACCCCTTTTCGGTTATCGCGAAATGGACGGCAAAGACTACACCATCGTGGAAGAGTGGTGTTTTGGTTATATGCGCGGATTAACGCTAGTTGAGCGTACAGCGTTGCCAGCAGCACAACAAAAAATGCTAGATGTCATTGCACTTCACGGCAATGAAGAGAGCATTACCACGCTGGAAAAAATGACCGAAGAAGAATATGAAGCCAGTCAGGCAGAAATTGGGCCTGCGGCATTACAGCTTTACCATTACTGGCAAGAACAGCGTGGCGCTGAGTCCAAAACGTTACATTAATCACAACTGCAAAATATTTGTTCTGAACAATCAGGCAGCGATTTAGTGCGTTGCCTGGTTTGCCTGCATATCTTCCGAACCTTCCTTCTCTTGCGACATAAATTAAAAAAGCAGGGCTAAATGTTGCTCTCGCTATCCCCTGCAAAACAAACCCCCGCATCGCATAGCCCGGAAAGTCACACCGGTTGAAAATCACCTCATGTCAGTAACATTGCCTTTTACAATTCCTAACACCGAAGCCGCGGGAAATTTACAAATATGATATAATCAGGTGAGAAAGGAATGTATCAATAACGATAATTCAATGAATAATGAGTCTAATGATGCTGAGCAATTCACTGAAAATTACCCATGGAGGGTACCCGGTATTTATCAAGCTGGCAGACTTTGTCGCTATTACCACGGTTTTAATAATCAGCGCATGGTTATTAGCGATAGCGCCTATGAGCCTTGTTATAATGTACAGCTTACTTTTTGCTACCTCTTTTTTGTTATTCGGGGAGTACACTGAGCTTTACATTCGCAATCTCAAAAATATGAGACTGCGCAGCCAACTTCGCTTGTTTTTGTGCACATTTCTCTCTATCTGCTTTGTTGAAATTATTCGTATCTTGACCGGGGGGGGGGCCTCGCTGGGATATTTGAGTGCGCTCGAAAACCCATTTATACCCGCTGTATTGCTTTGGTATCTCATCTCACTGATTCCGCTCTATTTGATCCGACTTTTTGTTTTTAAGTATTCCATCAGGAAAAATATTCGCGTGGCCATCGTTGGGGTAACGGCGAATGGTCTGGCTGCGGAAACAGCATTACTGAAAGAATATTCCAATATGCATCTGGATTTGGCTTTTTACGACGAACGAGATGCATCACGGTTTAGCGATCTGTTTGCACAAATAAAAAGTCCATTCAAAGGCTCGGTTAGCGGCCTGGTGGAAGACGCACAGGCGGGGAGGGTAGATGAAATCTATATCGCCTTACCGATGGTTGCGCTGGAGCGCATACGCCATTTTCTGGCCATGATGTCAGACACCACGGTTGATACCTACATTGTGCCGGACTTCAACTCCTACAGTACGCACATGTCGCAGTTGCGTTCGATAGATAACTTGCAAACGATCAGCATTTTCAGCTCGCCGTTTGAGGGGGTGGGTTCCTTTATAAAACGAGCCGAAGATTTAGTGCTTGGCAGTATTATCCTGGTCATGATCTCTTCGTTGTTGCTGGTGATAGGCATCGGCATCAAACTCACATCGCGCGGCCCGGTATTTTTCAAACAAGACCGTTATGGTTTGAGCGGGCAAAAAATTAAGGTCTGGAAGTTTCGAACCATGCGCGTGATGGAGAATTCGGACACGGTCATTCAGGCAACCAAAGATGACCCACGCGTTACGCCGTTTGGCGCATTTTTACGCCGCACATCGCTTGATGAACTACCTCAATTTTTCAATGTAATACAAGGCAGTATGTCGATTGTCGGTCCGCGTCCGCACGCGGTGACACATAATGAGCAATATCGTAAGCAAGTAGAGAACTACATGATTCGCCATAAAGTTAAGCCTGGGATCACAGGTTTAGCGCAAATTAACGGCTACAGAGGCGAAATCGACGCATTATATAAAATGGAAAAACGTGTCGAATACGATATCGAATATATTCAAAACTGGTCATTATGGTTGGATATAAAAATCATAATTAAAACTATTTTTAAAGGATTTGTCGGCAAAAATGCATATTAAATATATTGTTGCTGCCGGAATGGTTTTATCACAACCGGCCATAGCGGACTTAACACCGAAATCGCATATCGGCATTGCGGGTATTGATTTTCAAAGCAATGTTGGGGTGAATTACGGTCGTGAAAGCAATGTGACTTATCAGCCCTATGATAACGACGCGATTAGCTCAGATTTTGTGAGCGTAACGCCGATGTTGAGTATGATCGGCGAGCGCTACCAGGATAAATATCTACTAATGTACTCGGGTGATTATCGCAGTTATAACAGTGACTCTGCTGATAATTACGCTGACCATTTCTTCCGTTTTAATGGTGCCTGGCGATATGGGCAAATGCATGGCCTGATGTTTAACATTGAAGACTCTTTAGGCCATGAAGAACGTGGGCGCGGAGTGACTGAAGGTTTTATACCTGAGCAATTTCAAGAGTTTGGTGTTAATTCCCCCCTAAGCACTAACTTGCTTAATAGCGAATTACGTTACAGTTACGGGGCGCCAGAAGGGCGTGGAAAAGCAGAAGTCGCGCTGCTGTATAAGAAATTACGATTTGGAAATACTCAGGATACGCAAAATACTGATGAGGATTTTTACAATTATATTCGCGAGCAGGAATGGCACGAAAATAGCCTGATTGCAGAAATTTTTGATCAATACACATCACAAACACGCTTCCGTTATAGCTTTATTACCAACCAGCGGCATTACGATAATGCGTCAGAAAAAGACAGTAACGAATATTATTTGCGTTATGGCGTGAAATCGCAGCTGACGGGTAAAACCAACATCGATATGAATCTTGCATGGCTGTATAAAACATTTGAAAACAATCCCAACTCGCAAGATTTTAATGGACTAAACTGGGATATTCAGGCTGAGTGGAAACCACTCAAACAGTCTATTTTTACAGCACATACCTCGCAGCGCATTAAAGACCCTTCGGAAGTGGGGGGGTATATTCTGGTTTCTCAGTACGGTATTTCTTACCAGCATTATTGGTTAGATGATCGCTTCTCTGCCTTGTTAGATTACTCGTACACCACGGAAGACTATAAAAAACAGGACAAGGACAGGAACGATAAAGACGGCGTATTCACCGTCACCATGAGTTATGACTTCAGACCTTCTATTAATTTTGAACTTAAATATCAGATAGATACATTGCGTTCAAATAAAGATACCGATTCGTTCTACATCGGTCCTGACGACAACCGGGAAGTCCTGAGAACGTTGGGTTATGACAACTCGCTGATAATGTTTACAGCTAAGGTGCAGATTTAAAATGAAAATAATTAAACTGTGGGCATTTTTATTACTCAGTACACTTTTGGCCGGATGTAGCACCTCGACGCCACCATTAATGGATAGCCCGGATGCTGGCTCAAAAGGGTACCAACTTGATGCGGGTGATGCTGTGAATATTACCGTTTACGGCGAACCCGATATGACAATGAAATTTTTAATCGATAAAAGTGGAACGATTACTTTCCCTTATATTGGTGAGTTAGTTCTGAAGGGTAAAACGCCTGAACAGGTTAGCGAAGAGCTAACAAATCGTTTGCGCGGTGATTATCTGCAAAATCCAATGGTGACGGTGAACATCACCGAATTCCGTAAATTCTATATCTCAGGTGAGGTGGCAAACCCTAATGGGTACGCTTACGAACCGGGTTTGACCGTTGAGAAAACCATTGCACTGGCGGGCGGTTTCACTGACCGGGCTGACCGCAAAGATATCAACATCCGTTTATCTGGCACTAACCAATTACTTGAAAACGTGGACGTAAGACACTCCGTTCACCCAGGCGACGTCGTGATCATTGGCATGGGGTTCTTCTAACTATGAAACTATCAATAGTGGAAAATGGCAAGAACCGGGAAAGCTCAATCGACTTCTCAAGATTTGCCAAAGAATTGAAAAAGAACAGTTGGAAAATCCTGCTCGCGGGTGTGGTTGCAGGGGCAATCGCTTATCCGCTCATCAGCATGATGACGTCGAAATATGTCTCAACGGCAACGGTGCTGGTGAAAGCGCAGCCCGATAATATTTCGCCATTCCCGCAAGTTGATGGCTATGACTCGACACGCAACGGCTACTACGAAACACAGTATGCGTTAATGCAGTCGAGAATTGTGTTGGAGCAGGCAGTCAAGAATTTGAAACTGGATGAAAATCCCGATTTCAACGGCGTCAAAGCAGGGAGCAAACAGGCTAACACCCCTGAGAATCAACAACAGCGCGTCGATCGTGCTTTGAAAACGATGCTCAAAAACCTGACGTTCAATCCGGTTCGCACCACTCATCTGGCGACTATTTCTTACGAATCAGCCTCGCCACAGCTTGCAGCAGAAATCGCAAACGGAGTGGCACAGGCGTTTATTGACTACACCGTTGAACAAAAACGGACGAATACGCTGAAAGCTCGTGAGAGTAATCAGCAGCGAATGGATGAGTTGCAAAAGCAGATAACCGAGCAAAAACTGGCGATTAATGACTATCTGAAAAAAGAAGGCCTGCTGACATTTCGTGGCGTCGATGGTTTTGAAACGGAACAGTTGGGCATCGTCACCAATCGTTTAGCCGATGCGACGCAGCGTCGTATTGCGGCGGCTTCGCTATATAACGAAGTACGCCAGAATGCCGGAAAATCATTGGAAGATGTGATCTCACTGCCCGCCATTTCTAGTCACGCACAAATTCAGGACTTGCGTATCGCGCTCATTCAGGCGAAACGTTCGCTCTACGAACTACGAAAATCGTATGGCCCGAAACACGCTAAAATTCTGGAAGCGCAGGCTCAAGTTCAGGCGATTCAGGATCAAACCTCACTCGTCCTGGGCGAGCTGGAATCGGGGTTACGTCAGCAGTATCAGGCCGCGTTGACTGACGAAAATAGCTATCAGCAGCAATTGGATCAGCAAAAAGAAATCTTCCAGAAAATTGCATCGAAGCGAGATGGCTATAATGGCCTGAAACTGGCGCTTGATAAAACCGAAGACATGTACAAAGCGCTTTATCAGCGTACCCAGGAGCAGTCTTTATCCGGCAGTTACGCCGACGCCGATGCAGTTTTATATGACCCGGCGGTGCCAGCCGATCGTCCAGCGAAGCCGAATAAGTCTCTGCTGCTGATCATGGTTGTGATGCTGGCGCTGGCGTTCTTCATCATGTACATCATTGTGAAAACCGCAATGGACAGCACCATTAATAATCTCAGCCAAATGCGAAAACGTTTGAAACTCGAACCTTTAGGTGAGATTCGCCGTTATCCGGGTGTCGGGAGTCGGGCGCAAATCCGCGACGTTATTGCCAATAACCCATTGAACGCCGACATCATTCACAGCATTCGCACGCGTATTATGCTGGATAATCGGCAGCTTCAAACCATAGCAATTACTTCTTCAGAACACGGCGAAGGGCGCACGCTGCTGGCGAATTTGCTGGCTAACTCCTTTAGCTTTGATCAAAAAACGCTGTTGATTGATTTAGATTTTTTCAACAAAGATGGACTATCAAGCGAGCTGGCGAAACCTGCGGCCCCCGGTGCTGCCGAGCTGCTTCGTGGTGAAGCGATGCTTGAAAATCTGAGCGTAAAAGTGAATGAGAATCTTGATTTTCTGGCGCGTGGCAATGCAAAAGTTTCATCGTTGCTGATGCTGTCTTCAGAAAATCTTGAGCATTTGATGCGTGAGTTAAGAAGCCGCTATCAACGCATTATCATTGATGTCGCTGCGCTCAACCAAAGCCAGGATGTTCAACTGATTAGCCGCGTAACGGATGGCCTGATTTTCGTGCTCAAAGCCGGGACGGCGCCTGCGGAAAACATTAGCCAGACGCTGGATAAAATCGAATCAAACCAGTCGGTTATTATTGGCGCTGTCATCAATCAGGTGATGGATAAAAATCTGGAAACGAAAGAGGGATTACGCTCACTTAACCTCCAGACGAACGAACTGATGCACGGTACAGGTCAGTTATGAGTTTACTCAGGAGCGCATCCACTATAGCCGGTTCATCAGTCATTTCGCAGTTGATTGGTGCACTGTCTATTTGGTTGATTTCGCACAAGTATCATCTGGCGGAAGTGGGGCTTTACGCGCTCAATTATAGTATTGCGTTGATAGGTGCTCAGGTTTGTACCTTTGCATCACAGCTATTGATTCCCAAACAGCATGACGAAGATTTAGCGCAAAATGTGGTGTTTTGCTTATTACAAAGCGTGAGTATCGCGGTGCCTTACGCCTTATTCACGGCATGGTTATTCGATCAAAATATCTTTTTCCTTTATCTGCTTACGCTTTCAAATACGTGGGTTTTGATTTCGGAGAACTTATCGCTACGTACGGCTAATTTCAGTTTTCTGGTCTTTCAACGTATTTCTGTCTCGGTTGTCGTTGTGCTTTCTGTGTTGCTCACTTCAAGCATTCAGGCATTTTATTGGGCGTGGGCGGGTTCCATGATGCTTCTGACCATTGGCTGCATCCTTCGCGCGTTTGATATCCGCACGGTCACGATGCAGCATTTGAGTCCGAAAAATAATCTGGAATTCTTTAATAAACACGTTCATCACATAACTAAAGTGGGCAGTGCAGAAGTGCTGGCGATGGCCAACAGCAACCTGCCGATCATGTTAATTAACTTCTGGTTCTCGGCACTGACCGCGGGCTATTTTTCTATTGTCAGCCGCTTCTGCCTGGCACCCGTCGTCATCGTCGGGAATGCGGTGCGTAATGCCATCTTCTCGAAATGGTCGATTGATTTCAGACATAACACGTTTAATTTCCATGAGTATAAAAAAGTACGCCTGCTGCTATTAGTGTTAGGCATCGTCTGCACGCTGGGGGTGTTTATTTTCTATCCCATCGTTATGCATCTCGGTTTTAGTGAGGACTGGATAAACTCCATTCCTACTTCGCGCTATATGCTGCCTTACTTATTCCCGGCGCTGGCCGTTTGTCCGCTCACGGTTATCGAGCTGATTTTTGGCTCCCACCGCTACTTCTTACGTATCCAGTTTGAACAACTGGCTATCGTGTTGATTGCCTTTATTGTTGTCCCTTATTTTTATAATGACTATGCAACATCGATTATCTTGTTCTCCATTTTAACTTTCGTGCGCTATGCGTTTATTTACCTGAAGGTTAATAAACGCGCTAATTTGTTGAAAGACAGGCCGGCTGTTTTATGAATCTAAATACTGGGCATTACTTACAGACTTACACGTTTGTTGCGTTGGTGTTTTGCGGACTGGTGCAATATTTCACCGGTGTGCTTGCGGTGCTGTGGCTGCCATTCTTCCTGACTTTGCTGATGCTTGGGTTGCTGGTGATGCAAACGCGCTATGAAGCATTGCAGCTTGATAAACAAGAGATTGTTGTTCTGGCGCTGTATTTCATCTTCCTTGCGATGGCGGGTGTTTCGACGCTATTGCAGGGAGGTTTAACGGTTGCCATCGTCGGTTTTAAAAATGAAATTGCGATTTCGCTGGTGATGCTGTGTTTATTGCTGGGTTTCTGCCGGGAATCGCAAATTTATCGCGTGACCAAAACCTTGTATTGGGTGTTTTACGCGCAATTTCCGATAGTCATTTATCAGTTACTGTTCGTGGTTCCACAACGTGTAGCCATGCGTGGTGAAGATGAGAAATGGGATTCCGTAGTTGGAACGTTTGGCGGCGATCCGATGGGCGGCGGGAATACCGCAGCCATGGGATTATTCTGCCTGCTTATTATGCTGTTAAAGGTTTCCGAATTTAAGCATGGGCTGACCACATTTAAATCAATGGCGCTGCATGTCATTCTCGGTTTTGCGCTGTGCATTGTGGGTGAAGTGAAGTTTGTTATCCTGCTTTCACCGCTTTTACTGGCATGGGTATGGATTATGCCCAGCTATGTGAAAGGGGTAAGCAAAGTGAATATCAAAGCGCTGCTGCTGATATTCGCGGGTATGGCGTTATTAATTGCCCTGGCGGTTGTCATTTTAGCTTCTGGTTATTCATCTGCTTTCGGCAGTGACCCGACGCAAAGCTCATTCAGCATCTTCTTAGACTCGCTAAGTTATATTTTCGATCCCAATTACATCATGCCAAATGGTGAAGTCGGGCGCTTTACGACGTTGATATTCTGGTTTAAAAATAATGATCTTTGGGGATTATCAGGCACTTTATTTGGCTATGGTTTGAATGCGACCAACAGTGGGAGTTCGGTTTCACCGGGCTTTTTGAATCTAACCTACAATTTGATTCTCGACTCAACTTCGCTGAGTATGCTGCTCTGGGAAGTGGGTGTCATTGGAACACTGATCTTCATTGGTTTAATTATCTATATTTTGAAAATTGCACGGCCTCAACCCTTACTGGAACGCGAGCAATTAGACCCGCAAGATCTCCAGTTATTAAGTTTTGCACCTGCCTTTAATGCCTTTGCTATCAGTTGCTTACTGAGTCTGCCATATAGCCAGATACTGATGATCATTCCGATGTTACAATTCCTCTTCTATTTGTCACTAGGCGCAAGTCTGGTTATTCGTCGGTCCGTTCATCGTTATGCAGAGCAATAGTATGATTAATAAACCCTTTATCTCCGTCAGCATCAAAACGCTCAACGAAGCGGAATGTATCGAAAAAACTATTGATAGCATTCGGCAGCAACTTACTGATTACCCGCATAAAATCATTGTTGCCGATAGCTTATCGACCGATAACACCCAACAACTTGCCAGTGACAAAGGCGTTACCGTTGTCTCACTGACTCAGCCTTCCGATCGTTGCTGTGGTGTGGGTCATCAATTAGGTTATCTGTACAGCGAAGGTGAGTTTCTATTACTGATGGACGGTGATATGGAACTGGAAAAGGGTTTTATTGATAACGCCGTTGCCTTCCTGACTGAGCATCCAGAATATGCGGGTGTTGCGGGTACGGTTGAAATGGATGATGCGACAAATTATGAATTTAAATCGCGTAAGCAGCGGTTGCATAAAATATATCCGGTTGGGGATAGTGATCATCTGGGTGGCGGCGGCTTATATCGCCGCTCCGCCATTGAAAAAATTGGTTATCTGACAAATCGTAACCTCCACGCCTATGAAGAGGCGGAACTCGGTATGCGTTTGCTTGATGCCGGATACAAGCTACATCGTCTGGATATCCCTTATTTCAGCCACACCTCGCACAACATGCCGACCTTTAAACTGCTGAAGTACCGCTGGCGCAGCGGTTATCATCAGGCGCCCGGTGAATTATTGCGCAGTGCGTGGGGAAAACCTTACCTGCGTAATGCGTTAAAAATGGTCAAAAATGAAGTGGTATTTCTGCTTTATCTTCTGTTTTTATTCATTGCCATCCTGACGTTTGATTTGGACGTTATTGGCCTGGCATTACTCCCCCTGATAGCCTTTATTATTTTGAAAACGCTTAAGAATCGATCGTTAAAAAGCGGGATTCACAGTGTGATCAATTTATCGGTGCTTTCTGTTGGGCTATTGAAAGGATTAAGTCATCCGGTGCGTGACCCGATGACACCACCGGATAGCAAAGTTATTCATGAATAGGCAGGCATAATGAAAATTCTACTGGTGAATAAATTTTTCTACATCAAAGGTGGTGCAGAAACGGTTTATTTTCAAGAACGTAATATGCTCAAACAAGCCGGTGTTGAGGTCATTGATTTTTCAATGCAGCACGAGAATAACTTCCCGTCTGATTACGCAGACTATTTTGTCAGCAATGTGGATTATCATAAAGGTAATAACTTACTGGGAGGGATTAAAACGGCAGTCAACTTTATTCATAACGCTGAAGCCTGCAAAAAAATGCAGGCGCTACTAGAGAAAGAGCGCCCGGATATTGTTCACTTCCACAACATTTATCACCAGTTAACGCCTGCCATAATAAAAGTAGCCCGCGATTTTGGCTGTAAAACCGTATTAACAGCTCACGATTATAAAATTGTCTGCCCGTCTTATTCGATGCTGCGTGATGGAAAGGTCTGTGATTCCTGTATTACTGGCACAGTATTTAATGCATTCAGATATCGCTGCCAGGACGGTTCAGCATCGAAGAGTTTATTACTTTCTTTAGAGGCGACGTGGCAATACATTGCCAAAAATTATCAGGCTCTGGATGTGATTGTTTCCCCCAGTGAATTTTTACGTGGGGTTATTAAACGAACGTTGCCCGACTCACGTATCGACGTCATCGTGAATGGTATTGATGACAGCCTGCCTGTGGAAGATATTGCAGATAAAGGCTACTTGCTGTTTGTGGGCCGTTTAAGTCGTGAGAAAGGTGCGGAATCTTTGTTGCGCGCGCATCAGCAAATGGCCAGCAAAATCCCCCTTAAAATAGTGGGTCACGGCCCACTGTATAACCAGCTTATTGAGCAATATCCCAATGCGGAATTCCTTGGCTATGTACAACAAGGTGAAGGTTTAGACCATCTGATTAAACATGCCCGTGCCGTTATTGTGCCTTCGGAGTGTTATGAGAATTGCTCCATGTCGGTGCTCGAGGCGATGTCATTTGCTCGCCCGGTTATAGGTGCGCGAATTGGCGGCATTCCTGAACAAATACGTGATGGCGTGGATGGTGTTTTATTTGAGCCAGGAAATGTCGAGGAGCTAGCCAGTGTGCTTGATGATTTTGCGCAACGTCCCGAAAAGGCTCATCTTATGGGACGAAATGCTCGCGAACGTTTATGTGAAAAATACGCGCTGCGCAAACACATGGACACGCTTCTCAATCTGTATCAAGAACTACTGAGCAAGCCATAATATGACTCAAAAAATAACCGTTATCGGTACGCGTGGCATTCCTGATGTATTAGGTGGCGTGGAAACGCATTGCCAAAATCTTTATCCCGCTATCAAGCAACAGTGTGATGTTGATATTTGTGTCATTGCCCGCTCTCCGTACGTTGGATATACCCAATCGAGCTATAAAAATATTGAAACACGGGCTTTGTGGGCACCGAAAAAACGTTCGCTCGAAGCGATAGCCCATTCAGTTTTAGCCGCGTTTAAGACCTGTTTTGATAAATCTGATATTGTCCATGTTCACGCCATTGGCCCTGGCCTTGTCGTCCCTTTATTGCGTTTACTGGGTAAAAAAGTAGTCTTTACTCATCATGGCCCGGATTATGAACGCCAGAAATGGGGAGGGCTTGCCAAACAGGCTTTACTGCTGGGCGAAAAGTTTGCGGTTAAATATGCCAGTGAAGTTATCGTCATTTCTGAGGTGATCAACCAACTGATCCAGAAAAAACATGGCAGGATGGATGCACATTTGATTTACAACGGCGTGAATAAACCGCTGCCTTTATCCGATGAAACCATCAGCAAGACTTTAGGGCGTTATAACCTTCAGCCTAAGAACTATCTTGTCGCTGTGGGGCGTTTTGTCGAAGAAAAAGGCCTGCATGATTTAATTACCGCTTATCATCAATCAGGCGTTTCAATTCCGTTGGTATTAATAGGCGATGCCGATCATCCTTCGGATTACAGTCTGCGCCTGAAGGAATTAGCGCTAAAAACTCCCAATGTTATTTTGACCGGTTTTTTAAAAGGTGATGCACTCGCGGCGGTATTTTCACAGGCCCGAATGTTTATCATGCCGTCGTATCATGAAGGCTTGCCGATAGCGCTCCTGGAAGCCATGTCTTATTCACTTCCGGCAATAGTCAGCGATATCCCTGCTAATCTGGAAGTAGCCTTGCCGGGCGACGCCTATTTTAACGTGGGTAATGTGGCGGATTTAGCCGAAAAAATTAACACCCG
>Ga0160437_1000756_pt1 | contig 15826 bp, 13 predicted proteins | sample HID1975I_E0MG_FD_108227 | JGI IMG/M metagenome (GOLD analysis project Ga0160437, IMG submission 108227) | Enriched soil microbial communities from UW Madison campus, WI, USA - HID1975I_E0 MG | ecosystem: Environmental > Terrestrial > Soil > Unclassified | place: USA: Madison, Wisconsin... | reverse complement strand
GCCGGGAAACCAGTCATGCAGCACCTTGTACAGCGTTTTCAGCGCGGCCGGGTTGATGCGATCGGCAGATCCCCCGAGCTCCGCGCCGCCCGCCACGCGGACTCGCATGCCCAGGCGCGAGATGGCGACCTTGAAGCGCTCGTCCATCACCGCACCGCGCGGCGCGTGCATCGCTTCCTTGATGTGCGCGCTGACCGAATGCCCGTACACCGGCGTGAGCGGAATGCGCAGGCCGAGCGGGCGCAGCAACCGTGCCGAATCGAGTCCTGCGCAAACAATGACGGCGTCAAAATCCAGCGCCGGCGAGCCGGCGGACAACGTGAGCGAGCGTGGCGCCGATCGGCTCAGCGGCGCGATGTCGCAGCCAAAGTGGAACTGGGCGCCGAGCGATTCGGCGTCACGCTTGAGCAGTAAGGCGAACTGCCGGCAATTGCCGACCTCATCGTCTGGCAGGTAGATGGCGCCAGCCAGTTCTGTGTCGGTGCTCAGCGCCGGCTCGATTTTGCGCGCCTCGTCGGCATCGATTTCCCGGAACTTGGTGCCGGCTGCGCGCAAGACTTCCAGGCCCGGCTGTGCCATCTTGGCCTCTCGCTTGCCGCGCAGCAGCACCATGTACCCGTCCCCTCGGTCGTATTCCAGTTCGCGCGCTGCGACGACGTCACGCAGCCGAAGCCGACTGTAGAAGGCCAGGCGCTGCAGGCGCGCGCGGTTCTGCAGGTAGGCCTCCAGCGTACACGCGCGCTGGAAGCGGGCCATCCAGCCGACGTCACGAAAAGATAGTGGCCAGCGCAGCTTGACCGCACCATGGGTGGAGAACAGGGAATGCAACACCTTGGCCCGCATGCCCGGCGCTGCCCACGGCGTGACGTAACCAGGCGCTACCACGCCCGCATTGGCGAAGCTCGATTCCTCGGCGGCCGAGTTGCGGCGGTCGAACACGGACACCTCGTGGCCGTCGGCGGTCAACTCCCAGGCGGTGGTGATGCCGACGATGCCGGCACCCACGATCGCGATTTTCATTGGATGCTTGGATTGCGAAAAAGGCGAGCGTCTTGTTCGCTCGCGGATGAACTCCTCCGAGCATAGACGAGCGCAAGCCCCGTGCCGGGACCTGAGGGATTACTTCAGCCGACGCTGCACCAGGATGAGCAGCGCTGCGCCCAGGGCCAGCGCCGCTATCAGGCGGTAGAGGTCTTCGCAGGACATCAAGAGCGCCTGCTGCTCGACCATTCGTGACAGCGTGGCCAGTGCGGTGTGCCGCGCGGCTTCTCCGGACATGCCCTGGGACGTGAGCGTGGCCACAAGGCCGTCAATCCAGTGGCTGGCCTGTGGACCGGCGGCATCGATGTGTGCAGCGATCTGGGCGTAGTTGGCGAATTGCCGGTCCTGAAGCGTGATGGCGGCCAGCGCAGATGCAAAGGTGCCTGCGACCTGACGCATGAGGTTCTTGCTTTGATAGCCGTGGGCGAAGCGCTCCTCGCCCAGGTCGCGGAAGGTGAGGCCGGCCACCGGCAGCACCAGCAAGGCACCGAACACTCCCTTGGCCGTCAGCGCAAGGAGCAGCGCTCCCGCGGGCGCTTCCGGCGGCATGCTGGCAAGCATCCACGCGGCTGCCGCCAGTGCCAGGGCGCCCGCGGCCATCAGCGGCTTCTTGCGCGGCAGACGGGCGCCACGCTTGATGTACGCGTAGGCCGCGGCAAGCGTGACGAGTGCGGAGAAGGTGCTGAGCCATCCGGCAGTGGTCAATGGCATGCCCAAGCCGCATTCGGCGTAGATCGGGAACACGTAGCCGCTCGCGCCAGCCAGGCAATAGTGAACGAAGTACAGGCCCAGCCCCGCCAGGAAGACCGGATGGCCCAGTTCGCGCAGCCGCACAAGGGGTTCGTCGTGCCGCAGTTGGTGCGCGACGAACCAGCCGAGCAGCCCCACGCCGCAAAGCGCCGTGATGGCCAGCCGTGCCGGGTGGGCGAAAAGCTCGAAACGTGCCTGTGCCAGACCCATCTGCACCAGGGTGACCGCGGCCGCGAAGAGGAGCAACGGTCCGGCCGCCCAGCGCACTGGTTCACCGCCGCGACCAACTCCGTCCGGAAGCAGGACCCACGCCCCGGCCAGGGCCAAGGCACCCAGCGGTTGCGCCGCCAGGAAGATCCAGCGCCAGCCCCAATGGTCGACCAATGCAGCGGAGAGCAGCGGCGCCGCGGCCGACAGTGCAAAGGCGACCAGCATGAAGTCCTTCAGCGCTTGTGGGCGGTCGCGCGGCGCGAAGAGCATGGGAACCAGCACGCGACAGCTGGTGAATAGGGCGCCGCCGCCAAAGCCCTGCAGCAGCCGTGCAAAAGTCAGCGTGGGCAGGTCCTGCGACGCGGCACAGGCGAAGCCGCCCGCCATGAACAAGGCGAGCGCGACGCTCAGGTAGCGCCGGTAGCCAAAATGGCGCGAGAGCCATTGCTGCAACACGATCATCGTCATGCTGCCAATGGCGTAGGCGGCCTGCACCTGCGCGAACTCGCGCGGTGCCGCGTCGATGCCGCCCACGATGTGGCTGGCGGCGAAGACGAACATGCCGTTCTCGAGGAACTCAACCCCGACGATGAGGCCGAGCAGAAGCATGAGCAGCCGCTTCTTGTCGGCGTGCCAGCCCCAGGTCATGGCGATTCCGGCGGGGAAAGGTCCTTGTGCAGGCGCTTGAGCACTTGCAGCGCGCGTGCGGTGCCATCCGTGCCCACGGCGGCCCAGCCCGACTGGTAGGCCGCGTGCACGCTCGGGCCGGCACGGCGCAGCAGATCGCGTGCGGCATCGGTCTGGGCCAGGTGGAAGCTGCGCCGGTCGCCGCTGCCTGGCAGGCGCTGCGCCAACCCTTTCTTTTCCAGGCCATCGAGCAATCGGGTGATTTGCGTGCGCGTGGCGTCCAGCGTGGTGCCGAGATCGGAGGGCCGCAGCGGTTCGACGGCATGGTCGGCGATGAGCACCAATGCAAGGTACTCGCGCATGTCGATGCCAAAAGGCTGGAGCGCGGTGTTGATGTGCGCCTCCAGCAGGTGGGCCACGCGAAACAGCATGCGTGAAGCGGCAATGGCGTTGGCCAACTCGGGTGGTCGGCCGGCCAGCAGGCGATCGAGGCGGGAAGGCTGTGTCATGGCAATCGATATAGTTTCAAATGAAATTATATCGATTGAAACAAAATTGCGCTCAAGGCGCCCGCCGGCGAGGCCGGCGGATCAATGCCGCTTCAGCAATGCTTCTGCCTGCAGGGCGATGGCAAGAATGCTGTCGTCATGGAGCGCCGCGTGCCAGATCATCAGGCCCACCGGTGCCTCACCGGCTGCCTGACAGGGTAGGGAGATGGCGCAGCCGTCCAGCATGTTGATCACCGACGGATTGCGCAGCAGCAGGCCGTTGAGTCGGAAGAATGCTTCGTCGCGCTCTGCGCCTGGGGCCACATCGGCGATGGGTGGGGCGGTCACGGGGACGGTGGGTGAGAGCACCGCGTCGAACCCCTGCAGGGCGGCCTCCATGCGGGAAATCCAGGCGGCGCGGGCGTGCAGCAGGTCGATGTACTCGAAGGCCTTCATCTCCGCGCCCTTGAGAATGCGCTGTGCCACGCGCGGGTCGTAGCCGGCTACGCTGCGTTCCAGCAGCTGGCGGTGCCAGGTGTAGCTCTCGGCGGCAGAGAAGCCGCCGGTGGCGTTGATGGCGGGGAGGTCGGCCAGAGGCGCCAGCGAAATTTCTTCGATGCTTGCGCCAGTGCTCCGCACGGCGCGCAAGGCGTTCTCGAAGGCGTTGGCCACGGCTGGCTCGGTTGCGTCCTGGAACAGTTCTTTCACCACGGCGAAGCGACGCTGTGCAAGCGGCTTGGCGGCCGGCGCGACGGTTCGGGCGGACAGGATCTCGTGCACCAGAACCGCATCGCGGACCGAGCGCGTCATTGCGCAGACGGTATCCAGCGTGGTGGACAGGGGCAGTGCGCCGCTGGTGGGCACCAGTCGCGCCGTGTTCTTGAAACCCACGATGCCGTTGAGGGCGGCGGGAATCCGGATCGAGCCGCCGGTGTCGGAGCCCAGGCCCACGAAGGCCGCGCCGGCCGCGACCGACACTGCAGCCCCAGAGGAAGAGCCGCCAGGCACGTGCGCGCCCCGGCTGCTCTTCACGGCCGCATTGGCGGGTGTGCCATGGTGCGGATTGACGCCGACGCCCGAGAAAGCGAACTCGGTCATGTTGGTACGGCCGATGACGATGCCGCCCGCGGCGCGCAGGCGGGCAACGGCGGGCGCGTCCTGCGCTGCCGATGGGGCATGTGTCAGTACCACCGAGCCGGCCGGCGTCGGCTGTCCGGCGATGTCGAACAGGTCCTTGGTTGATACGGCCAGGCCGGCCAGCGGCTGATCCGAGCGGGCGGTGTTCGCTGCTGACAACGCATCGTCGAACATCGTCCGGGTAAAAACATGCTCGCAGGCGGGCGATCGAGCGCTGGCGACGGCGCGCTCCATTTCGGTGCGTGCGTGGCGCTTGCCGGCCTGGATGTCGTCGCGAATCTGGATGAGGTCTTCTTGCATGCCGCAGAGGGTACAAGAGAGAGGGAGACAAGGGTGCGCGTGCTATACTCGCTGGGTTTCGCTGATTGCGTGCCGCGCCTATTTCGGGCATGTGGCGCAGTCGCTGGAAACGTATCCGCAAACCGGCCCACTCAAGGTGTTGCGCTTCCTGTCTTGGCAGGGCGCAAAAACGGGCCGGATTTTAGACATAACCTTTGGAGTTAATTCACATGTCGACCACCATGCGCGAAATGCTGGAAGCCGGTGTCCATTTCGGTCACCAAACCCGCTTCTGGAACCCGAAGATGGCCCCCTTCATCTTCGGCAGCCGCAACAAGATTCACATCATCAACCTGGAAAAGTCGCTCCCGATGTTCCAGGACGCGATGAAGTACGCCAAGCAGCTCACCGCCAACCGCGGCACCATCCTGATGGTGGGTACCAAGCGCCAGGCTCGCGAAATCGTCGCGGCCGAAGCTCGCCGCGCCGGCGTGCCCTTCGTTGACACCCGTTGGCTCGGCGGCATGCTGACCAACTTCAAGACGGTCAAGACCTCCATCAAGCGCCTGAAGGACATGAAGGCCCAGCAAGAAGCTGGTCTCGACAGCCTCAGCAAGAAGGAGCAGCTCGTCTTCACTCGTGAAATCGAGAAGCTCGAGAAGGACATTGGTGGCATCCAGGATATGGCTGCGCTGCCCGATGCCATCTTCGTGATCGACGTGGGCTTCCACAAGATCGCCGTGGCCGAAGCCAAGAAGCTGGGCATCCCGCTGATCGGCGTGGTGGACTCCAACCACTCGCCCGAAGGCATCGACTACGTGATCCCCGGTAACGATGACTCGTCCAAGGCTGTGACGCTGTACGCCCGTGGCATCGCCGACGCCATCATCGAAGGCCGCGCCAATGCCGTGTCTGATGTCGCCAAGGCTGTGGCCGAAGGCGCCGACGATGAGTTCGTCGAAGTCGAAGAGGGCGCGTCCGCCTGAGTTGCTCCCATTGGAGCCTGAAGAAGGGGCTTTGTTGCCCCTTTTTTTTAACCTGAATACTGAACGGATTACGGAGATTTAGATATGGCAGCAATCACCGCAAGCATGGTTGGCGAACTTCGTGCAAAGACCGACGCGCCCATGATGGAGTGCAAGAAGGCTCTGACGGAAGCCGACGGCAACATGGAAAAGGCCGAAGAGTTGCTGCGCATCAAGCTGGGCAACAAGGCTGGCAAGGCTTCGTCGCGCATCACCGCTGAAGGCGTGGTGGCGGCGTATGTCGAAGGCGCCACCGGTGGCCTGGTCGAGATCAACTGCGAAACCGACTTCGTCAGCAAGAACGATAGCTTCCTGGCCTTTGCCAACGCTGCTGCCAAGCTGGTCGCCACGAGCAATCCGGCCGACCTGGCGGCCCTGGGTGCGCTGCCCTACGAGCAAGATGGCTTCGGTCCCACGCTGGAAGACGTGCGCAAGGGCCTGATCGGCAAGATCGGCGAGAACATGGCCTTCCGTCGCTTCAAGCGCTTCGCCTCGGGCGCCAAGCTGGCCAATTACCTGCACGGCACCCGCATTGGCGTGATGGTCGAGTACGAGGGTGACGACGTGGCCGCCAAGGACGTGGCCATGCACATCGCCGCTATGAAGCCGGTGGCCCTGTCCACCGCCGACGTCTCGACCGACCTGATCGAGAAAGAGCGTGCTGTTGCCGCTGGCAAGGCCGAAGAAGATCGCAAGACGGCTGAAGCCGCTGGCAAGCCGGCGCAGTCGGCCGAAATCGTGGCCAAGCGCGTCGAAGGCGCGGTGCAGAAGTTCCTCAAGGAAGTGTCGCTGTACAACCAAGCCTTCGTGAAGAACGACAAGCAGACCGTCGAGGCGATGCTCAAGGCTGCCAACACTTCGATCAAGGGCTTCACGATGTACATCGTCGGCGAAGGTATCGAGAAGAAGGTTGACGACTTCGCTGCCGAAGTGGCTGCGCAAGTCGCCGCTGCCAAGGCCCAGGCCTGATCCTGGAAATTGTCGCGGCACCCGAGCGGGTGTCCGCGACAACTCTCCTCACCACCCCTTACACTCCGCCCGCCACATTGAAGGAAATGCCCATGCCCCAGACCCGCCCAGCCCACAAGCGCATCTTGTTGAAGCTGTCGGGCGAGGCGCTGATGGGTGACGATGCCTTCGGCATCAACCGCGCCACCATCGTTCGCATGGTCGAAGAGGTGGCCGAGGTGGTCAACATGGGCGTCGAGGTTGCCGTCGTGATCGGCGGCGGCAATATTTTCCGCGGTGTGGCCGGCGGCTCCGTCGGCATGGACCGTGCCACCGCCGACTACATGGGCATGCTGGCCACGGTAATGAATGCCCTGGCTCTTGCCGATGCCATGAACAAGCAAGGGTTGACCGCGCGAGTGATGTCCGCCATCGCCATCGAGCAGGTGGTCGAGCCCTACGTGCGTCCCAAGGCCTTGCAGTACCTGGAAGAGGGCAAGGTGGTGGTCTTTGCCGCGGGCACCGGAAACCCCTTCTTCACCACCGACACCGCCGCGGCATTGCGCGGCGCTGAAATCGGTGCTGAACTGGTCCTGAAGGCGACGAAGGTCGACGGCGTCTATACCGCCGACCCCAAGAAGGATCCTGAAGCCACGCGTTATTCCACGCTGAGCTTCGACGAGGCCATTGCCCAGAACCTCGGCATCATGGATGCCACCGCGTTTGCGCTGTGCCGCGACCAGAAGCTGCCGATCAAGGTGTTCTCGATCTTCAAGAATGGCGCCCTTCGACGCGTCGTGATGGGTGAAGACGAAGGCACACTGGTGCATGCTTGACGACAAAATGATGGGTTCGCGCCGTCAGCGTTGACGACGCGGCTGCTGCCTTTCAGGAACGCTAGAAATGACCACTATTGCCGAGATCCGCAGCGCGACTGACGCCAAGATGAACCAGTCGCTGGCTGCCTTTCAAAACAACCTGACCAAGATCCGTACCGGTCGCGCCAACCCGGCACTGCTGGATACGATTCATGTCGAGTACTACGGTTCGTCGGTGCCGTTGAGCCAGGTGGCCAACGTGGCGCTGCTCGATGCGCGCACCATCAGCGTCCAGCCCTGGGAAAAGGGCATGGGCGCGAAGATCGAAAAAGCCATCCGCGAAAGCGACCTGGGCCTCAATCCCGCCAGCATGGGTGACCTGATCCGCGTGCCGATGCCGCCCATGAGCGAAGAGCGTCGCAAGGAAATGACCAAGCTGGTGCGCTCCGAGGGCGAAAACGCCAAGATCGCGACGCGGAACCTGCGTCGTGACGCCAACGAAGCGGTCAAGAAGCTGGTCAAGGACAAACTGGCTTCCGAAGACGACCAGAAGCGCGCCGAAGGCGAGATCCAGAAAGTGACCGACCGCCACATCGCCGAGATCGACAAGCTCGTCGTGGCCAAAGAGGCGGAGATCATGGCCGTCTAGGCCTGCACATGAGCAGTTCGAACGGGGCAGTCCCTCACCACATCGCCATCGTCATGGATGGCAACGGTCGCTGGGCGACCAGGCGCTTCCTGCCGCGCGTTGCGGGGCACAAGCAAGGGGTCGAGTCGCTGCGCCGTTGTGTCAAAGCCTGCGCCGATCGGGGCGTGGGCGTGCTCACCGTGTTCGCCTTCTCGTCGGAGAACTGGAGTCGGCCGGCCGACGAGGTCTCCGGCCTCATGGAATTGATGGTGATGGCCCTGGGGCGTGAAGTGCCCCGCCTGCGCGAAGACGGCGTGCGGTTGCACTTTGTCGGCGCGCGGGAAGGTTGGTCGGACAAGATCGCACAGGGCATCAAGCAGGCCGAAGCGGCAACCGCCCACAACTCGCGTTTGGTGCTCAATGTCTGCTTCAACTATGGCGGTCGTTGGGACATTGCCCATGCGGCGCAGCAGTTGGCGAGCCGGGGGGAGCCCATCACCGAGGAAAGCCTGAATCGCGAGGTGGCATTGGCGCACGTACCCGATCCGGACTTGTTCATCCGCACGGGCGGGGAGCAGCGTCTTTCCAACTTCCTGCTTTGGCAGAGCGCGTATTCCGAGCTCTTCTTCAGCGATCGCCTGTGGCCCGAATTCGACGAGGCTGCGCTCGACGAAGCCATTGCCGCCTACCGGAATCGCGAGCGTCGATTCGGCAAGACCTCCGAGCAATTGGCTGCGCCCAAGTCGCCCAAGTTGCGTACAGCCTGAGCCGCACATGCTCAAGCAACGCATCATCACGGCCGTCGTTCTGTTGGCCATCCTGCTGCCTGCGCTTTTCTACCCGTCCTACGTTCCCTTCGCGGTCGTGATGCTGGTGATGATCGGTGCCGCTGCGTGGGAGTGGGGCCGCCTGAACGGATGCGGACCGCGCCTTTCGATATTCCTCGGAATCGAGGCGGTGGCCCTGTGTGGCCTCTCGTGGTGGCTGGGCCTGCTGGAGCAGCGCCTGCCACTCGTCTGGATTGTGGCCGGCGGCGCGTGGGTGCTCTGCGGTGGCCTCTTGCTGCGCGCAGGCGTTGCAGGCTGGCCTGCGGTGCCCCGGCCTGTGCGCCTGGTCGGAGGGCTGCTCGCCCTGTGGGTGGCGTGGCTGGCTGTCGCCCAGGCCCGCGTGGTAGGCATCAATTTCCTCCTTTCGTTGCTGGTGCTCGTTTGGGTGGCTGACGTGTTCGCCTATTTCGCCGGCCGGGCGTTTGGCCTTCGCTTCACGCGCGGCAAGTTGGCGCCGTCCATCAGTCCCGGCAAGAGCTGGGAAGGCGTATGGGGCGGCGTCATCGGCGTGCTGGTGCTGGCGCTGGCCTGGGTCTGGGCCGACGACGCCTCGCGGGCCGAAGTCTCGAGTCTGTACACGCGCCTGGCCGAGCGCGGCTGGTGGCAGTTGCCGCTGGGCGTGGTGTTTCTTTCCATGATGAGCGTGGTGGGCGACTTGATCGAATCGCTGGTCAAGCGCAGCGCCGGTGCAAAGGACAGCAGCAACCTGCTGCCTGGCCACGGCGGCGTGCTGGACCGGGTGGATGCACTGTTGCCAACCCTGCCTCTAGCGATGATGCTGGCTTTCCTGTGAATCCGATTTCCAAAACACGCGTCACGGTCCTGGGCTCGACCGGTTCGGTGGGCGTGAGCACGCTCGACGTGATGGCGCGCCATCCCGAGCATTTCGAGGTCTTTGCACTGTCCGCCGCTACGCGTGTGGACGAGATGCTGGCCCAGTGCCAGCGCTTCAAGCCGCGATTTGCGGTCATGGCCAGTGCCGCGCATGCGGTGCAACTGGCCGACAAGCTGCGCCATAGCGACATTCCTACACGGGTGCTGGATTCGCCGGATGCGCTCGAGCGCATTGCCGACCACGAGGAGGTGGATGCCGTCATGGCCGCCATCGTCGGTGCAGCCGGCCTGCCGCCTTGCCTTGCCGCGGCGCGCGCCGGAAAACGCCTTCTGCTGGCCAACAAGGAGGCGCTGGTGGTTGGCGCCGACCTGTTCATGGCAGCGGTGCGAGAGGGCGGCGCCTCCTTGCTGCCGATCGACAGCGAGCATTCGGCCATCTTCCAGTCGCTGCCCGAAGACCCCGCAACATGGACGCGGCGCATCGACAAGATCATCCTGACCGCCTCGGGCGGGCCGTTCCGCACGCGAGACCCTGCAAGCCTGCGCGAGGTGACCCCGGAAGAGGCCTGCGCCCATCCCAATTGGGTCATGGGCCGCAAGATCTCGGTCGACTCGGCCACCATGATGAACAAGGCGCTCGAGGTCATCGAGGCGCGCTACCTCTTCGGCGTAGCGCCCGGGCAGATCGAGGTGGTCATCCATCCGCAAAGCGTGATTCACTCCATGGTGCAGTTCACCGACGCATCGGTGATCGCGCAGTTGGGTACGCCGGACATGCGCGTGCCGATCGCTTGCGGACTCGCTTGGCCGGAGCGGCTGGAAAGTGGTGCGACGCGGCTGGATTTTCGAAAGCTCTCCGCACTGACCTTTGAAGAGCCTGACGCGCAGCGCTTCCCCGGCCTCCAACTGGCCTGGCAAGCGCTGGAGGCAGCGCCAGGCACCACCGCCGTGCTCAACGCTGCCAATGAAGTCGCTGTCGAGTCATTTCTTGCCGGCCGTCTGCGTTTCGATCGAATCCATGCGGTAAACCTGGAAACTTTGCAGGCCGTGCAGCCCTCCAAGCCGGCATCGCTGGCCGACCTGCTGGACCTGGATGCCAGCGCGCGCCGTGCGGCCCATGCGGCTGCGCAGCGCATGGCAGCCTGAAGCGCCAACTCTTCCACCTGGCTGCCATGCTCACCGTCATTGCCTTCATCGTCGCCCTGGCCGTACTCATCGCAGTGCATGAATGGGGGCACTACCGCGTGGCGGTTGCGTGCGGCGTGAAGGTGCTTCGCTTTTCCATCGGCTTTGGCCATACGCTCTATCGCTGGCAGCCCAAGCGCCAGCATCCGGGCCAGGAAACCGAATTCGTCATCGGCGCGTTCCCGCTGGGTGGCTATGTCCGCATGCTCGACGAGCGTGAGGCTCCGGTCGATCCGCAGGAGCGCCATCGCGCGTTCAACACGCAGCCTCTTCGCTCGCGCGCCGCCATCGTGGCTGCTGGCCCGCTTGCCAACCTGTTGCTGGCGGTGGTGCTGTATGCCGCCGTCAACTGGATCGGCGTGGACGAACCCGTTGCACGCCTGGCGCGGCCGGTGGCGGGCTCGATCGCGGAGCAGGCCGGCCTGCGCGGCGGCGAGCAAGTGCTGCGCGCTGGGTTCGATGGCGATCTGGAGCCGGTCCAGTCTTTCGACGATTTGCGCTGGCGCATCACCCGAGGTGCACTGGAGCGCCAGGACCTGACGCTCGAAATCGATGCCGATGGGCGAGGGCGGGTGCAGTCCCTGGTTCTGCCACTCAGCAATGTCGAAGTGAAGGATGCCGACGCGCAAATGTTCAGGCGCATTGGCATCGTCGCACCGCTGACGCTGCCAGAGATCGGTGAGGTGATGGCAGGCGGCGCCGCCGAGCGGGCGGGCCTGCGGCGCGGCGATCTGGTGCTGTCGGTCGGCGGCACGCCGATCATCGACGGCCAGCAACTGCGCGAAGCCATCCGGGCTTCCGTCGATGGCGACCAACCTCGTGAGCAAAATTGGCAGGTGCAGCGAAACGGCCAGGTGGTCGAGCTCCAGGTGGCGCCTGAAGTTCGCACCGAAGGAGCGGCAAGGATCGGTCGTATTGGTGCGTACGTTGGCGCGCCGCCCGAGGTCGTGACCGTCAGGCAAGGGCCTCTGGACGGTATCTGGATGGGTGTCGTGCGCACGTGGGAGGTGTCGGCACTGACGGTCCGCATGATGGGCAAGATGCTCATCGGCGAGGCGTCGATCAAGAACCTCAGTGGCCCGTTGACAATTGCTGACTATGCGGGCAAGTCCGCAAGCCTCGGCCTCACCCAGTACTTGACCTTTCTGGCCCTGATCAGCGTGAGCCTGGGCGTGCTAAACCTCATGCCGCTCCCGGTCCTCGATGGAGGACACCTGATGTATTATCTTTGGGAGGGCCTCACGGGTAAGAGCGTGTCTGATGCCTGGATGGAAAGGCTGCAGCGTGGAGGCGTTGCGCTGCTGCTGGTCATGATGTCCATCGCGCTCTTCAACGACGTGACCCGGCTCTTTGGTTAACCTATCGCCCGGCCGCGTCGCGCCGGCCCAATCTCTGATGAAAAAAACATTCAGCAGCTTCCGCCTGCGCAGCATCGTCGTACTTGTTGCCGGAGCGGTTTCCACATTGGCTGCCTGGGCCGTTGAACCCTTCACCATTCGCGACATCCGCGTCGAAGGCTTGCAGCGCGTCGAGCCGGGCACCATCTTCGCCTCCATGCCCATCCGCGTGGGCGATACCTACACCGACGAATCCGGCTCGGCCGCCATCCGGGCGCTGTTCGACCTGGGCCTGTTCAAGGACGTGCGCATCGACGTGAACGGCAACGTGGTGGTGGTGATCGTGGAAGAGCGCCCGACCATTGCCGAAGTGGACTTCGTGGGCGCCAAGGAATTCGACAAGGACGCCCTGAAGAAAGCGTTGCGCGACGTGGGCCTGGCCGATGGCCGCCCCTACGACAAGGCGCTGGCCGACCGCGCCGAGCAGGAGCTCAAGCGCCAGTACGTCAGCCGCAGTCTGTACAACGCCGAGGTCGTGACCACGGTGACGCCGATCGAGCGAAACCGGGTCAACCTCACCTTCACCGTGACCGAGGGCGAGTCCGCGCGCATTCGCGAGATGCGCGTCGTGGGCAACAAGGCTTTCAGCGAATCGACACTGCTGGGCCTGTTCGACCAGGATACCGGTGGCTGGCTGAGCTGGTACACCAAGTCCAACCAATATTCACGCGCCAAGCTCAACGCCGACCTCGAAACGCTGCGCTCGTACTACCTGCAGCGCGGCTACCTGGAGTTCCGCATCGACTCGACGCAGGTGGCCATTTCGCCGGACCGGCAGGACCTGTCGGTGACGGTGAACATCACCGAAGGCGAGAAGTTCGTGGTGTCGGGCGTCAAGCTGGAGGGCAACTTCCTTGGGCGCGAAGACGAGTTCAAGTCGCTGGTGACCATCCAGCCGGGCGAGCCCTACAACGGCGAGCAAGTGACGGAAACCACCAAGGCTTTCACCGACTACTTCGGCACCTTCGGCTATGCGTTTGCGCGCGTCCAGGCCCGACCCGAGGTGGACCGCACAAACAACCGCGTCGCCCTGACTCTGCAGGCCGATCCGGCGCGCCGGGTTTACGTTCGCCGCATTGCTGTCAGTGGCAACAACCGGACCCGCGATGAAGTGATCCGCCGCGAGTTCCGCCAGTACGAGGCGTCCTGGTACGACGGTGACCGCATCAAGCTCTCGCGCGACCGGGTGGACCGGCTTGGCTACTTCACCGACGTCAACGTGGACACGCAGGAAGTGCCCGGCAGCCCCGACCAGGTCGACCTGGCCATGACGGTGGTGGAAAAGCCCACTGGCGCCCTGCAACTCGGCGCTGGCTATTCGTCGGCCGAGAAGGTCTCGTTCAACTTTGGTATCTCGCAAGAGAACGTTTTTGGTTCGGGCAACTATCTGGGCTTGCAACTGAACACCAGCAAGTACAACCGTGCGATCCAGCTGACCAGTACCAATCCGTATTTCACCCCGGATGGCATTTCCCGCACCTTTGACATCTACCACCGGACCACGCGCCCGTACTACGTGGAAGACGGTGACTACACCTTGACAAACGAGGGCGGCAGCATTCGCTTTGGCGTCCCCTTCAGCGAGGTCGACAGGGTGTATTTCGGGTTGGGTGTGGAGCGCTATGGCTTCGATCCTGGCTCCAATGTCGCCACCGCCATTCCCCAGGCCTATCGCGACTATTTCGGTTGCTCGATCAGTGCGGATGGCCTGCACATCACGGACTGCTCCAACGACAGTGTCTGGGGCATTCCTCTCACCGTGGCCTGGGCGCGTGACGCGCGCGACAGCGCCTTGGTACCGACCCGTGGCCGTCTGCAGCGCGCCAATCTGGAAGTCGGCACCGGTGGTGACATGAAGTACTACAAGGGCAGTTACCAGATCCAGCAGTTCATTCCGCTGTCCAAGCAGTACACCTTTGCCATGAATGCCGAAGTCGGATATGGCAGGGCCTATGGCGATGAGATCTACCCGATCTTTAAGAACTTCTACGCCGGTGGTCTCGGGTCCATCCGTGGCTTCGAGCAGAACTCGCTGGGCCCGCGCGATAGCGTCACCGCGGCTTCGCTGGGCGGTACCAAGAAGGCCATTTTCAATGCCGAGATCAACGCGCCTTTCCCTGGGGCAGGTAACGATCGCACGCTGCGCATGTACGGCTTCTTCGACTTCGGCAATGTCTTTGCCGATCGCACGGCGAACATGACCGACGCCCAGTGGGAAGCGCAGAAGAAGTTGCGTGCCTCGGTCGGTGTCGGCATCAGCTGGGTTTCGCCGCTGGGCCCGCTGCGTCTGGCCTACGCCTTCCCGGTTCAGTACCAGGAAGAAGACGTTGGCACGTCGGGGCAGCCTGGGTTCATCCCCAAGGATAGAATTCAGCGGATCCAATTCCAGATCGGAACCTCGTTTTAATGAACCCATTGCTTCGTGCCGCCGCGGCACTGCTGGTGTCGGCTTTTGCGCTCTTCGCAGTGCCGGCGCAGGCACAGGATACTTTTCGCGTCGGCTTCGTGAACCCGGACCGCGTGCTGCGCGAGGCGCAGCCGGCGAAGGCCGCCCAGGCCAAGCTCGAGGCGGAGTTCACCAAGCGCGACAAGGATCTGCAAGCCCAGGGCGCAGAACTCAAGGCCGCGTCCGAGCGGTTTGAGCGTGAAGCCCCGACGCTGTCGGACACGCAGCGCGCACAGCGCCAGCGTCAGTTGATCGAGCAAGACCGCGAATTCCAGCGCAAGCGCCGCGAGTTCCAGGAAGACCTCAACGCCCGCAAGAACGAAGAACTGCAAGCTGTCTACGAGCGCGCGAACCGCGTCGTCAAGCAGGTGGCCGAGGCCGAAAAGTACGACGCCATCCTGCAGGAGGCGATCTACATCAACCCCAAGCATGACATCACCGACAAGGTGATCAAGGCGTTGAACGCCTCCGGCCCGACCGGAGCCCCGACACCATCGGCACCCGCCGGTAACAACGGCAAATAGGCCCGGCGCAAGCTGGTGAACGGGCGTGGCACTGCAACTCGCGGCCATCGTTGATGCTCTCGGGGGCGAATTGCATGGCGATCGCGGCCGCACTATCGAGCGGCTGGCTTCGCTGCAAGGTGCCGGCCCGACCGAGCTGAGCTTTCTCTCCAATCCCAAGTTCCAGAAGGACTTGGCGGCCAGCCGTGCGGGCTGCGTCATCGTTTCCCCGGCCGCACGTGATGCCGCCGAGGCGCGAGGCGATTTCATCCTCACGCCCGATCCATACCTTTACTTTGCCCGCCTGACTCAGCTCTGGAAGGCGCACCATGCGCCGCCCAAGGGTGAGCGTATCCATCCCAGTGCCGTGATTCATCCCGAAGCGGCGGTCGACGCAACGGCAGAAATCGGGCCGCTGTGCGTGGTTGAGCGGGGCGCGAGCATCGGCGCCGGCACCGTGCTCAAGTCGAATGTGACAGTGAGCGAGGGTTGCGTCATTGGTGCGCGCTGCCTGCTTCACCCCGGCGTGGTGATCGGCGCCGATGGATTTGGCTTGGCGCCACACCAGGGTGCATGGGTCAAGATCGAGCAACTGGGCGCGGTGCGCATTGGCGACGACGTGGAAATCGGGGCCAATACTTGCATCGACCGCGGCGCGCTCGAAGACACGGTGATCGAGGACG
>Ga0160437_1000755_pt1 | contig 15867 bp, 9 predicted proteins | sample HID1975I_E0MG_FD_108227 | JGI IMG/M metagenome (GOLD analysis project Ga0160437, IMG submission 108227) | Enriched soil microbial communities from UW Madison campus, WI, USA - HID1975I_E0 MG | ecosystem: Environmental > Terrestrial > Soil > Unclassified | place: USA: Madison, Wisconsin... | reverse complement strand
CGCCGATCGGAAGGCAAGCTCCTGTTCTGTCGTCATGGCCAATCTCCTGAATGACACTGCCGTCAGAATACCGACTCAGACCGGCGGCCTACATAGGATCTTTTTGCATCGACTGGTGTCGGCGACGGCGAGGTCAACCGTAATCGCCTGGTTGAGGGGGGAGATGCCCGATCCCGGACATAAGGGCGCGCACCCCTAGTTGCAGTGAACGAGCCACAAGTCGTCGCAGCGTACATCGGCAATCCATCCACCGAGCCATCTCATGGCTTCCACCATAAGAAGGCGACTATGAAAATTCTTAAATAACCTCTTGTACTTGCGGCAATAGCTGATGGCCCGGCATAGCCGCTACGGCCGACGCACACCCTCGCGATCACCAGCGCTACGAAGGGCGACGCGACCAATATCATGATTATCGCCGCTATGATCGCCCGCGGCATTGGAGCGGCCACCGCTATCGCTGAAACGATCGACGCTGCTGAACCGAATGACGCCACCACCACAGGTTCCATGTCTGCCGCTAAACCTGGGGATGCGAAGGATTATGGCAAAGAGGCTGTTTCTACTCTAGTTCCAGCGATGCTCGAAGCATTTCTAAGCAGCGATCGCGCGTTCTCTAGATCGCGCGCACGTAGTGGGAAATAATGCGTTGCGTGAGGTGCGCGCCCGGCACGCGTTTTGTGACACGCGTGACAGTGCAATGCAATTACGGCATCCGGTGAAGCCCGCCAAATCACGCGCCGAGCAGTCTGTGCACATCCCGACAGACCTTCCTTTGCCACGCCTTAGTTCCAAACAATTGCTGCCCAGACCTTCGCAGACAGCCCGGGATTGGGTAACTCAATGATTCGGCGTTGAATCACCAGCCTGAAGTAAATCGAGCATAAACGTGAAAAACCTTAAAAGGTCTTCCTCGTCTTGAGGCCATTGAGAAAAACCTGCGGTTGATAAGGTCATGAAAACATGCTCGATGCGAGGAGCCGGGACGGCTGAAAAAAGTTGCACTGAAGAATTGAGATTTTTCTGCATCTGTTTAACATACACCGCAAATCGACGCCGCTCGCCATTACAATGCTGTCATTGAGAGCTATCGGCATCCCTTACGCGAAAAATAAAATTATCCCTCAAAATAGATATGAGATGAATGAAAGTTCATCATTTTGACGTGTATTTAATTAGCGCTCCGCGAAAATGGTGATTGGACTTAGCATAAATTTAACTATCTGTGTCTAATTTGGTCGTCGAAGTGCGGAGAATTGGCGCAGTGACAATGCGAGCTAAATTGTCGGTGAGGGATGCACGGAAAGCCCTGCGACACCGGGTCGATTTTCAGACGGTTGGAACCAATCGCCGGCTGGGCGACATGGCCTTGCATATTATTAATCTTTCAGCGCAAGGCTTCATGAACGAGGGCACGATTGCCCTTGAGCTCGGCGAACGTGTTGAGCTTCTCCTTCCGTTCATTGGCCGGATCGATGCCCATTTAGTCTGGCAACATGGACACCAGGCGGGATTTCAGTTCGAGAGAGTAATCCGAGAGAAAGACTTGAATCAACTGCTTGCGGATATCGCAGAGCGACCGCAAGCCATTTGATGGATCGATGAACTTTAGACAGGATCGACTAGACTTCTTCGGGCCGCGTGCGATGAGTTACAAATGGTGGCTATGCCGGATCGACATGTGGTCAGCCGCTTGGACGTTTGCACAATCCGTTGATCATCTTCAGGCCGTATATCGCGGCAATCGGCAGCATTTCACAGTGCAGATCTTATCGACAGGGTGCGAAGCGTGGAAGGGCTGCACTAGGGTGCAACATTTTTGCGTCTGCTCAAGTGCAAAAATTGTTGTTGTGTATCGCGGCGCCATTGTTACAAACCTTTGCAATAAAAATGAGACACTAGAGGGTCGCACCTCAACATAAACGCAATATCCATCGATCGCGGCCTTATACTTGGCGGTGACAGCGGAGCGCGTCCAAACACTCATTGATAGATATTCATGGGGGAGGCCACCAACATAAATGGCCTCAGGAAATGAGGCTCAGCAACAGGGCTTCTTAATGAAATCTTTTCGTAACCGGCTGACCGGCAGCGCCAGTGTGCTTGCCGCCGCCATGGCGTTCGCGCTCCCGGCACTAGCACAGGACAACACGGCTGCCCCCGACGAGCCATTGGGTGAGATCGTCGTGTCCAGCTCCCGCATTGATGCCTCCGGCTTCGACGCGCCTACGCCGACACTGCATCTCGGCGCCGACGATCTTTCGGTCGGCCAGCGCGCCAACGTTGCTGCGGCGCTGAACGACATGCCGCAGTTTCGCGCAACCACCTCGCCCCAGACGACCGGCACGAATACAGGCGCTGGACAAGCACCAGTCGATCTTCGCGGACTCGGCGTGAACCGCACGCTCGTGCTCATGAATGGTCGCCGCTTCTCTAGCGAAAACGACTTGAATACTGTGCCATCGATCATGCTGAAGGGCGTCGACGTTGTCACCGGCGGCGCTTCGGCGGCCTGGGGTTCGGGCGCAGTGGCTGGTGTCGTCAATCTCCAGACTGACAGCAAGTACACCGGCGCTACATTGGGAGCCTCTGCCGGCCTGTCGCGCTACAATGACGATTTCGAATATCGCTTCGAAGGCAAGGCGGGGGTCTCCTTTGGAGACGGTCGCGGCCACTTCGTGGTAGGCGGCGAATTCTACGACAGTGAAGGCGTGGTGCCCAAGGTCAGCCGCCCGAACGTGGGCCGCTGGGCGGTCTTCAACGGAACGATGACGCCGGATGTTGGCTATGCGAACATGGCCTACGGCGGCCTCATCACGTCGGGCGCGCTGAGGGGGCAAGCCTTCAATTCGAACGGATCGCTGCGTCCTTATGACTATGGCAATGCCGTCTCGGGGAGCTATTCGGCCGGCGGCGAGGGTCCTTCGAACGACGACCTGAGCCCACTTGTCACACCGCAGCGCCGCTATTCGGGCATGGCCAGCCTCAGCTATGAAGTCAGCCCCGCACTGACTGTTACGGCTGAACTGCGGCACTCGCGCATGTACAACAACTACACCTGGTTCGGTGATAACGTGCAGGGTTCGGCAAGCTCTGGCGTCTATATCAGTGCAGAAAACGCATTCCTGTCGCAGGGCATCAAGGACACCTTGGCAAGCGCAGGCCAGACCGGTTTTTACATGGGCCGCTTCAACAACGACCTGTCCTTCTCTCGCATCGATTTTGAGCGCAAGACTACGCAGGGTACGCTCGCGGTTGATGGGACTTTCGGCGGAGATTGGCGCTACAGCGCTTACTACAGCCACGGTGAGTACCAGAACAACATCGACACCCCCGGTTTCCTGCTTACGCAAAATTTCGCGAACGCTGTTGATGCTGTTATCGATCCGGCCAGTGGCGCTGCCGTGTGCCGCGTGGCCCTGACCAATGCAAACTCCGGCTGCGCACCGCTTAACCTGTTCGGAGAAGGCTCCCCCTCACAGGATGCCATCGATTACGTCACCGGCACCCCTTCGATGCGCGCGAAGTCCAAGCTTGATGTCGGCGGCATCAGCCTTCGCGGCGAGCCGTTCCAACTTCCTGCGGGCCCAGTCTCGATCGCTATTGGCGCCGAAGCGCGCAAGGAATCGATTCGGCAGACCGTGAGCGACCTCGATGTCGCTGGCGCCTATCGAACGTTCAGCTTCTCACCGTTATCTGGCAGCTTCAACGTGAAGGAAGCCTTCGCTGAAGTTTTGGTTCCGCTGGTCCACGACACCCCGCTTCTGCGCCGGTTTGACTTCAACGGCGCAGTCCGCCTGTCGGACTATAATACCTCTGGCTCAATCTGGTCGTGGAAGCTGGGCGCAACGAACGAATTCTTTCCAGGCTTCCGTGGCCGCATCACGCGTTCGCGAGACATCCGCTCGGCCAATCTTTCGGAACTCTTCACGCAGTCGACGACGGGCTACAATAATATCGTAAACCCCTGGAACGGGCAAACCGAATACGTACTCAGCAACGGTGGCGGCAATCCGGATCTCGATCCGGAGAAGGCCGATACCTGGACCTTCGGGGCGACCTGGAACCCGCCCTCGATCCCCCGCCTAAATCTCTCGCTCGATTACTTCGACATCACTATCGACGACGTGATCACCACAATCTCGGCTCAAGATCTGGTGACGCGGTGCTACAACGGCAATAACGAACTGTGCGACCGCGTTGAGCGCAACGCAGCTGGGCAAATCACCCGCACCGTGTCAAGTTACGTCAATCTGTCGAACTACAAGACCAACGGTATCGATGCCCAGGTTGATTACGTCCTACCGCTTGACCAAGTCTTCGGCTCTGGCAAGGGACAGGTCCGGCTCGGTCTCGTCGGTACCTGGATCGACAGTCTGACTACCAACGACGGTGTCTCGCAGATCGAATATGTCCGTTCGCAGGGCTATTCCTTCGGTCTCGGCGTGCCCAAGTGGCGTGTAAATGCCACGGTTGGTTATGAGAGCCAGGCCCTGTCGGGTCTCGTGCGCGCTCGCTATATCTCGCCCGGCGAGTACAACTCGACGCTGGCGATCTCGAACAACCACATCAAAGCCTATACCTACTTCGATGCGCAGATGAAGGTGAAGATCAAGAATGATACCGGCCCGCAGCTCGAGCTTTATGCCAATGTCAACAATCTCTTCGACAAAGATCCGCCGGTCGGCTCGCTCTACTCGCCTTACTATGACGTGGTGGGACGCTACGTGACGATCGGCGCCCGCGTCGCGCTGTAAGGCTTGTGGTATCACTTCGGCGCGGTCCGCGAAGGACCGCGCCGATCCTTCCTGTCATTTCCCCAATTTCCCATGAGGACCGCCTGATGAAATCACCTGCCGCGCTCCATCGCCTTTCCGCAGGTTCCGCTTGCGCATTGGCACTGCTGGCCCTGGTTGGCACCCCCGCCTACGGCGATGCCGAAAAGCCGGCCGCTATCGACATCGAGGACGTTCCCGCAATTCCCGATTCTGTGGTCTCTGCGACCCGCCCCTACCTCGAATCCCGCCGTGCCGATTTCCTCGGTTGGAATACCACCGACCGCTCTATGCTGGTCAAGACTCGCTTCGGTGCGACTAACCAGCTTCACGTCGTGAAGGCGCCGGGCGGCGCGCGGACCCAGATCAGCTTCGGCAAGGAACCGGTGTTGGCCTCTTCGATGTCGCCTGCGAGGGACCACCTCACGGTGGTCATGCAGGATAGCGGAGGGGATGAATTCTATCAGCTTTATCGTCTCGCGGATGGGCGGCTCGAGCGCATAACTGATGGGAAGAGCCGGAACTGGCTCGGTGCCTGGAGCGCGGATGGCAAAACGATGGGCTACACCTCCACACGCCGCAACGGTACCGACATGGACCTCTATGTCATCAATCCGCGGGAGCCGAAGAGCGACCGCCTCGTTGCGCAGGTTAGCGGCGGTGGCTTCACCTTTGCCGCTTTTGCGCCCGACGGCAGAACCGCGCTGGCCGTCAATCGCCTGTCGATCAACAAATCCGTGGTCTACAAAGTGGATCTTGCCTCGGGCAAGCTCAAGGCGCTGACCGATGCCAAGGCAGAAGCCTCGTTTATCGACCCGCAATACGCCGCTGACGGCACCATCTGGGTGCTGAGCGATGCTGGCGGAAGCGATTTCACGCAGCTCGGCAAGCTCGATGCCAAGAGCGGCAAATTCACGCCGATTACCCGGGAAAAGTGGGACGTCAGCGACTACGCGCTGGCCGGAGATGGTAGCTTTATCGCCTATGCGACAAACGAGGCGGGCGTAAGCGTACTTCGTGTGATGGACATGCCCGGCGGCACAATCCGAAAGGTCACAGGGCTGCCGACGGGGGTCATCCCCTGGGCGATCGGCCCTGCCATTCAGATCGCGCCTTGGGGAGCCATTGGCTTCAGCCTGTCCTCCGCCAAAGTCCCGGGCGACGCCTTTTCAGTCGACCCCAAGACATTGGCGGTTACCCGCTGGACCGCAAGCGAGACAGGCGGGCTTGACGCAGCAAAAAATGTAGAGCCCGAACTCGTCACCATCAAGAGCTTCGACGGCGAGACCGTGACCGGCTTCCTTTACCGTCCCGATCAAGCCAAATTCCCCGGCAAGCGCCCGCTACTGCTCGACATCCATGGGGGGCCCGAAGGGCAGACCCGCCCTGATTTCCTTGGAGCGGAAAACTATTACCTGAACGAACTGGGCATCGCACTGTTCTTTCCTAATGTTCGGGGCTCCTCGGGCTTCGGCAAGCGTTTCGTTAATCTCGACAATGGTCCCTTCAAGCGGGAGGATTCGGTCAAGGACATCGGAGCCTTCCTCGATCACTTCGCAAAAGACGGCACGCTCGATGCCGGCCGCTTCTCAGTGACAGGCGTCAGCTATGGCGGATACATGTGCTATGCCTCCTCGACACACTTCTCCGACAAGCTGAAAAGTGCGAGCTGCTATGTCGGAATATCAAACTTCGTGACGTTCCTTGAGAACACCCAGAGCTATCGGCGTGACTTGCGTCGACCGGAATATGGGGACGAGCGCGATCCCAAGCAGCGTACCAAGCTAATGGAGATCTCGCCGCTCACCAGCATCTCGAAAATCCACATCCCGCTGTTCATTGCGACAGGCGGCAACGATCCGCGCGTTCCCGCCTCCGAAGGCCAGCAGATTGCCAAGGCTCTGCGGGCGGCAGGTAATCCCACCTGGTACCTAAATGCCACCAACGAAGGGCACGGGTTCCACAAGAAGGAAAACGAGGAATATTACTTCCAGGCCAGCGTGGAATTTTGGAAGCGTACACTGCTTTCGGAAGGGCAGTAGGATGCGAAGCGGGCGCCTGATCGCCGTGATCCTCCTGGCCGCCTCAGTGCTGCCGGCAGTGGACCCCGGCTTTGCCCGCGCGCCGTCGACGCCGCCCGCTTCGGCCCCCACTGTTGCTGCAGCCGGATCGCAGGTGTCGGTGGCAGTGGACCATCACCTTCATGTTCATTCTCCCGCGATCCTCGCGTTCCTGCCGGGCTACTGCTCCAGTCCCGGCAGGATTGGCAAGTGTCCTGAAGCGTTTACCCGGGCCTATGGAATGGCCGAACTCATCGCGCAGATGGACAACGCCGGAATTCGGCGGGGTCTTATCATGTCCACGGCTTACCTTGCGGAAAGCCCGATGATGGTGCCGGAGAATCCGGATCACGCCAATATCTTGCACGCGGCGAATGCATGGACTGTGGCCGAAGCCCGAAAGTATCCGGGGCGCTTCGGCGTCTATATCGGCGTGAACCCGATGACCGACACTGCCTTGTCGGAGATCGCGTATTGGGGCGCAGACCCCAATGTGACAGGAGTGAAGATCCATCTCACCAACTCAGGCGTGGATTTGCGCGATCCCGCCCAGGCCCACAAACTAGCGAAGGTATTGCGTGCTGCTGCTCGCTCCCACCTCGCGATCACGATCCACATGCGAACCCGGGCACCGGATTACGGGGCAAGGGACGTAGAATCGTTTGTACGTGTGGTTCTGCCGGCGGCCGGCAATACCCCAGTGCAGATCGCTCACGCTGCGGGGTGGGGGGGGACGGACCCGCAGACGCTTTCTGCCCTTGCTGCCTTCGCCAAGGCGCTCGAGACGCAACCCTTGCTCGCCGAGCATCTGACATTCGATCTCGCCGAAGTTTGGGGGGCCGACACCTCTGACGTCAACCTGGTGGCCATGGCTACCGTGATGCGCCGGATCGGCCTCTCTCATTTCGTGCCAGCCTCAGATTACCCATTCAGCGGCGACCTTGCCCGCTATTACGGGGCGCTCTACCCCCGCCTCCCTTTGACGCCCGCTGAATGGGCTGTGATCCAGTCCAACCAACCCGCTTACGCCCAAGCGGATTATTACAAACAAAGATTGCTCGTTCGATAAGCGTCATCTCTTCAAGACACCGGCTTTGTGCGAGGTATCCCCCAAGATGCAAATGAGTGACCAGTCAAACTTGCAATTGGCTCACCAGCCTTGATGAAGCTGACGATGCAGGTACGCCGCCATCGCTGGCTTGGCCAAGTGTAAACTAGGAGGCGCCCTGCGCACCAGGCCCGCCAATCATAGGACGTTTCAGGATGTTCGCCGCGTTTGCGGAGGTGTTGTTGAATAAAATAGATATGACGATATATCGGTAAAAGAAAATTCGACTGGATTTACAAGTAAACTATATTAGTTTGGGACGACAGAATTGAACTAAAACCAAAGAGCAATACCGCAATATTTGCGAATAATCCGGCGCAAGCGCTGCCCATACGATAAAGACATCCCCCCGTCCCGGCATTACCCCTGAGTTCCACAAGAGAAAAATAGTTCCACAAGAGAAAAATATCAGCGGCGTCCCACAGGATTGGCCACCCTGCACTGCTTCAGGCGAGCAATAGCCACGGGTATTCACAGCTGCCTTTCTGCCGTGCTGACAGTGTGACCCTGCCGCGGCATCGGTCGCTAAAACCATACTTTATTCGCCCATTCGCAATATATTTCATAGCCCCTGTGAAACGCCTTTTGCCTGTCCGCATAAACAGGGGCTGCATCACGTGAAGGTGCTGCCGGCAGCGGAAAAGGCGCCGCCGGCAGCGGCATTTACCGCAGGTCTGAATTCGATCGGGTCACGTCGCTTGCCGGCACGCCTAATGGCGGTAATGGCTTGGGTATGAGGGGGTGGATAGGGTCCTTTGCGATCTCCTGCTGAAGGAGCGAAACTGCCGCTTCAAGTTGGGCATCCCGGCCTTCGAAAGTCGCATGCGGTCCGTTCTCCACTTCGACGTCCGGGCCTATGCCGTGTCCCTCCACAATCCAGGTACCGTCGGCTGCATATTGCGCGTTCTCGGCCACTCTGACTGCCCCATCGTCGCTCAGCCGGTTGCGATCGGACAACCAGATGCCTGCCCCCGCCGTGCGCTTGCCGATCAGCGGGGCGATGCCGAGCGACTTGATCGCGGCGGCGAAAGTCTCCCCATCGGAGTAGGTCCTCTCGTCGATAAGAACGGCGACTTTGCCACGATAGGCATTCTGCATGTTCGTCGTTGGAACGCCGGTGCCATCGGGCTTGGCCCAGAATGCCCATGGGCGGCGCATCAACATCGAGATGATAAGACTGTCGATATTGCCGCCGTTGTTGTTTCGCACATCGATGATGAGGCCGTCCTTGTCGAGCTGTGCAAAGTAGTCGCGCGCGAAACTGGCGACGTCGTCCGATCCCATGGCGCGAAGATGCAAATACCCGATTTTTCCTCCCGACAGTCTCTGCGCAGCAAGGCGCCTACCTTCAACGAAGTCTTGGTAGCTGGCGGTTACTTCGCCATCAAAGGTCATCGGCTCGACGATAGCGCTCAGCGCACGGGTCCCTCGTGTGACATCAAGGCGAACTTCCTGGCCGGCCTTCGACGCCAGTTCGAGCCGGAGAGCGCTAAGTGAGGCAACGGGTCGGCCGTCGACACGGCGAATCACGTCCCCAACCCGAACATCGACGCCTGGCCGGCTGAGCGGAGGACGTCTGGAAACGAGGTCTGCCTCTGCCCGGAAGATACTGTCCACGCGCAGCCCTCCCGCAACAGCGGTGTAACGCGCGCCCAGAAAAGCCATGGCGCTGTTCTCGTCATCCTTTGGCAAGTCACCGGGGCGCACCTGGCTGTGCAGGATGCCCAGTTGTGAGGCCATCTGGCCGAGGATCGTATTGAGTTCGGCCCGGTGCCCGATGCGGGCCAGAAGAGGTTCCATCCGCGTCCGCACCGCAATCCAGTCGACACCGCGCATGGCCGGATCGTAGGCAAAGTCACGGTGAAGCCGCCAGGCGTCGACGAACATCTGTTTCCACTCCGAGGCGGGATCAACCGTAAGACGCCAGTCGTCCAGCCTAACGGTGTCCGGCTCGGTCTTTTCAGGTAACTTGCTCTTGGCGGGCACCAGCATGAGCGCCGGTTTCTTCGCGGGCCCTGCGACCACCAGGAGAGTTTTGCCATCTGCGGAAATATCGGCACTTTGGACCTTGTCCGCGAAAGTCTCAATTTTTGGATCGCTCTTGTCGATCGCGATCGAGACAAGCTTGTCATCTTTCAGGCTATACAAAAAGTCCTTGGAAGCGAGCAGCATCTCGCTCATCCCCGGCTCGGTCGGAATTTTGTAAAGACGTTCCGATACCCCATCGATTACGATATGCGCAGCCTTCGGTTTCTCGTCCTTCTTTCCGTTATCCCCTTTTTTTTCCTTGTCCGAAGAAGGTTCCTCATCGCTTTCGGGTTCTTCGTCGGGCTTTCGGCTTAGCTCGTTGTCCTCGCGAAAAGGGAACTCCGACGCTGGATCGAGCTGGAGCGCATAGATTTCACCGCGATTTGGGAATGCCACACCCATGTTGCGATCGCCCCAAGGGCTGCCCGGTGTCGGTTCGAAATTGCGGTCGGACAGGAAATAGAGCCATGCCCCGTCATGGGCGAAGGCAGGCGCATAGTCGTTGTACTTGCCTGAGGTCGCCTTCACGCGCGCACCGCTATTTATATTTTGCAGGAAAATGTCGGTGGTGTTGGCATTGTTGCGGCGAGAGACCTCCGCATAAGCAATGTGCGTTGAATCTGGCGAAAAGACGAGGTTATGAAAGGGCTCGTCATCGCCGGCATCGCTTGTAGCAAGCAGGGTGACGCGGCCGGTGGCGATATCCACCTTTTGCAATCGGGCCTGCTTGTCCCACAAGACTAACGCCTTCCCATCGGGCGAGAGCGCAAAGGACCAAATGTAGGCGTCATAGCCGTGCGTGATCGCGGCGGGTTCTCCGGAACCGTCCGATCGCATGGTGTAGATGTCGCCGCGCTCTCCCTGGTCCAGGACCATGAATACGCGCTCGCCGTTAGGCCCTGCAACCGCCTGCCGGGCGCGAGCCTGCAGCGGCACCGAGAAGTCCACCCGGCGCAACTGTTTGGGCGCACCCAGTGCTACCCGCCCGCGCGCCGTTACAGCCACGCTTTCGCCCGACGGCGATATCCGGGCGCCCTCCAACTGGCTCAAAGGTGCGCCGATCGAACGCAGTCGCGTTTGTTCGCGATCGGTAACAATGTCGATGGAGAGCTTGCGCAGACTATTGTCCCGCAAGGAGAAGACATGAATGTCCGCCCCGTTCTGAAGAAAGATATCTCCTGTATCGAGACTGGCCTGAAGCACGGGGAACGGCATTTCGGCGGAGAGCTTGGTTACACCGCTGCCATCCTCGTTCACTGACCAGACAGCATCGGCGCCGCTCTTGTCCGAAATGAAGTAAACCCGGCCAGCATAAGCCATCGGGAAGCGAATTGGTGCATCGAAGTCCGCCAGCAGCTGGACTGCCTCCACAGCCGTGCCGGTCCGCCAACGCCAAAGTTGTTCTATTCCGCCGCCCCTGTAGAGAACGGCATTGTCACGCGCGCGGGCGGTCAAGCCCCGGCGGCTAAAGAACAGGGTCTGGCCGTCCTGACCGTATGTCGCATCGTTGGCGCGCCAAAGCGGAATAGGGGTGGCTTCTCCGCCAGCTGGATCGACGGTGTAGAGTATTTCCCCTTGACCCGCACCAGTGATGCGAGAGGCGTAAATAACCTTGCCCTCGGGCGTCCAACCTACCGTGCGCAGCATACCTCCCTCAAACGTAAGGCGGCGGGGCGCTCCGCCGCCGATCGGCATGACATAGACGTCCTGGTCACTGTCATAACTGGCAGTGAAAGCTACCAATGTGCCGTTCGGTGAGATATGAACGTCACTTTCCTCGGCAACATGGTTCGTCAGTCGGGTGGCAGTCCCGCCGTTTCGGTTGGTGCGCCAAAGATCGCCTTCGCTGGCAAAAACAAGCACGTCCGCGCGAGCGCTCGGATATTGATAGTAGCCTTGTTCTGCGTAGGCAGCAGAAGACGCCAGAGCGAACAAGCTGGTCGCGATCGCGCGAAAACAATTCATATTAGAGAGCCCCTGGTCGAAAACCTGAAGCGATCATGGCCCATCTGGGGAGCGCAGCGCAACCTGCGCGGCGATCATCAGCAGCGAAGTTATATCCGTTTCGGTTGCGGGTCTAAGCGGTATGGAAAAGTCTGCAGCCGGTTCGCAGGATTACCGCGAGTTCTGCCGGGGGTGTTGAATGCTTATGTACCGCCGGGTCAAGTTCCGGATTTTTGTCGGACTTTACTGTTGATTGGGATGGCCGCTATAAGCCTTCCGCTGGGCCACGGGCCATAGGCAGAACCGTCTATGCCTCATCGAGACATAAGTCTCCAAGCAATATGTTTATTTTCAGGTATACTGCCCGCTCAGAAGCCGTGCGCATCGACCACGCCGGAGCCGAAGGGCCGCGTCAGCTTGGCACGCTCATGAAGGCACAGTGCACCGCACCAAGATCAGTGTCCTACCGCCTCATCGCGTGTTGGAACTGGAGCTAGTGAACTCCTGCTTGTTCGTGCTTGATTTCAGCCGCCCCGAGGGGACCGTTCGCGTTTTGCCTACCAACGAGTTGCGGGCCGGCGTATACCATCTTGAACGCCCATGGAGACGGACATGTTTGAAATTGACCCTCCCATCATAGACTCCCCGCATTCGCAGACCTTTATCCAGGACGGCGTTACTCTCAGAGTAGTGATCTTCAAGCTTGAGGAGGACGAGGGCTGGACCTTGGAGGTGGTCAATGAAGCTGGCACTTCCACCGTTTGGGAAGAGCCGTTCGATAGCGACATGACAGCTTTAAACGCGTTTAAGCGTGCAGTTGAGCAGGAGGGGATCGAAGCCTTTCTCGACGATGATAATGGCGGCTGGGCCACCATTCACTGATAGGATGGCTGCTGTCTTCGGCGCTGACAGATGATAAATACTTCAAGGCCATGCATGGAGAGTTTATGCGGCTATTCGCCCGCGCAGGCCGAGACGGTAGGATACCGAAGCCTCCCGGACTTCCTTACCACATGCATCGCAGACGCCACGCCCCCAGTGACTACGTTGGGTGGTATAACGTCGCTATAGCTCTGATCTCCGTAGCTAGGGCGGCCGGTTCATCTCGTTAGAAAAAGAGCGCGCCAAGGAGGGTGCCGGGTAAGACCGATTTCCCAATAAGCGGTTTAAGGAGGTCCCCACCTCCCGCATTGACATCCCGATTACCAGTTCGGCTGCGTCCTGACTGGAGCCTTTTTCAGGAGATAACGGCTATCCGATCCAGCGAAGGTTCGAGCTGAATGGGATTTTGCACGTCACGCCAGCCAAATCGCGAAAGCCAGGTCGTGCAGAACCGGAAACCGATGTGCGAATTAGCTGGCTGCAAATCCATGCTTGTCAGGTTTGGAATTTCGAGAAGAGCCGCTACTCGGACCGGCAGCGACTCAGTGAGTGCTGCCAAAACCCACCGGCATGCGCAAGGCGTCTGCGGCTTCGTCGCTCTCTCGCTGACCCGACAGCACATCCAGCATGCAGTTAAAGAACTCGAGCGCTTCGTAGCTCGTCGTCAGGGGCAATGCCACTTTTGCGCCAAACAGGGCTTTATCCGCGTCATCCTCCGAGGCGCGGCGAAGCATCTTCATGCCGATATGCTCGTCTTTGAGGGTTGACGGACCGTGCGCTGCCACCGCGCCGATCAGACTGAGCAAAGCCAAATGCTCAGACGCTGCTGGTGAGCTTTTGAGAAAATCACCAATCTCGATGCGCGTGACAGCCCCGCCTGAGGGTTTGTTAGCCTCATGTATCACATAGCCTGCGCCGTCCATATCGTCTCGCGCCAGGAGCCAGCGGTCACCATTTGAGCTTGACGCAAATTCTTTGCCAGACATTTTCATCGCAGAATCCTTTTTTTGTCGGAATTACCCGGTAATTTACTAACCACGAGACTGCTTCTGACGACAGTGAGCGTACCTTGCACCGTTGAACTTTTCCCAATACCTTTCACGAAGCGCTTCTCCGCTAGAACACGAGTGAACGAAACTTGGGGCCGCGCCGGTCGAGACTGCGTGAGCACGAGCCAGAAGCCCGTCTTTGAACGGACACCAGATGCATCAAAGCCTGCAATACAGGCAGTCCGCTGAGCCCACTTCACTATGGCTTCGGTTCTGAAGATACTGCCAATTCTTTTGTGGAAGGTTTCGCGGCATCCTGTTTGGGAGGAACGGGCTTTTTCGGTTTGTGCGCTACCTTGTTGCCTCGAACCTGACCCTTAGCCATTACATGCCGACAGTGCCGAAGCCTTATCCGCTACCAAGAGCTCGGCCATGCGAGCTGTGGCCGTGAGGCTATGCTTCCCGGTTAGAGCGAAGCGACCAGGTATGCTCGCCCCTTGTCGCCATCGCGTTCCATGCCTCGGCAGAGCGCAAGCATCTTTCCTTCACGTTCTGAAGGCCAGCCATTTCCGCTTCTGCGAGCGCAGCGGCGGCACGTGCAAGATAATCGTCTTTGACGGCCATGAGTATGTTCTCCAACCCGGTGGCAGCTAAAAACGCTTGCCATAGACGGCGCACATCGAGGGCCGATTAACAGGAGCCGCAAAGCGCCAATAAACGTCAATACGCTTCCGGGATTTTTTTATATAAACCTGTCTACTAAAAAAGATAGCTTCAATTCCAGGTAAATTTCATTACCCTCCGAATTTGTTTCTAAGACAATTGATCTATAAATTCTCAACGTCTGCGAAATGGTGATGCCGATCGGAGCGCAGGCCTTCCGGCACCGGTGCGATGGGCTGGAAGACCGAGTCGACCGCACCCAGAGACCTTGGCGCATACCCGTTCTTGCGGGCGGCTGACGAGTTCGCTTGTCGCCACCGTCCGCAGCTACTGCATCTTCATGCTCGGCGGTACCTTCCCCTTCTGGGGATAGTGAATTTCGCGCAAATGGCGGCGGCACGCATCATGGAGATATTGCAGGCACGAGCTACGCTAACCGGCGCTTGACCGGACAGGCATCGCAAAGGTCGAAGTGATCCGCCATCCGACCTTATCGAAAACCGGAGATCTGGCTAGTCGATCACGCAGAGGAGGAAAGCGTACGGGCTGAACCCTGAACCATAAAATTGACCGCTGAACGACGGGAAGGGGGCGGCTACACGCGATCCGATATATCAAGAGCGGGCTGATATCCGTCCTGCGAATGCGCTCATTCTGGCGAGTGCGCACCGGGCATAGCTGTGTCAGCGTGAAAGGATGACAAAAGTTACAACCACACGATTTTCCGCTCGCTCTGAATTTGGAGGCGGGTGGCCGACGATCCTGGGCGCGGCGCTGGCAATTGGCGTAGGCATGATGGGCGTTGGCTTCTATTCTTTGGGCCTGTTTGTGACCCCGCTTCAGGCCGAGTTCGGCTGGACGCGAGCGCAGGTTTCCGGCGCGGCGACGTTTCAACAGTTAGGCATCTTCATGTCTGCGCCGATCGTTGGAAGATTGGCCGATCGCGTTGGCAACCGTACCATCGCCATTGCCAGTTATATTGCAACTCCGTTGGCTTTTCTGGCGCTTGCTCAAACCGGCCCTTCGCTGACCGCATGGTATGCTCTGTGGCTGCTCGTGTCGCTGGCGGGCTGTGGTACAACGCCCGCAATCTGGGCTCGCGTGGTTTCGTTGCGGTTCGACCACCATCGCGGTCTGGCTCTGGGACTGATGCTGATGGGCACTGGAACGGCGGCGATGCTCGCCCCTGCGCTGCTCGGCCCGTTCATAGCCGCCCATGGTTGGCGCGCCGGGCTGACGGCGCTCGCCGCAATCGTGGCGGCCATCGGCATTCCTGTCAGCTTGTTGACCGGTCGCGAGGAGCCCGCGTCCGACCTTAACAGGGTGCGGAAAAACCCTCCATGAGGCGCGGTGATCGCCGGGCTCAAAGGGTTTGTCGGGCACCGGTTTGGGGAATTCGGCATCAGGTGGCAGTCGTT
>Ga0160437_1000752_pt1 | contig 15884 bp, 9 predicted proteins | sample HID1975I_E0MG_FD_108227 | JGI IMG/M metagenome (GOLD analysis project Ga0160437, IMG submission 108227) | Enriched soil microbial communities from UW Madison campus, WI, USA - HID1975I_E0 MG | ecosystem: Environmental > Terrestrial > Soil > Unclassified | place: USA: Madison, Wisconsin... | reverse complement strand
GAAAACCAAACATCCACTTCCAGTCGTACGGCGGGTTGTAGTTCAGTTGATACATTTTCTTGTCCTATTGTTTAGTCTTAGTAATTCCGCTAAAGTCGCCCCCCTTCTTCACCGGCATGGGGATTTTATGCAATTTATAGGCTTCGATTATGGTACTGCAAACTGCTCTGTGGCAGTGATGCGCGATGGTGTTCCGCAAGCACTGGAGATGGAAAACGGCTCGACGCTGCTTCCTTCAATGTTGTGCGCCCCGACGCGTGAGTCAGTCAGTGAATGGCTATATCGCCATCATGAAGTCCCGGCTACCGGCACTGAAACTCAGGCGTTGTTGCGCCGTGCAGTCTCCTTTAACCGCGATGAAGACATCGACGTTTTGCCAGGCAGTGTGCAATTCGGGCTGAGTTCCCTGCGCCAGTACATGGAAGATCCTGAAGAAGTTTACTTCGTTAAATCACCTAAATCTTTCCTCGGTGCTACCGGTTTAAAACCGCAGCAGGTCGCCGTGTTTGAAGATTTGGTTTGCGCCATGATGCTACACATTCGCAAACAGGCACAAAGCCAGGTTGCCGAACCAATTACCCAGGCCGTGATCGGCCGCCCGATAAACTTCCAGGGCTTAGGTGGCGATGAAGCAAACCAGCAGGCGCAAGGTATCCTTGAACGCGCCGCACATCGCGCAGGTTTTAAAGACGTGGTGTTCCAGTTCGAGCCCGTCGCCGCAGGGCTTGATTTTGAAGCGACGTTAACCGAAGAAAAACAGGTACTGGTCGTCGATATCGGCGGCGGGACAACCGACTGTTCAGTGTTATTGATGGGGCCGCAATGGCGCGCTCGTCGCGACCGCGAACAGAGTTTACTCGGCCACAGCGGTTGCCGCGTTGGCGGTAACGATCTCGACATTATGCTGGCGTTTAAGCAGCTTTCTCCGTTGTTGGGAATGGGCGGCCAAACCGAAAAAGGTATCGCGCTGCCGGTATTGCCGTGGTGGAATGCGGTGGCAATCAACGACGTGCCTGCGCAAAACGATTTCTACAGCAGCGCCAACGGTCGCATGCTAAACGAGTTGGTACGCGATTCGCGTGAACCCGAGAAAGTGGCATTCCTGCAAAAAGTGTGGCGTCAGCGACTCAGTTATCGCCTGGTGCGTGCTGCTGAAGAGAGCAAAATTGCGCTGTCCGACAGCAAACAAGTCGCCACTATGTTGCCGTTTATCAGCAAAGAGCTGGGTTGCGAAATTACCCAACCAGAACTGGAAATGGCGATTAGCCAGCCGCTGCAACGCATCATGGAGCAAGTCACGCTTGCGTTGGAAAACAGCGCCGTGAAGCCTGATGTCATTTATCTGACCGGGGGAAGTGCGCGTTCGCCGCTGCTTAAACACGCTCTGGCACAGCAGTTACCGGGCATTCCATTAGCCGGGGGCGATGATTTCGGCTCCGTAACCGCAGGCCTCGCCCGCTGGGCTGATGTGGTGTTCCGCGAGTAATTTTTTCGCCGTGGGGAAACTCACGGCGTTTTAAATACTGAGTTGTTTCACCCCGTCCGGGAACTCTATGTGCAGCGAAAGCTTGCCGCCCAACGCCTCGATATAGCGCTTTAGCGTCCCTAGTTTGACTTCATTACCGCGCTTTTCAATTGCAGTGACGGCGGGTTGGCTAATACCCATGACTTCGGCCAGTTGCTGCTGCGACCAGCCTTTTTGCTCCCGCATCATATGCAGACAGCATTCGAGAATCAGCTCCTGAGTTTCTTCGGCAATTCGCTTCTGGCTCTCTGGAGAGCGTCGGGCGATAAGCTCTTCTAATGTGGTGTAACCCTCGGGTAATTTTTTCATCTTATTTCTCCTGTAACCTCAACCAGTCCATAAACTCTTTGTCTGCTACATTAACCATCGTTTCGTAAAAACGCTTACTTTTCGACTTATCCCCGGCACACAACAAAATCGCATTACGCTGAAAATCAAAAATATAAAAAGCTCTGATGGGCTTACCTTGAAATTGAACTCTAAGTTCTTTCATATTGGTAAAATGCGATCCCTTTATGGTGTCCGCAAAAGGGCGAGGTAGTCCAGGTCCCAAAAAATGTAACCGCACCAAACTCGCAAGCATCCTTTCCTGAAGTACATTACTTTGCTGATCAAACCACTCTTCAAACCGTTTTGTCGTCACTATCTTCCATGTCATAGCGTTGCCTCATAAACTATAGTTTATATTTAAAATATAAACCACAGTTTATTGCCCAAAATTCAAACAGGATACTATTCAACCGTTTTCTTCCGAGGCGCTACGCAAAAAACCATCCCCCCTGATGGATCCATACAGTACTTCATAATTCCTCCATTTTTCCGCCGCCTTAACTCACTACACTAGTATCATTAGGCCTAACCCCTGAGTATGACGGGGATAATCGTTTCAGGAAGAGAAGACGTTAATCTATGAAAGGCACTTTCACCACACGTTGGTTTGCGATTGCAGCCGCCGTCATTGTCGTTATCGCCGCCATTTTTTACTGGCGTCATTCGAGCACGGACAACGAAACCGCTGGTTCGCAGTCAACACAACAGCGCCCTACTGGTTCACGACAGGGAATGCGTGGTGCATTAGCGCCTGTCCAGGCCGCAACCGCGACCAGCGAATCCGTTCCTCGCTATCTCACCGGTCTTGGCACCATCACCGCCGCCAATACTGTTACGGTGCGTAGCCGTGTAGATGGGCAACTGCTGGCGATTCACTTCCAGGAAGGCCAACAAGTTAAAGCGGGCGATTTACTTGCAGAAATCGACCCTAGCCAGTTCAAAATTGCATTAGCCCAGGCTCAGGGACAACTGGCGAAAGATCAGGCCACGCTTGCAAATGCTCGCCGCGATTTGGCTCGTTTTCAGCAGTTAGTGAAAACTAACCTGGTTTCACGCCAGGAAATGGACGCGCAACAGGCGCTGGTCAACGAATCAATGGGCACCATTAAAGCCGACGAAGCCGCCGTCGCCAGCGCGCAGTTGCAGCTCGACTGGAGCCGGATTACCGCGCCAATTGATGGCCGCGTGGGCCTGAAACAGGTGGATGTCGGCAACCAGATTTCCAGCAGCGATACCGCCGGAATTGTCGTATTGACACAAACACACCCTATCGATTTGATTTTTACCCTGCCGGAAGGCGATATTGCGACCGTCGTGAAAGCACAGAAAGCGGGAGCAACACTGGCTGTTGAGGCCTGGGATCGCACCAACAAGTTGAAATTAAGCAGCGGTTCACTGCTGAGTCTTGATAACCAGATAGACGCCACTACTGGCACCATTAAACTCAAAGCGCGGTTTAACAATGAAGACGACGCCCTGTTCCCTAACCAGTTCGTCAACGCACGCATGCTGGTCGATACCCAGCAAAATGCGGTTGTCATTCCAACCGCTGCGCTGCAAATGGGCAACGAAGGCAACTTTGTCTGGGTGCTTAACAGCGAAGATAAAGTCAGTAAACACCTGGTGACAACCGGTATTCAGGACAGCCAAAAAGTGGTGATTACCGCCGGGCTTTCCGCCGGGGATCGTGTGGTGACTGACGGTATCGACCGTCTGACAGAAGGTGCAAAAGTTGAGGTGGTCGAAGCGCAATCAGCGACCGCCGCTTCCCCATCGAATGAAGCTGAACACCCGCAAAAACACAAACGTAACGGAGCGACTTCCTGATGCAGGTGCTACCACCAAGCGCCACGGGAGGCCCATCACGCCTGTTTATTCTGCGCCCCGTGGCGACCACATTATTAATGGTGGCTATCTTACTTGCCGGGATCATCGGCTATCGTTTCCTGCCCGTTTCTGCGCTGCCGGAAGTGGATTACCCGACGATTCAGGTCGTCACTCTGTATCCAGGTGCTAGCCCGGATGTGGTGACATCGGCGATTACCGCACCGCTCGAGCGCCAGTTTGGGCAGATGTCCGGCCTGAAACAAATGTCGTCGCAAAGTGCTGGCGGCGCATCGGTGGTGACGCTGCAATTCCAGCTCTCGTTACCGCTGGATGTCGCCGAGCAGGAAGTGCAGGCCGCGATTAACGCCGCAACCAATTTACTGCCGACCGATCTGCCCAACCCGCCGGTTTATAGCAAAGTGAACCCGGCCGACCCGCCGATTATGACGCTCGCCGTGACCTCCTCCGCCATGCCGATGACGCAAGTTGAAGACATGGTAGAAACGCGTGTGGCGCAGAAAATTTCCCAGGTTTCCGGCGTCGGGCTGGTCACGCTTTCCGGCGGCCAGCGCCCGGCGGTACGCGTGAAGCTGAATGCGCCCGCTATTGCCGCACTTGGCTTAACCAGCGAAACCGTGCGCACTGCAATCACCAGCGCCAACGTCAACTCGGCGAAAGGCAGCCTGGATGGCCCCGAACGCGCCGTCACGCTGTCCGCCAACGACCAGATGCAGTCGGCCGATGAATATCGCAACCTGATTATCGCCTATCAGAACGGTGCGCCGATTCGCCTTGGTGATGTGGCAACCGTTGAGCAAGGCGCTGAAAACGCGTGGCTCGGGGCCTGGGCAAACAAACAGCCCGCGATTGTAATGAACGTGCAACGCCAGCCGGGTGCCAATATCATCGACACCGCCGATGCCATTCGTGCGATGTTGCCCGCATTAACCAAAAGTTTGCCGAAGTCGGTCGAAGTAAAATTACTCAGCGACCGCACCACCAATATCCGCGCCTCGGTCAGTGACACGCAGCATGAGCTGATGCTCGCCATCGCCCTGGTGGTGATGATTATTTACCTGTTCCTGCGCAACGTTCCGGCGACCATTATCCCTGCTGTCGCGGTGCCGCTGTCACTGATTGGTACGTTTGCAGTGATGGTGTTCCTCGACTTTTCGATAAACAACCTGACGCTAATGGCATTAACCATCGCCACCGGTTTTGTGGTCGACGATGCGATTGTGGTTATCGAGAACATCTCGCGTTATATCGAGAAAGGTGAGAAACCGCTCGCCGCCTCGCTCAAAGGGGCCGGAGAAATTGGCTTCACGATTATCTCGCTGACCTTCTCGCTGATAGCGGTACTGATTCCGCTGCTGTTTATGGGCGATATCGTCGGCCGCCTGTTCCGCGAATTTGCCGTCACGCTGGCCATCGCGATTCTGATTTCAGCAGTGGTGTCACTGACGCTGACACCGATGATGTGCGCGCGCATGTTAAGCCACGAATCGCTACGCAAACAGAACCGTTTTTCCCGTGCCAGCGAGCGCTTCTTTGACCGGGTCATTGCCGGTTACGGGCGTATGTTAACCCGCGTATTAAACCACCCATGGCTCACGTTGGGTGTGGCTTTTGGCACCCTGGCACTCACCGTTGTGCTGTGGATTTTCATCCCGAAAGGCTTCTTCCCGATTCAGGATAACGGCATTATTCAGGGTACGCTGCAAGCGCCGCAGTCGGTTTCTTTTGCCAATATGGCGCAGCGCCAGCAGCAGGTTGCCGACGTCATATTGAAAGATCCAGCGGTAGAAAGTCTGACTTCGTTTGTCGGCGTTGACGGCACTAACCCTTCGCTTAATAGCGCACGTTTGCAAATCAACCTCAAACCGTTAAGCGATCGTGACGACCGCATTCCGGTGGTGATTGAACGCCTGCAAAATGGTGTGGCGAAAGTCCCTGGCGTCGAGCTATATCTGCAACCGGTTCAGGACTTAACTATTGATACCACGGTCAGCCGGACGCAGTACCAGTTCACGTTGCAGGCCACATCGCTCGATGAACTCAGCACCTGGGTGCCGCAGTTAACAGAAAAACTGCGTACCTTGCCGCAACTGGCAGATGTCAGCAGCGACTGGCAAGATAGAGGCCTGGTGGCCTATGTGAATGTTGACAGAGCCAGCGCCAGCCGCCTTGGCATTTCGATGTCAGATGTCGACAACGCCCTGTATAACGCCTTTGGTCAGCGCCTGATTTCCACCATTTACACCCAGGCCAACCAGTACCGAGTGGTGCTTGAACACGATACCAGCACCACACCGGGCCTGAGCGGGCTGGATAATATCCGCCTCGCCAGTACAGAGGGCGGCAGCGTGCCGTTAAGTGCGATTGCCAAAATCGAGCAGCGTTTTGCGCCGCTGACTATCAACCATCTTGACCAGTTCCCGTCGACCACATTCTCGTTTAACGTCACAAGCGATCACTCGCTCGAAGACGCGGTTAAAGCGATCACGGCGGCGGAAAAAGATCTGGCGATGCCTGCGGATATCACCACCCAATTCCAGGGTAGCACCCTCGCCTTCCAGAATGCCCTGGGCAGCACTATCTGGCTTATCGTCGCCTCCGTAGTGGCGATGTATATCGTGCTCGGCGTGTTGTATGAAAGTTTTATTCACCCGATAACCATTCTTTCCACGCTGCCAACGGCAGGCGTCGGCGCGCTCATGGCATTGATGCTGGCGGGAGCGGAACTGGATGTGATTGCCATCATCGGCATCATCTTGCTTATCGGTATCGTGAAGAAAAACGCCATCATGATGATCGACTTCGCGCTGGCGGCTGAACGTGAGCAAGGCATGAAACCGTATGAGGCCATTTACCAGGCCTGTTTGCTGCGTTTCCGCCCTATTCTGATGACCACGCTTGCCGCCCTTTTGGGTGCGCTGCCGCTGATGCTTTCAACCGGTGTCGGTGCTGAACTGCGCCGCCCGCTGGGCATCGGCATGGTCGGTGGTCTGCTGGTGAGCCAGGTCTTAACGCTGTTTACCACGCCGGTTATCTATCTGCTGTTTGATAACCTGTCGCATGCGGTGCGCCGCCGTTTCGGTCGTCGCGATGAGGAAGTGCTGTGAAATTCTTCGCACTGTTCATCTACCGGCCCGTCGCCACCATTTTACTGACCGCAGCCATCACTTTGTGCGGTGTGCTGGGCTTCCGCCTACTGCCTGTGGCCCCGCTGCCGCAGGTGGATTTCCCGGTGATCATGGTCAGTGCGTCACTCCCTGGTGCATCGCCTGAAACCATGGCGTCATCGGTGGCTACACCGCTGGAACGCGCGCTCGGGCGCATTGCTGGCGTGAACGAGATGACCTCGTCGAGTTCACTCGGCAGCACGCGCATCATTCTGGAATTTACCTTTGACCGCGATATCAACGGAGCCGCGCGTGACGTACAGGCAGCTATCAACGCCGCGCAAAGTCTGTTGCCCAGCGGCATGCCAAGCCGCCCAACGTATCGCAAAGCCAACCCTTCCGATGCGCCCATTATTATTCTGACACTCACCTCTGACACATTTTCTCAGGGGCAACTTTATGATTTCGCCTCGACGCAACTGGCGCAGACTGTGGCGCAGATTGATGGCGTCGGTGATGTGGATGTCGGGGGAAGCTCGCTTCCGGCGGTACGTGTGGCACTAAACCCGCAGGCGCTGTTTAACCAGGGGGTTTCACTGGACGCGGTTCGCAAGTCCATTAGTGATGCCAACGTGCGCCGCCCGCAAGGCGCGCTGGAGGATGGCACCCAGCGCTGGCAGTTGCAGACCAATGACGAACTTAAAACCGCCGCCGAATACCAGCCGCTGATCATTCACTACAACAACGGTGGCGCGGTGCATTTGAGTGATGTCGCCACCGTAACCGATTCCGTGCAGGACGTGCGCAACGCCGGGATGACCAACGCCAAGCCCGCGATTTTGCTGATGATTCGTAAATCCCAGGAAGCGAATATCATTGAAACGGTTGACCGCATCCGGGCGAAAATCCCCGAGCTGCGTGAAACCATTCCGGCATCAATTGATTTGCAAATAGCCCAGGATCGCTCGCCGACGATTCGCGCCTCGCTTGAAGAAGTCGAACAATCGCTGATTATCTCCGTCGCGCTGGTCATTCTGGTGGTGTTCTTGTTCCTGCGTTCCGGGCGCGCCACGCTGATTCCGGCCGTTGCCGTTCCGGTGTCGCTGATTGGCACGTTTATCGCCATGTATTTGTGCGGTTTTAGCCTGAATAACTTGTCGTTAATGGCGCTGACCATCGCCACCGGTTTTGTAGTGGATGACGCCATCGTGGTGCTGGAGAATATTTCCCGCCATCTCGAGGCGGGCGTTAAACCCTTACAGGCCGCGTTACAGGGCGTGCGTGAAGTCGGTTTTACGGTGCTTTCCATGAGCCTGTCTTTGGTGGCTGTCTTCCTGCCATTGCTGTTAATGGGCGGTTTGCCGGGGCGACTATTCAAAGAGTTTGCCGTCACGCTTTCCGTCGCTATCGGTATCTCGCTGGTGGTGTCGATTACGCTCACGCCGATGATGTGCGGCTGGTTGCTCAAGAACAAACCGCAACATACGCCAACGCGCCAGCGTGGTTTTGGCCGCTTGCTGATTGCGATGCAGCAAGGTTATGGGCGTTCGCTAAAATGGGTGCTGAACCATACAAAACTGGTGGGCATAGTGCTGCTGGCAACCATTGCGCTGAACGTCTGGCTCTATATTGCCATTCCAAAAACCTTCTTCCCGGAACAAGACACCGGGCGGTTAATGGGCAATATCCAGGCTGACCAGAGCATTTCATTCCAGGCGATGCGCGGCAAACTTCAGGACTTTATGAAGATCATTCGTGAAGATCCGGCGGTGGAAAACGTGACCGGGTTTACAGGTGGCTCGCGGGTGAACAGCGGCATGATGTTTATCTCGCTAAAACCGCTTTCCGAGCGCAAAGAAACCGCGCAGCAAGTGATTGACCGTCTGCGTAAAGCTCTGGCAAAAGAGCCGGGAGCCAGCCTGTTTTTGATGGCGGTGCAGGATATTCGTGTCGGTGGTCGCCAGGCCAACGCCAGTTATCAATACACTTTGCTTTCCGATAACCTGGCCGATTTACGCACCTGGGAGCCAAAAATTCGCCAGGCGCTGGCCAAACTGCCGCAGCTCGCGGACGTGAACTCCGACAGCCAGAACAACGGCGCAGAAATGGATCTGATTTATGACCGCGAATCCATGGCACGGCTGGGCATTAGCGTGGAAGATGCCAACGCCCTGCTCAATAACGCCTTTGGTCAGCGGCAGATTTCCACGATTTACCAGCCGCTTAACCAGTACAAAGTGGTGATGGAAGTTGACTCGCGTTACACGCAAGATATCAGCGCGCTGGATCAAATGTTTGTTATCAATAAAGAAGGCAAGGCGATCCCGCTTTCCTGGTTTGCGAAATGGCAGCCCGCAAATGCGCCGCTTTCGGTCAACCATCAGGGGCTTTCAGCCGCGTCTACCGTGTCGTTTAACCTGCCGACTGGCGTGTCGCTTTCCGAAGCCAGCGACGCCATCGATCGCACCATGACCGCGCTTGGCGTGCCTTCAACGGTGCGCGGCATGTACGCAGGAACCGCGCAGGTGTTCCAGGACACCATGAAATCCCAGGTGCTGCTGATCATCGCGGCTATTGCCACGGTGTATATCGTGTTGGGGATTCTTTACGAGAGCTACGTTCACCCGCTGACGATCCTCTCCACGCTGCCTTCTGCAGGGGTGGGCGCATTGTTAGCCCTGGAAATATTTGGTGCGCCGTTTAGCTTAATCGCGCTCATTGGCATCATGCTCTTAATTGGCATCGTGAAGAAAAACGCCATCATGATGGTGGACTTCGCCATCGACGCGCAGCGAAACGGCAACCTGCAACCCGAAGAGGCCATTTTCCAGGCCTGCCTGTTGCGTTTCCGCCCAATCATGATGACCACGCTGGCGGCGTTGTTTGGCGCACTGCCGCTGGTGCTGACCAGCGGTGACGGCGCAGAGTTACGCCAACCGCTGGGGATCACCATCGTAGGCGGGCTGGTCGTGAGCCAGTTATTGACGCTGTACACCACACCGGTGGTGTATTTGTTCTTTGACCGTTTGCGGATGCGGTTTGCGCGTAAAGCTCGTAAAGATGAGGTATTGAGTTAAATGACCGAATTGCCTTCAAGTGTACGGTGGCAGTTATGGATAGTCGCCTTTGGCTTCTTCATGCAATCGCTCGACACCACCATCGTCAACACCGCCCTGCCCTCTATGGCGGCGAGCCTGGGGGAAAGCCCGCTGCATATGCACTCGGTTATCGTGTCGTATGTATTGACGGTGGCGGTGATGTTACCCGCGAGCGGTTGGCTGGCGGACCGTGTTGGCGTGCGCAATATCTTCTTCACCGCCATTGTGCTGTTTACCCTCGGCTCGCTGTTGTGCGCCCACGCATCCACGCTGAACGAACTGGTGATGGCGCGAGTGGTGCAAGGGATCGGCGGAGCGATGATGGTGCCTGTCGGGCGCTTAACGGTGATGAAAATCGTCCCGCGCGAACAATATATGGCGGCGATGACCTTCGTCACATTGCCGGGGCAAATCGGCCCATTGCTTGGCCCCGCGCTCGGCGGCGTGCTGGTGGAATACGCCTCGTGGAATTGGATCTTCCTGATTAATCTACCGGTGGGCATTATCGGCGCCATCGCCACACTATGGCTGATGCCGAACTACACCATGCAGACGCGCAAATTCGACATGATGGGCTTTGTCTATCTGGCGTTTGGCATGGCAGCATTGACCATTGCCCTTGATGGCGCAAAAGGTTTAGGCGTTAGCCCTTCCACCGTGTGGCTGTTGGTAGGCGGCGGTGCGGCGGCAATGGCGCTCTATTTATGGCACGCCAAAGCCAACGATAATGCCCTGTTTAACCTCAATCTTTTTAAGACTCAGACGTTCTCTCTCGGCCTGTTGGGTAGTTTTTGCGGACGTATCGGCAGCGGCATGATCCCGTTTATGACGCCGGTATTCCTGCAAATCGGCCTCGGTTTTTCGCCCTTCCACGCGGGCCTGATGATGGTGCCGATGGTGCTCGGCAGTATGGGCATGAAACGCATCGTGGTGCAGGTGGTTAACCGCTTTGGCTATCGCAACGTACTGGTTGCCACCACGCTCGGTTTAGCGGTGGTTATCCTGCTGTTTATGGCCACCGCGCTTCTAGGCTGGTATTACGCGCTGCCGGTGGTGCTGTTCTTGCTCGGCATGGTGAACTCCACACGCTTCTCGTCAATGAACACGCTGACGCTCAAAGACTTGCCAGACGACCTCGCAAGCTCCGGCAACAGTATGCTTTCTATGGTGATGCAGCTTTCCATGAGTATCGGCGTCACCATCGCTGGGCTACTGCTCGGCATGTACGGCCATCACCACCTGGCGGCCGATCCGGCGGTTATTTACCACGTGTTTATGTACACATATTTGAGTATCGCGCTGGTTATCGCCCTTCCCGCGCTGATTTTTGCTCGCGTCCCGAAAGACACCACCAAAAATGTCGTGATTGCGCGACGCAAAAGGAGGAGCTCATGAAGCTCTGGCGGCCTGGTATTACCGGCAAATTGTTCCTCGCGATTTTCTCGACCTGCCTGCTGGTGCTGGCAATCATGCACTGGGGTGTGCGGCTCAGTTTCGAACATGGGTTTATTGATTACATCAAGCGCGGCAATGAACAGCGGCTGGAAATGTTGAGCGACGCGCTGGGCGAACAGTACGAGCAGCACGGCAACTGGCAGTTTCTGCGTAATAACGATCGCTTTATGTTCAAGCTGCTGCGTTCATTCGAGCATGGCGATGTGGAAAACAACAACCTGCCGCCGCACGGCTGGCGCACCCAATTCTGGGTCGTCGATCAGGATTACAAAGTGCTGGTCGGCCCACGTGGCCCGGTGCCGACCGATGGCATGCGCCGGGCGATTAACGTCAACGGGCGTGACGCGGGCTGGGTTGTCGCCTCCCCGGTCGAGCGCCTGACGCGCAACACGGATATTAATTTCGACCGCCAACAACGGCGCACCAGCTGGATAATCGTCGGCCTGGCAACATTGCTTGCCGCGGCCGCCACCTTCCTGCTGGCGCGTGGCCTGCTGGCTCCGGTCAAACGACTGGTCGACGGCACGCACAAACTGGCCGCCGGGGACTTCTCCACTCGCGTTGACTCCACCAGCCAGGATGAACTCGGCAAACTGGCGCAGGACTTTAACCAACTCGCCAGCACGCTTGAGAAAAACCACAATATGCGCCGCGCCTATATGGCAGATATCTCCCATGAATTGCGCACCCCGCTGGCGATTTTACGCGGCGAGCTGGAGGCGATTCAGGATGGCGTACGCAAATTCACGCCGGAATCCGTTGCATCTTTGCAGATGGAAGTGGCGACACTCACCAAACTGGTTGATGACCTGCATCAGTTGTCGATGTCCGACGAAGGCGCGCTGGCCTATCAGAAACAGTCTTTGGATATCATCAACCTGCTGGAAATTGTCGCCGGGGCTTTCCGCGAGCGTTTCAATTCACGCGGCTTGAAAATCAGCCTGGCGCTGCCAGATAGTGTGACTATTTTCGGTGACAGCGACCGTTTAATGCAGTTATTCAATAACCTGCTGGAAAATAGCCTGCGTTACACCGACACAGGCGGCCAGTTGGTGATTTCCGGCGAAGTGGTCAATCAACGCTTTATCATGCACTTTGCCGATAGCACGCCGGGCGTGAGCGACGAGCAATTAACCATGCTGTTTGAGCGTTTTTATCGCGCTGAAGGTTCGCGCAACCGCGCCAGCGGTGGTTCTGGCCTCGGTTTGTCCATCTGCCAGAACATCGTTGCCGCCCATAACGGCAAGCTTTACGCCACGCATTCGCCTTTCGGCGGGGTTAGCATTACAGTAGAGTTACCGCTGGAGCCAGAATCGTTGAGACCCGTATGACCGAATTACCCATTGACGAAAACACACCGCGCATCTTAATTGTTGAAGACGAGCCGAAGCTCGGGCAACTGTTGATTGATTACTTACGCGCTGCGGGTTATGCCCCGGAATTGATTACCCACGGCGACAAAGTGCTGCCGTTTGTGCGCCAGACGCCGCCGGATTTAATCCTGCTTGATTTGATGCTTCCAGGCACCGACGGCCTGACGCTGTGCCGCGAAATCCGCCGCTTCTCGGAAATTCCGATTGTGATGGTGACGGCCAAAATTGAAGAAATCGACCGTCTTTTAGGGCTGGAAATTGGTGCCGATGATTACATCTGCAAACCCTACAGCCCGCGAGAAGTGGTGGCACGCGTGAAAACGATTTTGCGCCGCTGCAAACGCCAGCGTGACCCCGTGGCGGCAGACGACATCAGCCCGTTAATCATCGACGAAGGCCGCTTCCAGGCAAGCTGGCGCGACAAGCTGCTGGATTTAACGCCTGCGGAGTTCCGTTTGTTGAAAACGCTGTCCCATGAACCGGGCAAAGTGTTCTCGCGAGAGCAGTTATTGAACCAGCTTTATGATGATTACCGCGTCGTCACAGACCGCACCATCGACAGCCATATCAAAAACCTGCGCCGCAAGCTCGAAGCGCTCGATGAAGAACAGTCGTTTATCCGCGCCGTTTATGGTGTGGGTTATCGCTGGGAAGCAGACGCCTGCCGTATTGCGTAAAGGTAGTTTCTGGAACTAATAAGCGCTACAATTCCCGCCCTAAAATTGTGCCTTATGCACGCGCTTTTAAACCACCGCAGCCTATGCGGTGGTTTCTGACCTGAAATCAGACGAGAATCCCCATGTTTAAACCAGAACTTCTATCCCCAGCCGGAACGCTGAAAAATATGCGTTACGCTTTTGCCTATGGTGCCGATGCGGTTTACGCGGGCCAACCGCGTTACAGCCTGCGCGTGCGTAATAACGAATTCAACCACGAGAATCTCCAGCTCGGCATCAACGAAGCCCATGAGCTGGGTAAAAAATTCTACGTGGTGGTGAACATTGCTCCGCACAACGCCAAGCTGAAAACCTTTATCCGTGACCTGAAGCCGGTTATTGATATGGGGCCGGATGCGCTGATCATGTCCGATCCTGGCCTTATCATGATGGTGCGCGAAGCGTTCCCGGAAATGGACGTTCACCTGTCTGTACAGGCGAACGCCGTGAACTGGGCGACGGTGAAGTTCTGGAAACAAATGGGGCTGACGCGCGTGATTTTGTCCCGCGAGTTGTCTCTGGAAGAGATTGCTGAAGTCCGTGAGCAAGTGCCGGACATGGAACTGGAAATCTTCGTGCACGGCGCATTGTGCATGGCTTATTCTGGCCGCTGCCTGCTTTCTGGCTACATCAACAAGCGTGACCCGAACCAGGGCACTTGCACCAACGCCTGCCGTTGGGAATACAAAGTTGAAGAAGGCAAAGAAGATGATGTCGGTAATATCGTGCATCTTCATGAGCCAATTCCGGTGCAAAACATTGAACCAACTTTGGGCGCAGGCGCACCCACTGACCAGGTGTTTATGCTGGAAGAAGCCAAGCGTCCTGGCGAATACATGACGGCGTTCGAAGACGAGCACGGCACGTACATCATGAACTCCAAAGACTTGCGCGCCATTGAACACGTTGAGCGCCTGACCAAAATGGGCGTCCACTCGCTGAAAATCGAAGGCCGCACCAAGTCTTACTATTACTGTGCGCGTACCGCTCAGGTCTATCGCCGCGCGATTGACGATGCCGCCGCAGGCAAACCGTTCGACCCTACTCTTTTAACCACGCTTGAAGGCCTGGCACACCGGGGTTACACCGAAGGTTTCTTGCGTCGCCATAATCATGATTCTTATCAGAATTACGATTACGGTCACTCCGTTTCGGAAACTCAGCAGTTTGTTGGCGAATTTACCGGTGAACGCCGTGGCGACCTGGCAGCGGTAAAAGTCAAAAACAAATTCTTGTTGGGTGACAGCCTGGAGATGATGACGCCGCAAGGTAATGTGACTTTCACGCTTGAAGTGCTGGAAAACACCAAGGCGCAACCGATTGACGTTGCACCGGGCGACGGTCACACCGTATGGATGCCTGTGCCGGAAGATGTCTCGCTGGATTATGCGCTGCTGATGCGCAATTTAGCCGGTCAGACCTCACGCGATCCGCATGCTAACTAGTTAATTTGGGGTATTTTTTCACGCCAGGACATTTCTTAGAAACCGATCACATACCGCTTCGCTTGTTGCGGTTATTATCGCCGGGCTGAAAAACATAACCCATAAATGCTAGCTATATCCTGATTATTCAATTTGAAGCATCATGATATATACCAAGAACCACCTCATTGGCCTGTGGAATCTCCCTTCCGCAGGCCTTCTTTTTTGCTAAACTCCGCAGACTCAGCCTGTTCTTACCCGCAAATCCCACACATACGATACACTCAGAATTCAATTACATTTCCTGAGGTCCGCCATGGAGCAGTTTCCCGTATCACTCGTCATTCTGAACGGCAAAGGTGCCAACAATGACATCTTGCGAAGCGCCGTAAAAGTCATGCGTGACGAGGGTTACACGTTACACATCCGCGTTACCTGGGAACAAGGCGATGCGATTCGTTACGTAAAAGAAGCATCCAGTTTGGGTGTTAATACCGTCATTGCTGGCGGCGGCGACGGCACAATAAACGAAGTAGCAACCGCGCTGGCACAACTTGATCCTGAAAGCCGCCCGGTGTTAGGGATTCTCCCGCTAGGCACCGCGAATGATTTTGCCACCAGCGTCGGCATTCCCCAGGAACTGGATAAAGCATTACACCTGGCAATAGTCGGCAAAGGCGTGCCTATTGACCTGGTACAAGTGAACGAATCCGCCTTCTTTATCAATATGGCGACCGGTGGTTTTGGCACTCGTATCACTACCGAAACACCGGAAAAACTGAAAGCTGCATTGGGTGGAATTGCCTATTTTGTTCACGGACTGATTCGCCTCGATACGCTCAAACCGGATCGCTGCGAAATCCAGGGTGAAAATTTTGAATGGCAAGGCGACGCGCTGGTGATTGGTATCGGCAATGGCCGCCAGGCGGGCGGTGGGCAGGAGCTTTGCCCGCAGGCATTGATTAATGATGGTTTATTAGAGTTGCGTATTTTTACTGGCGAAGAGTTGCT
>Ga0160437_1000750_pt1 | contig 15890 bp, 14 predicted proteins | sample HID1975I_E0MG_FD_108227 | JGI IMG/M metagenome (GOLD analysis project Ga0160437, IMG submission 108227) | Enriched soil microbial communities from UW Madison campus, WI, USA - HID1975I_E0 MG | ecosystem: Environmental > Terrestrial > Soil > Unclassified | place: USA: Madison, Wisconsin... | reverse complement strand
TCTGGTTGTCACGGACCTTTTTCTCAACGTCCTGAATTTCGCGCTGCAGTTTGTTTTTACGACGGAACAGACGAACAAACTCCAGAACGTCCTGGAACGAAGGTTTGGTTGATTCCATTTTTACACCCCTGATAATTGAGATTCGGATTCGTAAAACAGCCGCTACGGATAAACATAACTGCTAGCGGCCGCGAATGACAATGGTTTTTGCTCTGTCTCAATCATAACCCTAAACGTAGCTGAATCGAAACAAGCACGCGGCAAACCGTGACCGGGTGGGCGTTATTTGCGCAACGCCCGGCAAATCAAATGCGACAGTAGTTCTAGCTGCCGCGCCAGTTCCATGCTGAGCCAGACATAACCATGCATCGGCGTTTCTGCCAAGTCTTTGCCTTTATAGTCATTCACCAGCTGGCGCAGCTCGACGACAATATCGTTCAGTTTTTCGTTGTTCGCCAGAATCGGCTGCGGATTGCCTTCGTACAGCGCATGCGCAATGGTGAGCAATGTCTGCTGGGTCATCTGCTGCATGTCCCGCAGCGTGTGAGCGTTCAGCATCAGATAGTGGCTGTCGCGCGAGGCCCACCAGGCGTTGATTTGCAGTTCAAGCATACAGACCAGATTACGGTTCACCGTCTGTATACCTTCAAAAATCGATTTCTGAATGTGAGTCTCTTTGCTGGCGGGCGTGATCAGGCCACGCATCTTCACCACGTCATTCAGGACTTTTTGCAGTCGGCGTTCAAGGCGCGGGCGTTCGAGTAAGTTCGGCGAGAAGCCGGTTTGATAGAGGCGGTTAAATTCGGTGACGTAGTGTGCCATCTGGATTCGCCAGTGCAAAAACGCCCGCTGCGGCCAGATCCCGGTAAACAGCATCGCCAGCAGTGAACCGATAATCACATCCCCACTTCGCCACAGCGCCATGTGCATATCGCCCGGCGGCGCACCGACAACCACCGCCAGCGTGATGCCAATCAGTAGCGCCTGATACGGTTTATTGCCCAGTGCCAGCCAGCCGCAGAGGAACATTGCTGCCGCGCACCACAGTAACATCAACGGCAATGACATGAGCTCCAGCTTCAGCGCCACCAGCCCGAGAATGGAACCGAAAATCGTGCCGCCGATTCGCTCAAACGCGCGTGGGACGACATTTCCCCAGAAAGAGATTGGCCCCATGATAACGACCAGCGTTATAAGCGGCCAGGTACCTTCAGGCACATGAAAAAGGCGCAACAACAGGAACGTCAGCACAAACGCGAGAGCTATCCGCACCCCGTGAACAATACGGTAGTTGCGGTATAAACGAATTTCAAAAGGACTCAGTGATTTATCAGCGCGCACACCCGCACTCCGGCCAGGGCAGAAAACACAATTGTATCTGTTTTTCTGCCGCTGGCATCACGGATGCGTAAATAACCTTTTAAAAAGCAGGCTTGTTTACCTTAAACAGCGCGTTTTTTAACAGGTACATACATTTCGATATCCCAGTGACCATCCTGGTTACCGTCATTGAGATAAAGCTCGAAGCAGGATTTGTCCTCTAACGCGTAGTCTTTGTCCTCCAGCACACTGTTGAAGAACTGATACCACGGCGTGGAGAAGTCATGATCGACCACGCGCGCAGGCGCTTTGGCGTACATTCCGGCCGAAATTTCGGTGACAATCACCCCTTCACTGTTGGCGGGTATCGTGAAGCCGTCCTCCACGGTGACCACGGTATCTGCCCGCAGCTTTTCAGCCGGCACCTGATCGGGGTTATCGTAGTAAACCGCCACCCACTCTTTGGCGTGGATTTTGTGCCCGTTCACCCACAGGGTTAACTGCTCAAAACCCTGCTTGATGGTCTTCTCCCAGGGGCCAACCTTATGAAAACCGGCGATGACGCGACGATTTTCCTGCGTAATGCTGTAATCCATATTGCCTCCGTTAATACATTTACTGGACAAATATACAGTTAAAATTTAGCAAACAGACCTGAAGGAGTATGTGCGATGATTCACAGATCCGGAAAGTAAAACGCCCTCCGAAGAGGGCGTTGGATCAAGCGGGGGTTGGATCAGGATTTATGGTGCATCCAGTCACTCAGGCGCGAGAACATGCCGCCTTTGCCCACGCTTTCCAGCGTCACCAGCGGCCAGTGGGCCACAATCTTATCGCCGTCGTAGAGTTCAATTTCCCCGACGCGCTGATGGGCGGCGATTGGCGCATCCAGCTCTTTTTTGTCCATCACGTATTTGGCTTTGATTTTCGGCACTTCGGCTTTCGGTAAGGCCAGCCAGAAGTCCTGATCGGTACCCAAATTGATGTGTTCTTTATCGCCGTACCAGATGCGCTCAGTGCCGACTTTTTTGCCGGTATGCAGGATCTGAACGGTATCGAAATTCTGCTGGCCCCAGTGCAGCAACTTACGCGCCTGTTCTTCGCGCCCTTTCGAGCTCTCAGCGCCCATAACAACCGCAATCAGACGACGCTTACCGTCGACCGCAGAGGCAATGATGTTAAACCCGGCCGTCGCCGTGTGGCCCGTTTTCAGCCCATCGACGTTCAGATTTTTATCCCAGAGCAAGCCGTTACGGTTGTTCTGGGTAATGCCGTTCCAGGTCAGGCTCTTCTCGCTATACATATGATAGAAGTCAGGCTCGCCATGAATAATCGCCCGGGATAATACCGCCAGGTCGAAGGCCGAACTGTGCTGTCCTGGCGCATCAAGACCGTGCACAGTTTCGAAATGGGTATCTTTCAGGCCCAGTTTGCTCACGTAATCATTCATCATTTTGACGAACTGTGGCTGACCACCTGCGACGTAGTCAGCCAACGCCACGCAGGCGTCGTTCCCGGAATCGACAATCAGCCCACGGCTCAGGTCATGCACACTCAGTCGATCGCCCGCTTTGAGGAACATCAGGGATGACCCGTCAAACACAGGGTTGCCCTTCGCCCAGGCATCACGACCCACGGTGACCATGTCATCTCCGGTGATGCGATGGCTGTCGATCGCGCGGTCAACCACGTAACCGGTCATGAGCTTTGTGAGACTCGCAGGGTTGCGCTGCTGGTGTTCGTTACCCGCGGTGAGGACCTGTCCGGTGGTGTAATCCATCAGTACCCAGGATGCGGCCTGGATCGCAGGAGGTTGTACCGGTGCGGAAATATCATCTGCGGCAACTGCGCAAGAAATGCTCGAAGCGAGCAAAGAAACAGCAATAAAAAAACGGCCTTTCAACAGCATATCCTCAACTTTTCGTATTCCCGTTCTTTTTACGGCAGATACGCTTTGCTGACAGCGTTAAATTGCAAGAAAGTATGACATTTCCTGCGAGCGATGCTGAGGGATCGCCGCGCCACGCTTCTGATGACCGGGCAAATCGTTTACCATTAGCGGCTAACGCGCTCACGGGTAACAGACAGACTATGCAAGAAACGCAACCGCAAGCCGGATTCCTGTTTCACGACTACGAAACCTTCGGCACTCACCCGCAGCTGGACCGCCCTGCTCAGTTCGCGGCTATTCGCACCGACGCTGATTTCAATATTATCGGCGAACCGGAAGTCTTCTACTGCAAGCCTGCTGATGATTATCTCCCGCAGCCTCAGGCGGTAATGATTACCGGTATCACACCGCAGGAAGCGCTGGCCAAAGGCGAAAATGAAGCGGCGTTTGCACGACGAATTCATGACCTGTTTACCGTACCGAAAACCTGCGTGGTCGGCTACAACAACGTACGTTTCGATGATGAAGTGACGCGTAACATTTTCTACCGTAATTTCTTCGACCCGTATGCCTGGAGCTGGCAAAACCATAACTCTCGCTGGGATCTGCTCGACGTGATGCGAGCCTGCTACGCCCTACGTCCGGAAGGCATCAACTGGCCAGAAAATGAAGACGGTTTACCCAGCTTCCGTCTGGAGCACCTGACCAAAGCTAACGGCATCGAACACAGCAACGCCCACGATGCGATGGCCGATGTGTACGCCACCATCGCGATGGCAAAACTGGTGAAGGACCGTCAACCGCGTCTGTTCGATTATCTGTATACCTTCCGCGGAAAGAACAAACTGGCGACGCTGATTGACGTGCCGCAGATGAAACCGCTGGTACATATCTCTGGTATGTTTGGGGCGTGGCGCGGAAACACCAGCTGGGTGGCGCCGCTGGCCTGGCATCCAGACAACCGTAACGCAGTGATCATGGTCGACCTCGCGGGTGATATGTCGCCGCTGCTCGAACTGAATGCCGATGAACTGCGTGAGCGTTTATACACACCGAAAGCCGATCTCGGCGAGCTGGCGGCGGTTCCGGTCAAACTGGTGCACCTGAATAAATGCCCTATTCTCGCGCAGGGCAATACTTTGCGCCCGGAAGATGCCGATCGTCTGGGCATCAATCGCCAGCAGTGTCTGGATAACCTGAAAGTGCTGCGCGATAACCCGCAGATACGTGACAAAGTGCTGACGATTTTTGCCGAGGCGGAACCTTTTGTACCGTCAGAAAACGTCGATACCCAGCTCTATAATGGTTTCTTCAGCGATGCAGACCGCGCGGCAATGAAAATCCTGCTGGAGACCGAGCCGCGCAATCTGCCCGCGTTAGACCTCACGTTTGCCGATAAGCGCATCGAGAAACTGCTGTTCAACTATCGGGCGCGTAATTTCCCCGGCACGCTGGATGAAGCCGAGCAGCAGCGCTGGTTGCAGCACCGTCGTAACGTCTTTACCCCGGAATTCTTGCAGGCTTATGCCGATGAACTGCAGCAGCTTTATGTGCAGTATGAAGGGAATGACGAGAAGCTCGCCCTGCTCAAAGCGCTGTATCAGTACGCACAAGAGATTGTTTAAGTCTGGATGACAGGCATAAAAAAACCGGAGACTGTGTCTCCGGTTTTTTTTGACTCTCGCGTGTCGATTACGCGATGTCTTCGTACTGCGGCACCGGGTTACGGAAGCTGCGGGTCACACAGGCCAGATAAATCAGGCCACCTGCGCCCCAAATCAGACCGAGAACCATTGAGCTTTCTTCCAGGTTAATCCACAGCGCACCGACTGTCAGCGCACCACATACCGGCATAAACAGGTAGTGGAAGTGATCTTTCAGCGTTTTGTTGCGCTTTTCGCGGATCCAGAACTGCGAGATAACGGACAGGTTAACGAAGGTGAAGGCCACCAGCGCACCGAAGTTAATCAACGCCGTTGCGGTTACCAGGTCGAATTTAATCGCCAGCAGTGCAATTGCGCCCACCAGCAGCACGTTCCATGCCGGGGTACGCCATTTCGGATGCACGTAACCGAAGAAGCTTTTCGGGAACACCCCATCGCGGCCCATCACATACATCAGACGAGAAACGCCTGCGTGTGCGGCCATGCCGGATGCCAGTACGGTCACGCTTGAGAAGATAAGCACGCACCACTGGAAGGTTGTACCCGCCACGTACAGCATGATTTCTGGCTGTGACGCATCCGGATCCTTGAAGCGAGAGATGTCAGGGAAATACAGTTGCAGGAAGTAAGATGCAACGATAAAGACCCCACCGCCAATCAGCGCCGTCAGGACAATGGCTTTCGGGATAACGCGCTCGGCATCTTTGGTTTCTTCAGACAGAGAAGAGATACCGTCAAAGCCCAGGAACGAGAAGCACAGAATCGTCGCACCGGTGATCATCGGCGTGATATGCGCGCCTTCAGACCAGAATGGACGGCTGCTGGTCAGCGTACCTGCACCCGTACCGTTGTGAACGCCCCAGATGATCATGCCGACAATAACGGCAACGATACCCATCTGCAGCACCACAATCAGGGTGTTGAAGTTAGCCACGGTTTTAATGCTGCGCAGGTTAGAAATGGTCATAAAGGCCACTAACCCGACAACAAATATCCACGATGGAACCGAAGGTACCAGCGCTTCAAAGTAGATTTTTGCCAACAGGATGTTGATCATCGGCATAAACAGATAATCAAGCAGCGAAGACCAACCCACCATAAATCCAACCGTCGGACTAATGGATTTCTGGGCGTAGGTATAGGCTGATCCTGCAGACGGATAGCGGCGAACCAGCTTACCGTAACTAAACGCAGTAAACAGGATGGCTATCAGAGCGAATGCATAGGCTGTCGGGACATGACCATCGGTCAGTCCAGATACGATACCGAATGTATCGAACAGCGTCATAGGCTGCATATAGGCAAGACCCATCATAACAACCGGAATCAACGTAAGTGTCTTACGTAACTCCACGCGAGAGGTGTTTGGAGTAGCATTATGCGACATGGTTATTCCCCTGTACGGTGAAAACCGTCGCGTAAGCAAAAAATTGCCCCATTTTGTTAAATCCTCGGCGACAACAACTGTCGATTTTTAAGTAAGTATCTATCCGGTACGAAGCCCGGCCTCTTGTATGAATGAGTGTGTCTCGAAAGCAAAAAATAACCGACGCCATAAAATTGCGTCGGTTAGTCTCTTTTTGCAGGCGCGTATTCTGCCCCCATCCCCCCTTAAAAACAAGAGAACGAGAGGCTCATCAACAAAAACTTTTCGCTAAACGCCTGATTATTCATCACGGGCGCGGTTATAGACTGCCGCGATAGCACTATTTGCCACAACGGCTTCCCGCCACCAGGCGCTTGCCAGGCCCGCGGTCTGTTCATTCCAGCCAATCCACACCGCATCAAACGGCATGTGAGCTGCGACCTTTTTTTCCACTAAAGCGCCGCTGTCGAGATACCGCTGAGCCAGGTAACGCGGGAGATAACCGCAGCCCAGACCGGTGATTTGCAGCTCCAGCTTGGTTTTAAAATCAAAAACAGTAATGGCTTCCTGATCTTCAAGCACCTGCTGAAATGCAGGGCAGTCAGGCGTGGTGCCGTCGCCGACGATAATCGCCCGATGGCGTTTGATGGTTTTGCGGTTCAGCGGTTCGGCCTCTTCCGCCAAAGGATGATGGGCCGCCACAACGAAAATCTGCTCCAGCTCGCCCAATGGCGCGAAACCGAAATCACTGAGCGGCGGCGGGTCATGCAGTGCACCGATGACAATATCGGCCCGGCCCTGCACCAGCGCATCCCAGGAACCGCCGAGGACACCGTTGATAAACTTCAGCCGCGTTACGCTGTGCCGTTGGTAGAACTGTTCAATGAGCGGAGCCAGTAATGAGAAAGGAAAGGTATCGTCCACGCCGATCACCAGATCGTTTTCCCAGCCTTCATGCAGTTTGACCGCCTGCTTTTCGAGTTCGCGCACCGTATGCAGGACTTCCCGCCCTTTCTCCAGCAGCATTTGTCCGGTACGGGTGAACTTCGCGCGATGACCGCTGCGGTCGAGCAGTTGAATACTGAGGTCACTTTCCAGCTTATGAACGGTGTAGCTCAGTGCGGAAGGGGTTTTGAAGAGCTTTGCCGATGCCGCAGCAAAGCTCCCTTCTTTATCGAGCGCATCAAGAATGATGAGAACTTCCAGTAATGGTTTCATCGTCGCCCCCAGTCGGTACGCGATGTCACCGCCGGACATTTACTCCAGCGGCATCACCAGCGGATCGGGATGCTGGTACTCAAACCCCAGCTCAGAACAGATGCGGTTACCATCAATAATGCGTCCCTTCTCAGCGCTATCGCTGAATACAGGTGGCTCAAGCCCAAGCTCGCGGGCCATCTGCGGATAAAACGTTGAACGCGATGGATGTCCGGGCGCACATAAATTATAGATGTGCCCGCCTTTCGGTGCCTGAAGCAACAGCGTTATCGCGGATATGACATCTTCCAGATGCACCAGATTGACGCCCTGTTGCCCATCTGGCGCGGATTTCCCGGCAAAGAATCGCCCCGGGTGACGCGCCGGACCGACCAGGCCCGCAAGGCGCAGAATATCGACGGACGTGCCCGGCAAATTATGCAGCCAGTCTTCCAGCTCTTTCAATACACGACCGCTGGAAGTAATGGGATCACGCGGGGCGTTCTCTTTAATCGTGCCCTGCCCTTTGCCGTACACCGAGGTCGAACTGGTGAACACAATTCGCGGAATATGATACGCCAGCGCACTGTCGACGAGTTCCTGCACTGCCTGCAAATAAAACTCCTCGCCGGGACCGCTGCGTCGGGCGGGAAGCGTGATCACCAGTGCGTCGACGTTCATCAATGCATCTAAATCATCGGTATCACAGACCAGTTGCGGATCCAGGCGCAACAAATAGCTGTCGATGCCACACATTCTCGCGGCCTCAATCCCATCTTCGGTGGTTTTACTGCCGGACACCTGCCAGCCTCGTGCGCTCAACGACAGTGCCAGCGGCATACCCAGCCAGCCCAAACCTACGATTGCGACCTTTTTCATCGGTGTTCTCCTGACTCGTTCGCGTTCCTTTTATAAGGCTACGCCAGCCCTCGCCAACTGACAATTTATCTGATGAATATGAAATGAATTAAAGATGCAAAAAAGGCCTTGCTTTGTGGCGATGAAGTGGTTTAGGTTAAAAGGCATCAAATGCATAAGCATTCAACGAGAAATTTTATGAACAGCGTTCAATTTAAAAACCACCATCATCACCATCACCCTGACTAGTCTTTCAGGCGATGTGTGCTGGAAGACAGTTAGATCTTCCAGTGGTGCAGAACGCAAGAGAGAGCCCCCGGAAGATCGCACTTCCGGGGGCTTTTTTTTTGGGCGCACGTTTCGAGTCATTCAGACAGGACTACGAGGATATAAGAATGTTAGACAACACACGTTTACGCATAGCCATGCAGAAATCTGGGCGTTTAAGCGATGATTCACGCGAATTGCTCGCCCGCTGTGGCATAAAAATTAATATGCACAGCCAGCGCCTGATTGCGCTGGCAGAAAATATGCCTATCGATATTCTGCGTGTACGTGACGACGATATCCCGGGCCTGATCATGGACGGCGTGGTTGATCTCGGCATTATTGGCGAAAACGTGCTGGAAGAAGAGCTGTTAAGCCGTCGCGCTCAGGGCGAAGACCCGCGTTACTTCACCCTGCGTCGCCTCGATTTTGGCGGCTGCCGTTTCTCATTGGCTGTTTCCGTTGACGACCCGTGGGATGGCCCAATCAGCCTCAATAATAAGCGTATCGCGACCTCGTATCCGCACCTGCTTAAACGCTACCTTGATGGAAAAGGTGTTCAGTTTAAATCCTGCTTATTGAACGGCTCCGTTGAAGTCGCACCGCGTGCCGGTCTGGCCGATGCGATATGCGACCTGGTGTCTACCGGCGCGACGCTTGAAGCCAACGGCCTGCGCGAAGTAGAAGTGATTTACCGCTCCAAAGCCTGTCTTATCCAGCGTGACGGCGAAATGCCGGAAGCCAAACAGCAGCTCATCGACAAACTGTTGACCCGTATTCAGGGCGTGATTCAGGCCCGTGAATCGAAGTACATCATGATGCACGCGCCGACCGAGCGCCTGGAAGAAGTCATTGCCCTGCTGCCGGGTGCCGAACGCCCAACCATTCTTCCGCTGGCAGGCGATCAGCAGCGCGTGGCGATGCACATGGTTAGCAGCGAAACCCTGTTCTGGGAAACCATGGAAAAACTGAAAGCGCTGGGTGCCAGTTCCATTCTGGTGCTGCCTATTGAGAAGATGATGGAGTAACCGACCATGAGCTTTAATACTGTCATCGACTGGAACAGCATCAGCCCCGAGCAACAGCGTGATTTACTGATGCGCCCGGCGATCTCTGCGTCGGAAAGCATCAGCCGCACCGTGGCTGAAATTCTCGACAACGTAAAAACCCATGGCGACCAGGCGCTGCGTGAATACAGCGCGAAGTTTGATAAAACCGACGTTTCGACGCTTAAAGTTAGCGAGCAGGAAATCGACGCTGCAAGCAGTCGTCTGAGCGATGAGCTGAAACAGGCGATGGCGGTAGCGGTGAAAAACGTTGAGACGTTTCACGTCGCGCAGAAACTGCAGCCGGTTGATGTAGAAACGCTACCAGGTGTGCGCTGCCAGCAGGTGACTCGTCCTATCGCCTCTGTAGGTTTGTATATTCCGGGTGGCTCTGCGCCGCTGTTTTCCACCGTATTAATGCTCGCCACGCCAGCTCGTATCGCTGGCTGTAATAAAGTGGTGCTGTGCTCCCCGCCGCCCATTGCCGATGAAATTCTGTATGCGGCCAAACTGTGCGGCGTGAAAGATATCTTTAACGTCGGCGGCGCGCAGGCCATTGCTGCACTGGCGCTGGGCACCGAATCCGTACCGAAAGTGGATAAAATTTTTGGCCCGGGTAACGCGTTTGTTACCGAGGCTAAACGCCAGGTCAGCCAGCGTCTGGATGGGGCCGCCATTGATATGCCAGCCGGTCCGTCCGAAGTGCTGGTGATTGCCGACAGCGGTGCAACGCCGGATTTCGTGGCCTCCGATCTGCTTTCTCAGGCAGAACACGGGCCGGATTCCCAGGTGATTCTGCTGACACCGGATGCCGACATGGCTGCGCGCGTCGCAAAAGCCGTTGAACGTCAACTGGCTGAATTACCCCGTGCCGATACCGCGCGTCAGGCGTTATCCGCCAGCCGACTGATTGTCGCTCGTGATCTTGCGCAGTGCGTCGAAATTTCTAATCAGTACGGGCCGGAGCACTTGATTATCCAGACCCGCGACGCGCGTGCACTGGTCGACAGCATCACCAGCGCCGGTTCGGTCTTTTTAGGCGACTGGTCCCCAGAATCGGCAGGCGATTACGCCTCTGGCACCAACCACGTGCTGCCGACCTACGGTTATACCGCGACCTGTTCAAGCCTGGGCCTGGCCGATTTCCAGAAGCGCATGACCGTACAGGAACTCACGAAAGACGGTTTCTCCGCACTGGCTTCCACGATTGAAACCCTGGCCGCCGCCGAACGTCTGACCGCCCACAAAAACGCCGTGACCTTACGCGTGGCCGCACTCAAGGAGATGAAATGAGCATTGAAGAGTTAGCCCGTAAAAACGTCCGTGACCTGACGCCCTATCAGTCTGCCCGTCGTCTCGGCGGTAAAGGTGACGTCTGGCTGAATGCCAATGAATTTCCGACGGCGGTCTCCTTCGATCTTTCGCAGCAAACACTGAACCGCTACCCGGAGTGCCAGCCCAAAGCCGTTATCGAAAACTACGCGCACTATGCCGGGCTGAAACCGGAACAGGTTCTGGTAAGCCGCGGAGCCGATGAAGGGATTGAGCTGCTGATCCGCGCATTTTGCGAGCCCGGCCAAGACGCCATTCTGTTCTGCCCCCCGACTTACGGCATGTACAGCGTCAGTGCCGAAACCTTCGGCGTGGAATATCGGACGGTACCTGCGCTGGAAAACTGGCAGCTCGACCTGCAGGCCATCGCCGATAAACTTGACGGGGTAAAAGTGGTGTACGTGTGCAGCCCCAATAACCCGACCGGGCAGATTATCAATCCTCAGGATTTTCGCGTGCTGCTGGAGATGACCCGCGGCAAAGCGCTGGTCGTGGCCGATGAAGCCTATATCGAGTTTTGCCCGCAGGCGACGCTGACCGGCTGGATTACCGAATACCCGCATTTAGTGGTGCTGCGCACGCTGTCGAAAGCCTTTGCCCTCGCCGGGTTGCGCTGCGGCTTTACGCTCGCGAGTGAGGAAGTGATTGCCCTGCTGATGAAAGTGATTGCACCGTATCCGCTTTCCACCCCGGTGGCCGATATTGCGGCCCAGGCGCTGAGCCCTTTGGGCATTAATGCCATGCGTGACCGCGTGGCGCAGATCCTCGAAGAACGTCAGTATCTGATAACGCAGCTGCGTGACATCGCCTGCGTTGAGCAGGTTTTCGACTCGGAGACCAACTACATCCTGGTGCGCCTGACGGCATCAAGTGCGGTCTTCAAATCTTTGTGGGATCAGGGCATTATCTTACGTGATCAGAATAAACAACCTTCTTTAAGCGGCTGCCTGCGCATCACCATCGGCACCCGCGACGAGAGCCAGCGCGTCATTGACGCCCTTCGTGCGGAGAAAGTATGACCCAGAAGTTCCTCTTTATCGATCGTGACGGCACCCTCATAAGCGAGCCGCCGAGTGATTATCAGGTCGACCGGTTCGACAAACTGGCGTTTGAAGCAGAGGTCATTCCTTCGCTGTTGACGCTGCAAAAAGCCGGTTACAAGCTGGTGATGATCACCAACCAGGACGGACTGGGCACCAACAGTTTTCCGCAGGCGGATTTCGACGGCCCGCATAACCTGATGATGCAGATCTTCAGCTCTCAGGGCGTGCAGTTTGATGACGTGCTGATTTGCCCGCACTTCGAGACCGACAACTGCGAATGCCGCAAGCCGAAAACCAACATGGTGGCCGCGTGGCTGAATGATGGCGTGATGGACGTGGCAAACAGCTACGTGATTGGCGACCGCGCAACCGATGTCACCCTGGCGCAAAATATGGGCATTATCGGCCTTCGCTACAGCCGTGACGACCTCAACTGGTTGAAAATCACCGAGCAGTTGACGAAGCGTGACCGTTACGCGCACGTGGAGCGTAACACCCGCGAAACGCAGATCGACGTCAAAGTGTGGCTGGACCGCGAAGGCGGCAGCAAAATTAACACCGGCGTGGGCTTCTTCGACCACATGCTCGATCAAATTGCCACCCACGGCGGATTCCGCATGGAAATCACCGTTAAAGGCGATTTGTATATCGACGATCACCACACCGTGGAAGATACCGGCCTGGCGCTCGGCGAAGCGCTGAAACTGGCGCTGGGCGACAAGCGCGGTATTAACCGTTTCGGCTTCGTGCTGCCGATGGACGAATGCCTGGCCCGCTGCGCGCTGGACATCTCTGGCCGTCCACACCTCGAATACCGCGCTGAATTTACCTATCAGCGCGTGGGCGACCTCAGCACCGAGATGATCGAGCACTTCTTCCGCTCGCTCTCCTACACCATGGGCGTCACGCTGCACCTGAAAACCAAAGGCAAAAACGATCACCACCGCGTGGAGAGTCTGTTTAAAGCCTTTGGCCGTACTCTGCGTCAGGCGATTCGCGTGGAGGGCGACACCCTTCCCTCCTCGAAAGGAGTGCTGTGATGAACGTCGTTATCCTTGATACCGGTTGCGCCAATCTGAATTCGGTGCGATCGGCGATTCTCCGCCATGGCTACGAGCCGGTGGTCAGCCGTGACCCGGATATCGTGCTGCGTGCAGACAAACTGTTTCTGCCGGGCGTTGGCACTGCTCAGGCGGCGATGGATCAACTTCGTGAGCGTGAGCTCATCGAGCTGGTCAAAGCCTGTACCCAGCCGGTGCTGGGGATTTGCCTCGGAATGCAGCTGCTGGGCCGTCGCAGCGAAGAGTCTAACGGCGTCGACATGATTGGCATCATCGAGCAGGACATCCCGAAAATGACCGATTTCGGCCTGCCCTTGCCGCACATGGGCTGGAACCGTGTTTACCCAAAAGCCGGTGACCGCCTGTTCCGCGGCATTGAAGACGGGGCATACTTCTATTTCGTACACAGCTACGCGATGCCGGTTAATCCGTGGACCATCGCCCAATGCAACTACGGCGAAGCGTTTACCGCCGCGGTGCAAAAAGACAACTTCTTCGGCGTGCAGTTTCACCCTGAACGCTCTGGCGCAGCCGGTGCTCAGCTGCTGAAAAACTTCCTGGAGATGTGATGATCATTCCAGCTTTAGATTTAATTGACGGCACCGTCGTCCGCCTCCATCAGGGTGACTACGGCCAGCAGCGTGATTACGGTAGCGACCCGCTTCCGCGCTTGCAAGAGTACGCCGCGCAGGGCGCGGAAGTACTGCATCTCGTCGATCTCACCGGGGCGAAAGACCCGGCGAAACGGCAGATCCCACTGATCAAAACCCTGGTGGCGGGTGTGAATGTTCCCGTGCAAGTCGGCGGTGGCATTCGGACCGAAGAAGACGTCGCGGCCCTGTTAGACGCAGGCGTTGCTCGCGTGGTGATTGGCTCTACTGCGGTAAAATCACCTGAAATCGTGAAAACCTGGTTTACACGTTTTGGCGCGGAAAAACTGGTCCTGGCGCTGGATGTCCGTATTGATGACCAGGGCACCAAACAGGTCGCGGTCAGCGGCTGGCAGGAAAACTCCGGCGTGACGCTGGAAGAGCTGGTCGAAATCTATTTGCCCGTCGGGCTGACGCACGTGCTGTGCACCGATATTTCACGCGATGGCACGCTGGCCGGCTCCAACGTTTCGCTGTATGACGAAGTGTGCGCCCGCTATCCGCAGGTGGCCTTTCAGTCTTCCGGCGGCATTGGCGGCCTCGAAGACATCGCCGCCCTGCGCGGGACGGGTGTTCGCGGAGTCATTGTCGGACGCGCGCTGCTGGAAGGTAAATTCAACGTAACGGAGGCCATCCAATGCTGGCAAAACGGATAATCCCTTGTCTTGACGTGCGTGATGGTCAGGTAGTGAAAGGCGTGCAGTTTCGCAATCACGAAATCATCGGCGATATCGTCCCGCTGGCAAAACGCTACGCTGAGGAAGGCGCTGATGAGCTGGTGTTCTATGACATTACCGCTTCCAGCGATGGGCGCGTGGTGGATAAAAGCTGGGTGTCACGCGTGGCAGAAGTTATCGATATCCCCTTCTGCGTGGCCGGGGGGATCAAATCCGTAGACGACGCAGCCAAAATTCTGTCGTTTGGCGCGGACAAAATATCGGTTAACTCCCCTGCTCTCGCAGAGCCTGAGCTGATCACCCGTCTGGCGGACCGCTTTGGCGTGCAGTGCATCGTCGTCGGCATTGATACCTGGTTCGACGCTGACAGTGGGAAGTATCACGTCAATCAATATACCGGTGACGAAAACCGTACCCGAGTGACGCAATGGGAAACCCTCGACTGGGTGCAGGAAGTGCAAAAGCGCGGCGCAGGTGAAATCGTGTTGAACATGATGAACCAGGACGGCGTGCGCAACGGTTATGACCTTGCGCAACTCAAAAAAGTGCGTGACGTGTGCCGCGTACCGATGATTGCCTCCGGCGGTGCGGGGACGATGGAACATTTCCTCGAAGCCTTCCGCGATGCAGACGTTGATGGCGCACTGGCGGCGTCGGTGTTCCATAAGCAAATTATTAATATTGGCGAATTAAAAGCGTACCTGGCGACTCAGGGCGTGGAGATCAGAGTATGTTAACGGAACAGCTGGACTGGGAAAAAACCGACGGACTGATGCCCGCCATCGTGCAACATGCGGTATCCGGTGAAGTCCTGATGCTGGGTTATATGAATCAGGACGCGTTGGCCGCCACCGAGCAAAGCGGCAAAGTGACGTTTTACTCACGTACCAAACAGCGCTTGTGGACCAAAGGCGAAACGTCCGGCCATTTCCTTAATGTCGCCAGCATCACCCCGGACTGTGACAACGACACCCTGCTAGTGCTGGTAAACCCAATTGGCCCAACCTGCCATAAAGGCTCCTCAAGCTGCTTCGGCGAAACGGGTCACCAGTGGTTATTCCTGTATCAGCTCGAGCAACTGCTGGCTGAACGTAAATCTGCCGACCCTGAAAGCTCCTACACGGCGAAATTGTACGCCAGCGGAACGAAGCGCATCGCACAAAAAGTCGGTGAGGAAGGCGTGGAAACCGCGTTGGCCGCCACCGTTAATGACCGTCATGAACTGACCAACGAAGCCTCTGACCTGATGTATCACCTGCTGGTTCTACTGCAGGATCAAGAGTTGGACTTAACGACGGTGATTGAGAACCTGCGCAAACGTCATCAGTAATTTAAAACAGGCATAAAAAAACCGGGCTCAGATGGCCCGGTTTTTTATTGTCGAAAGACGGTTCAGGCTTTCGGCTGATAGTTACGCAGTGCGTTACGACCCAGCACTACACCGGCACCGACCATCCCACCTAACAGAACCGCGAGTACCAGAATAATGGCACGCTTTGGACTGTCGCGACGGAACGG
>Ga0160437_1000746_pt1 | contig 15933 bp, 14 predicted proteins | sample HID1975I_E0MG_FD_108227 | JGI IMG/M metagenome (GOLD analysis project Ga0160437, IMG submission 108227) | Enriched soil microbial communities from UW Madison campus, WI, USA - HID1975I_E0 MG | ecosystem: Environmental > Terrestrial > Soil > Unclassified | place: USA: Madison, Wisconsin... | reverse complement strand
TCGATCTTGATGCGGTCGAACGGCAGGCTGCGCAGCATTGCCAGCGAATTGAACCCCGTGCCGAAATCGTCGAGGCTTACCTTGATCCCCTGGTTCTTCAGGCTGGCGATCAGCGTGCGGACCTGGGTGAGGTTCTGGTGAAGGCACGATTCGGTGATCTCTATCTCCAGCCGATGGGGCGGGAAACTGGCCTCCACCAAAAGCTTCAGCAGCTTCTGGGCGAACCAGGGGTCGCGCATCTGCAGGGGCGAGATATTGACCGAAAGCGTCAGCCGGGCGTCCCAGCCCCGCGCATCGTCCAGGGCGCGGGCGATGAGCTGTTCGGAGAGTTCGGCAATGGCGCCGATGTCCTCGGCCACGGGAATGAAGATGTCCGGCGCGACGATCCCGAACAGCGGCGAGTTCCAGCGCGCCAGCATCTCGAAGCCGGTCAGCTCGCCGGTCTGGAGATCGATCTGCTGCTCGTAGAAGGGCACGAATTCGCCATTGGCGATGCCCTGGCGAATGCCGAACTCCAGATCGCTGCGGAAGCGCATCTCTTCGGCCATGGCCGTTTCGAACCAGTAGAAGCTGTTCCGGCCCTGGCGCTTGGCGTGATACATGGCGATATCCGCCATCTCGAGCAGGGCCTGCGCATCGGGCCCCGGCGCCCGCTCGCCGGAAGGGGCGGAGCGGGGAGCATCCGAACGGGGAATATCCGAACGGGCCAGGCCGATCGAGGCCGTCACGTCGATCGGGGTGGAATTGACCGAGACGCTCTGGCCGATGGCCTCGACCAGCGAGGCGGCGATGCGGTCGATTCGCTCGACCCGGCTCCGGTCGAATTCCACGGCGACCGCGAATTCGTCTCCGCCGATGCGACTGATCAGGGCGCGGTCCGGCAGGCATCCGGAAATGCGGCGCGCGCATTCCTGGAGCAGGCGGTCGCCGGTGTTGTGGCCATTGTAGTCGTTGACCTGCTTGAAATTGTCGAGGTCGATCATTGCCAGCATCACTGCCCGGTCGCGCAGCGCGGCCTCGCGGATCAGGGCGTCCACCGCGCGGTGGAAGCTGCGACGATTGAGGAACCCGGTGAGGGGATCGGTTTCCGCCAGGTGACGGGCGTGCCGCTCGGCGCGCTTGCGCTGCTGGATTTCCTCGCAGAGCTGGCGATAGCGGCTCCATCCGAAGATGATGATGGCGACGTTGAGGAGGAAGGCGTTGACCAGGAACCGGTCGGGCGCTGGGCCTTGTCCGGTCAGCGACTTCACGACCGAAGGACCGATCGCCGCGCCGGTGGCGAGGAACAACAGGATCGCGGCCGTGACGATACCGAGCGCGACGATGTCCACCGGGCGATCGGCCTCGTTATCCGGGCCTTCGTTCGCCGCTTCGGTCGCCTTGCCAACCACGGCGTATCGTGTGGCCTCCGTTTCCGTCACTCCAGTTACCCCCTGCTTGAACCCCGGTGAGTTCCTTAGCGCAGTGGACTGAAATATTGGTTAAATCGCAGAGGCAGCGGTGCTCCCGGGATCGCCCGGGAGCACCGATCGATCACATCTTGAGGCCGATTTCGCGCAGGCGCTCCTGCAGGTAATCGTCCGCCGTGATGCTCAGCGGGTAGCGGTCGGGGTTCTCTTGCGTGATGCACTGGTCGAGCGTCTTGAACGGGAAGTCGCTGCGCAAGTGCAGGAAGAAGGGCATCGAATAGCGGCTGTGCGCGGCGCGGTCGCCCTCGGGATTGCGCACGCGGTGCGTGGTCGAGGGGAGGACGTGATTGGTCAGGCGCTGGAGCATGTCGCCGATGTTGATGACGACTGCGCCTTCGGGCGGGGCGACCGACAGCCACTCGCCATTCTTGCCCAGCAGTTCCAGGCCGGCTTCCTGCGCGCCGAGAAGAAGGGTGATGAGGTTGATGTCCTCATGCGCGCCCGCGCGGATGGCGCCGCCCGCGCCTTGCGCCACGGGGGGATAGTGCAGCAGGCGCAGCACCGAGTTGCCGTCCTCGATCGCAGGATCGAACCAGCGGGCGTCGAGACCGAGGTAGACGGCGATCGCCGAAAGGATTTCCGCACCGGCCTTGTCGAACTGGGCATAGAGTTCGGTAAAGGTCTCCTGGAAGCCTTCGACTTCGCCGGGCCAGATATTGGGCGGCATCGAGGCGGAGAGGGGCGAGCCGGCCGGCAGGTCGCGGCCGATGTGCCAGAACTCCTTGAGGTCCTTTTCGGTGGCACCCTTGGCCACTTCGGTGCGGAACGGCGTATAGCCGCGCGCGCCGCCCTGGCCGGGGATGAAGTGGCTGCGCTTCACGTCGTCGGACAGGGCGAAGAAAGCGGCGGTCATCTCCCAGGCGCGGTCGATCAGGGCCTGGTCGATGCCGTGGTCGCGGACCATGGCGAAACCGAAAGTGCGGAAGCTCTCGCCGATGCGCTGCGAGAATTCGGCGCGGTCGTCTGCGAGGCTGAGGACGGGAATCTGGGCAAGGTTCATCATGGTCTTCCAACAGGATCGGCGGCCCGTGGTAAGCGGGCGGTGACCGGCGCCTCCAGCGGAAGGCCGAATCACCGATGTTGTTTCCGTCGATTGAATCGCTATGCCGCCCCCATAGAAGCTTCCGTCCCAAATCGAAAATCGAAAGGCGATTCATGGCAAAGCGCTACTGGCTGATGAAGTCCGAACCGGATGCCTACGGCTGGGACGATCTGGTCGCGGAAGGTGAGGGCACCTGGGACGGCGTGCGCAACCACCGCGCCGCGGGCAACTTGCGCGCCATGGAAGTGGGGGACGAGGCTTTCTTCTACCATTCGAACATCGGCAAGGAGATCGTGGGCATCGTCACGATCAGCCAGTCCGGCCTCACCGATCCGTCCGATCCGGAGGGCAAATGGGCGGCGGTGAAAGTGAAGCCGGTGCGCAAGGTGACGCGTCCGGTCACGCTCAAGCAGATCAAGGCCGATCCCAGGCTGGCCGACATGGAAATGATCCGGCTGTCGCGCCTTTCGGTGGCGGAAGTGACGCCGGAAGACTGGAAGTACATCCTGACCCTGGCCGGCGGATAAGGCAGGCGAAGAGATTCGTCGCCGCTGCGGAACGCTTCGGCGCAGCGGCCTGCAACTTCCAGCGCCCTGGTCCGGTTTCTTGTTCGTGTAGACGGCGGATTTCTGCCGAAACCGAAAAGGAGTACCGATCATGGGCGAACTGAAGGACACCATCAAGGGTCTGGGCAACGAGATTGCCGGCAACGCCAAGCAGGCCGCGGGCAAGGCTCGCAATGACCCGGCCCAGCAGGCTGAAGGCAAGGCCCAGGAAACCAAGGGCGAGCTTCAGCAGGGCGTTGGCAAGGTCAAGGGCGCTCTCGGCGACCGGATCTGACCACGCGCCTCGGCTCCATGCCGAAGCGTTCGAAAAGGGTCGCCCGAGGGCGGCCCTTTTTCGTTTGGGCCTCGATCGCGGCGATGGCAGAAAACCGAGGGATCTTCGCCTGTTAAAGGTCGTTCATGGCCTGCCTGGTAGCCGTACCGTCCCGGATCGGGATGTCTCTTTCGGGCGAGTGGTCAAAGGTAAACAATGTCTTAAGGTGCGTCCCATGTGGAGCATGTCAAGACGCGCACTCGTCCTCACTCATGAGCGGGCCGGCCATCCGTTCCGGCGCTCTCTGCCTCGTCATGTCTTCCGGGGCATGCGGCCCCCTTCCGCGGAGGCCGCGGAAAATGCCGAGGCCCGGACCGCCTGGGAAATGACCGGCGGAGACTGGCGCAGTTTCCTCTCGGCCTATTGCGTGAGCCTCGCCGCGGTGGTCGCCTTCATCGCCTGAAGGGCCTGGCCCCGATCGGGCTGGAGATCAGGGACGCCTCGCGGCGCGCTCGGCCCGGTACAGCAGGTATCCCAGCCAGGCCGAAGCGACGCAGCACAGCGCCACGACCATAAGCTGGGTGACCACGGGCAGGCCCAGCAGCGACATGAGCCCGGTGGCGATGGCACCGACCACCATGGCGCCCGAATTCACGATATTGTTGGCCGCGATGGTGCGGGCGGTCTGCGACTTGTCGACGAAAGTCGTCAGAAAGGCGTAGAGCGGCACCACGAACATGCCCCCGCTCACGGCGATGCCGAGCAGGGTGAGCAGCAGCGGCACAGCCAGCGGCTGGACCACGAACGTGCCGACGTTCATCAGCACTTCCGGCCCCTCGTGCGGCGGCCAGATCGCGCAGACTTCCTGGAACGCCAGCAGGAACAGGCCCATGCCGATCACCGATAGCGGCGACCAGCGCGCGGAAACGGTACCCTTGAGCAGCGCATTGATCGCTACCGAACCGATGGCGACGCCCACTGAGAAGATCACCAAGAACAGGCTGGCCACTTCCTTGCTGGCATGAAGCATGTTCTTGGCGAGGGGCGGGAACTGAATGAACAGCACGGTGCCGATCGCCCAGAAGAAGCTGATGGAGCAGATCGCCAGGTAGACCCGGCGGTCCTTCATCGTCGTGCGCACCAGGTGGATGGAGGAGCGGATGACGTGGTAGTCGATCGGCTCCGGCTTGCCCTGCGGCGGTGCGGGCGGCACCTGGCGGCCCGCGAAATAGCCCAGGACGGCGATGATCACCACGGTGATGGCAGCGGTATCCACGCTGATCCAGCCCGCCACGATCGTGCCGGCCAGCACGGCGATATACGTCCCGGCCTCCACCAGCCCGGTGCCTGAGAGCACTTCGTCATCGCGCAAGTGCTGGGGGAGGATCGCGTACTTGATCGGGCCGAAGAACGTCGAATGGATGCCCATGGCGAACAGCGCCAGCAGCATCAGCGGGATGGCCACCGTGTGCAGCGCGATACCCTGCCAGGCGAGCGCAAGCCCGGTCCCGCCGACCACCATGATGATGATCTCGCAGAACTTGACGATGCGGATGATTCGCGACTTGTCCCGCATGTCGGCCATCTGGCCGGCGAGGGCGGAGAGCAGGAAGAAGGGGATCACGAAGATGCCGGAAGCGAGCGCGCTGAACCGGGCCTCGGCGGTTTCCGAATTGTAGACGCCGTAGACGACGAAAAGCACCATCGCGTTCTTGAACAGGTTGTCGTTGAACGCGCCAAGCAACTGGGTGACGAAGAGGGGCAGGAATCGTCTTGCCCGGATGAGTTGGGAGGTCGTGGTCATGTCGGAAAAATTCGGCGGCCTCGCTTCATCGTTGCGGCGACACTTAATGCGGTAGGGCGAGGGCACAACCCCTGTAGGCGCCGACCCGGCCTTTTTTGCCGGGGTGCGGCCGCCTGCGGGCCCTGTGGAAATGCCCCGGCAACAAACACCGCCACGCCGATCGAGGCAAGGCCGAGGTGGTCGGGCGGAAATGACGCGGCACCCGATCACAAGCCAATTCTCAAACGCGAGAATCGACGCTATGGGCTAGAGAACATGCTGACCTTGCCGAATATCCTCACGCTCTCGCGGATCGTCACGCTCCCCCTGCTGGGCTTCCTGCTGTGGTGGCCCCGATGGGAATTCGGCTATGGCCTTGCCTTCGGCATCTACTGCCTGATGGGCATAACCGACTATTTCGACGGTTATCTCGCCCGGTCGAGCGGCACGGTGTCGAAACTGGGCGTGTTCCTCGATCCGATCGCGGACAAGATCATGGTCGCCACGGTGATCCTGGTGCTGACGGCGCAGGGGATTCTGACCGGCCCTTACGTCGGCGACATGCATGTGATCGCCGGTCTCATCATCCTGGTGCGTGAGATTGCCGTATCCGGCCTGCGAGAGTTCCTGGGCGGGCTGCAGGTTTCCGTGCCTGTAAGCCGCCTTGCCAAGTGGAAGACCACGTTCCAGCTGGTTTCGCTCGGCGCCCTGATCCTGGGCGCGGCGATGCCATGGTGGAACGTCGACCTGGGCGCGGTGGAGGTCAATATCCCGCATACCGTCGGGCTGACCACGCTCTGGGCCGCGGCCGCGTTGACGCTCATCACCGGCTGGGACTATCTGCGCGTCGGCCTGAAGCACATGGACTGAAGGCCCGCGCCTGCCTCGTTTTCGGCAGCGCTCTATTGCAAAATTGGCTATCGGGCTTGAACTCGTTGCGTTTGGAACAAGCGCGCTGACCCGGCAGGGCGCTCCGGTTCGGGGGGACTCTTCATGAAGGATAATCCCATCTCCGCGTCGCCTCGTTCCAACCCCGCCTCATTTCGCAAGCTGCCGTCCGGTGAGGAACAGGGCGGAGCACCGGGCGGCGGATCTGGCCGCGAGCGCGCGTTCGGCCCCTCCATGGTCTTTGCCCTGGCCGTTTCCGCCGGGCTGACCGTGGCCAATATCTATTATGGCCAGCCCATGCTCGGGTTGATGGAGCGCGACTTTTCCGGCGCTGCGATCACGTACGTCCCAACCGCGACTCAGCTCGGCTACGCGGGTGGATTGCTGCTGCTGGTGCCTCTGGGGGACCTGCTGGAGCGAAAGCGGCTCATCGTGCTGCAGTGCCTGGCGCTTTCGGTCGCGCTGGCGCTTGTCGCGCTCGCGCCCACGGGCGGCACGGTGCTGGCGGCCTCGCTTGTCGTCGGCCTGCTTGCCTCGGTGGCGCAGCAGATCGTTCCGCTCGCCGCCAATCTCGCGCCTGAAGACAAGCGTGGTGCCGTGGTCGGCTCGGTCATGGCCGGGTTGCTCTGCGGCATTCTGCTGAGCCGAACCCTGGCCGGCTTCGTCGGCGCGGCTTTCGGCTGGCGCGCGATGTTCTGGCTGGCGGTGCCTCTGGCGCTGCTGACCGCCGGGCTGATGGCCTGGCAGCTTCCGCGCAGCCGTCCGCAATCGGGCGGGCTCGGCTACCTGGGGCTGATAGCGTCGCTGCGCGATCTCTGGCGCGAATTTCCCGCCCTGCGCCTGGCGACATTCACCCAGTGCACCCAGTTCGGCGTGTTCAGCGTGTTCTGGACGATCCTGGCGCTGCACTTGCAGGAGCCGCGTTTCGGCCTCGGTTCGGAAGTGGCGGGACTGTTTGGCGTGCTCGGGGCGGCCGGCGTCCTGGCCGCGCCCGTCGCGGGACGGATCGCCGACCGACGCGGCCCTCATCCGGTGATCGTCGCAGCCAGCGCCCTCACGCTGGTGTCCTGGCTCGTGTTCGGTTTCTGGACCTCGATCATCGGCCTGGTGGTCGGCGTGCTGCTTCTCGACTTCGCGATCCAGGCGAGCCAGATATCCAACCAGAGCATCATCTACGCCCTGCGCCCCGAGGCGCGCTCGCGGATCAACACCGTCTACATGGCCTCGATGTTCTTCGCCGGCTCGGCCAGTTCCGGCGCGGCGACCGTGGCGTGGCACAATTGGGGCTGGACCGGCGTTGTCGTGCTCGGCACCGGGATCGCGGCACTGGGGCTGGGCCTTCAGACTTTGCGGCGCAAGGCCTGATTTCCCGGATCGCGCGCCCGGGACCGGGCGCGCGGCTTATCCGGCGCGCAACTCATCCGCGAGCAAACGGAATTCCTCGGCCCGGGGCGAGTTCTTGCGCCAGACCAGCGCGATCTCCCGGTTGGCATTGGGGGAGAGCAGCGGGCGGGCCACGACGTTGGTGCCGTTCAGAATGCCGGCATCGATCGCCATTTCCGGCAGCATCGTCAGCCCGAGGCCGTTGTCGACCATCTGCACCAGCGTATGGAGCGAGGTGCCGATCATCGTTGCCGAAGCGCGCAGTTCCGGGCGGTTGCAGGCCGCAAGTGCATGGTCCTTGAGGCAGTGGCCGTCTTCCAGCAGCAGCAGACGGTGCTCGTCGATCACCTCGGGGCCGACTTCGGCCGGCGGATTGCGCGGATCGTCGTTGGGGAAGGCGACGAAGAAGGCGTCGAGTTCGATGGTCTCCTTCTCGACCTCGCCGGTGGCATAGGGCAGCGCCAGGAGCACGCAGTCGGCGCGGCCGTGGTGCAGCGATTCGATGGCGGCCTGGCTGGGCTCCTCGCGCAGGAACAGCTTGAGGTTCGGGCGCTCGCGGCGCAGGCGCGGGAGCATGCGGGGCAGCAGGAACGGCGCGATCGTGGGGATCACGCTCATGCGCACTTCCCCGGAGAGCGGCTTGCCGCTGGACTGGACGAGGTCGGAGAGTTCTTCGGTCTCGCGCAGGATGCGATGCGCCTTGGCCACCACGGCATTGCCGAGCGGCGTGAAGCGCACCGCGCGCTTGGTGCGCTCCACCAGAGTGACCCCCAGCAGCGCTTCGAGATCGCGCAGGCCCGCGGACAGGGTCGATTGCGAAACGAAGCAGGCATCGGCGGCACGGCCGAAATGCCCGTGTTCCTGCAGGGCGACGAGGTACTGGAGCTGCTTGAGCGTGGGCTGGTATACGGTCACGCGCCGGCTATCGCATGAACGCGGCAGGTTCGCCAAGCGTTTGCTTTTGTTGAACGCGCTTCCGGAAGAAGGCGGAAAGGCGCATCGTCCCGGATCGGGTCCGGGACGATGGACTTTTGCCGCGCCTTACTCTTCCGTTGCGGCGGCGTCCGAAGGCTCGTCCGAGGCCTCGTCCGTCGGTTCGTCCTCGACGCGGGTCATCTTGAGCTTGCCGTTCTCGACGGCGAACGCGAGCTTGCCTTCTACGAGGTCCAGCGCATCGCGGCCGAACACGCCGTAGCGCCAGCCTTCGAGAATCGGCAGCTTCTTGCGCACGCCGGCAGCCAGCAGTTCGAGATCCTCGCTGCGGGCCAGCAGGCGGGCGGCAACGTCGATCTCGCGCGCGCGGATCTTGAGCAGCAGCTTGAGCAGATCAGCGACGAGCGCGCCTTCCTTGCCGAGCGGCGCGCCCTTGGGCGTGCGCGGGGGCAATTCGTCGTCGGGCAGCGGTTCGGCCTTGGCGATGGTGTTCATCAGGCGCTTGCCGATGTCGTTGTCCTTCCAGCCCTGCGAAAGACCGCGCACTTTGGCGAGGTCGGACTGCTGCTTGGGCGGGTGGCTGGCGATGTCGGCCAGCGTTTCGTCACGGGCGATACGGCCGCGCGGGATGTTCTTGCCCTGCGCTTCGTGTTCGCGCCACTCGGCAATGGCCTTGAGGCGGCCGAGCATCGTCGGGTTGCGGCCGGCGGCCTTGATCCGCTTCCACGCCTGGGCGGGATCGTTGCGGTAGTGCTCCGGATCGGCGAGCTTTTCCATTTCCTGGTCGAGCCATTCGCCGCGCCCGGTCTTCATCAGGCGCTTAAGGATCTTGGGGAAGATCTTGGAGAGGTGGGTGACATCGCCGATCGCATATTCGATCTGCCGCTCGGTCAGCGGGCGGCGCGACCAGTCGGTGAAGCGGGCGCCCTTGTCGATGGTGAGGCCCATCCACGATTCGACCAGGTTCGAATAGCCGATCTGTTCGGACTGGCTGATCGCCATCATCGCGATCTGCGTATCGAAGATCGGATGGGGCGTGCGGCCGGTGGCGTTGTAGATGATTTCCACGTCCTGCCCGCCGGCGTGGAAGACCTTCAGGACCTCCTCGTTGTCGGTCAGCAGGTCGAGCAGGGGCGTCATGTCGAGCCCAACTGCCATCGGATCGATCGCGGCCGCTTCCTCGGTATTGGCGATCTGCACGAGGCAGAGTTCCGGCCAATAGGTGTTCTCGCGCATGAACTCGGTGTCGACCGCCACGAAATCGGATTTCGCAAGGCGTTCGCACAGCGCGGCGAGGTCTTCGGTCTTCGTTATCAGAGGGTGGATTTTCATTTCGACCGTGGCGGTAACGCGAACAGGGCGGGGGATCAATGTTTCCAGCCCGTCAAATTCTCCGACAAATGACGAAATTGCCTATTTCTTGCGCCGCAGGCCTCCGAAAACCCTGTTCAGGAGGCTCGGGCTCGTCTCTGCGTCGAGTTCGGCGATGCTTTCCTGGGTCACCAGCCGGCGGCGAAGTTGCGTGCCGGTGACGTGCAGGCCCGGCGGCGGCAGGTGCCAGGCCTCGGGCCAGGCTTCGGAATTGTCGCCGGGAATCGCCGCGGCCTGTTCGGCGGGGCGCTGGGCGTCTTTCGCCGGCTCGGACGGCGCGGCGGGAGGCGCGTTGCGGGGCGGTCCTTCGGCGGCGGCGAGCGCCGCTGCCTCGAAGCCCGGATAGCCGCCGTCGCTGCCGACGAGGAGGGCCATGGGCCGCGGCAGGCCCTCGGCCATGGCCGCGTCACGGATGGCCTGATGAGTCAGCACCGCGAGATGGCAGGCCCCGACGATGCAGGCACGCTGTTCCTCGATGGTGGCCATGCCGCTTTCGCAGAGTTTGCCTATCGCGGCGATCACGGCGTGGAGGTCCTCCAGGCCGGTGACGTTCAGCGTATCGCCATTGTCTTCCGCAGCGCCCTGCCACGCCGGGCTGTCGGCCCCGCAGGCCGCCGCCAGGTCGATTCGCCCGGCGCGAGAGAAGGGCCAGGCGCGGTCGGTATAGAAAGCGGTTTCGTAGAAGGGCCGCCCGGTCTCGGTCGGTCCCTGGCAGATGTCGATGCCGATCGCGGTGATCGGGTCTCCGGGCCGGTCGAGTTCGCCGATCCGCTCGATCAGGCGCGGCCAGCCGCTGACGGAAACGTCCTGCGCAGCGATGAACCGGAAACGCGCGGGCAGGGGGAGGCCTTCGCCGCAGAGAAAGACGAGTTCGTCCTTGAGGCGGCGCGCGGCTTCGTCGGCCCGGCCCTCGCGGAGCATGGCCTCGATCGCGGTGCGGAACTGATTCTCCGGAATACCGTCGATCGTGACGGTGCCCGAAGCCTGCGCATTGTCCATGTGATCCATCGGCAAGACCCGTTTTGCCGATGGGTATGGACCCGCAATGGTTTATTTCAGGTTAGCGCCCGCGCGCCTGGTCAAGAGATAGGAACGGGAATCCACGAGGATTCCACAAGCCACCTGGCGCTGGACGCGCATGACGGTCCGATCTCTTCTGGAAATCGCCGCGCCACTCGACTAGGGGCCTCGGCTTGCAACTCAATTCCGATCAGAAGAAGCGCGAGCCCGCCATGACTCATCCCTATCGCTCCCACACCTGCGGCGCCCTGACCGCTGCCGAGGTCGGCCAGACCGTTCGCCTCTCGGGCTGGGTGCATCGCAAGCGCGATCACGGCGGCGTTCTCTTCGTCGACCTGCGCGATCACTACGGCATGACCCAGGTGGTGGCCGATACCGACAGCGCGGCGCTGGAACTGCTCGATTCGCTGCGCGTCGAATCGGTCGTGACGATCGAGGGCGTGGTGAAGGCCCGCACCGAATCCACGGTGAACGCCAATCTCGCCACCGGCGCGATCGAGGTCTACGCCCGTTCCGCCACGGTGATCAGCCGCGCCGAGGAACTGCCGATGCCGGTGGCCGGCGAGCAGGAATATCCCGAGGATATCCGCCTGCGCTATCGCTTCCTCGATCTGCGCCGCGACACGCTGCACGCCAACATCGTCAAGCGCACCAAGGTCATCTCGGACATGCGCCGCAAGATGGAAGGCATCGGCTTCACCGAATATTCGACGCCGATCCTCACCGCTTCCAGCCCCGAAGGCGCGCGCGACTTCCTGGTGCCGAGCCGCATCCACCCCGGCAAGTTCTACGCGCTGCCGCAGGCGCCGCAGCAGTACAAGCAGCTGCTGATGGTCGCCGGTTTCGACCGCTACTTCCAGATCGCCCCCTGCTTCCGCGACGAAGACCCGCGCGCAGATCGCCTGCCGGGCGAGTTCTACCAGCTCGACCTCGAGATGAGCTTCGTGACCCAGGAAGAAGTCTGGGAAACCATGGAGCCGGTGCTCCAGAGCGTCTTCGCCGACTTCGCCGAGGGCAAGCCGGTGACGCCCGCGGGTGAATTCCGCCGCATTCCGCATGCCCAGTCGATGCTGGACTACGGTTCGGACAAGCCTGACCTGCGCAACCCGCTGATCATCAAGGACGTGACCGAGCACTTCGTCGAATCGGGCTTCGGCATCTTCGCCGGCATCGTCGCGAACGGCGGCGTGATCCGCGCCATCCCGGCGCCGGGCGCTGGCGCCGGCAGCCGCAAGTTCTTCGACGAGATGAACGTCTGGGCGCGGGGCGAGGGCTATTCTGGCCTTGGCTACATCAACATCAAGGACGGCGTCCCCGGTGGCCCGATCGCCAAGAACCACGGCGAGGAAAAGACCGCCGCGCTGATCGCAGCGCTGGGTCTCGGCCCCAACGACGGCGTGTTCTTCGCCGCCGGCAAGGAAGAGCAGGCCGCCAAGCTGGCCGGTCTCGCCCGCATCCGCACCGGCGAGCAGCTCGACCTGATCGACAAGGACCGCTTCGAGCTGTGCTGGATCGTCGACTTCCCGTTCTTCGAATGGGACGAGGACAACAAGAAGGTCGATTTCGCGCACAACCCGTTCTCGATGCCGCAAGGCGGCATGGAAGCGCTGGAGGGCCAGGACCCGCTGACGATCAAGGCGTTCCAGTACGACCTCGTCTGCAACGGCTACGAAATCGCATCGGGCTCGATCCGCAACCAGTCGCCCGAACTGATGGTCAAGGCTTTCGAAATGGTGGGCCTGACCAAGCAGGACGTGGAAGATCGCTTCGGCGGCCTTTACCGCGCCTTCCAGTACGGCGCGCCGCCGCACGGCGGCATGGCGGCCGGCGTGGACCGCATCGTGATGCTGCTCTGCGGAGCGCAGAACTTGCGCGAAATCACGCTGTTCCCGATGAACCAGCGCGCCGAAGACCTGCTGATGGGCGCGCCGAGCCCGGCCGAATCCAGGCAGCTGCGCGAACTGCACATGCGTGTCGTGGAACCGCAGAAGAGCTGAGTTCGTTCGAATTTTTGCATGGCGGCGGGGCTTGCTCCGCCGCCTCAACCGTCACGATGCAGCCCCGTTTTCGGGAAACAATCTGGAAACAGGGACGCGTCGTGGATAAATCGGGCCATGACGCTTGTACGTCGTGATCCTAACTTGCGTGCGAGGCTTGCCAGCGCGGCCCCCAGTCATTAGGGCGGCAGGCGAGATTTCACACCTCGCGAATTTTTGAAGGGGTTTATTCAATGAGCGATACCGCCGATCGGGTTAAGAAGATCGTCGTCGAACACCTGGGCGTCGAAGCCGACAAGGTGACGGAAGAAGCAAGCTTCATCGACGATCTGGGCGCTGACTCGCTCGACATCGTCGAGCTGGTCATGGCGTTCGAAGAAGAATTCGGCGTCGAAATCCCCGACGATGCTGCCGAGAAGATCAGCACCGTCTCGGATGCCATCAAGTACATCGAAGAGAACAAGGGCTGAGCCCGGCTTTTCGGCTACTCTCGCGCAGGCCGGCCAGGTGCCGGCGCGCGGGCGGCTGTGATCCCGGTTCATAACCGGATTGAACTCGACAGGCTCGACCTCTAAGGGGGCGGGCCTGTTGCCGTTTCTGCAGGCTGGTTTGCACCGGCCGCATTTTCGGCCAAATTGCTTTTTCGGAGAGCATGAATGCGTCGTGTTGTCGTCACTGGACTTGGTCTTGTCACCCCGCTCGGGGCCGACGTGGAGACCGCCTGGGCCAACATCCTTGCGAGCAAGAGCGGGGCAGGGCCGATCACCCGCTTCGATGCCTCGGACCAGAAGTGCCAGATCGCCTGCGAGGTGAAGCCGGCCGACCACGAATATGGTTTCGACGCCAACAAGCGCGTCGACCACAAGGTCCAGCGCCAGGTCGATCCTTTCATCGTCTACGGCATCGACGCTGCAGGCCAGGCGCTGGAAGACGCCGGCCTCACCGACATGAGCGAGGAAGACAAGCTCATGGCCGGCTGCTCGATCGGTTCGGGCATCGGCGGGCTGCCGGGCATCGAAAGCGAATCGCTGGTGCTGGCCGAAAAGGGCCCGGGCCGCGTATCGCCGCACTTCGTGCACGGCCGCCTCATCAACCTGATCTCGGGCCAGGTCTCGATCAAGTACGGCCTCAAGGGCCCGAACCACGCGGTCGTCACCGCCTGCTCCACCGGCGCCCACTCGATCGGCGACGCCGCGCGCATGATCAAGGACGGCGATGCCGACATCATGTTGGCGGGCGGCGCCGAATCCACCGTCTGCCCGATCGGCATTGCCGGTTTCGCGCAGGCCCGTGCGCTCAACAGCAGCTATAACGACCGCCCCGAACAGGCGAGCCGCCCTTACGACAAGGATCGTGACGGCTTCGTCATGGGCGAGGGCGCGGGCGTTCTCGTGCTGGAAGAGTACGAGCATGCCAAGGCGCGCGGCGCCAAGATCTACTGCGAAGTGATCGGCTACGGCCTTTCGGGCGATGCCTTCCACGTCACCGCGCCGGAGCCCACTGGCGACGGTGCCTATCGCTCGATGGCGATGGCGCTGAAGAAGGCCGGCATGACCCCGGCCGACATCGACTACATCAACGCCCACGGCACTTCGACGATGGCCGACACCATCGAACTCGGCGCCGTGCGCCGCCTGTTCGGCGATGACATCGGCGGCGTTTCGATGAGCTCGACCAAGTCGGCCATCGGCCACTTGCTCGGCGGTGCCGGTGCGGTGGAATCGATCTTCTGCATCCTGGCGCTGCGCGACCAGATCGTGCCGCCCACGCTCAATCTCGACAATCCGGACGAGGGCTGCGAGGGCGTCGACCTGGTGCCGCACGTCGCCAAGAAGCGCGAAGTGCGCGCCGTGCTGAACAATTCGTTCGGCTTCGGCGGCACCAATGCCAGCCTGGTGATGCGCAAGATCGACTGATCGAGAAGGACTGAAGGCGATGATGTCGCGGCGCAACTGGATACTCGTCGCGGCCATCGGCCTGGTGGCGGCGATCGCCCTGTGGTCCTTCGTGGGAGGCTGGTACGGATCCGGCCCGCTCAAGAAGGACCAGCATTTCCTCGTTCCGGCCGGAGCCAGCCTCTCGGCCGTGGCGGAACGGATGGAAAAGCAGGGCGTGATCCGCAGCGCGCGCGGCTTCACGCTGCGTGCCCGCGTCTTCGGCGGCGGCAGCGGCATCAAGGCGGGCGAGTTCGCCATTCCCGCCCATGCCAGTGCTTCGCGCGTGCTGGCGATCATCTCCAGCGACGACATGGTCCGCCGCTTCGTGATGGTGCCCGAGGGCATGCCCTCGATCATGGTCTATGAGCGCCTGAACGCGCAGGAGCACCTCAGCGGCGACGTTTCGACGCCGAACGAGGGGTCCGTCCTGCCCGACAGTTATGCCTACGAAAATGGCGAACCGCGCGCGGCCCTGCTGCGGCGCATGCAAGGGGCCATGACGAAGACCCTGGCAGAGCTTTGGGCCAAGCGCGCGTCCGGTCTGGTCGTCAAGACGCCGGAACAGGCGCTGATCCTGGCCTCCATCGTTGAGAAGGAAACCGGCAAGCCTTCCGAACGCGGCATGGTGGCGGGGCTCTACTCCAACCGCCTGCGCATCGGCATGCCGCTCCAGGCCGACCCGACGATCATCTATCCGATCACCAAGGGCAAGCCGCTGGGCCGCCGCATCCGCCAGTCGGAAATCCGCGCCGTCAACGATTACAACACCTATACGATGGCCGGTCTGCCCAAGCATCCCATCACCAATCCCGGCCGCGAATCGATCGCCGCCGTGCTCAATCCGGCGAAGACCGACGCGCTCTACATGGTGGCGGACGGTACCGGCGGGCACGTTTTCGCTGCGACCCTTTCGGAGCACAACGAGAACGTGAAGAAGTGGTTCGCGATCCGCCGGGCGCGCGGCGAGATCTGACGGCGCGGGCGCTACTTCAGCGTCCCGTCCGCGCGCTTGCGGCGGGCGTAGACCGTCGAAGCGAGGGCGACCGCCACGATCAGCAGTGGAAACACGGCGGAGGACGGTCCCTTCGCACCGAGCAGGTGGAAGCCGAGGAAGGTCCAGCCGAACTGGATCACCACGGCGACAAGCGACAGCGCAAACAGCGCCCAAGCCCAGCCGCGCCGCATCAGCAGGACGATCGCGCCGATGGTGCCGCTCGACACGGCAACGGCGTAAGCTGCCCAGACCCAGCCGGGCATTGCGCGAAAGGCCTGCGCCTGCACCGGATCGCGC